>WBZQ01000796.1_pt1 | contig 23392 bp, 29 predicted proteins | sample 5204251 | NCBI WGS metagenome assembly WBZQ01 (sample SAMN12412402, study PRJNA552823) | activated sludge metagenome | isolation source: activated sludge from nitrification reactor of wastewater treatment plant... | place: USA: Virginia | collected 2017-09
CCAGTCCTTCAGCGTATAGGTGGCATAGCACCACACGGCGGCGATCATGCGCGTGATGCCGGACCGGACGATGTTGCCCGACTTGCTCGGGTGGCGGTGCAGCAGGAACTTCAACGGCCGCAGGTCGGCCATGCCGTCCAGCGTGCGCAGGCGGATCGTCTCGCCGTCCTCGTGATCGACCTCGAACCATCGCTGGGGCCGGTAGATCAGGCGCGCGGGCCAGGTGCGACCGGGTTCCTGATGCCAGATCACTTCGTGGATGCTGAACCCTTTCCCGACGCCGTCCAGCACGTCGAACAGCGCCGTTTGCAGCACGCCCGTGGCCAGCCATTCGCGGACGAAGGCGGCGTGCTTCACACACGCCGGATCGTCGTCGTTGGCGCAGGTGACCGTGATGGGCAGTTGCGCGACCTGGCGCCGGCGTTTCGCCAGCATGGCGCCGTAGTGCGTGAAATGCTCCTCGATCTCCTCGGCCAGCAGGAACCATTCGCGCGTCTGGCCGGCATCGGCCGACTTCAGGATGCTCGCCAGGCGGTATGGGTTGATCCCCCAGGCGATGTGCCCGTCGAATGGCGGCCGGCCCAGCAGCGATCCGGCGCGCGCGGTTTCCTGCTCCAACTCGCGGAAATCAGCCGCACGGATCGAATTGCCGAACTGGTCGACCAGACCGGGGTTACGGGCCATTACGTGCCTCCTGGACGATCGGGTCGGCCGGGTTGAGTTTCGGGCGCGCCCAGGCCGGCAGGCGGTCGCGGTAGTGCCAGGTCAGGCGATCCAGCAGCGCCAGGTCGACGGCGTCGAAGCTGGCGGGATCGCGGCGCAGGAACGCGTGCTCATAGGTTCCGCGCGGGGCAGCGGCGCGCAGTTGGTCCATGCGGCCGCGGGCGGCCTGGACGATGGCCTGGCGGACGCGGGTGGGTTCCTCGGGGTCTTCTTCGGTCATGCGGCATTCCGCCCATCAACGAGCGGGAGCTGCTGCCCCAACATCTCAGCAGCCCGAGGATTGATCCAAAGGACTTCACGGCGCGGTCGCGCACCATCCGCGAAGGTGCCCCGTTCCACGCGTTGCCAGCCAAGAAGCCTCTCTTCATAGACCTGGCTGGGATATCCGCTCAACACGACCATGCCTGCGAGGCTGGCCAGCTCATGCAGTAGGCGAACGTGGCCTTGGTCCGATAGCTCGTGATGGTAGCCATGCCCCCGATGACTTAGGCTCCGCGTCTCCGGCAGGTATGGCGGATCGACATAGTGCAACGTGTCGATGCCGTCGTGCTGTGCCATGCACGCCAGCGCATCTCTGTTTTCGACAACGACGCCTCGCAGTCGACCGACAATCGCAGACAATGCCTGCGGGTAATTCGACCAGTCATGCGCGGGCGTTGTGCCCGAACGGTGCGATGCCGACCGAAAGCCGGTGCTAAGGTCTATGCGGGTGCCGTCCGAACCGAACCCCATGAAAGACCGGATGATCAGACGGCGGGATTGCTCGATCGCGTCGTCTGACCATTCATAGGCGCCCGCGAACTCGTCACGTGCGAACGGCGTCAGCGCCAGTTCCGCGATCAGTCTGTCGGCTTGGTCGGGTGACCGAAGGACGCGGAACAGATTAACGACCTCGCGATCCAGATCGTTGTAGACCTCCGCGTAAGACCGGGGCTTTCGGAGCAACACGGATGCAGCGCCGCCGAATGGCTCCACATAAACTCGATGCGGTGGGAAGTGCTGGATGATCCATGGCGCCAACCGCCATTTCCCACCGTGCCATCTGAGGGCAGGCCTGGTCGGTGCGGTCATCGCGCCCACACCCCACGCCCGCGCAGTTCGGGCATGATACCCGTTCCGCGCGGCAGATCGTCCTCGGCCGCCCAGTCCTCGGCCCGGTCCACCCACCGGTCGGGGTTGCGGTCGCGCGGTGCCGCCGCCTGGTAGTCGAATTCCTGCGGCGGCATGCGGCTGGCGGAATAGGCCAGGGCGGCGGCGATCGCCGCGTCGCCGTGGCGTTGGGCCTTTTCGTCCGTGCGGGTGCGGTCGGCGATCCGCGCCACGCCGCGCACGAGTTTGAGGTTGCGCAGATCCGTGTGGATATCGCGGTCGCGCGGCAGGGTCATCACCCCGTCCTCGATCGCCGCCTTCATCGGCGGCATTTCCTCGCGATACCAAGCTTCGCTGAACACCACAGGCGTGACGCGGGCGCCGTATTTTTGCAGCGCCACCTCGGCCAAGTAGGCGCCGTTGCCGCTGGCATCCATCTTGATGGCCAGCAGCCGCGGCACACGGTCGCACAGGAAGAATAGCGCCTGGCGTTGCTGCTCGAACGGCGTGTCGCGCAACTCGACCACCAGGCGCGTGGGGCGGTTCATCACGCGGGTGATCCCCAGCAACCACAGGACGGTCAGATCGCGCACGCGCCCGAAGTCTTCGCCCAGCGCGTACAGTTCGTTCTTGTCGAGCGTCAGAAGCACCGGCAGCAGCTCAGCTTCCAGCCAGTCGCGCATCTGCGCCTCTCGCGCGGTCTGCGGCCATGTCGTCATGCCGGCGGGCGCGGTGAATCGCAGCACGGGGATGCCGTCGACGCTGCGCGCCTCGATCAGCGCGCCGGGCAGGTAGACGCCGCTGGTCGGGTTCGGGATGACGTGCAGTTCCTCGTCGGCATTGTCGCGATAGATGGCGAGGATTTCCTCGCGCCACGCCGCCTCGGCTTCCGGTGACCAGGCCTTGCCGCGGGTAAAGCAGATGCGTTTGTAGAGACCCTGGGCCAGGGCTTCGTCGAACGTCAGGCGCAGCAGGGCGCCCTTCTGCCTGCCGCTGCGAACGTCGTTGACCAGGGTGTTGAACGGGTTCGTTTCGCCGTCATGGGTGGAAACGACCACCACCTTGCCGCCCCAGATCAGCAGCGCCAGGGCCGCCTTCAGCACCTCGGCCAGATCGTCCATAAAGGCGGCTTCGTCCAGGATCACCAGGCCTTGCTTGCCGCGGAGCGAGCGGGGGACGGATGGCAGGGCGACGACCTCGAACCCGGATGCGAACTTCACGCGGAAGGCCAGGATATCGTGTTCCGGGTGGTCGGGATCGCGGAATAGGAACTCCTCGGAATCCGAGGCGGCAAGCTGGAACCGCTTCGCGAATTCGCCGACATAGTCGATGAACTCGCGGGTCATTTCCTTTTCGTAGCCCATGTAGAGCACGTCCTGCCCGCCGGCGTCCCGCGCCGCGCCAGCGGTGGCGGCGGCGATCGCGCCTAACGCCCAGGAAAAGCCGGTGCGCCGCGACTTCTCGGCGACGGTCAGGTTGTTGGCGTCGATCGTCGCCCAGAGGAGCTGCTGGTATGGCAGGAAGACGTCGGGCAGGTCGGGGATCATGCGGCCACCTGTCCCACGGCGATGCGCCGCGCGTCATGCCGCATCCACCATCGGCCCCCGACATCGGTGCGACGCCAGACCACGGTGCCGCCTTGAACCTCGAAGACATCGCCTTGAAAGCGGACTATATCACCCCAGCCCAGGCGGGCTTCTATCCTGTCCCACTCGACGAAACCTCCCACGCCGGATCGCTGGAGCGGACCGCCAGCGCGCGGGCGCCAGTATCCTCCCCACGGTGAAACGATATTCGGCGCGTGATAGAAGATGACTGTCTGTAAGTAACAGCAGAGTGGCGCCGCCTTGTCAGGACATGGCGCGCGGGTCAGCAATGGCTGCCAGATGGTCAGCAGCCATGGGCGCGCCGCATCCCAGCGAAATGCCAAGCAGTCAGACAGATCAGGACGGTCATGACCATGGCATGTGTCAAGTGATACAAGCCCGAATTCACCCATCGGCTTGCCGACACGCTCGTATCGACGCCATGCACGGTACCGGACGCGATCGTCGTCGTTCATGACCTCACCGTGACCAAGCACGCGCCGATCTGGATCAGCACCGCCAGTGCAGCCAGGAGAAGTGCATTGCGAGGATCACGCGCCATGTGCCACCTCCCCAGGCTTGACCCCGAAAATGCCTGCCTTGATGGCGGCCAGCGTGTCGGCGCTGATGCCCTTCTCCTTGGCGACCGCATCGACCCGCAGCGCCGCCTCGCGTTTCGCCCGAGCCTCGGCCGCGATCTGGATCTTCTCGGCGAAATCCGCCGTGTTCTTCTGCGCCCGCGATAGCGCCTCGATCGCCCGCGACAGAAACATGATTCCTTCTGGGTTGCCGCCCAGTGCGGCGGCGCCGTCGGCGTCCACGTCCTCCCCATCAGCCGAGCGCATCTTCAGGTCCAGGATCGCGCTGTGCATGATCTCGATGTTGAGCCGCGCGGTCTCACTCTCCGGGGCGTCCCCGAGCTGCTGGACCAATGCGGTCGCCACCTCCCGGGATCTGCGGATTTGCTCGGCGACCCGTTCCAGCCCCTTGACGTGCCGCCCCATGGCGGAGCGGCTGATGCTGGTCACGCCGTGCATCGCGCGCAGATGCGCCAGGATCGCGTCGATCGTGCAGCCTTGCATCCGCAGCCGGCCGATTTCCGATTTGATCTCGTCCGGCAGCGGATCGATGGACGATGGTTTGCCCATGTCGCTCACCCCCCCGGCGTGCGGCGCGCCACCCCTTCATGCGGGCGGCCACTGGCGACGCTCAGGCCATCGTCCAGCAGATGCGCGACCCACAATTCGCCGCTTGGCATCGGCAGTTTCTCGATGCGTAGCAGCCCGTGCCGCGCCATGAATTCCAGGTCCGAGCGGATCAGGTCCTTGCTGGCCTCTGGGTGGCCGATGTGGTGCAACGCCTGGCGCAGCACGCCTTCGTTACTGGAATACGCCTCCACCTCGGACAGGGTCCGCAGGATGACCAGGCGCCGATCCTTGGTCAGGACTTCGGTCAGGCTCACGTTATCCGCGCTCCTCTGTCAGTTTTGCTTCGATCAGCATGTTCAACTGGTGTTCGATCCGGCCAAGCGCCTGGCTTAACGCCTGCACGGTCGCGTGCGTCGCGGCGGCGTTGCGCGCCACCTCTCCCACGCGGCGCTCCAACTCGATCAGATCGGTGTGTTGCGGGATGTTGGACAGCCGCTGTTCGATGCCGCGCAGGCGTTCCAGCACCTGGTCATGGTCCCGACGGGTGACGAAGTCGTTGGCCAGGCGCGCGCGCAGCAGCAGGAACACAGCGCCAGACAGCATCACGACGATGGTCGTCATCGCCGCCAAAGCGGGCCAGTTCACGTCGAAAATCACCGCCTGATCCAGGCAATCGACACACAGGCAGGAATCAGAAACCGCCCGGCGGGCGGCGGGGATTTCCTCGCCACAGGACACGCAGTGGATGCCCAGGCGCTTGGGCTTCGCGGCCTTCAGGCGCGATCGACTGGCATCTTCCACCCGCTGCCATTGCTCGGTCACCAGGTCCGCGTCGTCCATGCGCCCTCTCACATCCGAACCCGCGCGCCAGGTGGCGACGCGGGCTGATGGGGTGACCCTATCGGGCGGGATGGGGATGCGGTCAGGGCCGCGCGCGCGGCCGGGTCGTCACAGGGGCAGGATCATCTGCGACAGATGGCTGGGCACCGGGTTCAGATAGCGCTGCACCGTCGTGCGATCGACGCCCAGCTTGCGCGCGATGTCGTGCTGCGACATCCCCCGAGCGCTATAGACCCGCGCCCGCCAGTTTTTCAAGCTGGGGACCTTCCAGTCGTCCGGCCCCTTCAGCCTGGCCAGGGCCTGCGCCGCCTCCAGCCCGATACCACGGGCCAGCGGCGACCCCTGGTTGACCGTGGCGGGGATGTAGATACGGCAGCCCGCGTGGTGTTCCAGCAGCGACAGCAGCGCCTCCACGCCGATCGCGTCGGCGACATCCTTGATCTCGGCCGGCGGTGGCGGTTCGCGTTTCATGCGGCCGGGGTGGCCGTCATGACATGGGTGACGCGCAGGACCTGGCAGCCGCCGTCGAGCACGCGCGTCCAGGTCAGGCGGATCATGACGCGTCCGTTGCGGGTGCTGCGGGGCACGCGTGAGGGGGACGGGGTCCATCCCTGCGCGCTCAGCGACACCGCCAGGTCGTCGAGGATCAACGCGTCCAGCAGCTCCTGCGCGCGGGCGGGGTCCAGCCGCCGTCCGTCCAGGCGCAGGATCATGGCGCGCCGCCCAACGGTGGCCGGCCGATCGCGGCGCGGCCCTTGTCGGTCAGTTCGACCTGCATCACCTGCATGAGCGCGTCGGCCGACTTCACCCGGCCCGACAGGTAGCCCTGAATGGTCAGCGTCTTAATGCGGGCCAGCCGCCGGGCCTCGGCGGTGCCGACTTTTCTGGCTTTGATGATGGTCACCGTCAGCGGACACTGGCCCAGCAGGGCCTTGTCGCCATCGTCAAGCATGCGGGGCCTCCCGTTTCGCCTGTTCGCGCGCCAGCCAGCCTTCCAGCCCGTGGATCACGGCCGTCGCGCCCTGCGGCGACAGCCATTCGGGATCGGCGATCCCGTCCGGGTTCTTCGGGCTGCGCGTCTGCCGGCGGACGAAGGCGCGCAACGTGTCGTCGGTCGCGTCATCCAGCAGGGGCTTCAGATCGCCCCAGATCGCCCAGACCTTGCGCACCCAGGACTTGCCGCTGTCCCTGCGCCGCCCGCCATTGCCGGCCGGCCCTTTCCAGCCCAGGCGGGTGAATTCGGCCAGCACGGCGTGCAGTTGCGGGTCGGTGCATTTGGCGCTGCTGTCGCACCCGGTGACGCGGGTCAGGACCGCACGATAGGTGTCGTCCGTCAGCGCCAGGTCGTTCCGCGCGATGTGGATTTTCGCGATCATCGCGCGGCGGTCGGTGGAGGCGGCGGCCCGCGCCATGATCAGCGCCCGCCGGCGGCAGGCCGTGGCGCGCCTGGCGACGTGGCGGACGTGCGAAAAGCCGCCCCCCCTTTCTCGGCGCCAAGCACCGGGACCGGATGCGGGGCGGCCCCGTCCTTGACGCCGCCATGATCTTTCCGCAACGATTTCGGTACCTCGATCTCGATCCAGGTGTCGCTGTAGTCGGATATTGTCGCGCCGACGCGCCGCAGGTTGTCCTGACGCAGCCCGCACGGCAGCGGCAGAATGAGACTGACCGATGCCTTGTTGCCGAGCGATGTCAGCCCGAAATCATCGCCGGCTGTGAACCGCAGGCGACCGGCGTCATCGTCGACGCCGATCAGCGCCGCGACGCGCGCACCGCGCGTCCAGAATGCCAGACCATCCTTGATGCGGGTCGGGTTGATCGTGACGATCAGCGCGGCCTCGGCGACCCGTTTAGTCGGCTTGCGCACCTTCAACGTCACCTCGTTGGTCGACTTGGTGATGGTCTGGACTGGCTGAATCTCTACCCACGCCATTGTGCTTCTCCTTCCAGTGTAGGCACGCCGCGTCCTTGCGGCGCACATCGCTGCCGCCGCCATGCGTCCAATGCGCACGCATGAGGCTGCATTTCGTGAACGTCTTCATCGACCGTGAACGAGACCTGTGGACATGCGCGCACGTCCCGCAGGTTTCGCCGGCCGGGCCGCCACCTGGCGCGCCAGCGTGGCCACGCCGCTTGCCCGCCCGCGCGGCCTTGGCCAACACATGGGCGGGCAGCATCATCAGAAGGTCGGGCTGCCGTTCAGACGGCTCTGACACCGTGTTCAGCAGCGTCTGAGAAACCGGACGTGATGGCGCGGGCGCGGCGGGTTCACCGATTTCGATGATCCGCGCCCGCGGCATCAGGTCCCGTCGCAGGGCCTTCACGACGTAGCCTTCGTAGATGATGATCCTGGTCATTCCACCGGCGCCATCGTGCATGACGGACACAACCGTCCTCGCTTTGCCTGCGAAACGCTCGCTACTGACAGCCAACCCGTGTCGAAGCCGCACAGGGGGCAACGGAACACCGCAACCATGCCGCACTCGCCTTCACCCGCATCGACGACGTGCATGAGCACGCGACGCCTGCGGGGCGGCTTGGGTATCAACGCGGGTTGCCTCGGCTGGCCCATCACAGCCGGCTCGCATCCAGCACGATCTGCTCGAAATCCGCGTCCAGGTTCGCGCGTGCGTAGAACCGGACATAGGCCTTGCTGGCGGCGACGCGCAGCGCGTTGTCGATCAGGGCCATCGCCTCCAGCCACTCGACGTCCTCGCTCTGGATGCGCCGCAGGCCCAGGATGCGATCGACGCGCACCTGGCCTGTCTTGCCGACCTTGAACGCGTCCTCCACCAATTGGCGCAGTTCGGCGCGCGCGCCGTCCGACCAGCGGGTGATGCAGGCGTCGATCTTTTCCTTGGCCAGGGACAGTTCCGGCCCGAAGGTGTGGCCATCGGCGATCGTGACTTCGACGCGCATCAACGCGTCATAGGTGTTCAACTGCACGCCGCCGCGCCGGCCGGATCGTTGCACGCCGTGATGGGCCGCGAGAAGATCCAGCAGCGCCTGCACGTCCTCCATGGACCGCTTCTTGAACGCGGTCAGCGCCTCCTGCGTGTCGCGGGCCCTGGCGATCAGGTCCCGCACGGCCTGATCTTCCAGCTTGATGCGATCGGCGACCAGGCGCGCCGGGACCGGAGTGCCGTAGGCGTTGATCATCACCGGTTCATCGGATAGCGTCGAAATGGGATCAGACATGCTCACATCCCCAGCGCGCGGCGATAGACGTCCAGCAGCGTTTCCGCCTCCTCGATCTCCGCCGCTTCCTGCTTTCGGATGCGGATCAACTGGCGCATGACTTTCGGATCGAAGCCCGCCGACTTCGCCTCGGCGTAGATGTCCTTGATGTCGCAGGCGAGCGCCTTGCGTTCCTCCTCCAACCGTTCAATCCGCTCGACCAGGGATCGCAGTCGATCGGCCGCGACCCCGCCGGTCTTCAGTTCGGTTTCACTCACTGGCTTGGCCATGCGCTTGCCCTTTCCAGGTTTCGATCTCAGCCTCGGGGATCAGTTCGTAGGCGTAATTGCCGGTGGCCTCGGCTTGCAGCCGAGCCAGTAACGGCCGCGCGTTTTCCTCCCGCAGCGCGACGCGGCCTGCACGACGATCCCCCGTGCCGGTGTGGCGGCATCCGACGTAGAACCGGGCCGGCGCCGGTCGCAGTAACCGGCGCACGGTTTCGACGCTGTCCGCGATCGTCGGGTCGCGCCGCATGCGGCCCTGGATCGACCGCACCGCGTCCAGAACGGTGGAATGATCGCGGTTGCCGAACTGTCGCCCGATGACCGGGTAGCTATGCTTGGTCATCTGACGCGCCAGCAGCATCGCCACATGGCGGGCGATGACGGTCTGCTGGTCTCGGCGGGCCGAAACCACGTCGGTTACGGTCACACCGAAATGCGCCGCACACAGGCCCTTGATTGTGTCGATCGACGGGGCGACGACGGGGGCTTCCGCCTCGGTCATGATATCCTCCCCAGATGCTCGATCCTCACGACGCCTTCGCGATCCTGCCGCACCTGTTGGATCAGGCGGCGGTTCATCGCGGCGCGGACCTGCTCGGGCGTGGCAAAGGCCGGCGGCGCGGCCGGCGGGGCGGGGATCGCCAGCCCGTCATCCGGGGCTGGCTCTGGCCTCGGCGCCGGCTGGGGCGGGGGCGCTATGCGCGCCGCACACCCGCGCAGCCAGTCCGCCAGGCGGTCCCGCGTGCTCATGCCGCACCGCCTTCCAGGTCGCGCGCCAGCGTCCCCAGCAGGTCATAGAGCCGCATCGTCACCCCCTCGCTGACCGTCACGCCCTCGCGCTGCATGATCAGTGCGGTCACCGCCATCACGGCGCGCACGTCATCCTGTTCCACGCCGTCGAGGAACAGCGCCGACGCCATGTCTCGAACCAGGGCCGCCGCTGTCGCGGGAACCGGCTCACCCGTCACCCGCGACAGCATCAGCAGCTCCGTCACGCGCACGCTGGCCGCGGCCTCGGCGTCGCTCGGGAACCGGCCATCCGGCCAGATCAGGGTCGCCATTGCGACCGCGAAATTCTGCGATGGCATCATGGCGCACCGCCTTTCAGGCTTTCCGCGATGGCGCTGACCAGCCCGGTCAGGGACGCCATCATCGCGGGCGTGATGCGAACCGGGGTGCGATCCATGACATCAACCAGCCTTGCCAGCAGGTCCTTGATGTCGTCCCGCTCCAGCGGCCGGATGCCCGCGCCATCCAGCGTGAGTGATGCCATCAGCATGCGGCTGTCCTGCACGATCGCCACGTGATCCGCCGGCGGCCGGTCTTGCAGTGGGCGGGGCCTCATCAGGGCCTGCACAAGGTTGATCATCGCTTCGTGCAGCGTGGCGTCGGGGGCGCTCATGCCGCACCTGCCAACTGCGAATGCGCATCCTGGACGTGCTTCAAGGCCACGCCCTGATCCCCGGCGGCGCTGGCCATCACAAACGCCTGCGTCAGCACGTGCACCATCACCCGCGCGCCGCCCGGCTTCAGGGCGATGCCGAGCAACTCGGTGCGCGCGCCCTCGTGGTCGATCCCCCAGGCGTCCAGCAACGCGGTCGCGTCCGCCTTCAGCACGCGCTTGCGGTCGTAGCGCAGCGCGATGCGGCTGAAGATCTGTGCCAGGTCCGGCATGCGCTGGATCGCGCCCAACTTCGTCATCAGCCCGGCGTTCCCGCCCAGCACGACGCCGATTTCCGCCACGTCGTGAATCGAGCGCACCTGATCCAGCGCCGGCGGCGGCAGATGCTGCGCCTCGTCGATGATCAGCAGCCCCTGCGTGTCCAGCAGCCGCCGCGTGATCGACCGGCTGATATCCGCCGCCGCGTGTTCCTGCGGCAGGCCCAGCGTCACCGCGATTTCCCGCAGGACCGCGCTGCTGGTTGTGTGACAGGGCTGCATCGTGGCGATCCAGACCACCTGTGGATACGTGCGGCGATACTGTCGGAACGCCATCGTCTTGCCGGTGCCAGGCGCGCCCACCACAACCGCCATGCGGCCCAGGCTCTGCGCCGCTTCCAGCACGTCGATGATCTCGCCAGCGGTCTTCGTCATGACGAAGCCGGGATTGGCCGGTAGAACCATCGTCGCGCGCGACCGCGCCACCCGACGCGTCAGCCAGGCCCGCGCGGCGGCGGTGACTTTCGCGTTGTCGCCGGCGTATTTGCCGGTCCGCCATGCGGCCAGCGTGCTGTAGGCGATCCCGACTTCGTTCGCGATCGCGGTCAGCGTGCGGCCATCGGTGTCCACCACGCTTTGGAATTCGGCGCGAACCGCGCTTTCGTCCATGTCATCGGGCGCCATTGTCTGCGCCTGTTCGACTGTGATACCCATCTTACGCTCCTGTTGTGACGGCGTTTCAGCCTTCGTCGTCGTCCGGTTGCACCACGCGCAGACGCCCCGATCCCGCCAAGGCACGGGTCGTCTGCGCGAGGCTTCGGGTCCACGCACCCTGCGCGTCCTCATCCTCCTCTGTGTCTGTGTCTCGGTTCGCGGCCAGCTTCAGCGCGTTCGCGCCGCTGACCAGCCGCACCACCTTGCTTTCCGGCGGCGGCGTCGGTTCTTCCGGTTCCGGCAGCAACGCCGCGGCCTGCGCCGGGGTCATCTTCCGCTCGGCATCCAACTGCGCCTTCACCGCCTTCCGATGCGCGCCCCGCGCCTGCGCGTGCTCGCGCGCGGCGTCCACATCGGCGAACCCGACCGCCTCGATGCACGGCGCGGCGCCCAGATAGGCACCATCCAGCCGGTACACGTGCAGGTCGGCTTGCAGCTTCTGCGGGTCGAACCGGACGATGACCTTCTGCTGGCGATGGTTGGTCAGGAATTCGGCCCAGTAACGGTTGCCCATGATCTGGACCGACCCGTCCACCTTCGCCGTGGACACCCCTTCCGCCGCCAGCAGCCACAACCGACGCTGTTCCGCGGTCGCCTTGCGGATCGGCGAGCGCGCATAGGATTCCTCGAACGCCGCCTTGAACGAACGCCCGCGCGCGACATCCGACCGCCGGCCCTCGCGCGCGTTGTGCTCGGCGATTTCGGTCCCGATCGTCTTCAGGAACACGTCCAACGGCACGGCCGAACTGCCGTAATTCTCGGGCTTGGCGGTCGGGCTGTTCCCGGTATAGGCGCCCTCGAACGCAGGATGCTTGGCCACGTCGCCCGCCAGGTCGCGAAACGCCCGCTCGATCGGCTTGGACTGCCCTGCGTAGGGCGTGGTCCAGTGGACGTTGACGCCAAGCTGCGTCATCACGCCGTCCGGTTCGTCGTCCTTGACCTTGAAGCGATACCGGGTCGGCGTGCCGCCGGTCAGCCACTTCGATGCGAAGTTCCGGCCGTTATCCAGCCAGCAATGATCGGGGATGCCATGCGCCTCGACCATGTCGCCGAAGGCCAGGCGGACGGCTTCCTTGTTTTCCGACCGGTCCACCCGCCAGGACAGGATCATGCCGGAATACAGGTCCTGGAACGCCACCATGACCGGCCGACCGACATAGCCGTCCGGCCACCGGACGAACACGTCCCACTTGTGACCGTCGGCGTTCACCGCCTCCAACGCATGGAACACGCCCCGGTCGCGCTGCTGGGCGGGATACATCCGCTTCAGCGCCTCGGCCCCCTCGCGCGCCAGCACGCGCAGGCCCTCGGGCAGCGCGTCCAGCCGGCGTTGCAGCGTGCGGGCGGACGGGATGGTCCAGCCCTTGTCCTTGGCGATGCGTTGCAGGCGGCGGAAACAGGCCTGGAAGGTCGGCTGCGACAGGCGCAGCCAGTCATCCTTCAAGTATTGCCACGCGTCGGCATCGCATTCCGTGCTGTCCGACCGGCCGGCATGGCGCGGCGCCAGATAGGGCAGCCAGTCGTGCCGATCCTGGCCGTGCACGGCCTGTTGCCAGCCATACAGCGTGGCCAACGAGACCTTGAACTGCGTGGCCACCCTCTGGCCGACCAGAACCTTGCCGATCCCCGATTGGGTCAGGGTGCGGATGGCGTCCAGGGCTTCCAGGCGCCGCTTGGCCTCGTCCTTCTTGTGCGTGGGCAGGCTCTCATACCAGGTCCACATCTCGGCCCGGGTCAGTTCGCGCTTGCCCGCGTCGCGCTCGTTGGCTTCCTCGATCTGCGTCAGGGCCAACGTCAGCTTGATCTGCGCCACCGACGGCAGCAGGGAATAGTGGAATTCCACCCCGCCGCCCCGGCCTTGCCGGTCGCGCCAGCGCTGGTCTTTCCAGTCCGGACGGGTCCACGCCGACCGATCCGCCATTTCCTGCACGCCACGCTTGGTGCTCGGCGTCATGGGCAGCGCCAGGGCGGCGATTTCGGCCGCGCTGAACCATTCCTGGCGCATCGCCCCGCTCATCGGCCGCCCGCCTTCACCCGCCGCTTCAACGCGGCCCGGTGGGCTTCCAGTTCGGCCAGCTTTTCCTGCACCTCGGCCAGTTCGATCATCGGCAGGTGCCGCTTTTCGACCACGGCCCAGCCCATATCCTCGGCCAGCAATTGCAGCAGGCGGCGATCACCGGTCGCGGCCATCAGCGCCAGGTAGCGCGGCACGCTGATCACGTGATCCTCGCGCGCCTGGCTGGCATAGGCGTTCAGCATGTTCACGGGGACGGCTTCGCCCAGAAACGCCGCCATCCGGCGCGCGATCTCGGCCCGGTCGGCCCCCGCATCCTTCAGCGCGACCCCGATCGCTCGGCTGATCCGCGCCTGGATCGTCGCGGCGCGCACGGCCGCGTCGTCGAACCGCACCGTCGCCGGCGGCGGCGTCCAGTCCAGCAGGTCAAGTTGCTGGGCCGGGGGCATGGATCAGGCGGCTTGCGCGATGGTGGCGGGGGCGAATGTGTCGCCCCAGGTGATCAGCACGCCACGGAATTGGTCGACGCCCGGATGCGTCGCCCGCCAGAATGCGACGAGGTCGCCCCAGGAAGAAAACCCATCACGACGCGCGAACCGTGCCAGGTCATCATCGCTGGACAGCGGCTCGAGGGCGTCTGGGTAGTAAACCCGCCCCGCGCGCAGATCCAAGACCACGAGGCATGTCGACACGCACACCGCCCGCCCGATTAGGCGGCAATGTTTGGTCCGCAGTCCCGTGAACAATTGCAGCCCGGAACCTGGATAGGCGTGATGCTGCACGCCGAGGCGCGGCGCCCGGATCGTTTGCTGCTTCACGCCCGACACGATCCCGGGAACGAAGCGCTTGTTGAACGAATAGGCGACCATCACGCCGCCTCCCCGTCCTTCGCCGCCCGATACGCCGCCCGCCCCGCGCGCCAGGCGGTGATTTCCCCCTCGGCGTCCAGCCAATCCAGGAATTCCCGCCGCCCCTTACTCCCAGACCGGCGCCACGCATCCATCAGACGCCCGAGCTGCTGCCCGTCCACATCGGGGATCGGCGCCAACTGGCCGTTCGCCTCGGCCAGCGCCCGCGCCACCGATTTGACTGGGTCCTCGGCGCGCAGCATCAGCGTGATCGCCTTGCGCTGGTCGCTCGGCCCCAGCTTCACCAGGGCATCCAGAGTGACGCCATGGTCCGAAATCCAGGTCCCGACGATCTTCTCCCGCACGTCGGGGGCGATCTTCGCGTAGCGGGCCATCGACCGCTGGATGTCCCGCTGGCTCACGCCCAGCTTCTTGGCCACCTCCGATGCGAACGACAATTCTGTCGCTCGCATCCACCGGATGTTCGCTCCGGTCTTGCCCCGCGTCGTCTCGGGATACAGCTCCAGGTAGATTTCCTGCCTGCGCGCCAAGTGGCTGGCCCGATCCAGGGCATTGAGATCACGCCGGAAAAGGTTCTCGTCGATCTCCCGGATTTCCGCTTCCAGGTCGGTCGCGTTGACCACCTTCGCCTCGATCTCCGCCCAGCCGTTCAGGCGCGCGGCCGAAAGCCGGTGCGCCCCGGCGGTCAGGGTGAACCGCCCGTTGCTGGCGGCCCTGACTTCGATCGGCTGCATCTGCCCGCGTTCGGCCATGCTGTCCGCCAAGAAGGCGACCCAATCGTCATCGACGTTGCGCAGCCTCTCCCCCACATCGATCAGGTCGAGACTGACAAGCCGGGACGGTTCCATGTTCATGCGGCGCGCCTTTTTTGACTGGTTTCGGAGGGTGTGCGGCGGCTAGACGGGACAGAACGGCGACGGGGCAAAGCCTCTCCGTCAGCCGAAAATCGGTCCGGCCAGATTTCGTGCGGGTGGAGGTTCAAAGCCTCCGCGATCCGCCTCTCAAGGGGGACCGAGTAGTATGAATCCCGGATAGCGTTCGACACGCACATGCGGTGATAGCCCCAGGACCGCGACAGCGCGTCCAGGGACCCATACCGCTTGCGCAGCATCGCCTTCAGGTCCTCCCGGTGGATTCCCGTCGTGGGCTTGGCCATACTCGCTCCTGGGCGCTCACCCCGGGGTCGGGATGGGCGTTTGTGACGTGGTATGACACGATAATGGACGAACGGGGTTTTACGGTCAACCCCAAACATCCATTTCCCAGTTCGAGTTCGGAACGAATATGGACAATTGGGGTCTATGTAGCTGAAATGTCTATTCGAAATTCCATCGAAGACGATGAAGCGTCCCGTTTTTCGGATTTCCCAGAAGCGTCGGGGAACCGGGAAATGGCCGAACGGGCTGCGAGGCTGCGAATGGCGGTGCGCGCGGCCGGCGGCAACCAAGTCGTGGCGACCCGAGCCGACATGAACTTAAGCACTCTTAACCGCTACATCGCCGGCCGGGACATGAAGGCCAGCGCCATGATCCGCCTCGCGCGCGCCTGCAACGTCTCGCTCGATTGGCTGGCCACAGGCCAGGAATCCACCGCGCCCACGCCCCCATCCCAACCCGCGCCACCGCCGTCACCCTCCCAGCCGCCCGACCTGTTCAGCATCGTCAACGTCGACAAATTGGTCGGGTGCCTCGAAGCCGCGATGCACGACATGCCGCCGAAATTCGGCAAACTGCCGATGCGCAAGGTGGTTCAGGTTGCGCTCGTTCTCTACGATGCACTCACCGCGCAAGAAGCCGAGGAAAAGGCAACCCAGAAGGTCATGACTACAACAGAGACGCCACCCGTGACTTGATGGGTTCCCCCTGTATTTCCCATTGACTCTGCCCGTTCTGTCGTATTCTATCCTCTCACGAACGGAAGGCGAACGTCATGTGGAGGGACAAGGCATCCTATCTACTGCACGTCATCCTCGACGATGCCAATAAGAACAACGGAAATTCTGATACCGCCCGCATGGAAGCGGCGCCATCAATCGCCGGCGCCACAGCCGGCGGTGTCTTCCCGATGCCGCCGCAAGATCAGTATTCGCCAGGTGGACAGCCATGAACACACGAAACGCGACTGTATTCATTGCCATCGCGGCGGCGCTTCTTTGCTTCCCCGCCGCCGCGGCGAGCAGCTGATGCAGCAATTCCTGGCCGCTCCGGCCGTCATGCCCCCGTCCGACTGGCAACCCAAGATCGCCGGCCTGGTCGAACCCAAGCCTGGCCCGCCAACCCCCCGAGCGATGCATGCTCACCGTCGCCCCGCCGCTCAATGCACCGCCCGGATGGCGCCAACCAGGCCTTCCCGCCGACTGCCCCTAAGAGCCAATTAAGACCCGGCCAAGCCGCCTTTTATCATTCGCCCCGATTTCCAAAATCCAATGGCGAGACCCGCCACCCGCTCCCGATTTCCAATTCCGGCCCGCCTCACGCCGCGCGCGCCAACCCATTGACCGTCCCACATAATCCCGCCTCGTCCCGCGCAATCCCGGTTTCCAGATACTGATGGCAGCGGACATTGGGACAGTTGATGAGCTGTGGCCGCGATCTGCTGGCGGCCCTGCAACAGCGCAACACGCCGGACGCGCCACTCGCCATCGCGCATCGCTTCGGCGCCATCAGCCTGGCGGTGATCATCGCGCGTATTACCCGCGGCCTGATGCTCGCCACGGCCATGCATCGCCGTGTGATCCGCACCCGGCGTTACATTGACGCGCCCGAAACAATCCCATCCCGCCCGCCAGGGTCGTCGCCCAGCGGTCCCCGCCCACGTGCGCCCGCGCGCTTGGTGGAGGAGGATCCAGTCGAACAGGGCAAGCTGCCATCCGCGCGGGAAATAGCAGAGCGCATCCGTCGCCGTCCCCTCGGCGCGGTGATCGTGGATATCTGCCAGGACCTCGGCATCGACAGCCACCACGCCCTGTGGGGCGCGGTACTGGCGGCGATCACCTGTCATGGCGGGGATCGCCGCAAGCTGCTCGATGCCATGCAGCGCCGCCATGCGAGGGCGACGGAACTCGGCCTGCCGCCGCTGCCGTCGTGGGAGGATGCGTCGGCCGCCCCGGCCGGACACCCCATGCTGGCCGAACCCGAGCCGCCCTTGGTTGTCCGGCCGATGCGCGGGTTGTTGCTGCGTGCCCAACGGGCGCATGGGCGGCCGCGCCATGTTCAGCCCGGGTTTGCGCCCCCGGCGCTCGCCACACCCCCGCCCTGACGCGCCCACCCGGCGCCAGACTCCGCGCAACGGGGCCGTCGTTCGGCGGTCCCGCCGTTCCGATTCCGGGTGATCGGGGGCGTTGTCCGGCTGTCCGCGTTCCCGGTTGAACCACACGCGTCAGGCGTGCATGGCGCCCCCGCACGCACGATGACGGTCACAGAATAACCTGACCACTCGCTTGCCCCTCCTACCGCAAATCCTGCGACAAAAATCCTGATCGGTACCGCGACGGAAACAGGAAACGATCGCGATCGTTCATAATTCGTTCCTTCGACTGGAACGACCCTGCGCAAGACGCGTCCGCGCGCCACTGCCCGCGGCTGCTCAGCCGCCACAACAGGGCGGCACCGGATCGCCCAGGGCCACACAATCACACCCAATCCGAAATTTTCTGCCGCCGTCCCCGCATCCACGCGGCGAAATCCATCGTATCATCCCCGCAACCCAACGGTTCGGAGGAACACCCCATGCTCGGCCTGATGCAGCCGCACCCGCTGATGATCTCGTCCCTGCTGCTGCATGCGGCACGCCACCACGCGACGGCCGAGATCGTGTCCCGCAACCACGAAGGCACGACCCACCGCTATAGCTGGGCCGAGGCCGAACGGCAGTCGCGCCGCCTGGCGCGGGTGCTGGGCAAGCTGGGCGTGGGTTTCGGCGATCGCGTCGGCACGCTGGCCTGGAACGGCTACCGGCATCTGGAAGTCTATTACGGCGCCCCCGGCATGGGCGCGATCTGCCACACGATCAACCCGCGCCTGCACCCCGACGACATCGCCTATATCGTCAACAACGCGGGCGACAAGGTGCTGTTCGCCGACACCAGCTTCGCCCCCCTGGTCAGCGCCGTCGCCCCCGCGATCAAGGACACGGTGCGCCACGTCGTCATGATGACCGACGCGGCCAACATGCCCGACGTGACGCTCGCCCCCGGCATGACGCTGCACTGCTTCGACGACATCAAGGCCAGCGTGGATGACGACCACAGCTGGACCAGCTTCGAGGAGAATACCGCGAGCGCGCTGTGCTATACCTCGGGCACCACGGGCCGGCCGAAAGGCGTGCTGTACAGCCATCGTTCGACCGTGCTGCACGCCTATGCCGTCGCGTTGCCCGACGTGATGGGTATCCGCGCCACCAGCCGCATCCTGCCCGTCGTGCCGATGTTCCACGTCAATGCCTGGGGCATTCCCTACGCGACCGCGCTGTGCGGCGCGTCGTTGGTCATGCCGGGCCGGCACCTGGACGGCAAGAGCCTCGCGGAACTACTGAACGCCGAGGCCGTCACCATGACCTGCGGCGTGCCAACGGTCTGGCTGGGCCTGTTGCAGCACCTGCGCGCCAGCGGCGAGAAGCTGACCCACCGCCCCCGCATCATGACCGGCGGATCGGCCGCGCCGCCGCTGCTGGTCGACGCCTTCCGCGACGAATTCGGCGTGCCGGTCGAGCATGGCTGGGGCATGACCGAACTCAGCCCGGTCGGCACCTATAACGCGCCCAAGGCGGCGCAGGCGGGCCTGACGGGGGCTGCGCTCACCGCCCACACGCTGAAGCAGGGCCGCATCCTGCCAGGCCTCGACATGAAGATCGTGGATGGCGAAGGCAAGGAACTGCCCTGGGATGGCCAGGCCTTCGGCGACCTGAAGGTGAAGGGGCCGTGGGTCACCAGCGCCTATTACGGCGACCAGCCGGGCAGCGCGCTGGACGCGGATGGCTGGTTCGCCACCGGCGACGTCGCCACGATCGACCCCGACGGTTTCATGGAAATCACCGATCGTTCCAAGGACGTGATCAAGTCGGGTGGTGAGTGGATCAGCTCGATCCAGTTGGAGAACATTGCCATGTCCCACCCGGACGTGGCCGAGGCCGCCGTCATCGCCTCCCGCCATCCGAAATGGGACGAACGCCCCCTGTTGCTGGTCGTCGTGAGGCCCGGCCATACCGTCGATCCGTCCGGGGTGCTTGGGGTCTATGAAGGCAAGGTCGCCAAATGGTGGCTGCCGGATGAGGTCGTGGTGGTGCCGGAACTGCCGCACACGGCGACCGGTAAGGTGCTGAAGACGGCGCTGCGGGACAAGTTCCGCGACCATTACCTGGGCAAGGCCGGATAGCCCGGTCCTACGGCTTGCGTCCGAGCGGGTGCCCGCCATGCGGCGCCCCCGCTCCCGCCGCCCCCATGGGCTATCCATGGCCCCGGCCGGCGGTTAGAAAACCGGTCATGACCACGGGCGCGCCATTCTGGCGAACCAAGACTCTGGAGCAGATGACGGACGCGGAGTGGGAGTCCCTCTGCGACGGGTGCGGCCGCTGTTGCCTGCACAAGCTGCGTTACGAAGACACCAACGCGCTGGCCTTCACCAATGTCGCCTGCCGCCTGTTGGACATGGAGTCCTGCCAGTGTTCCGACTACGCCCGCCGGCAGCGCAAGGTGCCCGATTGCGTGCGCCTGACCCCGGCGACGGTGCGGGAGGTCGACTGGCTGCCCCCGTCCTGCGCCTATCGGCTGGTGCATGAAGGCAAGCCGTTGGCCTGGTGGCATCCGCTGGTGTCTGGCGATCCCGACACGGTGCACCAGGCCGGCGTGTCGGTGCGCGGCAAATCCATCACCGAACGGCGGGCCGGGATGTTGGAACATCACATCGTTGAGTGGCCCGGACAGATGCCCAAGCCGGTTCGGCCCAGGAAGGAGAGCAAATGATGAAGAACGCCCTGTATGGCGGTGTGAACGCCGCGGTCCTGACGGCCATGAATGACGACCTGTCGATCGACCTGGATCGCATGGCGGCGCATTCCCGCTGGCTGCTGGCCAATGGCTGCAACGGCCTGGGCGTGCTGGGCACGACGGGGGAGGCGAACAGCATCGGCATCCAGGAGCGCATGACCGTGCTGGACGGCCTGGTCGCGCGCGGCATTCCAGCGGCCCGAATGATGCCGGGCACGGGCACGCCATCGCTGACCGATACGGTTCTGCTGACCCGCCATGCGGAAGCCGCGGGCTGCCCCGGCGCGCTGCTGCTGCCGCCCTTCTACTACAAGAACCCCAGCGATGACGGTCTGTTCGCCTATTTCAGCGAGGTCATCCAGCGCGTCGGTGGGAACATCAAGCTGTATCTCTACAACTTCCCGCAGCAATCGGCGGTGCCGTTCACCGTCGATCTGATCGCGCGGTTGCTGAAGGCCTATCCGGGCAAGGTGAAGGGCATCAAGGACAGCTCGGGCGATTACGCGAACGGCCTCGCCTATGTGCGGAATTTCGCCAAGGACGGGTTCGAGGTCTATGCCGGCGATGACACGCTGCTGAAGCCGCTGCTGGAACAGGGCAGCGCCGGCTGCATCACGGCGGCGTCGAACGTGAATTGCGCGACCGGGCAGATCGTGTGTTCCAACTGGAACAACGCGACAGGGGCGGCAGCGCATGAGGTGCTGTCGGCCACGCGCAAGGCGGTGATCTCGGTTCCGCTGATCCCGGGGCTGAAGGCGCTGGTCGCGCGCAACACCGGCAATCCGGTGTGGCACAATATCCGCCCGCCGCATCTGCGCCTGACCGCCGAACAGCAGGCAAAGCTGTTCGCCGCCTTCGACGCGAGCGGGCTGGTCCTGCCGAAGGCCGCGTGATGGCGCCAGATGTACGATAGACCTGTTGCAAAAGCTGGGGTTTCCGATTGAAATGATCGGCGGAAATCATTCTTTCGTGGCAGGTCTGATAGCGAGATGCCATTCGTACCAGGACTTGCGGATGCTGGCGAGTACGTTACCCTAGGTACGAGTACAATGAATTCGAGAGTCTGAATAATGAGTCGTGCCGCCGTTCTTGTGTCCGATGGCCGCAGGCCTGCGTTCTCTCCCGACGGGACCAGTATAGCATTCGTCAGTAGTGCATCGAATTTGGTTCCCAGCGATACGAATGCCACAGCCGACGTCTTCGTCAAGAACCTAGTGACCGGAATAGTCACCCGCATATCGACCGGCAACGGGGGAACGCAAGGTAACGGTTCCAGCGGATCGGACTCCGCTCCAAGGTTCTCGTCTGACGGCCGCAAAATTCTGTTCGGGAGTATTGCCTCGAACTTGGTCGACAACGACACGAACGGCGCTGCTGATATCTTCGTCAAGGACTTGGTAAGCGGAGCGATCATTCGAGTTTCCACAGACAGCAGCGGTGCTCAGGGCACCGGCCACGCCTATGGCGCTGTGATCTCGCCAGATGGCACCAAGGTCGCGTTTGCAAGTGAAAGCCCAAACCTTGTGTCTGGCGATACGAATGGTCGATGGGATGTGTTTGTCAAGGATCTGCTGACCGGAGTGACTACGCGTGTTTCAACCAGCAGCTTGGGCATGCAGGGCGACGGAGAGAGTGGGGACCCCGTGTTCTCGCCCGACAGCACGAAGGTCGCGTTTGTAAGTGCGAGCCAGACCCTTGTGTCTGGCGATACAAACAGTTGGCTGGATGTGTTTGTCAAGGACTTGAGTACCGGATTGACCACGCGTGTGTCGACGAATAGTATGGGTATGCAAGGCGACAGCAATAGTTGGAGTCCCGTGTTCTCGCCCGACGGCACAAAAATTGTGTTCAACAGTATGTCTAGAAACTTGGTACCGGACAGTGACGGATATGATGATTCAGACGTCTTCATGAAAGATCTCGTGACAGGTCAGACTACGCACATCTCTACCCATGGCGCGCTACGGGTTGTTGGAGTTTTCGGCATCTCTGCATTTTCGCCAAACGGACGAACGTTAGCCTTTTCAAGCAATGGAAAAGAAACGGGTTCGGATGACCTTGGATTGGACACAGATGTCATATATCTTAAGGACTTCCCATCTGGCAGAGTGAGGCTTGCGGACACCCATGATCCGTCCGGGAAGAATGTCTATCGGGGTGGATATTTCGTGTTTTCACCTGATGGTCGGAAGTTGATATTCGAAGGAGGTTCCGGGAGTATCTATATCACGGATGCAGTGGAACCTTCGGTCCTGTCGATAAACGCTTGGCAGCCTGGGGCGTCGGAGGGAGAAGGTGGTGCGAGTACCGCATTAACCTTTGCCGTGACCCGCTCCGGAGGTACCCAATTTCCTAGCTCGGCCAAATGGACGGTGAAGGGTGGAGGAAGCAATCCGGCTGACGCCGCCGATTTTGTCGGCGGGCGACTGCCGTCGGGGACGGTCAGCTTTGCTCCGGGCGAAACGTTCAAGATTATCGACGTCAACGTAGCCGACGACTCGATGGTAGAAGGCCGCGAGGGCTTTGTTGTCACGCTCTCCTCGCCTATCGACGCCACGCTCCTGCAACCCAGTGTTTCTGGATTCATCCCGGACGACGACGCGGCCTTGTCGATAGTCGGTTTGGCTGCCGTCAAGACAGAGGGCAGCGGTAAGAACGCTACGTTCACCTTTACGGTAACCAGGACAGGAGCCCTTTCCGGTAACAGTACGGCCCACTGGGGGGTGGTTGGTAGCGGTGCGACCCCGGCCAACGCAGCTGATTTTGTCGGGGGTATGATGCCAGCGGGAGTTGTCAGCTTCGCTACCGGTGAGACCCGCAAGACGATCACTGTAGACGTAGCTGGCGATACAGCAGTCGAAAGCGACGAGGCCTTCACCGTCACTCTGTCCTCACCAAACCGTAGTACTATGCTCGCAACGGCGCATGCGTCTGGCATTATCCAAAACGACGACCTGCCGCCTCCACCGCCGGTTTTATCGATTGCACCCATTTCAGCAACAAAGGCTGAAGGGAATGGTGGCGGGAACTTATTTACCTTTTCCGTAACCCGTTCAGGCAATATTGCGGGCGTAAGCACGGCAAGGTGGACCGTAGCAGGTAGCGGTGGCAGTCCGGCCAGTGCTGGCGACTTTGCGGGCGGGCGATTGCCTTCGGGTACCGTCGGTTTTGCCGCCGGCGAGATCAGCAAGGGAAACTCTGAAAAAGTCCTATGCGACGCGGGGCCGACTATGATTCGGTGCATCCGGAGGTTCATTCGGATGCAACACAGTTTCGCCGAGTATGACGGCTTCCGGAAGCAGCGGA
>WBZQ01000557.1_pt1 | contig 23363 bp, 26 predicted proteins | sample 5204251 | NCBI WGS metagenome assembly WBZQ01 (sample SAMN12412402, study PRJNA552823) | activated sludge metagenome | isolation source: activated sludge from nitrification reactor of wastewater treatment plant... | place: USA: Virginia | collected 2017-09
CCTTTTTGCGCTCGACCTTGGTGGCCAGGGGCGTGACGCCTCGTTCCGTCCCATCGATGACGACTTTCGCGCCGGCCGGTTCCGAGGAAACGTTGAGTTCTTCGTTGCCACCCAGGTGAACGATCGTGGCGCAGCCGGACACGACGCTGCTCAGCGCTAGGATGAGCATGGCCGGGATTGCTCGAATAAACCATATGCGCATGGGTAGTCCTCAGCTGGTGTGATGGCTCTCAGGTGGTCGTATCTGGAAGCCGCTGAATTCCAGTTCCATCGGAAAGTCTAGCAGGTGATCGTCGGAGGTCAACGAAGCCGAGTGGTTTGAAAAATGAATCGTTCTGAAGAGGTGGTTTGGCTGTGGTCGTTACCCACAGCCAAACCACAGTTATTCTCTCCGCGAGGAAGATCTGGGATCGTGCTAACCCTTGATCTTTTCGATTGAGGTCAACGTTCCCTGCGGGGAATATTGCAGATGGTAGGTGACCACTTTGTCGCGGACGGCAATTTCGTACGGGGTGCCGACAAACTCCCAGAGGCACAGCGTGAAAAAGTCTGCCCCGAGGTGACCGATCGCTGTCGCAACTTTTACCCATGTACGATGAGCATCTGGGTCGAGCACATACCGATCGTCAAATCCTCCCGTTTCAGTCTTACTGAACGAATCCGGCTGGCCCAGTTCGGCAAGAACTTCAGTTCGTGGCGCGCCCTCCTTAATCACTGCCACATCGCCGCGATAACTAGATCGGCTGGCCGCCATAACCACGGAGCAGCCTGATGTCATCATTGAAACCGCAATCAACGACAAGAGGGTGTTTCTAGTCTTTCCCCAATGCCTCATATCTGCCTCCTTGAATTTCCGGTGAACCAATCCGCGCAGGGGGAACATGGTCGTTCCGGTCTGCGAAGACTCGAAGGCTTTTATGAGGTAGGAGGAATACGTGCGGCTATCGTACAGAGGCAGGAACAGAGACCTACAAAAGGTGGGCGGCTACACATCGTTGCGTTGAGTCTCGGTCTCAGCCTGTTGAGTCACCTCATCACCGACCCTTCCGCAGTGGGGCCGTAAGGCCCTAGGGTTTGTACGGTTCGGCGTAGTCGTACGTGGTACTTCTGGCTTTGCGATTGACAAGCCTCAGGAGGTTACCTATACTCCCGCCACGTAGAGCCCCCAATTTGGTGGGTGCCATCAACCGCTAACCTCGAGAGGGAGGACTTATGAAGAAGGTGACCGTCTTGTTTTCTCTGAGCCTGATCAGCGCAGCGTATCTCAGTCTCACCGGCTGTCAGATTGTAGCATCCCCGATGTTGGGCGGAATCTACAACGAAACCAAGTATGGTGATGTGGCCACGACCCACAACAGCGCAACGAAGGAAGGTAAGGCCTGCGGCCAGTCGATCCTCGGCTGGGTAGCAACGGGTGATGCCAGCGTCTCGGCGGCCAAAGCGGCAGGCGGAATCACCACGGTGGCCTCGGTCGATCACTCGGCGAAGAACATCCTCGGCATCCTTGGCGAATGGTGCACGATCGTTAAGGGCAGCTGATCCGGTTCGTTATCCCTCTGAGAAAGGGTCTTCGGGATACTCTCCCGAAGACCCTTTTTTCTTTCTTCGTTCAGTTGCCTCCTACATGGTACGGTACGACGTGTATGTGGCTCCCCATTTTCCTGTGCATTCTCTTCGGTTCACTATGGCACCCGCTTGCAGGAGACAGTGCCGAATTCGGCGAAATCGATCTGAGCGGTTATCTGCTGGGAAGTTGGCCGCGTGACCAGAGTCTGTTCAATCAAGGCAGCACGGTTCCGGCTTCAATTCAGCAAGGATTCGGGGCAGGGCTGAAAATCGGCCTCTTCCCGCATGCGACGCGCCGTATACTCGGGATTGAGATCGACTCTTACGGGCATGGCGGCGCACTCTCGTTTCCCAATACAGCGAACGGACAGAATCACGGCACCGGGCGTTCCAACCTGCTGGTGTTGAATACCATGCTGAATCTGGTGCTGCGGTATCCCGGCGACGTGGTGACGCCCTACGTCGGTCTCGGGGGCGGCTGGTCGCACGGGATGTTGCTCAATCCCAACATCACTGGACGAGCCGACAAGGACTTCGAGGCCGCGCGGGCATTCGGTTACCAGTATCTGGCGGGAGCTCAAGTCATGGTGAGCCCGAAAGTGTATGTCTTCGGAGAGTATCGCTATTTTTCCGCCAACTACCATTGGGATGGCCTCGCGGTAGATTTTCGCACGCATTACGGAGTGGTTGGGGCTGGGCTGCGTTTCTAATCTGCCATGAGTCTGCTCGATCAATTCTTCGTCTATCATCCGCATCCGTGGGAGGAGGGCGATTGGTCCGCCGTCGGCGGGGTGCCGTTGGAAGATGTCTGGTTTCAGGCTGGCGATGGGACGAAGTTGTTCGGGTGGTATGCGGAGAGTTCTGCGACCACAGCGGTGCTGCTCTGGTGTCACGGCAATGCCGGAAACATGACCCATCGACTGGACAATCTTCGTGCCTTGTATCGGCTGGGGCTCTCGGTATTTCTCTTCGACTATCGGGGGTATGGAAAGAGCCAGGGTCGTCCCTCGGAAGACGGACTCTATCAGGATGCGATCGGGGCCTATGACTATCTCACGCGCGTTCGTCGGATCAGGCCGGAACGTGTAGTGATCTTTGGCCGGTCGCTAGGTGGCGCGGTGGCCGGAGAACTGGCGACGCAACGGCCTGCCATGGGTCTGCTGCTGGAATCCTGTTTTCCCTCGATCGAGGCGGTTGCCCGCCACCATTACATGGGTTTGCCGGTGCACTGGTTGCTGGGAGCCGCGTTTCGATTGGAGGATCGGCTGTCGCAGCTTTCGCTGCCGAAGTTGTTTGTGCATGGAGATCGTGATGACATTATCCCGATCGAATTAGGCCAACAGGCCTTTGCCGTCGCGAAATCTCCCAAGGAGTTCTACATCGTGCACGGGGCCGACCATAATGATGTGCCGTCGGTCGGCGGGCGGCCCTATTTTGCCAAACTGTCCGCCTTCATTGCCGCTGCGCTCGGTCGCTGAGGTCGTGAGAGGCGCTTCGCACCTTCTGCGTTTTTTCTGGTCAGCATGGACTCGCTTGGTAAGATGCGATGGAGCGATCGCGTGCTTGGCCGCGAGGTCGGCATGAGGCCTCGTCATCATCTGGCAGCTGTCCGTATATTCTGCTAGAGTGCGTCCGCTTGCCGCACCGGATAGGTGCGGTGGTTCAGTCGAATCGGGCATGATGGGCTCTCGGTGAGGAGGCATGGTGCATCGGATAGGGGTGAGCGCGAGCAGGTTCCTTGAGGTTGCGTCTGCGGTCGTGGTGTTGATGATGGTGGGATGTGCCGGCGGGCCGTCTCCAACCACGTTGAATACAAGTGTCGGGGTGGAGTCCGCTGCACGGGCGGAGTCTCGAGGCGAGGGGGCGGAAACAGTTCAAGTCGCTGCCGCTCCAGCCGTCTCGCCCAATGTGATTTTGGCGGCGAATAAGAGCGCCCCGTCTGCGGCTACGGAACCGACTGTCGAACCGGCCGAAGATCCGTTTTACGACCCGTTTGCCAAGAGCGACGAGCCCGTGGGCGGAGAAGAGTATGACCCCTGGGAACCGGTCAACACGAAGGTCTTCGAGTTTAATCGCCAGGTGGACCGCTGGGTCCTTAAACCCGCTGCGCAGGGGTATAACGCGGTGGTGCCCAACCCGGTGCAGATCGGCATCAGCAACCTGTTTTATAACACCCGCTTTCCTTCCCGGCTGATCAACAACCTCGCCCAGGGTAAATTCTCCGGAGCCGGCACCGAGGTCGGCCGGTTCCTCCTGAACAGCACCTTCGGATTGGGCGGGCTGGTCGATGTCGCGAAGTATATGAACATCACGACGCCGGAAGAGGATACGGGGCAGACATTGGGTTATTACGGCATGAAGCCGGGGCCCTACGTGGTGTTGCCGTTTCTGCCTCCGTTTACCCTTCGGGATCTCGTCGGGTATATTGGAGATATCGCCCTGAATCCGATCAATTGGATGGTGTTCCCCATTATCGAGGTCAACGGCATCCCTTCATTGGTCGCCCATCACAATCGGACAACCTCGTCCATCGCGCAGATCGGCGGCCGCGTCGAAGAAATTCTGAACGATCGCTCGTTGAATCTGGAGAAGTTTCAGGGGGTAGAGGAAGCGACCCTTGATCTGTATACGGCAGTGAAGAACGCGTACATTCAGAAACGGCGAAACGCGATCAGGGAATAACCGGTTACCCGATCACGTTGAGTTCGCGGCCTACCTTCGCGAAGGCCGCCACGGCCCGCTCAAGTTGCAGGCGGGTGTGGGCTGCAGACAGCTGCAAGCGAATGCGGGCCTGTCCTTTCGGCACGACCGGATAGCTGAATCCCACCACGTAGATTCCTTCTTGTAGCAGGCGGTCGGCCATCTGCGTTGCGACCGTTGCCTCCCCCAGCATGACCGGAATAATCGGATGGGTGCCCGGCACGAGGGTGAAGCCAAGAGCGGTCAGCTGCCCCCGGAGCCAGCGGGCCTGCTCCATCAAGGTATGGCGCAGGTCGTCGCCTCGTTCCACCAACTCGATGGCCTTCAGTGCCGCTGCGGCGATGACCGGCGGTAGACTATTTGAGAAGAGATAGGGCCGGGAACGTTGTCGTAACAGTTCGATCAGCTCTTTCCTGCCGGTGGTAAACCCGCCGGTTGCGCCGCCCAGCGCCTTGCCAAGGGTGCTCGTGACGAGGTCAATCCGCCCGGCGACTCCGAAATGGTCAGGGGTGCCGCGTCCGCCTTTCCCCAACACGCCGGTGGCATGACTGTCGTCGACGACCACGGCGGCATCGTATCCATCGGCCAGCTCCACAATGCGGTCCAGCTTCGCCAGATCGCCGTCCATTGAAAACACCCCGTCGGTCACGATCATGCGCACGCGGCTTGAGGCCGATTCCACCAGTCGTGTTTCCAACTCGGCCATGTCGGCATGGGCATAGCGCAGCCGGGCGGCTTTGCAGAGGCGAATGCCGTCGATCAGGCTCGCGTGGTTCAAGGCATCGCTGATAATGGTATCCCGCTCGTCCAGCAGGGTTTCGAACAGTCCGCCGTTGGCGTCGAAGCAGGAGCTATAGAGGATGGTGTCTTCAGTGCCGAAGAAGGTGCTGATCGCCGCTTCGAGGGTTTTGTGCAGTCGTTGCGTTCCGCAGATGAATCGCACGGACGCCATACCATACCCGAATTCTCTGAGTCCGTCGGCGGCCGCCTGCCTCACATCCGGATGATTCGCCAACCCGAGGTAATTGTTCGCGCAGAGATTGACGACGTCCCCCTGTGCCACCTGAATCTCGGTGCTCTGCGGGCTCAGGATCTGCCGTTCGGTCTTGTAGAGACCGGCGGCACGGATCTCCGCCAGTTGTTGTTCGGCGGCTGTTTTGAGCGAGGTGTAGGCCATCTTCCTCGTGAAAGGTGAAACGTGAAACGGTTGAGGGAAGCTCAGATATCCGATCCGTTTCGCGGAACTCTAGCCCCTGTCGCTTATGGAAACAGGACTACTTTGCCGCATTGGCCGGATTTGATCAATTCAAATCCTTGGGCAAATTCTTTGAGGGGGAAGGTATGGGTGAGGACCGGACGGATATTGAGGCCGGCTTTGAAGAGACCGGCCAGGCGATACCAGGTGCTGAATAGGCGACGACCGGTAATACCATGGACACGGATGCCTTTGAAGATGACCTCGTTGGCGAGGTCGCAGGTGACGGGGCCGGTGGGAATGCCGAACAGCGTGACGCGGCCGCCGTTTTTCACCGAGCGGAAGGCGTGGTGCAAGGCCGTGGGGTGTCCGGACATTTCCAACGACGCATCGACGCCTTCTCCCCTCGTGATGTCGAGAATCGCTGCGGCAATGGCTTCCGGGCCGTCGGTCTTGGCGTTGAATACGTGATCGACGCCCACTTGTTTGGCCAGGCTCAGGCGGTAATCACTGACGTCGGTGGCGATAATGGTAGCGGCTCCTGCGGTGCGGGCGACGGCCGCCGCGAACAGGCCGGTCGGGCCGCAGCCGGTGATCAGAACGGTGTGGCCGGTCAAGTCTTCCACGAGGGCCGCATCGACGGCATTGCCCAAAGGTTCTTGTAGGCAAGCCAGCTCCGGCGGAATGTCCGGAGACGTCTTCCAAAGCACGGTTTCAGGGAGCACGACGTAGTCGGCAAACGAGCCATCCAGATCGACGCCGAGAATCCGGTAGTTCTTGCACACGTGGGCCTGGCCCGTGCGGCATTGAAAGCAGGCGCCGCAGGTCAGGTGCGATTCGGCTGCGACATAGTCGCCGACGCGCACGAGCGTGACATCCGTCCCGACGGCCACTACCTCGCCGCACATTTCATGTCCGATTGTCCTGGGAGGATGAATGCGGCTGTGAGCCCAGGCATCCCAGTTATAGATGTGGGCATCGGTTCCACACAGCGACGTGGCTTTGACCCGGATGACGGCCTCAGATGGGCCGGGTGTGGGATCTGGGCGATTAGTATAGGTCAGCCCCGGTTGAGCGTCGGTCTTCACGAGTGCGCGCATGGGCTCATTATAACAAGACGGTGGGAAATGCCTAGCCGAAGCGAGAACTTGCCCGGCCAGGTTAGTTTAGGCGGTTTCCTGCCTGAATGTGAGCATGCCGTTCGTCCGAATGGCGGGGGCAAAATACGGGTTGAACTGGGTAGGGCTCCTGGGTAGGATGCGATGATGCGATACACGTTCGGCAGGGTTCCGGGCCCGGCTCTCGGCGGATTTTGGCTCGTACTAGGCCTTCTGATCATGGCTGCCCAGGCCGCAGCCGGTGCCTCTCCTGCCTCGACGCCGACGCCCGCGAAGCGGTGGGCGCAATTCGAACTGGTCAGCACGGAGCCGGATGGATCGGTCCAGGTCGGCAAGGACGTCGTGCTCGGCATCACCCTTGGCGGGGTGCCCGCAGGAACCGAGTCCGTCATGGCGATCATCGAGTCTCCCGGCTTTCAGAGTCAGACGGTATCGTTGAGCGAAGACGCCGCTCCCGCGGTCTTTCAGGGCACAGCGATTCTGGAGCCCAATTCCATATTGAAGAGCCGGACCACCGTGCATCCGAAGGCCGTGCGGATTCGGGTGTCGTTCGCTCGCGCAAAAATCACGGGGCTCGAAGAGTTTCTCAAGCGTGATGTCTATGTCACGCTCGGCGACCGGCCGGTCGAAGAAGCCGAAGCCGAAGTGGTTCCCGGGCCGCCTGCCGAGAGCCCTGAAGCCGATGCCGAGGCCGTACAAAAGGCGACGGAACAGGTGATGGCGGTGAACGCGACCATCGCCGAGGAAGATCTCTTGCCCCTACCGCCCCCAGGAGAATCCAAAGCCTATTGGAAACAAGTGAGCGATTTGATCAGCCGGAACTGGAGCCGGCAGATACGCTCGATACGCCGGGCTCCCAGCAGCGAGACGGTGCGTGTGCATTTCAAGATGTATGCAAGCGGTGTGGCGCAGTTGATTCAGTTGGAGAAAGGCTCGGGAGCGCGGGATGTCAACGACGCCGGGTTGCAAACGATCATCCACGCCCATCCGTTCCCTCCGATACCGCCGGATATCAGCAGCGATGTCGTCGATGTGCATGTGCGCATGCGAACGGGGGCGAAAGTCGCGACCCGCGACGTGCAGATGACGGTCGAGAAAAAACCGTCCAAGCCTGTCGTGTCCCCATCACCGAAGGAAGGCACCGCCGCAAGCGGTCCTGCAAAGGAGTAGCTATGACGAATCGGATCGGTCGTGCGATGGCCATGTGGTGTATGGGCGCAACGGTGCTGTTCGGCGCGACGCTCGGGCATGCCGAGACGGCGCGATACGATGTGGATCTGGATCATTCGATCGTGGAGTTCAAGGTCGCCCATATGGTGATTTCAAAAACCACCGGGCATTTCAAAGACTACACGGGATTTATCGAAATGGACCCCGATGCCGGGACGGTCAAGGCGCTCGAAGCGACGATCAAGTCGGCCTCGGTGACGACCAACCATGAAAAGCGCGACGCGCATCTGCGCAATCCCGATTTCTTCGATGTCGAGAAGTACCCGATGATCACGTACAAAATGAAGAGCCACAAAAAGACGGGCGACGGCTATACCGCCGTCGGTGATCTGACTCTGCATGGCGTGACCAAAGAGGTCACGCTCACCGGCAATTTCAACGGGGTGACCAAGGATCCGTGGGGGAATACCCGGGCCGGATTTACGGCCGAAGGCAAAGTGAACCGGAAAGACTTCGGCATGGTGTGGAACAAAGCCCTCGATAGCGGAGGGCTGGTAGTTGGAGACGAGGTCTTTATCAAGCTGGACATCGAGTGTATTAAGGCCAAGTCGTAAGTCGAACACCCCCTCTCTCAGAGGCCGCACGCCTGCCCGGTCACCATGCCGGGCAGGCCGATCCAGCCGCGGCGCATGCAGCGAGGTCTCTCTGAATCAGCGCTGCGGGCCGCCCTTCCGTGATACCGGTTGTTACCGACACAGCAGCTGGTTGAGGCGCAGGGAGGATGTCCACGGGCATCCGGTTCTCTTGTCGGGCTGGTCCTGTGCCCGCCTCACTGGCGGCTCGGGGCTGTATGCCGATGGGTGGTGTGGGTGATGGATCAGCAAGGGTACCAAGGGTAATTCGGAGGCCGAGAGTAGGAGCATCGTCATGTGTCGCAAGCGGGCTGGAAAAATCGTACCTGGCATCGGTAGGATACGCGGGATGTGGGTGGGCAGGCTGGTGACATTGCTGGCGGTGCTCTGGAGCCTGGCCGCCGCGGAGGCCGGGGCGCTGGAGTTTACGGCCGATCAGATCACCAAGATCAATGGTCGAACCCAGAAGTCCAACATCTTCTATCGTGACAACATGTGGCGGATCGAACATCACACGATGGGGCCCGTCAACATCAGCATCGTGCGCAAAGATAAGAAGGTGGTCTGGCTCCTGTTGTCGCGTATGAAGCACTTCAAGACCGTGCCGTACCAGGCGGAGCAGGATCTGAAAGTGTCGGAGCGGCTGGAGGGGGAGGTGTCGCGCGAAGAGATCGGGACGGAAACGCGCGAGGGGCATCCGACCACGCTCTATGAAGTGACGGTGAAGGAAGGCGAGCGGACGGAAGTCTACTATCAATGGCTCGCGACCGATATCCACTTCCCGATGAAACTGGCCAAGAAAGACGGGAGCTGGATTGTCGAGTACCAGCACGTCAAATTCAGGCCCCTGATCGATTATCTGTTTCAGTTGCCGCTCAATTTCGAGCCATTGGAAGAGTTCGATCACCAGCCGGCTGCCGCAGACTCCAGTCAGCAGCCGATGTAAGCGATGATCGGGAAATAAAGGAGCAGCATTGTGCGTAAGGCCGGAATGACTGTATGGGCTCTGGGTGTCGCGGTATTAGGAATGACTGGTTCCCTTTATGCGCTGGATGTTGCCGATGTCGTTCGTGAATGGACGCCGGAAGGCAAGAAGCTGGCGATGGAGCGCGCCAAGTTGCCGGCGCATGACGAGATGATCCGTATCCCGGCGGGCGAGTTCCTCATGGGGAGCGATAGAAAAGTCGACAAGAATTCTTACCTGGCCGAATTTCCTCAGCGGAAGATCTATCTCGATGCCTATGAGATCGACAAGTATGAAGTCACCACGGTGCAGTTCTTGAAGTTTGTCCTGGCGTCGAACCGCGACCCCCTCATCGATTGGCAGTATGACGGCGGGAATTTTCAGGAGACGATGGTCAGTCACCCGGTCATGCACGTGTCCTGGTTCGACGCAGAGGCGTACTGCAAGTGGGCGGGGAAACGGTTGCCGACCGAGGCGGAATGGGAAAAGGCCGCGCGTGGTGAGGATGGGCGCATTTATCCCTGGGGCAATCAGATGGCCGGACTCTCCAGGGCGAATTTTGGCCGCACGGGCCTGTCAGGACCGGTGCGAGACCGCCCCGAGCGGCTGCTGCTCTATCCGCCGATCATTTCTGTCGACAAGTATGACAATGCCGCCAGCCCCTATGGCGTGCTTCAGATGGCGGGCAATGTGGCGGAGTGGGTTGCAGACTGGTACGACCCGAAATACTACACCACCGGACCGGATAAGAATCCAAAAGGTCCGGAGACCGGCAGCCAACGGAGCTTTCGCGGCGGAGGCTGGATCGACAGCACCCCCAGCGTGCGTGTCGCGCAGCGCAATGGCACGGATCCCAATACCAAAATGAATTGGATGGGGTTCCGCTGTGCAAGGGATGTGAACGAAGCGACCTCAGGACAGCCGACCGAAGCGAAGTAGTCGGAGGTGCCTCACCTGGCAATTCCCACACAGCGAAGGACCAATCAGCTCGTCTCAGGCCTGATGAGCCTTGTTCTGCTGCTGGCAGCCTGTCAGATTGAGGATCTCAACATCGAGATTGTGAATGAGGATGGATCGGTTCTATTCATCGTTCACGAAAACGATGCACCGGATCCCGCACCTCTAAGCCGGTTCGGAGTCGTCTCTCACTACTCCGGCGCGAGATGGGAGGTTTCGACCTACGAAGAGTCATCGCTGTACAGGATGCAAGACGGCAAGAAGCTGCTCAAACCGCTGGATGAGTTGCCCGAGATCAATGCTCTCGCAGCGGGAGCGATTCGGTTCGGCGAGGTGCCGCGCGGGTTTTTCATCCAGGGCTCCTCAGGCAATCACCTCGTCGCGTTGGAGGAAGGCAGAGTCTACGAAGCCTATGCCAACCGAGGCGCACACCGAGGGCACATATCATTCACGATTGAGCATGGAGTAGCCGTCAAGCTTCCTCCCGTCACGCGCCCGCTTTCCTCGCCATAAGCGAGTGGGCCGTCTCGCTGGTTTCTTTCACCAGAATCCCCATCTTTCCGTGTGAGGGCTCGAAGTCCACGGTCAGGCCGTGATTGCGGATGCGTTCGCTGGCGGTGGGACCGATGGAGGCGATGACCAGCTTCTTGCATGTCGTTTTGAACTGCGCCGTGTTTCCTTCCTGCTCCACGACCTGCATCACGTGATCGATCTGGGCGGCATTGGTCACCAGCATCACCTGCACCTGCCCGGCCAGAATCTGGTTGATGACCAGTTTCAGTGGAGCCGTGTCTTCCGGGAGTGCCCAGCGGTAGACGGGCACCTGAACCACATTGGCTCCTCGCTGCTTCAACGCCTCCAGCAATTCGCGGTTCGGTAACCCGTATTCTTGCACCGCCACGCGTAACCCTTTGACCGGGCGGTAGGCATCCAGTGTCGAGACGACATCCACCCAGGTGTTGGGCTCCGGGACCGTCAACGTCGGTTGGAATCCCAGGGTTTTGAGCGCGGCCACCGGTTTGGGGCCGCGCGCAATGAGCACCGTCTCTTTTAAAGCATTCTTGATCGTATCTTTGGCGTGACGGCTGTGCAGGATTTCGAAGAGGGTGGTCGTGCCGGCCCCGGTCAGCAGGACCAGCACGTCGAGGCCTTCAGTCAGCAGCAGCTCGCCGAATTGCAGCGCGGCAGAGTTGTCTTCCAACGGAATTTCCTGCAAGGCCGGCGCCACCAGCGGCTTGCCGCCGTGGCGCTCGATCAGCCGCGTCATTTCCGCCGCCATGCGCGATTCAAATGCGGCGACGGTCAACCCGTTAAACCCTGCACCGGCCATCGTACTCCGTGATTCAACCGCCGGTTACCATGCCGACTGAGTTACCTGGCGTCCATCGCACATCGAAACCCGGTTGATTCGTTTCGAATGGTCGGATCGCTGTCCACACGGGTAAAGATACGAACCGTGGGAGTCTCATTCTGCCACCCGGCTCCTCGAATGACCCGCTTCTCGCCGCTGGCCGGTCCCGGGGGATTCTTGTCGGGGCTCTTTTCGTAGTACTTCGCATCGTACCAGTCGTTGACCCATTCCCAGACATTGCCGGCCATGTCATAGGCACCGTAGGGACTCTTTCCGCTCTCGTAGCTGCCCACCGGCATAAGCGTTTTTTCGCCGATCCACTTCTGGTTGAAGTTGAGGTGTTTGTCGGTCGGTTCCACATTGCCCCAGGGGAAGCGCCAGTCGTTGTTGCCCTTGGCGGCCTTCTCCCATTCGGCCTCCCGCGGCAATCGCCTGCCGGCCCACTTGCAGTAGGCATCGGCATCGGCCCAATCGACGTTGATCACCGGACGGTCGGCCAGGGATGCGGGAATGCCGATCCCTTCCCAGAGGTTACGGGTCGGGTTCTTGGGATTCTGCGGAACACGGTGGTTCGTGGCCTTCACGAATTCCAGGTAGCGTCCGTTCGTCACTTCATATTTGTCGATATAGAAATCGGTGATTTCGATGACGTGGCGGGGGTATTCATCGCGTCCGCCGTCGCGGTCTCCGGTCGGCACGCCCATCGGGTACGAGCCTGCCGGAATCAGGACCAACGGCGCGCCATCCTTCCCCGTGATCTCTTTCGGGAGAGCCGCCTGTTGCGCTGCGAATGCGTGCAAACTCACACCGTTCAGTCCGATGAGCGCCACCACTATTGCGAGGACGGATCGTGCCACCATAGCTCAACACTCCTTTGGTTCGAAAAAGACGATGGCAGATCGTACCACAGCGGCGGAGAATTCAGACACGGCTTGGGCAGAGAATGTGTGCACTCGGGGTGGGCCGATGCAGGAGAATGAGGATTGACGGGGTGACAGGCCCCCACCTACTATACGGCCAAGGAGATTCCGACGTGCCGACCCATCGAGGCTTGCGACATCTGGCCCTTCGTGTGACCGATCTTGCCCGGTCGCGCGCCTTCTATGAGCGGTTCCTGGCCATGAAAGTGGTGTGGGAACCCGATCCGGACAATGTGTATTTCAGTTCGGGGTCCGACAACCTGGCCCTGCATCAGATCGCGCCTGCCGAGCTGGCTCAGTACCAGCCGTTGCGTGGACAGTTGCTCGATCATGTCGGTGTGATTATGGAAAGCCCGGCGCATGTAGATGACCTGTTCCGGGACGTCCAACAGGATGGGGCACGTTACGGGGCCACCATCGCCAAGCCACCCAAGCAACATCGCGACGGCAGCTACTCCTTCTACTTTGCCGACCCGGATGGAAACGTCATTCAGGCCTTATATGAACCGACCATCAGCCGCATGGAGTTCCGGCCTCCCGCCTGACGAGCATGGGTATGTGGGATACATTGGCGCGCGATCAGTATGTCGGGTTGGCTCCCTGGGTGTGGGTGCAGCTTGAGAGTAATCAGCCGCCGGGGCCGTTTCCGTTCATCGGCGGGGTTGCCCCGGAGGTGGTGGCGAGTTTGCACGAAGCTCACAGTCTCTTTCTTGCCTGTGTGGAAACCGCCATCAGCGATGTGTTCTCCCGCCGCGCGACACTTGGCGACCCGCAGACTAGGGTGCGGCTGGAAGACGCCTATGCCGAGCTGGTCAATTCCCGACAACAGCTGAGTCAGCACATCACGGCCCGGCGTCAGCCGGATGGGCAGTTTCACTGGTCGCATCCCTTCGATGCGACGAAATCCGCGACCGTGGTCAACACCGGCCTGCGAATATTCAATGCCGTGAAACGTCAGGCGATTCCTGTGCCGTTCGAGCGTCCCATGGGACCGGTGGTAGGAAAACTGCTGGGGATGTTGGATGGCACGCAGCAGGCCGGGGCGATTCAGACGATCGTGGCGACGGCCGGTCGGGACGGCGAGCGGCTGTTGACCAAGTTGATGGAGCTGTTGGTCCAATACGAATGCCTCACGCCGACGAAGCACGCCTCGATTCGAGACCAGTGGTTGGCCAATACCAAGGATCGGGATACGATTCATCTGGGCCATGCCGCGTTGATGTACCGGCAGCAGGACCGGTTCCTGTTGTTTGATCCTTGGCTGTTGCCCTGGTTCGCGGAGTCGAATGTGCCGAGCCTCTGGGTCTCGATGTTGCCGAAACCGGGCGCGATCTTTTTGACCCATGACCACGATGACCACGTGGATCCCCGGACCCTGCTGCATGTGCCGAAAGACGTGCCGATCGTGATTCCCAGCCGGCGCAATAGGAAGAAGTTTTTCTACGACTACCTGCCGCTGCTTCGGGAGCTGGGATTTACTCACATCGTCGAACTGGCGCACGGGGAGACTTGGAACTTCGACGGCGGCGCCGTGGTCTCCGTCCCGTTTTACGGCGAAGATCCCTGCGATTTGGAGATGCCGAGAAACTGTTACCTTGTGACCGATCGCGGGCAAAACGTGCTGGTGCATGCGGACAGCGGTCCGACCAACAGCGGCCGGTCGGCCATCAAGGAAGGGGTGATTCAGCAGCTCGTCCAGAAATATGGTCCCATCTCGTTGGTTCTGGCCTCTCAACAACAGCTGCAGGAAATCCGTAGTTATGCCGCCCATGCGCCCCTGTCCCACCCTGGTCTTTGGCTCGAAGTCGGGGAGAACGGGTACCTCACGAACGGGTATCTGGACGAGCTCTGTGCCGTCGCCCAAGCGAAGCTGTTTGTGTCCTATGCCACCGGCGGTGCCGACTGGTATCCCGATCACTTGTCGTTTATGTTCAGCCAGCGCAATCCGGCACGCACGGCACTTCTCACGGCGAACTGGGAGCAGCCGGAAAAATTGAAAGATCTTCTCGGAGTGCGAGGGTGCGGGTATCATCGCGCTCATGCGTTGGATCTGTTCCGGAGCAGCGGTGACGGGACGGTGCAGGTGTCATCCGCGGCCCCGGCCCTGGCGCCCTTGTCGCTCTATCAACTGGATCACGGGGATCCGGCGTTCATGAAGCGTGGCGGACGATAATCGGTGAGCAGGCTGTTCAAAAAGGTCGTCCAGCAAGGCCACAGCAAGCGAAGAGGCGAATCGTGCTCATTCTTACCCGCCCACCCCGAGCCTGCCGAGACAGGCTCTATGCACGTGGCCGTATGGTGAGCTGCTGAGGTTCACGACGCGCTGAATACAGCGCGTCACGTTTGTGAACGCCGTCGAGACGGTGAGGCGGCAGTGTCTTGCGAGAACGATGCCGGCGAGCTTTTTCAACAGCCTGTTAGGAAAGGAAGGGAGCGATATGGGGTCTGGGAAAGGATTAGTGCTCGTCACCGGCGCCGCCGGATTTATCGGGTCTCATGTGAGCCGGCGATTGCTCGATCGTGGTGACACCGTGCTCGGTCTGGACAATCTGAATGATTACTACGACGTACGCCTCAAAGAAGCGCGGCTCGCGCGCCTGAGTTCTCATCCCCAATTTCAATTCGTCAAACTGGATCTGTCCGATCGTGCGGGTATGGCGGTGCTCTTCGAACAGCATCCCATTCGGCGCGTGGTGCATCTGGCGGCGCAAGCCGGTGTCCGCTATTCACTGGTCAATCCGCATGCCTACACTGCGAGCAACATCGACGGGTTCTTGAACATTCTCGAAGGCTGTCGGCATCACAAGGCCGAGCACTTGGTCTATGCCTCCACGAGTTCGGTGTACGGCGGCCACACGAAGATGCCGTTCTCAGTGCACGACAATGTCGATCATCCCGTGTCGCTCTACGCCGCGACCAAGAAGGCGAACGAGCTCATGGCGCATTGTTATGCGCACCTGTATCGCTTCCCGATTACGGGATTACGGTTCTTTACTGTCTACGGGCCCTGGGGCCGTCCGGATATGGCATTGTTTCTCTTTACGAAGGCGATTCTGGAAGGAAAGCCCATCGACGTGTTCAACCACGGGAAGATGCAGCGTGACTTTACCTATGTCGACGATATCGCCGAAGGAGTGTTGCGCACGCTTGATCGGCCCGCTCAAGCCGACCCGGCCTGGGCGAGTGACAACCCCGACCCTGGCAGCAGCTCCGCACCCTATCGGCTGTACAACATCGGCAATCACCAGCCGGTCGAGCTGTTGCGATTTATCGAGGTGCTGGAACAGACGTTGGGCATGAAGGCCCAAAAGAACTTCCTCCCTCTCCAGGCCGGCGATGTGCCTGCGACCTATGCCGATGTCGCGGATCTCATGCGTGATACGGGCTTCAAGCCCGCGACCTCTATCGAGACCGGCATCGCCCGCTTTGTGGAATGGTATCGGGCGTATTACAAGGTGTGATGGCATGTGGAGCGCGTGTTCCTGCAGCGTCTCTCCCGGGGGGTGGCTGAGAAGCTCGTCAAGCCACTCGGTCACCTCCGCACCCACCTGGTCGCGTAGTGCGATAAAAATCAGCAGAGTTGCTCGAACCCGTGCAAGCGTTCGGTGATGTCCCCGCAGAGGGGATGTGCGACGACGGGTGCAATGGCCCTGAATTGCTTGATCGTGTGAACCTGATGTTCCAGGGTTCCCCGCCAGTGCCGGATCGTCCTTCGTCCTTGCAGTTCTGCGACGCGGTTCCATTCTGCTGTCGGTAAGCGCAGTCAAACCGTCCCGGCAAATTAAGATGAGTCGCGTGGCGCGGCGTCTCGAGTCGTTGCGAGCCGACTTGTCTGGGATGCTGAGTCGGTACTTGTTGCAGCTGGGAGTATGGAGTAAATTAGAAATAGAGCCTCTCCCTTTATGCAAAGGGCTTCAGTGGACGTGAAAAGAAATCAAATGATTTGGTCGTTGCTCGCAGCAGGATGGCTGATGCTGGCGGGGCAGGGCCTTGCGCTGGCAGAAGCGCCTTCGACCGAGACAGCGACGTGGAGTGAGTTGCGTAGCCAATCATCGAACGCCTTGTCTCAGGCTCCGGCAACGAGTGAGAGGCAAGTCGACATCTTTCGGCAGACGCCCATGTTGAGTGGTCGCGTGCAGGTCAGTGACCAGACCCTGATCCCTTATGTGGGGGCCGGATTCAGCGGTGGATACGTGACGGAGCGGGATCGGGCCCTCGGTCCCATGCCGGGACTCCCGCAGCAAAACCTCTTGGGCGACTCGTTAGGTTTGGGCAAGGGCATGATGCCGAACGAATTTCAGATGGGCATTCGCATTCCGTTTTAAGTCCTGCCGGTTGCGCCGCTGCACCACAGCATGAATCATCCCTTCTGGTCCAGTGGCTGAAAGAGTCGCCGGGCGAGGCCTGCCGGGTCGACTCCATCCAGCGTTGAAAGGACCAGGTGCGCCTCCGCTAGTTGGGATGCCGGGTAGGTCGTCGCAATGGCGAGGACGCGCATGCCCGCCTTCAGGCCTGCCAGAACTCCCGCCCGAGAATCTTCGATCACCAGGCACTCGTTTGCCCTGAGCAACGGTGGACGAGGCCTACGGGCGTTCAGCAGTCTGAGGGTGTACTCATAGATCGCAGGGTCCGGTTTCCCGACCGCGCAGTCATCTGCGGACACGATCAACTCAAATGCCTGTTCGATGGGGGTGCCGGTGAGTGCGGCGAGGATCTGTTCGCGTCTGCCTCCGGACGCCACTGCCAGCCGGTACGCTCCCGACGCGCGCTGCACGAACTCGGTGACCCAGGGAAACAATGCGGGTTTGTGCAGAGCCGTATGTGCGCGAAACAAGCCTGCCTTTCGTTCGATAATCCCGGCGTGAATCGCCGGGTCGCAGCTCCCGTCGCGTCGTTCCAATAATGCGGTCGCGCAGGTTCGTTCATCCATACCCAGGTAGGTGCCGTAGTACTCCTCATCGCTCAGGCTGAGTCCCGCTTCCGCCAACGCCTGCTGAAAGCAGTGCAGGTGCGGCGTTTCGTCGTCGGCGATGACGCCGTTGAAGTCGAACATGATGGCGCGCAGAGCGGCCTCCCCGGCTCACATTGTCCTACGTGGTGCGCGCTACTCTAACCGAGCGCGGGTGGTCGGACAAGCGGAACTCCTTGTCCCGCTGAGGTCCCTACGGTATGCTGCGTCACGGCAACGTATCCGGACCGTTCGCCACCACAAATCGACTCCCATGACACGATGAGCGACTACGCAGTTCTCGGCGATCTCTTGGTGATCTATGCAGTGTCCACTGCGGTGGTCTTTGTATTTCATCAGTTTCGTCTTCCATCGATTGCCGGGTTCCTGGTGGCCGGAGCCCTGATCGGGCCGCACGGGCTCCATCTGATTCCCGATGTGTCGCAGGTGCAGGTCCTGGCCGAGATCGGAATCGTGCTGCTGCTCTTTACGATCGGAATGGAATTTTCCTCCGCACACTTTGCAGCTGCCAGGCGCATTCTCATGGTTGCCGCGCCGGTTCAAACGGGGGGCGTCCTTGTCCTGGCATTGCTCGGAGCTCTGGCAGTGGGTCTCTCGTATCAACAGGGGATTTTCTGGGGCTTTCTCCTCTCATTAAGCAGTACGGCCATCGTGCTGAAAGCCCTTTCGGAACAGGGAGAGAGTGATTCGTTTCACGGTCGCGCCACCGTTGCGATTCTGATCTTCCAGGACCTTGCCGTCGTTCCGATGATGCTCGTCACGCCGATCCTGGGCACTCCGAGCGGGAGTGCGATGGGGACGGTACTGATGACCTTGGTCAAGGCGGCGATTGTGGTCGGGTTGATCGTCGCGGCGGCCTGGTATCTTGTGCCGCGGCTTCTGCGCCATATCGTGCGGAGTCGAAGCCGTGAGCTGTTTCTGCTCTCGATCATCGTGCTCTGCCTCGGGATTGCCTGGTTGACGTCGCTGGGCGGACTCTCGTTGGCCCTGGGTGCGTTTATCGCCGGGCTGGTCATTTCTGAGTCGGAATACAGCCATCAGGCATTGGCCGAAGTCCTGCCGTTCCGTGACAGTTTCAATAGCCTGTTTTTCGTGTCGATCGGCGTCTTGATGGACATGCGTGTGGTGCTGGAGCATCCCTTCATTGTGCTGGGCCTCTTGCTGGCGGTCCTTGTCGGAAAACTGATCACCGGGAGCGGGGCGATGGTGGCGGCAGGGGCTCCGCCCAGATCGTCGGTGTTGGTCGGGGTGGCGCTCGCGCAGGTCGGCGAATTTAGTTTTATCCTGGCGCAACAGGGGCAGGATGCCGGTTTGTTCACCGGCGATCAGTATCAGTTATTTCTGGCGGTGTCGGTGTTGACCATGGTGGTGACGCCGTTTTTGATGCAATGGTCGCCCGATCTGGGGCGTCGGATCGAAGCGATGCAACGCGTTCGGGGTTGGATGCCGACCCGCACCGCCGCGCATGTCGAGCAGTTGGAAGGTTCTCAGATCCGGATCAAAGACCATGTCATTATTGTGGGCTACGGGCTCAATGGTCGAAACCTCGCCCGCGTATTGAGCGAAACCGAAATCCCACATGTGGCCCTGGACCTGGACGGCGAAGCGGTGCGCCGCGAGGCGCGTCATGGCGTGCCGATCTACTACGGCGACGGCTCGAATGCCAACGTGCTTCGGCATATGAAGATCGACGACGCCAAAGTGCTGGTCGTGGCCTTGTCCGATCCGTTCACGGCCAGAAGAACGGTGAAGGTGGCCAAAGGATTGAACCCGAAGCTCCATATCGTCGTACGGACGCGCTATTTGAGAGAGCTGGAGGAGCTGCATCAGCTGGGTGCGGACGATGTGGTGCCGGAAGAATTCGAAACGTCGATTGAAATCTTTGCCCTGGTGCTGCGCACCTACAGTTTGCCGCAGGAATTTGTGGCCCGAAAAGCGGAGCAAATCAGGCGCGAAGGGTATGCACTGCTGCGGCGGAGCGAGATGCCGGAGTTGGCTCATCATCTCCGCGGGGGGACGTTGACCGATGTCGAAGTGGAAACCTGCCGGATCGATGACGAGGCTCCGGCGGTAGGCAAGTCGCTGGCGGAACTCTCCATTCGCCCACGAACGGGGGCGTCGGTGATTGCCTGGACTCGCAGCCAGGTCACTCAGTCGAATCCCTCCGAAACCGTGCGGCTGCAGGCCGGCGATGTCGTCACGCTGCTCGGATCCCGCGACCAGATTCGTCGGGCCATGGCGCTCTTGAACGAGCCTAACCACGGCACGAGTCACCAGCTCAAATAACCCGGTCGGCTAACTTCTCCAGCGAAGCGTCACACGGTCTTTCAGCGGATGGTCTAAGGGACGTCCGGTTTGGACGGCGGCGAGATGGGCGGCCTTCAGTTTGTAGTACCACTTGGCGGGCGTATCGGCGTCATCGATCAGCATGAGCGCCGGTTTGTATTTCAGTCCCACGGCTTGCCGCTCCATCGCCTGCTTGTCCTGCTTCATGAAGATGTTGGCGAAATAACGGAACAGCGGCTTGGCAAACGGCAGCCAAGGAAGGATGTTCCAGGCCGCGGCAAAATCGATCCGGCATTGTTGCTCACCGACGGGCGTGACCGTGGCACGCGAAGAGACGTACATCGAACCGCATTGCACGAACTCGAAGCGTTGATTAGGGAGCACAAAGTCGATGGTCGTCGTCAAGGGACCGCCGTAGAGCCGGTTGAGGAGCTTGTAGGGTCCGCTGTTCTTCGACGGCGCATGGGGAACCATACGAAACCCGTTCGGAATCGGCTCGAAGGTCTTGGCCTTGTCGTGCATGCTGGCTTTGGTACGCCACCAGGAGCTCTGGTGCACAAAGGGACCGTGGGCCGGGTCCATGAGCCCGACGATGCCGTCGTCGATCGTGCAGTCCAATATCGTCGAGATCTGGATCATGCGATAGGGTTTGGACGGGAGCGGGAGGCGCGGCAATTCCGGAACCGGCAGCTTCGGCTGCTGCGGATCCGGGAGAAACACCCAGATATAGCCGTCCTGATCCTGGCAGGGATAGGAGGTGATGCCGATCTTTTCCGGTTGGAGCGGGGATCCTTCCACCAAGGCCGGAATATGGCGGCAGCGGCCGCAGGTATCGAACTGCCATCCGTGGTAGGCGCATTCGACGCGCTCTCCATCAAACTGTCCGAACGAGAGCGGCATGCCACGATGGGGGCAGATGTCGCGCATGGCCGCCACCTGGCCCTGCTTGTTACGGCAGACGAGAATCGGTTGTCCTAGCATCACCTGGGTTTGCATCTGGCCGACTGCCAGAGCCGTGCTCGTGCTGGCCGGATACCAGAAGCCGAAGAGCGGGGCGCTCTTACTCGGCTTGAGTTCGGTGATGAGGTCTGTGCTCATGAGTGATGCAGTTGCCAGGGTTGTCGCGATGAGCGAGACTGTTCATCGTCGATCCGACTATAACGGCGGGCCTGCAACAGGTCAAGCAAGCGGCCGCACGAGGCGAAGCCGCAGAGGGTGCGATCCGGCCGTCCAAACCCCGCTGCTGACCCCGCATTTCTTGACAAGAAAAAGAAGCGGAGACTATAGTCAATTTCGATCGCAAGGGACTCCATCTTCCGACTCCGAGAGGCGAGGTATCCTCATGACAACCGCACAAATCGAGCCCACGGCTGCACTGGCAGAACTCCGCGAGTCGAAGGCGGATCGTGTCACGATCGTGCTCCTTAGCGGAGACCTCGATAAAGCCATGGCTGCCTTCATCATCGCCACCGGCGCGGCAGCGATGGGTATGCAGGTCACGGTGTTCTTTACGTTCTGGGGCCTCAATACGATCCGCAAGAAGGGGGCGAGCAGTTCAGCGTCTGACTGGCTGCGTCGGATGTTCGGGTTCCTCAACAAGGGCGGAGCCGATACGTTACCCCTCTCGCGTTTTCATTTCTGGGGGTTGGGCACGAAGATGATGCAAGTGGTGATGAAGCAGAATCGTATGCCGGGCGTGCCGGAGCTTATGCAGATGGCGCTGGACCTCGGTGTCCGGTTCATCGCCTGCACGACGACGATGGGTCTGATGGGCATCACGAAAGATACGTTGATCGACGGGATCGACCAATTTGCCGGTGTGACGACCTACCTGGCCGAAGCCAAGCAGGGCAGCGTCAATCTGTTTATCTAAGCGAGGGGTTGAGGAGCGGCATGATGCAGGCTGATGTGAAACTCGATACGCTCGGGTATTTTTGCCCGATGCCGATTATTCTCACGTCCAAGAAAATCAAGGAACTGACGACCGGTCAGGTGCTGGAAGTCGTGTCGGACGACGAAGGCATCAAGAAGGATATGCCGGCCTGGTGTGAGACGACCGGCCACGAAATGGTGGGGCTCGAAGAGGAGCAGAGTGCGTCCAAGCGGATCTATAAGGCCTTCGTCAAGAAAACCAAGTAGGGGCAGCGACAGGCGCGCGCACGCGGGGCCGTCCAGTTTAAGTAAAGCCGGAGGGCATGATTACCAGCCTCCGGCTTTTTTGTTGCCTCAGACTTCCAGGGTAAGTGGGGCGGACCGGGTTGGGTGAAAGAGAGAACGCCGTGAGCCAGGTTGTTGAATGTGTCCCGAATTTCAGCGAGGGACGGAGCTCCGAGATCGTCGACGCGTTAGCCGGAGTGGTCCGCTCAGTGCCCGGCGTCGTTCTGTTGGATGAAACGAAGGATCCGGACCATCACAGGGCCGTCGTGACCTTCGCCGGTAGGCCCTATGCCGTGGCTGAGGTGGCCTATCAGATGGCGCGGATGGCCTCACAGTTGATCGATCTCCGAAACCATCATGGCGAACATCCGCGCGTCGGGGCGACGGATGTGATCCCGTTTGTGCCGATTCGTGGCGTCAGTATGCAGGATTGTGTGCAGCTGGCTCGCATGGTCGGCCAGCGTATCGGGAATGAATTGAAGATCCCGGTCTTTCTGTACGAACAGGCGGCGACCAGGCCCGAGCGGAAACAGCTGGAGTGGATTCGGAAGGGTGGCTTGAAGGGACTGGCGGATCGGATGGCAGGCGACCCTGCATGGGTGCCGGACTTCGGCCCGAAGCACCTGCACCAGACGGCCGGGGTCACGGTGGTGGGAGCGCGATGGCCGCTGATCGCCTTCAACGTGAATTTGAAGAGCCGCGATCTGTCGGTTGCCAGGGCCATTGCCAAGGTGGTGCGCCAGTCAAGCGGCGGGCTCCCGTACGTCAAAGCGATCGGCGTAGAGCTGAAAAGCCAACAACTCGTGCAGGTATCGATGAATGTGACGAACCATGAAGAGACGCCGCTCCATGTCGTGTTTGCGGCGGTGCAGCGGGAAGCGGCGGCTCGTGGTGTGGAGGTGGCGGGCACGGAGATCGTCGGATTGGTTCCCGAACAGGCGCTCATGGAGACGGCGCAGCAGGCGCTCTGTCTCAACCAATTCGACGGACGGCAGGTGCTTGAGTCGCGATTGGACCGTCCCGAATCGCGGGAGGCAATCGGGCGGATGGCGGCGTCGCAGCCGGTGAAGGAGCCGTCGCCCGCGAAGGTCGGGGCGCCGGACAGGAAGATGGCGGAGCTTCATGGGCAGACCGGCGGAAGCGTGGGGGCCCAGTCGGCGGCGTTTGCGGCCGGGTTGGGGATAATGGTGGCGAAGCTGACTCGCGCACGTGCGGTTGAAACGCGCTTATCCGAAATTTGCACCCGCCTTTACGAGTTGGCGCAAGCGGATCGAGATGCCTATGCACGGGTACTCCAGGCCAGAAAGCTTCCGATCACCCATCCTGACCGTCCGCTCCAACTCTCATCGAACTTGCTGGGGGCGATAGAGACGCCGTT
>WBZQ01000797.1_pt1 | contig 23359 bp, 1 predicted proteins | sample 5204251 | NCBI WGS metagenome assembly WBZQ01 (sample SAMN12412402, study PRJNA552823) | activated sludge metagenome | isolation source: activated sludge from nitrification reactor of wastewater treatment plant... | place: USA: Virginia | collected 2017-09
CGATCGCCGGCGCGGTCTTGTCAATTGCAAACGTCACGCTCGCCGTGGCGCTCCCCTGCGGGAACCCAGAGTCCACCGCCGTCGCCGACAATGTGTGGCTGCCGTCCGTCGTGATCGCCGTCCCGGACGTGTACGGCGCTCCGTCCAGCGTCGCCGTCGTCGTCACCGGGGCCGTTCCGCCGGTCACCGAGATCACCGGCGTCACGTTGCGCCCAAACAGCGCTCCGTTTGTCAGGGCCTGTCCCGACTCCAGAAACGCGATGATCGGCACCGGACACGCCACGTTTCCGTTCGCCGTCGTCTGTACCACGACGCCGTTCTCGTACAGTCGAACCGTCCCCGTCGCCACCGTCTGGAACGGCGTCTCCGTGTACGACTGTCCCGCCACCACCCCCGGCAGGGTCAGTGTTCCCGTCTCGCTCGTCCCAACCACGTCCCACGTGACTGTCACCGGAACCTGCCTCGGGTTCCGCGCCAGAAACGCCCGCCCGCACTTGTACACCAGGCTCAGCGACTGGTTGTCCACCGTCCGCGTCACCTGACCGCCGCCGTTCACCGTCACGGTCTTCGCGAAGATCCCGCCGTACAGGCGCGCCCCGCCGTTGATCGTCGCCGTCGAGTCCGGAGCGTACACGTACGCCTTCAGCTGCGCCCCGCCATTCAATGTGAAGGTCCGCGTGCCGTTGAGGAAGATCCGCATCCCCAGCGCGTTCGGCGTCGCCGCGTTCATGTTCCCGTTGACCTGCACGTCTCCATCCACCAGGATGCGAACCGATCCGCTCGTGCTCAGGGTCGAGTTCCCGTTCAATGTCAACGACGTGAAGTAGTAGGTCCCCGCCGCCAGCGTGATCGACTGGTTGCCGTTCAGGCGAAACACGGTGCGATTCGCGCCCGACAATGGGTCCTGACCATTCGAGGTCAGGCCGATCTGTCCGTTGTTGTTTGTGGTGCGCACGGTGTTGGCGAGCGTCGAGGTCTCGATCGGCTCACAGTTGCGGGCGGTCGTCAGCGGTGTCTGCGAGCCCGTGATGGTCGGGTTGCCGTTCCGAATCACCGTGAAGCCGGGACCCGGCGTGGCATTGCCGTCGATCTTCGAGTTGCCGCTCACCAGGATGCTCGCGTTCGAGACCACATGGCCCTGGTTTGTGATGGTCGTGCCGTTCTGGACCGATGCTGAGTCGATGGTCGCGCCGCCGCCGATCAGAGGCTGTGTGCACGAGAAGACCGCTTGAGAGGCCATCTCCGTGGTGATGCCGAATGGGTCCGGGGATTGGGCGTGGAGCGCTCCGGGAAGGACCATCGTCGTGGCGAGGAAGGCCAGCGCGAAGGCAACGCGTTCGCCTCGCGGGGCTCGCCGTCGCTCGTGCGCCACCGCTGTGCCTCCGCCAATGCCTGTGCCCTCGCGACCATCGAGGCCTTGTCTCGTATCATTCGCCATAACGCTCCCGCCCGCACTCTTCCACGTTCGCTCTATTCCCAACATCTCGCTCACCTGACTGTCCCTCACATCCGCCCTCGCGTTCAAGATCAACCTCTTTGCGCTCAAGCGCAGCGCGCCAGGAGCCGTAGGCCGACGGCCCCTAGCGCGCCGCTGGCGCGTTCGCTTCGGCCGCTGCCTGGCGAAACCGCGCCTCTTCCTCTTCCATGGTTACGATCATCTCCAAGGGATGCGGCACCCGCCGAAAGCTCTCCGGAATCGCCAATAGCTTTGTCGGAGCCGAAGCCGCGGGTTCGATCCGCGTCGCCACGTCGTCGACGGCGCCCTTGCCAAGCTGTTGCCGCGTGCGCATTGGAAAGCCGTCGCCCTTCTTCGCGATCGCCGAGAGCAGCTCGCTCGCCGTGGGCTCGTCGCCCGGCACGCCGCGCGGTCCGAGCGAGTCGCGCTCGAACGACTCGATCGCCGCGCGCGCCTCCGGCGTCAGGCGGATGGTCGTGTCCAGCCATGCCTCCAGGGCGCCCGCGCCGCCTGGCACCGCGGCCCGGAAGTGGCGCGTGTTCGGCCTCTTCGCCATCTTCGCGTCTGCGTCACGGCGCGCGGTCTCGAGGATTCGCTCCATAGTCGCGGCGATCTCGTGGGAGTCTGATGCCGACACCGCGCGTGAGGAGCCCGACGCCGCCCGCGACCTTGGCGGTGCAACGGCTTGAGCCGCCATGTCGCCGAGCTCCTCCACCACGATTGCTGGACGCTCCGCCTTTGGCGCCGCGTCCGCGCGGCTCGCCGTCTTTGTCGAGGCTCCGTTGGTCATCGCGCGATCGAGGCGCGCGCGCAGCTCGCCCAAACGCCCGAACGTCACGACGCTGTAGGTGCCGCTTCTGGCGTCGACCTCGGTCAGCTCGCGCTTCGCAAAGTCCAGGATCTTCCGCGAGCCGTTCCCCTGGACCGAGATGAGCCAGTTGCCGCCATAGTGGTCGATCACGGGCTCGCTGGTCAGCGGCACGTCCGGCTGGCTGGTGTCGATCTGATAGTGCTCCACCACGAACGGCGTTGGGAAGAGCGCGGCGGTCTTCGCCGGCTGCGCGAGGGCGGTGAGGGCCGTCGTCAGGACCGCGGCGGCCGCGGTGACGCTCAGAACGAGGATGGCTCGGGGAGTTGTCATGGTGTCTGGCTCCTGATGGAATGTTCGGCCCTCACCCCTCCCTCTCCCGCTCTCGCGGGCGAGGGCGTGTGGTCTGCATGGTGCGTCGCTCTCTTCATGCGTTCGTCTCGCCGCTTGGTTCTTCTGCGCCGGTCTAGCCGCTCGGTCTTCGCCGCCTGGCAGCTCTAACTCCCCCAACACCCTAGAGAGAAAGTCGGGGGAACCCGCCAGGCTTCGGGTTCCCCCGAACCCCCTCCGCAGCCGGGTCATCTCGTTGACACCCTTTCATATATCGTGGGACGGCCGCAGGCCGTTCGGGGACTCTTTACAAAAGAGGGGGCTTTGGGATGGGTCGCGTTCATGGCAGCACCGTGATCGCGACCGCTCTTGCCCTTGTCGACTGCCCCGCCGAGTCCACGACATAGGCCCTCACAATCGCGCTTCCGGGTGCCGTTCCCGCCGGTATCGGAATCGCAATCTGCCGGTTGTCGTCGGTCACCGCCGGGCTGCCTGTACCGATCGCGATCGTCTGGTCGCTTGTGAACGCGCCCTCCACGTAGATCCGGAGGTCCCGCAGGTCGTGGTCGTCGTGTGTGACGACGGTGGCCGTCAGCGTGCTCCCCGCGGCTTCATTGACCGGCGACACACTCAATGTGATGGTCGGGGCCGCCTCAACCGGCGCGATCGTCACGTTTGCGGACTCCACGCTGCTCTCGGGCGACACGGTCACGGAAGGCTCGCCGCCGTCCAGCGTGTCGGTCGTCGTCAGTCGCGCGCGGCCTCGCACAATCACCCGGTCGTACTCCTGGACGCCTTGATAGGTGTCGCCCGCCGCGATCTGCAGGGCCGCCGAGCTCTCCAACACCAATTGCGTCGGAGAGGCCAGCGATTCCACACGGAACCGCCCCACGAACGTCCCCGCCCTCTTGACGTCCACCGCGAGGCCGACGACGCCCGCGTCCCAGTTCGCCGTTGGGTTCGCCAGAGTGGTTCCGTTAAAGCTCCCCACGGTCCCCTGGCCTATCGAGACCAGTGCCGTCTCGCTCAAGTTCTGACTGTCACGGTTGTCGATGAGGAGGCGCCCTTGTGGTTCATTCGGGCTCTTCAGGAACAGCGTTCCCGCTCCCGCACGCCCCGCGTACCCACCGCCACCCGGCGCCGACAGCGCGCCCGCAAAGCGCGCGCTGTCGCCGTGAATCGCGATTCGTCCGCCCCCGCCGTTGCCCGATGTCGAGACTTCGCTCGATCCGCCGCCCTCCGCGTTGAGCTCTCCCGGTCCTTCCAGGCTGCCGACGTCGAGCCAGATTCCTCCCCCGGCGCCGCCGCCCGCATTCTCCATGGACTGTCCGTACGCGAAGATCCAGCCCTCCAACTCCAGTGTCAGCTTCGGGGTCTTCAACCGCACCAGGCCTCCGCCGCTTCCACCGGGCTCGTCTCCAATCCCCGCGCCTCCGCCCGATCCCATTGTGTTCGGGCTCTTCACGCTTCCATACGCCCGTGCCGCCGGCTGTGACCCACCGTCGCCAAGCCCACCGTGGCTCCCACCCGCGTTTCGGCCGCTTCCCGCAAGGTTCCCAGCCGTGCGCCCCGAGGCGTCCGCATTGTCGCCCTGCCGTCCACCCAGGTAGCCCGCCCACTCCGCGCCGATCGCGCCCCCGCACGCCACATGCACTTCGCCCGTCGCGGTCAGATTCACGGCGCCTTCCGTCGTCGCCGTCGCCGGAACCGGCGAGAGCCGTCCGTTCTCCAGGACCACGATGCGCGCGAAGGTGTGTGCACCCGAGATCCGCGTCTCTCCCGCCGGCCGAATGATGGTGTGGTTCTCGTGTGTCAGATCCGTCGCCTCGATGTCTCCGGTGAGAACGTCGCCCACGACGATTGTGATTGTGGTCGTCGTCTCCGCGGTCGCTCCGCCTGGCGCCGTCGCCTGTGCCCGCACGGTGATGGTCGTGCCGTCCGCGAGGCCGGCCGCGACTGGAAGCCGATACTCGAAGCCTGTCGCCGCATCGGTGGACGTGAACGCCGGCGTCGCCGATCCGTTCACGAAGTACGCGACCTGCGTCGCCGGCTCCCCGAGCGTCGTCACCGCCAGACGGACCTCCCGGTCCGCCGGCGTCAACCCGCCGCCGCCACACACAAACATCACATTCGGGCTTCCCGAAGGAAGGACCACAATCTCCGCGCTCAGCGTACGCGTGTTGTTCGCCGCGTCTCGCGCGGTGATCGTCACCGGCACCGTCGTCTGCTGCGTAACGGTCGGCGCCGCGAAGCCCGCCTCATAGGTCGGCGCCAATGGCGACGACGAGAGGGTCTGTGTCTCGCTTCCGACCTGGATCGAGACGTCCTGCAAGACGCCATTGTCGCGCGCGTCCACCGCGACTCCCACGAACCGGCCGGCCACGAACTGCGTGCCATTGGCCGGCCGAAGCGCCCACACCAGAGGCTGTGTCGTGTCCGCGATGGCCACTGTTACCGCGCTCGAGGTCGTGCTCTGGCCATTCGAGTCCGTTGCCGTGACCGTCACGGACGCGTTGCCGCTCGCCGCGTTTGGAACCGGAATCGCGATGGTACGGGTCGCCGTCGTCACCTCCGGGCTGCCGTCTGAGATTGTGATCAGGCGCTCGTATGGGAAGGCGCCGCTGACATCGATGCGCAGGGTCCGCAGGCCCGCATCGTCCCCCAGCTGCGCGGTGATCGACAGCGGCTGGCCCGGTTCCGCATGGGACGGCGCCGTGACGCTCGCGGTCGGTGCCCCCGGCGTACTCGTCTGAACGGTGACCGCGACCGGTCGCGCGGTCTTGATCTGGCCCTGCGAGTCCGATACATAGGCTCGCACGGTCGCCGCGCCCGCCACTGCGTTCGACGGAACCGCGATCGTCACCTGCCGCGTGTCGTCGTGCACGACGGGGCTGCCCGTTCCAATCGCGATCGTCTGGTCCGACGTGAACGCCCCCTCCACATACACGCGCAGGTCCCGCAAGTCCACGTCATCGTGTGTCACAAACGTCGCCGTGAGCGTGCCGCCCGGCGCTACTGTGCCCGGCGTGACCGACATCGCGATCCTCGGAAGCGCGTCCGCGACCGGGATCGTCAGCTCCGCCGATTCCAAGCTGCAGTCCGGCTCCACAGTCGCAACCGCCGCGCCGTCCTCCAAAACATCCGTCGTGCGCACGTGTGCACGCCCACGCAGCCAGATCCGGTCGTATTCCTGTATGCCCTGATAGGTGTCGCCCGCCTTGATCTGCAATGCTGCCGAGCTGTCGAGAACGAGCGCTGTCGGCGAGGCCAAGCCTTCGACCCGGAATCGCCCCACGAACACTCCCGACCGTTTCACATCCACCGCGAGGCCCACCACGCCCGCGTCCCAATCCGCGGAAGGGTTGCTCAGGGTCGTGCCACTGAAGGCTCCGACGGTGCCCGCCCCGATCGACACGAGCTCGGTCACGCCCACGCTCTCGCCATAGCTGTCGTTGTCGAACGACAGCCGGCCGCGTGGGTCGTTCGGACCCTTCACGAACACGGGGCCCGCGCCGCTTTCGCTCGCGCCCACCGCCTGCCGATAGCCCGCAAAACGCGTCACGTCGCCATAGATCGCCACGCGCCCGCCTCCTCCTTGTCCAAGCGGCGAGAACTCGCTAGGCTGTCCACTGTTCGCCACGATTCCGCCCGCGCCCTCTAGGGTCCCGACATCCACGCGGATCGTACCGCCCGCGCCGCTTCCCGCGGTCTCCTTCGATTCGCCGCGCGCCACAATCAGGCTCTGCTCTTCGAGGTTCAGGTGAGCCGCGGTGATCTTCACGAGCCCGCCGCCGTTTCCGCCCGCCTCGCCGGCCGCGCCCGCGCCGCCGCCCGACCCCAGGGTGCGCGGGTTCTTCACGCTGCCGTAGGTACGCGCCGCCGTCTGTGTGCCGTCGCTGCCCCGCCCGCCATGGCTTCCGCCCGCGCCGCGTCCGCTCCCCGGCTGGTTGCCCCTCGTCCGGCCTGCGATGTCCGCATTGTCTCCCGCAAGGCCGCCCAGGTATCCCGTGCCGTCCGCGATGATCGCGCCCCCGCACGCGACATACAGGTCTCCCGTCGCGGCCAGGTTCAGGCCGCTCTCCGAGCTCGCCGTGCTCGCGGACGACCGCAGCCAGCCGCCCTCCAGAAGCACAATCCTCGCGAACGTGTGGTCGCCGTCGATGCGGCTCTCGCCCGCGGGTCGAATGATGGTCCGATTGTCGTGCGTGGTGTCGTTCGCGGCGATGTCGCCGTCCAGAACGTCCCCCTCCACGACCGTCAGCGTGCTGGTGACTTCCGCCGTCGCGCCGCCCGTCCCCACGGCCACCACGCGCACGGGAAGCACGGTTCCGTCCGACAGCCCGCTCGCGATTGTGTGGCGATAGACGAAGCCGGTCGCGGGATCCGTCGCCGTGAAGACCGGCGTGGGCGACGCCCCAATGTAATAGTCGACGTGCGAGACCGTCGCGCCGCCGCCCGTGTCCGGAACCAGCGAGACCGTCGCGTTGACCGGCGCCAGCGCGTTCCGGCCACACGCCAGCCGGAGGCGCGGACCTCCGTCCGGAACCACCACGATGCTGCTGGTCAGGGTCCGGATGTTTCCCGCCGCGTCCCGCGCCGTCACGGTCACCGGAACCGTGGTCGGCTGTGTGACCGGCTGGCTTGTGAACTGGGTCTCGAAGGTCGGAGCCAGGGGCGATCCCCCGAATGTCTGGGTCTCGCTTCCGACCTGAATCGTGACCTCCTGAAGCACGCCGTTGTCGCGCGCGTCCACCGCGAACGGCCAACCGCCCGACGCCACCAGCGTGGTTCCCTCCGGCGGCCTCAGTGCCCAAATCAAGGGCTGTGTGGTATCGGCGATCGCCACCGTCGCCGCACTTGACGTCGTCGACTCTCCGTCCGAATCGGTCGCGGTCACGGTGATCGTCGCGCCGCCGGTCGCCGTCTTCGGGACCGGAATCGCCACAACGTGCGTCGCGCTTGGAACCTCCGGGCTCCCGTCCGAGACTGTGATCAGGCGCTCGTAGGAGAACGCGCCCGTGACGTTGACGCGCAGGGTCCGTACGCCCACGTTGTCGCCCACCTGCGCCGTGATCGACAGCGGCCCGCCCGGCTCCGCGCTCGCGGGCGCCGTGACGCTCGCCGTCGGGGTCGTCGAGACGTTCAGCACGATCGAGGTCGTGGATGTGCCTGTTTGATTCTGCGAATCGTAGGCCGTGACGAGGACTGTGATGGTTCCGGTCGCGCCCTGCGGGACCGTGAGCTGCGCGAACGAGCCGGTCGAGGTCGCCGGCGAGCCGCTCAGGAGCTTCTCCTCGGTCGCCGTCATCGCGCCCGACACGTCCAGCCGCACCTTCGCGAGCCCAATGTCGTCCGCCGCGCTGTAGTTGATGGTGAAGCTGTCGCCCGGCCGCACCGGCGACGGGCACGCGCACGTCGCGGTGACTGTCGGAGGCTGATCCGGCGACACCACGACCGGAACCGTCGCCGAGGAGCTCTGGTTGAGGTTGTCCGTCGCGGTCGCGATCAGAGACAGGGTCTGGCTGGCGGCGACCACTGGCGCCGTCAATGTCGTGGAGAAGGTCGCGCCGGGATTGTTGATGGTCGCCGTCGCCGTTCCCAAGGTCACCACCACGCGCGTCACCGAGCCGTTGTCCAAGGCCGTGCCGCTCACCGCCACCGGCCTCCCGGACACGAACGCCGCGTTGGCGAGAGGAGCCGTGATCGCGACGCTCGGCGCCGGATCCGCCGACGCCGTCAGCGGAATGTTGGTCACGGTTGTCTGGCCCGCCGTATCGGTCGCGGTCAAGGTCAGCGTCACGGCCTGTGAGGTCGCGGTCGTAGGCGCGGTCAGGTTCACGGTCTGTGGTGTCGCCGTCGGGTTGTTCACGGTTGCGGTCGAGGCCCCGAGGACCAGGTCCACCTTCGTGACGCCCCGATCGTCTGTCGCCGTGAAGGTCACGGCAACCACCGCGCCGGAGCTCATCGTGGAGCCGGACACCGGCGCCGCGACATTCACAATAGGCAATTGATCGCGTATCGGATCGGCACTCTGGAGGATACCGCCGTTCCGGACCGTGACCGAATCGAACCGATAGAGGCCCTGCCACCGGTCGCCCGGCTGCAGGTCGATCGTCTCGCCGGCATTCGGAGCCAGCGTGAACCGCGGCTCTCCGGTGTCGACGCTCGCGATCTTCCACAGTCCCTTGACCGTCGCGCCGTCCGCGGTGCGGATCTCCACCCAGTGTCCCACCAGGTACGGTGCGACGAACCGGTCCGCCATCAGCGCCGCGCCGGCCGTCCCCGACTGCGCGATGCCGCTTCCCGCCGAGGGCAGCTGCGTCGCCAAGCCCGACTTGTTGCCGTTGTCGACCAGCAGCGCTCCATGAACGGCCGCCGGACCCTTGAACAGAACGGTTCCCGCTCCGCCGTGCCGGCTGGCGTTCGTGTTGGAGCCCGTTCGGGCCACGACGTTGTTCAGGATCGCGCCGGTCGCGCTCTGGTATTCCAGCGCGATCGCGCCGCCACCGCCGCTGCCACTGTTGTCTGTGACGCCGTCGCCACCGCGCGCCTCCACGACGCCATCGCCGCTCAGGGCCGGCGCCGTGATCCAGATCGATCCACCCGCGCCCGAGGACGAGGTGTTCGCCGCGCCGTTCGCGCGAATCGCGCTGGTCGCGCCTCCGAGACTCAACGCCCCCGCCACAATCCGCACAACACCGCCGCCGCCGATCGACGACCCCGTCACGCGTCCACCGGCGCCGGATTCGACCGGCTTCGCCACGCTCCCATAGGTCGCCTGCACGTTCGTCTGTGAGCCGCCCAAACCGAGGTGGCTTCCGCCCATGCCAGCGCCAATCGCCGCGGCGCCCGTATGAGTCGTGCCGACCGGATAGCCGCGCCCGCTCACGTCGATCGCTCCGCCGTTCTCAATTGTCAAGCCGCCCGTGAGGTTCAGCGTCAGCTTCTCCGGGCTCGTCGTCGAGGTGGTCGTCGGGTGCCGCAATGTCGCGCCAGTCTTGACAGTCGAGCTCGCCGCCGTGATCTGCCGGGCGTCGACGGCGCCGCGCACTTCGACGGCGCCGTCTGTCACGAGAGGCGTCTCATAGCTTGCGTCCTGAAGGACCGTCACGCTGGACGCGCCCGTGCGAATCGGATCGACACTGGCCAGCCGCGCCGAGTTCCTGACGGTCACCGAGTCAAACCGGTAGACGCCCTGCCACTTGTCGCCGGCTTGCAAGTCGATCGTCTCGTTCGCATTTGGCGCCAGCGTCACCTTCTTGGGGTTCACGGCGTCGATCGACGCGATCTTCCAGGTGCCCTTCAATGTTGCGCCGTCCGACGTCTGGACCTCCACCCAGTGACCGACAAAGTACGCCGGGATGTTTGCGGAGCGGTTCGTCACAAGCACGGCGCCGGTGGTGCCGGTCTGTGCCGTCCCGTTGCCCAGCGATGGAAGCTGTGTTGCCTGGCCTGGCTTGCTTGCATTGTCGACGGTCAGCGAGCCATAGGTCGCCGCTGCGTCCTTGAGATAGATCGTCCCCGCACCGCCGTGCGCGCTCGCCGTTGAATTCGAGCCCGTGCGAGCCAGAAGACCCGTCAGTGTGGTCCCCGTTGCGGTCTGGTACTCGATCGCGATCGCTCCCCCGCCGCCGCTGCCGCTTGCGTCGGTGATGTCATCGCCTCCGCGAGCCTCGATCACGCCATCGCCGCTCAGTGTCGTGGTCGTGACCCACACCGATCCGCCGGCGCCCGAGGAAGCCGTGCTCCCGGCCCCGTTTGCGCGAATCGCGCTCGTGGCGTTGCCCATCGCGATGGTCCCGGCGGCAATGCGCACAATGCCGCCGCCGATGCCCGCCGTACCGACGGTTCGACCGCCGCTCCCCGATTCCATCGGTCGGGTCACGCTTCCAAAGCTCGCCAATGTGTTCGTCTGCAGGCCTCCCAGCCCAAGGTGGCTTCCGCCTGTCGAGCTCCCAAGCGCTCCCGCGCCGGGATAGGTCGCGCCGGCCGGATCGCCCCGTCCGCTCACATCGATCGCGCCGCCGCTCTCAATGATCAGCCCATCGCCAAGGTTCAGCGTCAGGCTCTCCGGCGTTGCCACCGCCGTCGTCGCCGGATGCCGCAGTGTCGCGCCCGCTTTGACCGTCAGGCTCGCCGCTGTGATCTGCCGCGCGTCAACCACACCACGCACTTCGACCGCTCCGTCCGTCGCAAGAGGCGTCTCGTAACTCGCGTCTTGAAGGACCGTCAGGCTCGATACACCGCCGCGAATCGGATCCAAGCTGGCGAGCCGTCCCGAACCCTTCACGGTTACGGAATCGAATCGGTAGACGCCCTGCCACTTGTCGCCGACCTGCACAGCGATCGTCTCGCTCGCGTTCGGCGCCAGCGTCACCTTCTTGGCGTTCACGGCGTCGATCGAGGCGATCCTCCAGGTGCCCTTCAACGTCGCACCGTCGGCGGTACGAATCTCCACCCAGTGTCCGACAAAGTATGCCGGAATGTTCGCCGCGCGATCCGTCACGAGGACCGCGCCGGCCGTCCCTACCTGCGAGGCTCCGTTGCCTAGCGACGGAAGCTGTGTCACTTGACCTGACTGGCTTGCGTTGTCGATAGTCAGCGAACCATAGGTTGCCGATGTCTCCTTGAGATAGATCGTTCCCGCTCCGCCGTGTGCGCTCGCCGTTGAATTCGAACCTGTGCGGGCCAGAAGACCCGTCAGTGTGGTCCCGGTTGCGGTCTGGTACTCGATCGCGATCGCGCCGCCGCCGCCGCTGCCACTTGCGTCCGTGACGCCGTCGCTGCCGCGCGCCTCAATCACGCCATCGCCACTCAGCGTGGTTGTCGTGAGCCAGATTGATCCGCCCGCGCCCGAGGATGCGGTGCTCCCGGCCCCGTTCGCGCGAATCGCGCTCGCCGTGTCGCCCATCGCGACGGCCCCAGCGGTGATCCGCACAACGCCACCGCCAACGCCCGCCGTGCCCACGCTTCGGCCACCGCTTCCAGCCTCCATTGGGCGTGTCACGCTTCCAAAGCTCGCCAATGTGTTTGTCTGCAGGCCTCCCAGCCCAAGATGGCTTCCCCCCGTCGAGCTTCCGAGCGCGGCTGCGCCGGGATAGGTCGTGCCTGAAGGGTCTCCTCGTCCGCTGACGTCGATTGCGCCTCCGCTCTCGATCGTCAGCGCGCCTGCGAGATTCAGCGTCAGGCTCTCCGGCGTTGCCACTGCCGTCGTCGCCGGATGCCTCAGGATCGCGCCCGCCTTGACCGTCAGGCTCGGCGCCGTGATCGACCGCGCATCCACCGCCCCGCGGATCTCGACGGGCTCGAAGCTCGTCAGCGCGTCGATCGTCGTGTTCTCGAGCACGGTCGTGCCTTGGCTGTTCCGAATCGGATCCACGCTTCTCAGGTTGCCCTGGTTGCGCACAGTCACCGAATCGAACCGATACACGCCCTGCCACTTGTCGCCCGGCTGTACGTCGATCGTCTCACCGGCGTCCGGCGCCAGAGCGACCTGTTTCGCATTGACCGCGTCGATCGCCGCGATCTTCCACGTTCCCTTGAGCGTCGCGCCGTCCGCCGTGCGGATTTCAACCCAGTGCCCGACGAAGTAGGCCGGAATGTTCGTCGCGCGGTCTGTCACCAAAGTCGCACCGGTCGTTCCCGCCTGGGCGGTTCCGTTCCCGAGCGCCGGCAACTCGGTCAGCTGGCCAGAGGCCTTGCCGCCATTGTCCACGATCAGGCTGCCATGGGTCGCCGCCGCGTCCCTTAAGTAGATTGTTCCGGCTCCCCCGTGGCGACCCGCGTTTGTGTTGCTTCCGGTCCGAGCCACTACGTTCGCGAGCAACGTCGGGGACGCCGATTGGTACTCCAAGGCGACCGCTCCTCCGCCGCCGCTTCCGCTGTTGTCCGTGACACCGTCTCCACCGCGGGCCTCGATCACGCCATTCCCAGTCAGGCTCGCCGCCGTTATCCAGATCGAACCGCCCGCGCCTGAGGAGGACCCGTTCGCCGCGCCGTTCGCTCGAATCGCGCTGGTCGAACCGCCCATGTCGATCGACGCTGCGTTCAGCCGGACAATGCCGCCGCCGGCAGTAGCAGCGCCTGTGACGCGGCCTCCGCCGCCCGCCTCGGACGGCCGTGTGACGCTGCCAAACGTCGTGGCCAGCGTGCCGCCCGACAGGCCGCCGTAGCCGATGTGACTGCCGCCGTTTCCGGTCGCCGCCGCGACACCGGTCCCATACGTCGTCCCAACCGGATATCCGCGCCCGCTCACGTCGATCGCTCCGCCGTTCTCGATTGTGAGACCACCGGAGACGGAGACGGTCAGGCTCTGAGGATTCGACGCCGAAGTTGTTGCCGCGTGCCGCAGGGTCGCACCGCTCTTGACCGTCAGGCTTGGCGCCGTGATCGACCGCGCATCCACCGCCCCGCGGATCTCCACGGGCTCGAAGCTCGTCAGCGCGTCGATCGTCGTGTTCTCGAGCACGGTCGTGCCTTGGCTGTTCCGGATCGGATCCACGCTCCTCAGGTTGCCCTGGTTGCGCACAATCACCGAATCGAACCGGTACACGCCCTGCCACTTGTCGCCAACCTGCATGTCGATCGCCTCGCCCGCGTTTGGCGCCAACGTCACCTGCTTCGCGTTGACCGCGTCGATCGACGCGATTCGCCACGTACCCTTCAATGTCGCGCCGTCCGCCGTGCGGATCTCCACCCAATGTCCAACAAAGTAGGCCGGGATGCTGTTTGCGCGGTCCGTCACCAAAGTCGCGCCCGCCGTTCCCGTGAGCGCGGTGCCGTTGCCAAGCGACGGCAGCTCCGTCAGCTGGCCACCCGTCTTGTTGCCGTTGTCCACGATCAGGTCCCCGTACGTCGCCGACGGGCCCTTCACATAGACCGTTCCCGCGCCTCCGTTCACACCGCCCGCCACGGCCTCTCCGGTGCGCGCCAGCGCGTTCGCGAGCGCCGTACCCGTCGACGTCTGATACTCGATGGCCACCGCGCCGCCGCCGCCGGCGCCGCCCGTGCCGCCTCCGAAGTCCGCGCCGCGGGCCGAGATCACTCCATTGCCCGACAGCGTTCCGGTCGTGATGAAGATCGAGCCTCCCGCGGCCGAGTGGTCCGCCCCGCCCGAGCTCCCAATCGAGCTCACCGTGCTCGTCGCGTCCACCAGCGACAGCGATCCCGAGTTGATTCGAAGAATGCCGCCGCCGACCGGCAGCGTCCCGGTTCGGCCTCCCATTCCGGCCTCCATGGGCCGGTACACGCTGCCGTACGTCGAGCCGAGAGGCGCCGTGCCGAGGCCCCCATAGCCCATGTGGCTGCCACCCGTGCGCACGCCCTGTATGGTCTCGCCCGGATAGACCATTCCGTTCTTGTACCCAAGCGCGCTCACGTTGATCGCCGCGCCGGACTCCACCGTCACGGCGCCCGGAACCGTGATGGTCAGGCTCTCCGGGCTCGCCGCCGAGACGGTCGCCGGGTGCTTCAGGACCGCCCCGGCCTTCACGGTCAGGCTGGCCCCCTCAATGCGCCGCGCCTCCACCGTGTTCGAAACCGTGACCGCGGCGCTCGCGATCACGTTCGTGTCGATCGACAGCGTCGATGTCGAGACGCCGCTGTCATAGGACGCCGTGTCCGTCCGAATCGGGTCCACGCTCGTCAGCCTTCGCGCGGTCTTCACTGTCACCGAGTCGAACTGGTAAATGCCCTGCCAACGATCGCCCGCCTGAAGCAGAATCGCCTCGTTCGCGTTCGGGGCCAGTGTTGCGTTCCTGCCGCTCACGCTTCCAATGCGCCAGGTTCCACGAACCGCTCCCGAGGCGTCCTTGATCTCCACCCAATGTCCGACAAAGTACGCCGGAATGTCGGTCGCGCGATCTGTCGCGAGGAGCGCGTTGTTTGTTCCCGCCAGGGCGAGACCGCTTCCCAAGGCCGGCAGTTCGGTCGCCGCGTTCGCGTCGCCCTTGCTCTCGATGGTCAGGCTGCCATGGGTCGACGTCGGCAGCTTGATCAGCACCGTTCCCGGCCCGCCCATTCGCGTCGGATGATCGACGGCCGAGGATGCGCTGACCTTCGATTGCCACTTGCCAAGGCCCAGCTGCCGGACCTCGATGGCGACCGCGCCGCCGCCGCCGCTGTAGTCGAAGCCGGTCGCCCCACCCAAGGCCTCAATCGTGCCGTCCCCCGCCAGAGAGTCCGTCGCGATCTGAATCGAACCACCCGCTCCCGATGCGCTCGTCGCCTGGCCATTGGCGCGGATGCTCGCGGTCGTGTCCACAACGACGCTCGCCGCATTCAGCCGGACCACGCCACCGCCCGCGCCGTTCCGACCGCCGCCGCCGTTCTCGAAGGGTCTCAAGATGCTCCCGAATGTGCCGGCCGAAGGCGACGTCGAGACGCCGCCCACCCCAATGTGGCTGCCTGCCGTACCCGTGCCCGGCAGTCCGGCCCCCGGATAGCTTGTGTTCGCCGGATAGCCCTTCGCGGTCACATCGATCGTCGCGCCGCACTCCACGTACAGTGGCCCATTCAGGGTCAGGTCAATGGCCTTCTCCGCGCCCACAGCCGTCGCGGCCTGTGTCAGTGTCGCGCCACGCAGGACAATGAGGCCCGCCAACGTCCTCGGCGCATCCAGCGCCAACGTTCCGAACCTCAGAACGCCGATCTTGTCCTGAAGGTTCAGCCAGTCGTTGGACCCCGTCGCCGACAGGTCCACTGTCGGGACCACCTGCACGTCGATCAGGGTCTCGGTCACGTTCGATGCGAAGTCGTAGGCCAGCGCGCGGTAACGCACCGTCGTCGTCTGTGTCACGGTCGGGACGGTCCGTGTCGCGGTAGACGTGTAGGACGTCACCGCGCTCACCGGCGTCAGGGTCGCGAACGGCGTCGCGTCCGCGTTCTCATAGAGCTCCACCTTTTGGACCCGGATGTCATCCGTCGCGGTCGTCTGCAGCGTCACCGTGTAGCCCGACGGCAGCGTCGCGCCATAGCTCGGACAGTCGAACTGGACCTTCGGCGCGAGCGGGTTCACCTGCGCGATCACCGTGATGGTCTTGGAGCCTGTCGTCAGGTTGCCCGCGAGGTCCGTCACCTCGACCGCGAGCGTGTATGGCGTCGACGAGGAGACCACCGGCGCCGTCCAGACCAACGTGGCCGGCGAGCTTGTCCGGTCCACGGTCTGGCCCGCGATGGTCATGCGAATCCGTGCCAACCCCACGTTGTCGCTCGCGCGCACGGTGAAGGTCACGAGGTCGCCCGACGCGTACGTATCCGCCGGCTTCACCGGCGCCGCCTCGATCGATGTGATCACCGGAGCCGTCGTATCCGCCACTACCGTCCAGGTCTTGTTGACCTCCACGGTGCGGCCCGCCTGGTCGAACGCCTTGATCTTGTAGGTCACCGGTCCGGTCGGTTGGTTGCTCGGAATCGAGATCGAGAACGTCTGCGAGACCGTCGTGGGTGGAATGTCATAGTTCGTGGTTCTTGCAAAGCCCAGAGACGGCGTCTCCTCCACCCGTCCCAGCCCGATCGGATCCGTCGCGGTCCAGTTGATCGAGATCCCCGAGCCCTGACTCACGCTGCCCTCGGCCGGGTTCGTCGTCACGCTGAGCTGCGGCCCCTCGTTCCGGAAGATCACCCGCGCCTCGGCGTCCAATGTGAACGCCGCGCGGCTGTTCAGCGCGTATGGCTCCGCCGTCCCAATCTCCACGTCGTCGTTGGCCTCGATGTGAACCGGGCCCGTCGCCGCGACCGCGGCATACCGCGACCGCGTATGTCCCACCAGGCTCTTGCCCTGCTGCAGGGCCGTCTGCACGTCCGAGAGATCCTCCGAGGTCGCGGTCACGGTGTAGCGGATCTTCTGATCGTTCGCTCCCGCCGTGCCCTGCGTGCGCTGCTGCGCCGTGATCGGCCACAGGAACGTCCGGTTGTTCGCCGGGTTCGCAGAGTCTGTTAGTTCCACAACCAGCCTGTCGCCCACGACATCGCCCTGAGCGGCCGGCGCCGCGAACGTCAGGCGCGATGAAGACGCCTCCACGAGCTCCAGCGCCGCGTATCCCAAACCAGGCAGGGACGTTGGCGCGCCCGGCGCCCCACTGCGGTTCGAGAACGACAGGGCTCCCGACGTGGTCGGAAGGCCAGTCACCGTGTCGAGGGTCTCGACGAAGGCCGTTCCCGCGCCCGCACTGTGGACCCGCGACGACGCGAACGTCTGTCCGCCCCGCACGTCGATCGCCCACGGAAGGCTTCCCGAGCCCGACTCCGCATACGACACCGCCACGCGGCCACCGCCGCCGCCGCCCACGCCGTCTCCGCCCTTCGCGCTGACCTTGCCGTCGCCGTCCACGGTCCGCGCCAGCACGCGAACCGCGCCGCCCGCGCCCGGCGCCTTGTTCGTTATCGTCGCCCCATCCGCGACCAGGTCGCCATACAGAACCACGTCGGCCTGCGGCGCCACAATGCGGATCACGCCGCCGCCGGTCGTGCCGGCCGCCCCGAACGCCACACCGCCGCCCGTACCCGGCAACTGTGGGTCTCTCACGTTGTCATACACGCTCGACAGCCGGTTCGTGGACTCCGGCGTATGCCCGTCCCGGGTCAGGCCGTGTCCACCGTGTGAGCCGCCCACGTCCGAAAGGACCGCCTCCTCGCCGGGCAGAACCGACGAATGCGTGCTGTCCGAGCCCAACAGGCCCCGCGCCGTCGCGTCGATCCGCGCCCCCGCGCCCACGCCCAAAACACCCGTGACGGTCAGCTCCAGCGGGTAGTAAGCAGTCGTCGAGTTGTACGACGTGACCTCGGGGACCGTCACAATGCTCGGCAGCACGCTGAACGTCCCGCCGCCCAGCGGCTCGCCGCCCGCGTACACGAACAGGTTCGAGAACGTCCGCGGACCGTTCGCGATCGGGTACAGGCTCACGGTCGCGCCGTCCAGGAAGAAGACCGCTCCGTTCTCCGCGCCCGCCGGCCCCACGATGGTGTTGTCCGCCAGAACCGATGTGTCCACGCCCTCGAAGACCTTCCGCGCCCGCACCGCGGTCAAGGTCAGGCTCGCGACTGCGACATTCGCACCGCTGTCCGTCACGCGCACTTCGAACGGTATAGAGGTCCCGTCCGCGAGGCCGTTCGGAACCGTCCACAGAAGCTGATACGTCCCGGTTCCGGCCCCGCCCGTGCCCGCCACCAGCGTCCCCGCCGTCCATGTCGAGGCAAGTGTCCCCGAAGCGTCCACCGGACCCCGGAAGCTCACGTCCACAATCGTGCCCGGAACCTCCTGGCTCGAGCCGTCCCGGTCCTTGTCGCTGACCTTGGCCCGAAGCAGAAGGTCCGTCCCCGTCCGCGACGACACGGCGCTGGTGTAGAGAGCCGGCCACAATCCGCCCGGGACCGGCGACTGCCACTGTGCCGTGGGCTGCGTCGGGTCGCTGCTCGGGGCCACCTGGAACGTCAAGGCCCCGGTCCCCGTGTTGGCGCCATAGTCCGTCGCCGACGCCGTCGCCACCACGTTGCTGGTCCCCGCCGGAATCGACGCCGGAACCGTCAGCACGCCCGTTCGATACAGGTTGCCGCTTCCCGCGACCAGGCTTGCCGAGACCGGCGATGTGAAGAACCGGTCCAGCGCAAGCGACGTGGTCTGCACCGCCGTCTCGCCGTCCGTGGCCCGGAACTCGATTGTGAACGCCTGCCCGATGATCAGGGACGTTACGGTCTGTCCCGACGGCGAGAGCTTCGCGGCCATCGCCGTGATCCGCGGCGCGATCGCGTCGTCCGCCACGTCGAAGCGCGCGCTCTCCGCGGTCGCCGAGGCCCCCACCGCGTCGATCGCCTTCACCCGCACGAAGAGCCGCGTGCCTTCCGCGGTTCCGATCGGGATCTTCACGCTGATCGAGGGAGGCATCAGGCTGCCCCAGCCGCCCGCGGGCCTGACAATCGTCTGTCCCGACGTCGAGGCCAGGAGGTCGGCCGGAGAGTTCGGGTTCGAGGGATTGTCCTTGCGCAGCTCGAGGCTGACCGTCAATTGAGAGGCGTCGTCGTCGCTGAGGCCCTGAATCGTGGTCGCGATTGTCGAGCCCGCATAGAACGTGCCCGAGGCCGGGCTCGTCGCCACCGGTGTCACGGTCCCAACCGACGGCGGCGCGTTGGGCAGGACGCGCATGTCGACCCGCGAAAGGCCGCTCCGGTTCGCGCTGGTGTCGATCGCCCGCGCCCAGACATTGAAGGGCCTCGGGTCCGTTCCGTTGCCGACATACGCCCCCACGAAGTTGAACGCGTACGGCGCGGTCACCGACGAGAACGTCGGCGCGCTCGCCGGCGCGTTCGGATCCGAGGCGCTCGCCAGGAAGTACTCCACCTTGTCGATGTCCCCAAACGGGTTTACGACCGTCACGTTGTCGAGGTTCCCAAGCGCCGGGATCAGGCTGTACGACTGTCCGGTGCGCAGGTTCCCGTCCGGCGCGTTCGACGGCGCCGATAGCGCGATCGTCGGCGTGTTCGCGTCATACAGTGTGAAGTCGAAGACCCGCTCCGCCATCACGTTCCCGACCGCGTCCCTCAGGCCGAAGATGCGGATGCGCCGGGTGTTGTTGTCCCCGGTCAGGGTCAGGTTCTGCGGCTGTTCCACGGTCAGAGAGAAGCCGCTGCGGGTCAGGTACATTGTGGTCGGCAGGCGGACATAGCTCACCGAGCCCGCCTGGCTGCGCCCGTACAGATACTCCACGGCGTCGTTTACGCCGTCCCCATTCAGCTCCTCGTCGGTCGCGGTCAGCGCCTCGCTGAAGTCGAACCTTATCGCGACCCGCGGATCCACCGGCCTGTCCAGCCGCGGAACCGTTCCCACCACCTGCGGCCCGACTGTGTCCGACGTCGTGAAGTTCGAGCCAATGTCCCCAATGTCCGTCAGCGTCCGCCCCACACGGTCGGTGATCCCAGACGGGCCGCCCTTGATCCTGATGACATACGTGGTCTGGTTCTCGAGCAAGCCCGACGGCACAAAGCGGATCACCTGTCGCCCCGCGACCTCGCTGCCGCTCCAGACCCCGGCCGGAAGGACACCCGACGCCGAGCGCACCTCGAAATATGGCGAGGTCGCGGTGCCAACCGGGACCTGGTTCGTCGCCAGAGGTTCCGAGAACGCGATCTCGACGGCCGCCGAACGCGACACGTTCGTGAGGCCTGGAGGTGGCGTCAACGACACGATCTGCGGCCTCGAGGCATCCAGGATCACGCTCGGCAGCGCATTGTCGTTCCCGTTGGGTCCCACCAGCGTCCCGACTATGGTCTTTTCCGCGGTGCCGTTCAGGTTCGAGGCCCGCAGCGTGAAGGCTCCCAAGGCCAGCACCGGGAACCGATACGAGCCGGTCGCGTCCGCGCGGGTCACGAGCCGCTGCCCCGAAGCGTCCGTGATCTGCAGGACTGCTCCGTTCTCCGGAACCAGCGTCGAGGGATCCCCGGTGTACGTGTCGCCCGCGACCGCCGAGTACACGATCCCGTGCGCGGCGACGGTCGGTGCGATGTTGATGGTCAGGTCGAGAAGGTCATCGTCGTAGACAATCGCGCTGGTCACAGACCCGCCGAAGCCCGTCAATGGGTCCTTCGCGGTCACCCTTACGTCCCCGGCATCCACGTTGTAGAAGACCGCGTGTCCGGTCGCGTCCGAGGACAAGGACGCCCCACTGTTCAGCGTGACGGTCGCTCCCGCGAACGGCTGGCCGGAGGCCCCATTGACGAGCACCCGCACAATGCCGCGCGGGCGCAGGACGAAGCGAATCGGATCGGCCGAGGTTCCCTCGCCCCCGTCCACGGTTCCGCTCCGCCGCCTCTCGCCGGTCGTCTCCAGGCCGCTGACGCTGTATGGGCGCGCCTTCAGCACGTTCGGGAACTCGAACAGGTGATTGGGCGATGGAACCGCCGGGCTTGTCAACGTCGCGTCATAGGCTCCGTCGGCCTGGGTCAGACGAATGTTGAAGCCGCCTGTGGACGGGTCGATCTCGAAGAGGTTGGGAGGCGTCCGTCGCTTCTCATAGAGCCTCACGAAGAGGCTTCCGGTCGGTTCCAGCACCAGGAAGATGTCGATCACCGGCGCCGTCGGCGTGATCGCCAACGTCGTCGAGGCCCGCCGCGGCGAGGTGTCCACCGCCGCCGTCACCGCATAGGAGCCCGTCGGCAGCCCGTCGAACTCGAACTTCCCAAGCGTCGCCGTTTCGAAGCCCGTCGTCACGAGCGCGGTCAGGAGCGTTCCCCATTGCCGTCCGCCCACCCGCCCCGACAACCGCACGATCCCGCCGCCGACCGGAACCGTTCGCGCCGCGTCGTCATAAAGCGTTCCCGTGATCTTCCCGCGCTGGTCGAGATACACGGTCGCGTTCAGGACCTGTCCCGGCGTATCCAGCCTCAGCCCCGTCAGGAGCGCCCCGCGCCCCGTCGGCGCGTGAAACACGTACACCTCGTACGTCGCGAGCGCCAATGCCTCGACCGCGACGCGCCCCTCGCTGTCCGACACGGTCTGTACGGTCAGATCGATCGCCCCGAGAATGTCCGGCGTCAAGCGGGGGCCGATCGACACCTGACAGTCCGGAACCGACGCCCCCGTGTTCGGGTCCCGCACCTCCAACGACAGGTTCCCGAACTGCTGCGACAGCACGATGTCCGGCGCCATTACGGTCTGCCAATCCGCCGTGATCTCCGCCATCGCTCGTCCCTGCCGGTCCACCTGCGTCGAATCCCGCGCCACAATCGCCACCGGCCCCTCGAACAGTCCCGCGATCTCGTATTCCCCCGCCGCGTTGGTCGTATAGAACGTATTCGCGGCGGCGGGCAGCCTGCGGTTCGGATAGCCCCATTCCTCCACGATGACCTGCGCCCCAGCCAGCGGCTGGTTTCCAGAGCCCGTCGACTTCAGGACCTTTCCCTTGACCGTGCCCTGCCTTCGCAGCGTCACCACAAGGTCCAGCGTCTGTCCCGCCTGGGTCAGAAGGCCCTGCACGATGCCCACCCGCTCCACCGAGCCCACAACACCGGCCGCGCGTATCTGAACCCCGCCCTTCGGCACCAGCTCGAACCGGAAGTTGCCTTGCCCGTCCGTCCGCTGCCGCTGAGTCGTGAGGCTCCCCGCGTTCATCGCGACCTCGATGTTCGGAACCGGCGTCACCCCGTCGATGTTGACGACACGTCCCGTCACCGTCGACGCGTCTTCGTACACAATGTCGTATTCCTTGACCTGCCCCGAGAACGTCAGCTGTCCCTCGATCAGCCGTGTTCCATAGAACGGGTGGAAGGTTCGCAGAGAGAAGTCTCCAACCGGAATCTCGACCTGGAAACGCCCCTCCGCGTCTGTCTGGCCGCTGAACGAGCTGTTGCGCAGATGGATGTTCCGGGTCTCCAAGTCATAGCTCGTCGGCTTGTATTGAACGGGCCCGCTCGCGCCGCCCGTCGCCGTCCGCGTCCTTATCCGGAGCAGCCCGGAGCCCCGCAGGCGTACGGTCACCGACGCCCGTTGACCCGCAAACGCAAGCTCCGTCCTCGCCTCGCCCAGGAACCCGATCGCACCCGGCACCAGCCCGTCGCCCACGTGCGCGACCACACTGTGCGCCCCCAGCGGCACACCCGGCAACACGAAGCTGCCGTCGCCACGCGAGCTCGTGAAGATGATCGCCTTCGGCGGCGGCGCCGGCGTGATCACGACATCGCCGATCGTGATGGTCCCGCCCGCCGGATCGCCGTCAAGCTCCTCCCCGACCTTCACCTCCACCAGGATCCCCGCCTTCGGCCTTCCCAAGGGATCCACGACTACGCCCACAATCTCGCCCGTCGGAATGGACGTCGAGCGCAGATACAACGGCGCTACCGCGATCGGAGTCGGATTCTCCACGTTCGGAATCGAGGGCAGCGGAAGAACCTCCGACAGCCTCCTCACAATGTCCAGCGCCTGGATCTTCAGGCCGTCTCCCGAGGGAATCCCGTCGATCCGGTACTGTCCCGCACTGTCCGTCCTCGAAAACCCGACGCTCAGGCTCCCATCCAGAACCTGCACAATCACGCCCGCCGCCGGCGCCGTGACCTGTGTGGCGTCGTCGCGATAGAAGACCTGTCCCGCCACGCTATGATACGTGGTCTCGAACAGCGTCAGCGTCACCTCGAGCGTCTGGTCCCCCGCCAGAAACACGTCCCCATAGGCCGTAACCTGTGAGAAGCCGAAGTCCGCGGCCTGCAGCGTCACACGACCTTCCGGCACGTTCCTCAGCAGATAGCGGCCCGGTCCGTTGAACGCGCCGGTCGCGACCGAACTCCCGTCCGAGAACGCCTCGACTCGCGCGTCGTTCGCGAGCTCGGGTGCCGGCGTGGGGCTTCCCAGCCGCTGCTTGTAGAGCGTCACCACAATGGTTCCCGTCCGCACCGGCGGAGCGTCCCGCATGATCTTCAGAGCCACGTTCACGGTCTGCCCCGGCGTCGTGATCCCCGCGGTCGCGTACACACGCCGGCCTTGCGGGTCCCGTCCCGTCAGCGTCACCGGTCCGACCGGCAGCCCTCCCATGCGGAAGCTGCCATCGGCGGCGATGTTCACGGTCTTCGCCTCCGAGAACAGCGTGCTTGTCGCCGTGACCGTTCCGTTCGGAACGGGCCCGTTCGTCTCCTTGTAGAAGAGCGTTCCCGTCACGGTCCCGCGGCCCAGAAGCGCCACGTTGATGTGGTGCAGCCGCGACTGGCGCCTGATGAACGACGAGACTTCCTCGCTCTCTCCAGGTTCCGTATCCGGATTCGCCCCCGGCGCCACAATCGCCCGCAGC
>WBZQ01000799.1_pt1 | contig 23335 bp, 17 predicted proteins | sample 5204251 | NCBI WGS metagenome assembly WBZQ01 (sample SAMN12412402, study PRJNA552823) | activated sludge metagenome | isolation source: activated sludge from nitrification reactor of wastewater treatment plant... | place: USA: Virginia | collected 2017-09
AACTGGCCTTCGATCGCCTGCAACTCGATTGGAAGAAGCACGTCAAGATCGATGCCACTTACTATCGCCCGACGGAGGTTGATCTCCTCATCGGTGATGCCGGCAAAGCGAAGCAACAACTGGGTTGGCAACCCAAGGTACGCTTTGAAGAATTGGTTGCCATGATGGTCGATGCGGACTTGGCTTCAGAAAAAGAACGAATCGAGGGGATTGGTCGAACGAGTCGACGCTAGCAGCTACAGGCACGGAAAGGGCAGGGCATGTCATTTTGGAGTGAGCGCAGGGTCGTGGTCACCGGGGGAGCCGGTTTTTTGGGATCATTCGTGGTCGATCTGTTGCAAGTCAAGGGCTGTCGCGAGATTATAATTCCACGAAGCAAGGACTATGATTTGGTCGACATGGAGGCGGTTCAGCAACTGTACAGCGACGCCAAGCCGGATCTGGTGATCCATTTGGCAGCGCGAGTGGGTGGGATTGGGGCGAACCAGGCGAACCCCGGTCGGTTCTTCTATGACAACCTGATGATGGGCACGCAGCTGATCGAAGTCGGACGCCAACGGGGGCTGAAGAAGTTTGTGGCCCTTGGCACCATCTGTGCCTACCCCAAGTTTGCTCCCATCCCCTTTAAGGAAGATGACATTTGGAATGGCTATCCAGAAGAAACCAATGCGCCGTACGGGCTGGCGAAGAAAATGATGTTGGCGCAATCGCAGGCTTATCATGATCAATATGGATTTAACTCGATCGTCCTCTTTCCGGTGAATCTGTACGGCCCGCGAGACAACTTTGATTTACAGACGTCCCATGTGATTCCGGCCTTGATCCGAAAATGCGCGTCGGCGAAGGAAGAGGGGCGCACGGTGATTACTCTGTGGGGAGACGGATCACCGACCAGAGAATTCTTGTACGTCGAGGATGCTGCCGAAGGTATTCTGCTTGCTGCGGAGCAGTATGAGGGGAATCTCCCGGTCAATCTCGGGACCGGTGAAGAGATTTCAATTCGGGGTCTGGCTCGATTGATTGCAGCTGAGGTCGGGTTTACTGGTCAGATTCAATGGGATACCACAAAGCCGAATGGCCAACCTCGTCGCTGCCTTGATGTGAGCCGCGCCAAGCAGCTCTTTGGATTTCAAGCCAAGCATAGGCTGAGCGATGGAGTAAAGAAAACCGTCCAATGGTTTCAATCCAATAGTCAGTCGATCCGCGAAGTGCATTTCTGATCGTCCTCGTCATCTGTTGAATCGCTTCTTCGGCGCTCTCTTCTCATTGCACGAAAATGCGATTATAGGTTGCTCAGACTGGTGAGTGTGATTACCATCACACCCATTGCATGACAGGACCACTAGAGAACGAGGTGTTGCGTGAAACGCATTGATATCATCGCCGGGGCACGTCCCAATTTCATGAAAATCGCGCCCATCATCGAGGCGCTTAAAGCCGAAGAATCTCGTAGAGGGCGGCTCCGGTATCGATTGATCCATACTGGACAGCATTATGACCGAGCGATGTCGGGCAGTTTTTTTGAAGAGCTTGGGATTCCGGATCCGGACATTAATCTCGAGGTGGGATCGGGGACTCAAGCCGAGCAAACTGCCGGAATCATGGTCGGCTATGAGAAGGTTCTGCTCAAGGGAAAGAGCGACCTCTGTCTGGTGGTTGGTGATGTGACATCGACCATGGCCTGTTCCATCGTCGCACGTAAACTGGATGTGCCTGTGGCGCACGTCGAAGGTGGGATTCGGTCAAGCGATTGGACGATGCCGGAAGAGATCAATCGAGTGGTGACCGACTCGATTACCAATTGGTTTTTTACGACCAGTGACACTGCCAATGAAAATCTGAGGTATGCCGGTGTCACTGATGACAGGATCTTTTTTGTCGGCAACACCATGATCGATACCTTGCTCAAGAATGTGCCACGATTGAAACCTCCGGCTTGTTGGAAATCGCTTAACCTGGCATCACAACAGTATTTTGTTATCACTCTGCATCGCCCTGCGAATGTCGATGGGGAACAACACCTGCTCAGGCTATTGCAGGCGATCGCAGAGGGGACGCAAGGCTTGCCGGTGATCTTTCCTGTCCATCCTAGAACAGCCAAGAATCTGCGAGAGACAGGGCAGAAACTTCCATCACTGCATTATATCGACCCATTAGGCTATCTAGAGTTCAACTATCTCGTCAAACATGCCAAAGGCGTGATCACCGATTCAGGTGGGATTACTGAAGAGACGACGGTGCTGGGTGTGCCCTGCCTCACGCTGCGTGACAACACGGAACGGCCGGAGACCATCACGATCGGCACAAACGAACTCATCGGAACTGATCCGCGCAAGCTTCCTCCCGCACTCGCGCGCTTGATGGCTGGGCGATGGAAGAAAGGAGCGATTCCTCCGCTGTGGGATGGGAAAGCGGCGGAGCGGATTGTAGAGCATGTAGAGCGATTGCTCGTTGATCCGTAGATTGTCGCTACCTGCGTACCTTCTAGTGCCCTCACGCTTTTCGGTGAGGACTTGACGAGGTTTGGATCTGGTACTATCTCTCACAATTTGTCCTTCCTGGAAATTCCGCCATGCAAGTATGTCCATAGGCGGAATCATCTTGTCCTGAAATCCGTTTTAATTTGTCACATACGCTCCCAATACATATCATCACGGTAGCCTTCCTGACTTAATTGGTATGAATGGCGTGAGTGTTCTTCGTGACCCTTCACGCACCACCAGATAGTCCATGGTTCCTGGGAACGTCGCGCTTGAATCGATGCGACAACTCAGCATGATCATGGAATCATTGCGATTAGAGAAGGAATTGTCTGGGCTAGTCAGAACTGGCTTTCACATGTTTATCCAAAGGCAAATGCTTCTCGATTATGTAGCAGGCTCATTCACCTGCACATGTCTCTCGCACTACTCTGATCCTGAATGGCGTGGGCGTAGCATCTGAATCCACGGGTATTTGAGCGACTCTATCAGGCAAGCGATGAAACCAGACGTCTCTACCTACGTATCGGGAATTATCATGTCGGGTGGGGCGAACCTTCTGGGTATGGCAGCCTCTCTTATCACAATCATGATCGCTGCCCGTCTGCTTTCACAAGATGAATTAGGGGGATTTTTTTTGGTCATGCTGGTAGTTCAGTTCACGGCCCTCTTGGGCGATATCGGTCTCAAAAACACTGCGATTCGAGCGCTTTCAACTCTCCCGGTCGCTTCCAATGCGTTCATCCAAACAGCGCGTTATTTGCTGACACTTACACTTGCAACATCCCTGATGGCCTGCCTTGCTGTGAGCCTGAGTACGTCATCGCTGACGATGCTGTGGCCGTATGAAACATTTCAAACCCATGTCGCCTACATAGGACCGATTGCCTTCCTGACAACGGGTTTTCAGGTAGTGCTGTCGCTCTTGGTTGGTGCAAAAGAGTTTAGAATGTTGTCGGCGGTGAGTGTGGGAGTGGAGATTAGTCGAGCAATCCTGTCGACAGCGGGATTGCTCTTTGGGTTGGGAATAAGCGCGCTCCTCTGGGGAATGATTGTCTCGCGACTTCTTGGGATCGGGGCAGTATGGGCTACCATGCCATCACTGTTTGCCTTGACATTTCAGCATCCGGAGCGTGCTGCACTCTTGAAATTCGGAGGGTGGCTCTATGGATGTTCCCTGGTGTCCATCCTCATGGTGCGTGCATCAGATGCCATACTGACAACTTACATGGGCACTGCCGCGCTGGCAGTCTATTCAGCCGCGCTACAGGTGCCGAGCGTCCTACAGCGCGGCTTCGAATCCATCAGGCCAGCGTTGTTGGGGTATATGTCAGCACAACCGACTGCCGAGACAAGTCCTCAACTTGTAGCGATTCGACTGGTAACGGCATTCCTCGCTGTGGCCTCTATGCTTTTGCTTGTCCTGTCAGGTCCACTCATGAGTGTCCTCTATTCGAATAAATATGAGAGTGGGATTGAAATCATGCAAGTCTTGAGCGTGTGGGCTGCATTTTCGATCGTCAATTACTTATTCTCGATTATTCTTATAGGGGGTGGACAATCAAAGCAGGCATTTGTACTGACAGTACCCCAGTTAGTGATGACTATCACTTTCACATGGTTCCTTGTCCCGCGTCATGGGGGCTTCGGAGCCGCCATCGCCTTACTCGCGACGGCGTTTGTAGGAAACATCATCGGTGCATCCTTAGTTGCAAAAGGAAAGCTCCCTATCTGGTATGGGCTGATCATGGTGTTTCTTCGAGCGGCAATTCCTCTGATACTCCTACTCACTGCCGTTTTACTTACGAAGCCGTCACTGTTGGGTTTAACCGTTCTTATGAGTTTGACAGTGGTGATGTTGGTTACATTGAGAGTTATTGTGCCGGATGATCTTGAGGCTCTGCGTCTTGTGACCTCGATGATGGTCAGGCGGGGCGCTGCATCTCCTATCAAAGTGTAATCCCCTAACGTGCAATTATGCGGGAGGCAATCCATGAAAGTTCTTTTTCTTACATATCCGAGGATAGGTCTAAACAGAGGAGGATTGCAGATTCAGATAGAAGAAACCGCAAAGGGATTAACTCAACTGGGCGTGGAGGTGGTTCGGTACGATCCCTGGCAGAACCAAATTCCTAATGCTGATATTTGCCATGTATTCAGTATCGATAGTTCGATGGTGTACCACGTGATGAGGGCAGTCAAACTAGGGGTGCCTGTCGTTGTCTGTCCAGTTCTGAACCTGTTCGACAATCGACCGATTCTTTCGATGATGAAGGAGAGACTCTCTACCCTTCCCGGTGTCTATTCAGACCTGAGAAGAGCCAGAACGATGCTCAACGCTGCTGAACTTGTTCTCGCCGCTAATGCTGAGGAACGAGAAATGTTGACGAAAATATTCAACGTAGATCCTAAACGGTTTCAGCTTATTCCCAATGGAATCAGTATGACGTTTCGGGAAGGAGACCCTCAGTTGTTCGAAGGGAAATACGGGATGAAGAATTTTGTTCTTAATGTTGCTTCTATAGAACCACGCAAAAATCAGCTCGCGTTGGTCCGTGCCATGCGAAGCCTGCCCTATACCTTGGTGTTGGTCGGACAGGCTGCTCCAGAACACGCACAGTATCTTGAACGAGTCCGGGCTGAAGCAGGACCCAACGTGGAGTTCATCGGGGCCATTCGACATGACGACCCGATGTTGGCCTCCTGCTATCGAGCTGCAAAGCTGTTTGTCATGCCCAGCTTGTCAGAAGTAATGCCGCTTACATTGAATGAGGCTGCGGTAGCGGGCTGCCGAATTCTTGCTTCAGATCAAGTCCCTGTATCCGAGACCGTCCGTCCATTCGTCAAGCGATTTCATCCGAACGACGTGGGAACCATTGCTCGGCTGATTGATAGTGAGATGCGGGATGAGACAGAGAATGCCATTCCGCAGGCGGTCCGGGCCATGCCGACTTGGGGCGATGTGTGTCAACAGCTTGCGGACCTGTATCGAGGCTTGGTGAATGATCGAGAGCCAGTGAGGCAGGCAGTCGGTTGCAGATCGTGAGGCACGGGCGATTCACACATGAGGTGGACAATCTGTTCTGTCAACAAACAGACAGACATGGCTTGCCTCCAGAAGATTCCTGCACGAAATATCCGAGCCAGCATGGGCATCGGCCTCGCACGGTAAGCTGCATTCTGGTTTTCTTGATTGGAGCATTTGTTCAGCTTTCGATTCCCTTAACCGACCTCTATGAGATCCCAAACGTTCGTGGAGCCTTTTTTGCCTTTGTGGTCGTGACGTTTGCATTTCGATTTGTCAGTGGACAGCAGATCAAGGCAGGAGCACCATTTATTCTGTCGTATTTGGCGCTGGCTGTCATATGGACGGTGGGTATCGTGTATTCCCGCGCTCCAACCTATGGAGTCACGAAAGCGTTATTAGTGGCTTCATACTTTTGGGTCCTGGGGGTAGTGATTTACAACCTGATAGACGATCTCGTCACGGGGAAAGCATTTCTCTACGGACTGGGGCTGGGTAGTTTCATTTTAGTGGGGATCACAATCATTCAGGTCGGTAACCCAATCGATCTCCTTCAAACGGCCTCTCGGTTTTTTCGGTTGCGCTTCGGCGATGAGGGGAATCCTATTATGCTTGCCAGGCATCTCGCTCTGGCGGTGACCGTCACCATGACTATCCTTGTGGTTCGTCGTAAGTTAATCGATTTGATTTGGGCACTTCCACTAGCCGTTCTCGCATTGGTGTATCTAGTGGCGACTGGGTCAAAGGGCCCTCTGCTGGCTCTCTTTATTGCCTGTGTGGGTACGTCGATTCTTCTCGTGAAGGGTGTAGCGGCTCGATTAGGCCGTATTGCGCTGGTGGCCATCGTTTCTATTGCAAGCAGTACCATGCTGATGGAGCTTGTGCCTAAGGTCTTCTGGCAGGAACGCGTAGTCGACAAGGTTGAAAACCTTTCCCTTCGACTTCCTGCATATAGGATGACCGTTGATGCCATTATGGACTCTGATCCTCTGGCTCTGCTGATTGGTCATGGTACTGGAGATTTTGGGTATCTGGAGCTCAAGAAGGACGCGCGAGCCTATCCACACAATATGCTTCTGGAAGTAGTATACGAAAATGGGTTGATCGGGTTGGGAGTCATTGTTGTGGCAATCATTCTTCCAGCTGTTGCGGTAATGCGTGGAGGAAGGGAGTCGTTAACTCGTGAACACCGCGTGATGTTGACCGGATTGACTGTCAGCTACATCGCGGCGGTTATCAACGCACAGTTTAGTGGTGATCTTGGCGCGAACTTACTCATCGGACTCTTTGGTGCCGCCACTGTAGGTGTGGCTCGCGTGGAGTCGATACATGGCGCAGAAGCATGACTGTCGAGTGTCAGGTTTCCGTGTTCAGCCAGTGGCGTGGAACGCGATCTGAGTTGCACATTGCACGTTGATGTGTCTCGTAGTGTGGGTGTGAGGAGTTGTATGCCACGGAATAGTCCTGCCATTCTGTTTTTTGTGCCGGAATGGCCAGCGCTTGTGAATCCTATCCTTCACGCGCAAGTCTTATCAGTAGCAGCATTTCTTCGTCAGCAAGGATTTTCGTGTAGTTTCGCTGGTGCTGAAACGTCACCTGATAGAGCGCGCGAGGCAGTAGCCATGATTGAGCGCGAGTATTCGGTACGCGCTCTCATCTATCCAACCCTGGCATCTAAGCCTGGTGCGTGGTCGTATTGGGATTCTTGTCGGAAAACCTACGCATATCTTGCTGAGGCCCGCTTGGAGAACGCATTCTCCCACGTCTACGCACGATCATTCATCGGAGCAATGTGGGCCAGAAAACTGGCCCATCGGATCAACGCGATCTCGGTTTTTGACGTCCGAGCCATTGTTAGTAAGGAACAGCAGCTGGAGGGAAAGGCTTGTCTAAAGTCATGGATAACCTCACAACTGGAGCTGCGGGAGAGTCGGATGGCAGATCGCCTTTCAACTGTCTCTGAAAATCTTCGGGCCTATCTAGAACAAGAAACCGGCCGGAACAATATTGTCGTCATTCCTTCATGCCTCAATGAACGCAGCTTCTACTTTGATCCAGAGGCCCGGAAGGATATTCGTGCTGCTCTCGGCCTCACAGACCGAAGCGTGCTTCTCTGTTATTCAGGCGGGACGAGCGCCTGGCAGCGAATCGACGATATCCTGTCGCTGTTCAAGCGAGTCTGTTCCGGCGATCGCCGTTGTCAGGCGCTGCTTCTAACTACGAGCCAGGAAGAAGTGGTGCGACGTCTCAAAGCCATACAGTTTCCCGATGGGCAAGCCATTGTTCGAGGATGCCAGCACAAAGATGTTCATCGGTACTTGTCGGCAGCGGATATCGGTTTCATCATGCGACACGATACAACTGTTAATAATGTGGCGAGCCCTGTAAAAGTTGGCGAATATCTGGCCTGTGGGCTTCCTGTCATTCTCACGCGAGGGATTGGTGATTATAGTGGGATGCTGCCCAAGGCTGGTGTAGGGCTTCTTCTCGACGAAACCGCTGATATTGCAGCGCAGGTTCTTCAGTTCATTAGCCAAGCCAACTTTGTGATTCTTCGCAATCGAGCCATTCAGCTTGCACACAGTAGGCTTACCATGTCAGCGAATCAGGACCAATATCAATCGCTCTACGATGGACGATCGTCGAAGAGCCTCTCGCCATGTTGATCGCTGTGTCACTGTACAGCATCGCAGCTTTCTTGTCCTTCTGGCACGCGTCAGGGACCTTACGGCCCCACGAATGTTTCTTCTGCGGCCTGGGTGCCTGTTGGCTGACCAAGCCACTATTCTCAGTCATCGTATTGCTCTGGTTAGGGTGACCTGATGATCATGTTTATGGAAGGGCCAGAATTGACGATGCTGTCTGTATCGGCAGGAATGCAAGGGAGAGAGGAGTGCCAACCGTGGCAGAGGATTTGTCGGTTTGTGTGGGGTCGTCGTGAGGCTGATTTCGTGAATCTCCCATATTGTTTGGCGCACGAGACTCATTGCTCTCCTGTTGCACGCATGTACCCCTGGTTGCGCTGAGTTGGGCTGTCTGCGGATGCGTTACAGGGAACGAGCCTTGGAAAGTGATGCAGTCAACAAGAGGGGATGGAGGATCAAGATGCTTGAGTTAGAGGCGAAGCAGAACGTACTGGAGTTTTGGAATCGGGCGAGCTGTGGCGAAGTGTATGCCACAGGGAGCTCGGAGGTTGACTATTATGAAAGTCACGCTCAGAAACGGTATGAGCTTGAACCCTACATCCGTGATTTTGCAAGATTCGGGGATGGTCAAGGCAAGGATGTTCTCGAGATTGGTGTTGGAATGGGAGGAGATCATGTCGAGTGGGCCAAATCGAAACCTCGTTCACTTTCGGGAGTCGACCTCACCTCGCGTTCCGCTGACCATACGCGGAAGCGACTCACAATCTATGGTCTGACCTCCGAGGTGCGGGTAGGCGACGCTGAGGCTCTTCCTTACAGCGATGGTTCGTTTGATTTAGTGTATTCTTACGGCGTCCTTCATCATTCGCCCAATACTCCACTAGCGATCAAAGAGGTGTATCGAGTTTTACGTCCGGGCGGGACAGCTCGGATTATGATTTATCACAAGTATTCACTGACAGGATACATGCTTTGGTGCCGGTATGCTCTTCTTATCGGGAGAATCTATCTGAGCCTTGAGGATGTTTATCACCACTATTTAGAAAGCCCTGGCACTAAAGCCTACTCACTCGAAGATACAAGAGCGATGTTTAGGGACTTCAGTGCGTTGGATCTCCGCACGCAACTGTCATTCGGCGACTTGCTTCAAGGTGCAGTCGGTCAGCGGCACGATGGACTCCTGCTGAAGGTTGCGAAGGCGATTTGGCCAAGGTGGGTCATCCGACGTGTGTTCAAGGATCATGGACTCCTTCTTCTTATCAGCGCACAAAAGTAAGGAAGACTTCTTGGCCATCTATGAACTCCCCCACTAGACTATTGATGATCGGTGGTTTGCCACCACCAATTGGTGGCACGACGGTTTTGTTTCAGGATCTCGTCAATCGTCTCAGCGCCAGGCACGAATTAGTGGTGCAAGTGATAGATACGTCGCGTCAGAGTGGGGGATGGATCGGTGCTGTCCTCGTAGGAATGAAGTGTATGGCAAGGGGAATTCTTAATATTCCTCATACAACTGTTGTGACCTTTCACAGTTCGATGCCAGGAGCAATCTTTTTTGGGCCCATCATCCACGTTCTCTGTCGTGTCTTTCGAAAAAAGTGGATTTTCAGAGGATTCGGTGGGCATTTTGAGACGTGGTTTCGGGGTCTCAGTGTACCAAGACAGTGGATCTTACGTTTAACTGTGTTTCGTGCGGATGCAATACTATTCGAGCGCATGTCATCGGTTGAATACTTTAGGTCTGTGACGGAGAGTCCCCTCTATTGGTATCCCAACAGCCGAGCACGTGAACGAGATGTTGAACCTGTCCGTATTGATCGTCCGAGTTGCCGACGGTTCGTATACGTCGGCCATGTGAAGCCATCCAAGGGTATTCGTGAGCTAATTGATGCTGCTAGGAGTTTGATTGAGTGTCAATTGATGGTGGATGTGTATGGGCCGTTGCAGGAAGGAGTGTTGGAATCATGGTTCAAAGATTCCCCTGTGAGATATTGCGGTGTTCTTCAGAAAGACCACGTCATGCGGACATTGGGCCAGTATGATGCGCTCATCCTGCCGACGTACTGGGAAGGTGAGGGGTATCCTGGCGTGATACTTGAAGCCTATTGTGCTGGTATTCCGGTCATCGCGACGCGTTGGGGAGGGATCCCTGAAATTGTAAACAGTGAAACAGGCATTCTTGTTGAGCCTCGCAAGGTCGAGGCCCTTTCCGCTGCTATCAGGCAACTGATGGAGTCAGATGATCTTTTGGCGAGATTGCGAAGAGGCGCCCGTGCTAAAGCAGTCGCGTTTGATGCGGATTACTGGACGCAGCATTTTATCGATCTGTGTCACCGCCTGGTGGTGCACTAGAGGAAACAACAGTGTGTGGGATTGCGGGAATAGTCGGATATGAACCTATGCTTTTAAGCGGAATGCTCGCCCGCTTACAGCATCGTGGTCCCGACAATTTCGGAATGGTTACGATTCCCGGTACCGGCTGCTCACTCGGACACGCCCGTCTCAGCATCGTCGATCTCGATCCTCGCAGTAATCAACCGTTCGTTTCCCCCTGTGGGAGATACATCATCGTTTTTAATGGAGAGATCTATAATTTCAGGAATCTGCGGCAGACTTTGGAGCAGAAAGGGGTCTGCTTTCGAACGACATCGGACACGGAGGTTTTACTTCACTGGCTGATGACAGAAGGGACTCTGGGTTTGCAAGAACTCGATGGGATGTACGCGTTTGGCTTTGTCGACATTTCTGCACGTACGTTGCTTTTGGCCCGTGATCCGATCGGAGAGAAGCCGCTCTACTATTGCGAGACGTTGGTGGACGGGAAACCTCACTTTTCCTTTGCCTCTGAGATCAAAGCAATCCGATGGCTTCCAGGTGTAGACCGCTCTCTCAATAGCACGGCGCTACTAGACTTCATGCGGTTCTTGTACACGGCACCGCCGCATACCTTGTATCAGGGGATTTACGAGCTTCACCCCGGACATTGGATGCAAGTTGATCTTCGTACTGGACGGTCGCAGCCGCCTCAGACTTTCTATTCCATCGAGAAGAGTCTCGATTACGAAGAGACTGTGACCTCGCAGGATGCAGTGACCCGTTTTCGGACATTGTTTGAGGAGAGTGTGAACTTGCGGTTGATCAGTGACGTTGAGACCGGCATCTTTCTGAGCGCAGGTATCGACTCCAACGCCATCCTTGCGGCGGCGAATGGACATAAGAGATTGAAAGGTCTCCACACCTATACCCTCCAGTACGGCTCCGCGGATGACGAGAGTGCTCTGGCCCGGGAGGTTGCCACGGCCAATGGGCTGCCCAACGAAACTATTCCATTCGACACCCTCAAGTTCCATCCGGCGGTGAGCCGCATGGTCGATATCTTCGATCAGCCATTCGGTAATGCTACAGCCCTCGTCTCGGATCGCATTGCCCAGCAGGCATCGCACACCTGTAAAGTGTGCCTGGTTGGCGATGGAGGAGATGAACTGGCCATCGGGTATCCACGCTATCGAGCGATCAATCATTTTCAGACATTGTCGTTGTTGCCGTGTCCGATCACCCGCATGCTACAGCACCTTGCTCAGTGGATTCCAGAAAAAGGACGCTATGCGATACCTATTCGACGGGCCAAACAATTTCTACACACAGTCGGGCAACCTCTTGCCGAAAGCTTCCTCGATTGGTCGACGTATCTCAATACTCCCACACTCGCATGGGCGACCGGCATCAAAGACTGCCGCACCGCATTTTATTCAGAACTAGTCGAGACGTTTCAGCGGCAAAGTCAGGATCCGATCCGTGCAGCCACCATCGTCGATCTCAAATCTTTTGTCCCGTTTAACCTTATGCAAAGTGCAGACCGAACCAGCATGGCGCACTCAATTGAGTTGCGAAGTCCGTTTCTCTCACCCCGTTTAATTCGCGAGATTGCCGGATTCCCATCGGGTATCAGGATGAGTCGCCAGATCAAACCGCTCATTACGACGGCATTTGCCGACCGACTGCCGGCAACCATCGTGAATCAACCAAAGCGCCCGTTTAATCCTCCGATCGGGAGCTTACTTCGTGCAAACCTTGATGAGCTCGATCGTTACTTAACGACGCCAACAGCTCGCATTGGGACTTTGCTCGATCCAGCTTTTGTACGTCGCGAGATGGCTGATTTTTCGGCCCAACGGCGTGACAATTCAACCTTTTTGTGGGGAATGGCGACGTTGGAGCATTGGCTTGAGCGGGGGGAATAATGCACAAGATACTTGTGGTTTTGGCTGTCAGTTGTGTCATCTGGCTGAACTCTTTTAACGTCGTGAGAGCAGGCCCGCTTACGGTAGAGATATTCAATCATCCACCCAATTATACGCGAAGTACGGATCCCGACGACATTCGCCAATTGACGGACGGAGTTCTCGCCCCCTTTCCCATCTGGACCAGCAAGCAGGCTGTCGGTTGGGCTGCCGTTACGCCAATCGCCATTCAACTGCGTGTCGAAAGGGGTGGGGCGAAGTCTGGGATGCGTGCTGGCACCATTCGCGTGCATTCCGCAAAAGGGTTGGGTGCGGGAGTGGATATCCCTCGACACATCGATGTCTATGCCCAAGGGCCAGGTCGGCACTTTTATCTTGTTGGCTCCGTTACGCCGCATTCGGAGACGCTGGCCGATAAACACGCACATTGGCTCGACATTCCGATTAGCGCCTTGACGGATGTCTTCATCGTAGTCCTACATGCAGCCGGTGACTATCTGTTCCTTGATGAACTGGAGTGGCGTCAGACCGGACCCGGACATATTCCAACAACCATGTCGCTTCCCGATATGCATACCGCAATCGAAAATAGCACACGCCAAACTCGTGACGTGCTCACTCGAGCCGTCGAAGCGGAAATAGGGCGCGCGACGATCCCCTTGGAGGCGAGTGCGATGCATGCGTGGTTAGAGGATCCTTGGGGTATGATCGATCCAAAAAGTGCACGCCGCCAGATCGATGCCGCGCTACCTTCCCTGCATATCCTGGGATATGTGGGTGAGCATGAGAGCCTCTGTCTAGGAATGGTGGTGGGGAAGGACGCGAACGGTTCAGGCCTGCGGCCCACTGTGACCGGTATCCCGCAGAATGCGGTCCGTCTGTTTGAGGTTCGCCCAGTGATGGCGGCAAATGGGCAGCGCGTGTACGACCCGCTTGTTCCGTTGGGCATGAACGAACGTATTGTCTTACGGCCTGGTGAACCGGGCTATCTTTGGTTGGATGTCAATTTAAAGGCGCTTGGGCCAGGGATGCATCGCTGGACCATCCGCTTGGAGGGAGCGGGCCGAACAATCTCACTCAATGGCACCGTAACGGTCGTGGGATATGATGGCGCTAATCCCAAGCCGCTGAATGCGGTCAATTGGGCGTACCTGTCTGATCTGCCGATTTTACACGAGCGAGATGCAGCAATTCGTGATCTTAAAGCCCACGGTATCAATACGTTTGTCGCTCACCCAGGCGAAATTCCAGGGTTAGCGCTGGATGGTCGATGGGATGCGGCCCAAGCAGGTCGGTTTGCACACACCATTGCGATGGCTAAGCAGGGCACCGCGCTGCTGTTGTATCTCGGTTGGACAGCAACAAAAAATCCGACCGGATATTCTTTGGCTCATCAAGCCATCGATCCGGCTGCCAGCGATAAGCTGATCGCATGGATTAAGACTCTTGATGCGTACCTGACGACGCAGGGACTCTCCCGCGAGCAATGGGCCTTGTACCCGGTCGATGAGCCTAACCTGCCCAACCTCCGCTTTCTGCACGCGGTTGCTGACGTGGTCAAACGCCAATACCCAACAATCCGGGTCTATGCCACTCTCAGTGCATTTGCCGATCCCGCAGTCAGCATCTCCGATCTCGAGTCTGTGGGCTTCCTAGTCGATCATTGGCAGCCGAGTCTGGCCGTGGTGCGCGGCCCGCTAGGTTCGTGGTTTACCAGGCTTCAACGCGACTGGTGGTTATACAGCAACCCGAAATCTCCGGCGAAACTCGCATCACCACTTCATGACTTTCGATTACTTGCATGGTGGGCGTGGCATTACGGAGCCAAAGGCATTGGATTTTGGTCGTACAGTGACACCAATGGGAGTTCGGCATGGGACGATCTCGATAGTCGCCGACCAGATTGGGCAGTAGTATATGAATCACCTTCCGGGATTGTGAGCAGTCGGCGATGGGAGGCTTTTCGTGAGGGTCTGGAAGACTATGCCCTCCTAACTACACAGAGCACTGCTAGGGAATGGATTCAACACATTGGAAAATCGAGTTTTGATCAGTGGGTCACTTCCGATATTGAAACAGTTCGCCAGGCGCTTCTGCGCGATCCGTCGCTCGCTTCATCTACACGTGTAGTGGGACCGTGAAGGGTGCTTCCTTACAGCGTTATGTACATACGCTCTGCCACCTCCGTGCCAGCCAATGGTGGCACCAACTCTTGCACCGTCTTCCGAGACTGACAACCACGCATTACCAATCGCCACTGATTTCACTCAGACCTGGTGTGAAGTTCATGCAGCCTGTGGCTACGCGTCTATCACTCGATAGGGATGCCGCATTCACCTTCCTTAATCGAAAGAAAGTCTTCGACCTCGGTCGCATCGAATGGGCGACTGCCGATATGCCGAAGCTCTGGCGCTATAACCTGCACTATTTCGATTATCTCCATGATCCCCAGCGCTCTTATGAAAATAAGTGTTCCCTCATGAGTGATTGGATTCAGCGTAATCCGTCAGGGACGGAGGACGCGTGGGAACCCTATACGGTTTCGCTCCGGATCGTGAACTGGATCAAGTGGTTTCTGTTGCCGGAGAGAGGTAGTCTTGAAGAACCGCGTGAACGGCACCTGCAGCAGGCGTGGGTGGAAAGTCTCTATCAACAGGTGCAATGGTTGGAGCACAACATAGAATATCATCTCTTGGCAAATCACTACCTGAAGAATGGTGTCGCGCTATTGTTCGCCGGACTGTATTTCCAAGGAACTGATGCTGAAAGGTGGCTTCAAAAAGGCCTAAGGATTCTGCGGGATGAACTCACGGAACAGTTTCTTGCCGATGGCGGACACTTTGAAAGAAGTCCGATGTATCACTCAATCAGTGTCGTTGACTATCTTGATGTCTTGAACCTCACGCAAAATTCATCCACAGCGATCACACGTGAGATCACACGCGAATTTGCCTGTAAGGTGACGACAGCGTTGGACTTCCTGAGTGGCATCTGCTTGCCCGATGGAGAGATTCCTCTGTTCAATGATTCTGCATTCGGTATCGCTCCAGCTCCGTCTCACATCTTCGGCTACGCCGAACGGGTGATCGGATACAAGCAGCCACAGCGATCAACGAGCCTGACGATCGAGGCGTTTTCGCCGAGCGGATATTATGTGTGTCGTAAAGCGAGCGATATGATCATCATTGACTGTGGGCCGATCGGTCCAGACTATCAACCAGGGCATGCTCATTGCGATACATTGAGCTATGAGCTTGTGCTAGATGGCCACCGAGTGGTGGTTGATAGCGGAGTGTTCGATTATGAGCCAAGTCCGGAACGCGCCTATGTGCGAAGTACGAGGGCTCATAATACTGTCATTGTCGATGGTGAGGAGCAATCGGAGGTGTGGGGCGTGTTTAGAGTGGCACGACGGGCAAGACCAATCAGTAGTTGCATCGGCAGGACAGAAGACGGGACGATTCTCTTCGAGGGGGCTCATGACGGATACAAGAGATTGACCGGCAAGCCGATTCATCACCGACGCATCCGTTATGACGAGCAGGGGAGTTGGGTTGTGTCAGATGAATTGACCGGAGTGGGAAGTCATTACATGGAGAGTGTCGTACACATTCATCCTGATTGCACGATTATAAGATCGGGAGCGCAGAGTTTTCGAATTGAGCGATGTGGTGAGTGTATCGCCATCATTGACGTGTTGACCGTCTGTCAGGCGACGGTTGAGCTTGGGTGTTATTTTCCTGAGTTTGGTTTGAGTTCCAAGAACCCTATGCTAGCCTTTTCTTGTTCTGGGGAAGTTCCTCTCCAGCTGAGTTATCGAATCCTAAAAGCGAGAGACCAGTCCACTGAGGCGTTGCGGTATGCGAATCCTCTTCCTCTCACATTACTTCCCGCCAGAGGTGAACGCGCCGGCGACCAGAACCTATGAACATTGTCGACAGTGGGTGAAAGACGGGCACAACGTAACCATCATCACCTGTGCGCCCAATCATCCACAAGGACGAGTGTACGAGGGGTACCGCAATCGGTTCTATCAACGGGAAACAAAAGACGGAATCACTGTAATCAGGGTTTGGACCTTTGTGACCGCGAACGAAGGCTTTTTCAAACGAACACTGAACTATATCTCATACATGTGCTCTGCGGTCGTTGTCTCTCTTTTCCTGCCAAAGGCAGACGTCGTTCTCTCTACTTCACCACAATTCTTTAATGGTCTCGCCGGATACTTTGTCGGCAAGATGAGGAGGATTCCCTGGGTACTGGAGATCCGTGACCTCTGGCCGGAATCAATCGTTACCGTGGGGGCGATCAAGAGTCAGGCAGTCATTAAGATGCTGGAATGGATCGAACGATTTGCCTATCGAAACGCAGACCACATTGTTCCTGTGACCGATTCATTCAAAGTGTACATATTAGGCAAGGGGATTGAGGCGGGCAAGATTACCGTGGTGAAGAATGGTGTGGATCTCGCTCAGTATAGACCGGTTGACGGTGCATCCGAGCTTGCCGAAGAACTTGGACTCACGGGAAAGTTTATTGTTTCTTACTTCGGGACACATGGTATGGCCCACCATTTGGAGACGATTTTAGACGCAGCCCGTCGATTGAGTAATTCCCCAAACATTGTCTTCTTGATGGTTGGCGATGGAGCTGAACGGCAGACGCTTGTTCGGATGCGAGACACGATGGGACTTAAGAACGTGATAATGCTTGGTCAGCAACCGAAAAGCCGTATGCCGGAGCTCTGGGCCCTTTCAGATATCAGTCTTGTTCTCCTCAAGAAGTCTGATTTGTTTAAGACCGTTATCCCTTCAAAGATTTTTGAAAGTCTGGCTATGGCGAAGCCGATTGTTCTGGGTGTAGAGGGAGAGAGTGCGGATTTGCTCCGGGCTGCTCAGGCTGGTCTCTGTATTGAGCCCGAGGATGCTGATCACTTGGTTGCTCGTGTGCTGGAACTCTCTCGCGACACGCAGCTGCGTCAGCGATTAGGCAGGAACGGAAGAAGGTTTGTGATGGAACAGTTTGATCGTATCATCCTGGCGAGAAAGCTCGCCTCCGTGATTGAGATGGTTTGCGGAGGGTCTGCCATTCAAGCTGAAGAAGTGTCGATTCCTGCTCGGTAACCTTGTGCCAGGGGTTTCATGGGTTGGCATGTTCGAGTTGAAGGCAAAGGTGCTTGAGGGATGGCTCAAGTAGTGGTGAATTGTTCGAATGGACATTGTCGGTGCAGCGGTTCTAGCGTCCAGGAGCAGCGCGTTACCATCCCTAGTAGAGCATTTGTCCGGGTACGGAGTAACGAGAAGTTTTTGCCGAGTGATTCAGTGCCGTTACATATTTGAACGCTGCTGCAGGAATGTTGACACAGGGGTGGTGAAATATACGTGTCTGCTGCCTTAGTTTTCAGAGACATAGGAGTTTCATGGGTTGGCCCGAGGATTGCTAGTCAGTTATCTATTCATGCGTGTTCCTAATAGAGTAACCATTCGACAACCTTTAACAGGAGTGGTGGTATGCAGATGATGAAACGATGGTTTAGGAGAGGATTTGTGCTGCCAGCTGCAGCGATATGTGTCCTCTCGATCCCGGTCACGGGAGCCCAAGCAGCATTGATGACGTACTCATTTGCCGGAAACTTTGACAACGATCCCGCGAATCAGTACGCCGTTTCCGGCCACTTTACCTTCGACAACGCAACGAGTGGGAGTGGTGGAGTCTATAATAATGCGGTGAAGGACTTCACCTGGAATTTAAGTGTCGGAGGAACACACGCCTACACGTCGTCGTTTACTCCGGGCACCAACGGCGTCACGATTTCGAATAACAAGCCGTTGTTGTTCGGTGGCGTAGTCGATCGCTGGGCCCTGGTCACTGAGGCTACGAGTGATCAGCTGTTGCCCCAGGGAGACCCACCTGTCGACCATATCCCGTTCAGATTTGACCTTCGGTTCGACCGCGCAGATGGATTGTTTGGTGATACGAGCCTTCAGAATCCACCGAGCCTTGGCGGATTGAATCCAGCTACAGGGAGATGGCGCCTCTTTTTTGAGGATGCGAATGGCAATCCGTCCGCATTTGTTGGATCGGTTACCAATTTGACAGCGGTCCCATTGCCGACTGCGGTGCTGCTCTTTGGCGCTGGACTGATTTCTTTGGTGGGGCTGGGAGCGGGAGGATTGAGAAATCTTCGCACATCCAAGGTCTAGGGCACTTCCTCTTTTCTGGTCGTGAGGGGCATGGTATCTCTCAGAGATACCATGCCCGTTCCTTCTCTGAAATCAATCGACAGAGAGACGGTTCCGATAGACAATCAGGCTTCGCCTGGGTTGTTCGGATCGGTGTCGCTTGTTTGACCCATTCCTCATCATTGGTTGAGTGAATCTGTCTTATGGCCAACACACGTGCTCTCCTTATTTCGTCGATCCTGATCGTCGCGCTGTTAAGCTATCTGTATGCCGACAGTCTTGCATTTCTAATCAGCCGCTGGTTTGGGAGTGAGGACTATAGTCATGGATTGTTCGTCCCTCTCATTTCAGGGGTTCTCATCTGGCAATCCCGACATCGGCTGTCTGACCTGGCGAGAGAACAGTCATGGTGGGGCTTAGCCGTGATCGGTCTTGGTCTCTTTCTTTATGTGGTCGGTGAACTCTCGACGCTTTTTCTCGTCTTGCATCTTTCATTATGGATCGTACTGGTTGGACTGGCGATGACGCTCGTTGGGATTCAAGGAACGAAGGCGATTGCGTTCCCCCTCGGCTATCTCCTGACGGCGATCCCATTGCCAACGTTTTTCTATGCGAACCTGTCAAGTCAACTTCAATTGTGGTCCTCTTCGCTCGGCGTCGGTTGCCTTCAGCTTGTTGGGGTGATGGCATTTCGTGAAGGCAATGTCATCGATCTCGGGCCGGTTCAGCTGCAGGTCATCGAAGCCTGCAGTGGGATTCGCTATTTACTACCACTGTTATCTCTTGCCTTGCTCTGCGCCTACCTCTTCAAGGACAAGATGTGGAAGCGAGTCATCTTAATACTTTCGGCCATCCCCATCTCAATACTGATCAATGGTTTCAGGATTGGCATGATCGGCGTGTTGGTCGAGCTCTATGGGAAAGGTGCCGCAGAGGGGTTCTACCATCTTTTTGAAGGATGGGTCATTTTTATGGTGAGTTTTGGGTTACTGATCCTTGAAATGGCGTGGCTGGGAAGACTTGGTGCAGAGATCCCACCGCGATCGTTGCGCGAGCATTTGAAATGGGAAAATCAGGAGGTGGAGACCGTCGTGAAGGGGGAGGTGAACCTTCTCCCCAACCGGATACTCTCACCCGGTCCAGCCTACTTCTGCAGTGTGGCGCTATTTGCGCCATGTACGTTGTTTGGCACACTGCTTATGGATCGTGAGGAAAATCCTCCTCCCCGAATCGCCTTTGTAGATTTCCCAATGCAGATCGACGGATGGCGTGGTCAGCCTTTTCCCCTTGAACAACAGTACATCGATGCCCTTCGATTTGATGACTATGTTCTCGCAGATTACCGATTGAGTCCCCAGCAGCAGATAAATTTCTATGCCGCCTATTATCGGTCACAACGGAAAGGACAGTCTGCTCATTCACCTCAAAGCTGCCTACCGGGTGGTGGTTGGGAAATTGCCTCATTGACACAAACCCAATTGCCTGTCTCGGATCAGACCATGCAACCGCTATGGGCCAATCGTGCGGTCATTCAGAAGGGGGATCAAAAGCAAATCGTTTTATATTGGTTTAAACAACGCGAGCGTCAGCTCACGAGCGAATATTTGGTCAAGCTGTACTTGTTCTGGGACGCGTTTTCTCGGCAACGAACTGACGGAGCGCTGGTGAGGTTGGCTGCGCTTGTCAGCCCAGGTGAATCCGAATCCACAGTCGACCAACGTCTCCTGGAATTTGCAGTTGCAGTTGGGGGAGAGCTGCCGAGGTTTGTACCGAACTAAACAACCCTGTGCCTGATGAGCGAGCGTACCGATGCTGAATGAACTCTTTTTCAGTTCCATGACCGCCTTGCTGGTCTGCATGGCTCTGATTCCGTTCCTGAGGATTGTGGCAGAGCGCTTCCAGATCATGGATCAACCGGGAGGCCGGAAAGTTCATGCGCATGCGGTGCCACGGATCGGTGGGATCGCATTTGCCGTCGGGGCATGCGCCTCGATTGCCTGGTGGGGGCCTAAGGATACCACAACATTCTCGGTGCTATTAGGATGCGGGATTATCGTGAGCTTCGGTGTATGGGATGACCGGGTCGATCTCGGCTACAGAACCAAAGTAGTCGGACAGCTGTGTGCAGCTCTTGCTGTGGTGCTAGGCGGAGACATCTGGTTTACCACGCTTCCCTTTCTCCCTGATGTGGAAGTGCCGGCATGGATTGGGATGTTTGTGACGGTGGTTTTCTTGATCGGCGTGTCCAACGCCGTCAATTTGACAGATGGTTTGGATGGTCTGGCTGGTGGACTGTCGTTTCTCACGCTCAGTGGGATCGCCTATTTGGCCTATCTTTCTGGAGACTCGACAGTGCTCGTGCTCGCTGTTCCCTTTCTTGGAGCGATCTTGGGGTTCTTGCGGTACAACACCTATCCTGCACGTATCTTCATGGGGGACGGAGGTAGCCAACTCTTGGGATTTATGATGGGGGTGCTGGCCGTCTTGCTGACAGACTCATCCCGTGGTCCTTTCAGCCCTAGCCTTGCCTTATTTCTATTGGGATTGCCGTTCTTGGACACGCTCGGGGTCACGGCGCAGCGGTTGGCTGAGGGGCGATCGCCATTCGTTGGTGATCGCGCACATATCCATCACAAATTGCTTAAAGTGGGACTCACGCACTATGAAGCCGTGACCGTGATCTATCTGATACAAGCCGGCATGTTGGGGGTGGCTTACCTGTTACGATGGCAGTCCGACAAACTCATCGTGCCGCTCTATCTGACACTCGTGTTCTTGGTCTTAATGCTGTTTATTGCAGCAGGACGAGGACTGCTTTCCTCTCCAACCTCAGGCGCGGGGTATGTTCTTTCAAATGCCACCATCGCCAGATTCGTCAATGGTCCATGGCTGACGGATCTCCCGATCCAGTTCTTGGCTGTGACGGTTCCGTTGTTCCTGATCGCATTGGTCTTTCTTCCATCGACGGTTCCCAACGACGTGGGGTATGTCTCGATTGGGCTCTTCGCGGTGGTGTTGATCGGACTCTCTTACTCTTCGCAGGTTGCGCCATACTTTGTGCGAGGAGGGCTTTATGTTGGGACCACATTTTTGCTCTATGTCTGTGAGGGTTCTCGAACGGGTGCTGTTTCTGCTGTCGTAATGGCGCACAATGTGTTTTTTGTCATTGCCGCTATTATGGTGCTGTTGAGTCTTCGATTCAATCAGGAGAGCCGTTTTCAGACGACACCACTTGACTATTTGATGGTATTTATGGCTGTGACATTGCCATTGCTTCCAGAAGTCAGCGCGGATGTCTCGCATTTAGGTGTCTTTGCGGCCAAGTTGGTGGTCCTCTTCTTTTCCTTCGAGTTGCTCCTCCATGCATTTGCGACGCGTGTCAGGCAATTAGGGCTCGTGTCGCTCTGGATCCTCTTTGGGTTGGGAATTCGGATTTTGTTGTAGCGAACCGCGTTACGTAATAACGTACAAGTATGAATTGTGAACACGTGCAGAAAAGCTGTGGGCGGAGTGTCAATAAATGCGGGAGTGTCGGCATTCTCCTCATCGCGGTCATGGCCTTGACCGCTTGTGGTGGTCCTGAGGAGAGAAAGGCAAAGTACTTTGCTCGAGCCACTGAGTACATGGAGGCTGCCAATTATCCCAAGGCAAGGGTGGCACTGAGAAATGTGTTGAAAATTGATCCCAAAGATGCAGATGCCTATGTCTTGTTTGCTCGAGTTGAAGAGAAGGAAAAGAATTGGCGCAATGCGGTGCAGCTCTATCAGGAAGCCGTACGACTGAGTCCTGATCATACCGCGGCGTTGATTGCCTTGGGAAAATATTACCTGGAAGCGCGATTGACCGATCGCGTAGTGGAAGTGGCAGAGACAGTGCTCAAGGGGTATCCCGGCCATGCTCAGGCGCAGGCGCTCAAGATTGCTTCACGGGTGGTCTCGGACGCAGCCGTTCTTCCAGCAATTCCCGAGGCGGAAGCACTGGCCAGGGAGTTTCCCACAGAGCCGGATGTTGCGATTCTTCTTGCGACATTGTATGGCCAGCGTCAACGCTATCATGATGCCGAGAACGTGTTGGGATCCGCCTTAAAAGCACATCCAGCTGATCTCGATCTCTTGAATAGTTTGAATGCGGTATTGACCAGAGCCAATGATTCAGCCGGTGCGGAGAGAGTGATTCGTCGGATGATCGACGTCGAACCAGACTCGCTTGATCACCGGCTGAGACTGGCTCAGTTCTATGTCAAGGAAAGCGCCTATGGTCAGGCGGAAACCGTGCTTCGTGATGCGGTGGCGCGTGACCCAAACAGTGAGCAGCGCAGGCTTGTGTTGGCGGAGTTCTTTGTTAATAGGAATGATCTCTCGTCTGCTGAACGAGTGCTCTTGGAGGCTACGGCCCAGTTACCATATGCCAGCCAACTTCAATTTGGAGTTGCTGCGCTCTATGTGAGGATGGGCCAGGAGACCAAGGCACGCGATCAGTATACTGCCTTGATCCGTGAATATAGCGAGAAGCCGGCTGGACTAGAAGCCAAGGTGAAGTTGGCGGAGATGGATTTCCGGGCAGGCAAACAGATCGAAGCGGAACGTCAAGTGCAGGAGGTCTTGAAAGAGAACCCTCGATCAACGGAAGGGTTGATCCTCACGGGGCGGATGGCGTTGACCAGAAGGAACGGGAAGGACGCAGTCCAGGCGTTTCGCACCGTTCTGCATGATCGGCCAGAGTTAGCCACGGTGCATTATCTGCTTGGCCAGGCCTATCAACT
>WBZQ01000800.1_pt1 | contig 23329 bp, 22 predicted proteins | sample 5204251 | NCBI WGS metagenome assembly WBZQ01 (sample SAMN12412402, study PRJNA552823) | activated sludge metagenome | isolation source: activated sludge from nitrification reactor of wastewater treatment plant... | place: USA: Virginia | collected 2017-09
GGCGCGATCACGCACGGCTCGTCTTGGGCGCTCCTGATGGGCGCGACAGCGAAGAGGCGTGACTGGCTATCGAACAGGCCAGCGACCCAGGCCACGTCGTCAGGGGCACCCTCGAAGATCCAGGCGGGGTCGGTGAGCGCGAGAGCGGAAGGATGCTCACGGAGTCGCGGGCCGAAGGCGTAGCTCACCACCATGGCGAGCCCCACGAGCGTGAAAGCCAGCCCTCCATGTTCCACGCCAGCCTGAAGCGGATAGGCGACGGGTCCACGCTCGCGAGCGCGCCGTGGCGGGACCGGTGATCGCACGATAGCGGCCTCACGCCAGCTCGCGTAGCGATCAGCGCCCACGATCAGATGGTCGACCACCTCCACGCCCACGGCAGCCCCGAGCGCGTGCGTGCGCTCGGCCATCGACACGTCTCGACGGCCCATGCGCACCCGTGGCGTGCCGTGGCTGTGAGCGAACCAGGCGCGAGCGGCCCCGACGACGATTGCCGGCGCGCACGCGTGTGCCGGGAGCGCGCGGCAGGCGCTGCCCAACGGGCCATCGAGCAGGGCGACGGCGAGGAGCTGGTCTTGCACGTCGAGCAGCGCGACAGCGAGCCGCTGCGAAGCATGACGCGGATCGAGGAAGGGACTGAGCAGTCTGGCGGCGTCAGCGTGGGTTGTGATGCACAGCCCGCGTGGAGCAGCCTGTGCGAACTTGGGCGCGAACCACACGTCCACGCTCGGAACCATGACCCCGGAGCCAGTCGAAGTCGGGGACTTCATGCGCTCGTGGCGCGCAGGCGAGCGCGCAGGTCGCGAACGTTGTGCGCGTGCAGCCAGGTCGTCAGCAGGACGGCATGCTCGAGCGTGGCCGCGAGCACCCGTAAGCTGGCGGCCGCGTCGACGTCGAGCGAGACCGGCTCGACGTCGGCTACGAGAACCACGCCACGCCAGAGACCGGCGCGCGTGAAGACCGGCACGAGCGTGCCGCAACGAGCCTCGAGCACAGTCTCGCCGCGCGACAGCGCTGCACGGTGCGATTCGATCCAGGCCGGCGCTGTACTCGGTGCGCTCTCGCCGTCGCGGTGCGCGACGAGCAACGGCGGGTCGCCGATCGAGTAGACAGCCAGCGCGCGACCAGGGGCGAAGTCACGTAACAGGCCCAGCATGGCCGCACGGTCGCTCTCGCACGGCAGGGGCAGGAGGCGCACGGCGCTCCAGTCCTGGAACGTAAGCCAATGGCGCGCGAGAGCGGCCTCGGTGCACCGAGAAGCGACCGAGCCGATCACCCACAGCGCGAACAGCACGCCAGCGCCGATCAGCAGCCAGGGCGGAAGCGGGGCCTGGGGTACCACCGTGTCGAGCATTGCAGTCCTCAGTGCTGAGCGCGGCTGTCGCGTCGCGCCTGCGGTTGCGCAGTCAGCGCGTCGCGCAACTCGTGACCGATGCGCTCGTGGTCGCGTCCGTTGCGCACGAGCGCGCAGAGTGCCAGGCCGAGGCTGCCCAAGGACGTCGCCTTGCGCGCCAGCCAGCCGGCCTCGACTCGCGAGAGTCCCCGGAGCCGCAGGAGTCGCGGGTCCGATGCTGGTGCGCGCCTGGCGCCGTTGGCTGGCTGGCAGGCCGCGCGGCCCTCGACGATCAAGCGGCGCGTGAGCGCCTGAGGCAGCGGCAGCGCTGGATCGTCATACGGACCGGCATTCACGTGCGGAGCGGGACGGGTCCACGTCATCGCGCACAGGACGCGCACCATCAGGGGCGTGACGGCGCGTCGATTGGCCGCCGCACGCACGCGCCGCATGACCGACGTCCGTGACTTGGAGCCTGCGGCTTGGCACACGGCCGTGAACTCGTCGCAGCAGGCGATCCAGGCATCCGTGAGGATGTTGAGGCGCACGAGACGAACGAGCGCTTCCGTGAGACCGCCGACCTGGTCCGTGCGCACCTTGAGCCAGTCGCGTTCGGCCACGCTGAGGGCGAGCTGGTCACAGTCGACGGCGGCGCTGGGTCCACCCGGCGCCACGAGCGCCGCCCACCCCGTCCCTGCGCGTCTGCGCCGCACGCCAGCTCGCGGTACGGCGCCTGCGCGCGTCGAGGGGGCAACGCGCGCAGGCCTGAAGTGGTGGTCGGCGGATGGCGGGGGGTGTGGTGGCGGGGTGTGGCGAAGACGTGACGCGCGTGACCGCGCTCTCTGCTTTGGCTCTGATCGGGGCAACGCGTTCACCTCCAGAGCCCCAGGCTGCCAGCGCGTGCGCGGCAATTGAAGGTCGCCGAACGTTGTCAGCGACGACACTGTCAGGAGCCAACGTCGGGAAACCTGACGGTCAGCGCGGGGGCGGGTCAGCGCGAGCGGCCAGCGCCTGGGCCGCTCGGACGGGCAAGGCTCGCGAGCGCGGCCGAGTTCAGAGGGAGGACTGAGGAGCTACGAGCCGGCCGGGCGGCGCGCGTCGAGGCCCAGCTCGACGGCGTCGAGGGCCTGGACGAGCTGGCGGGCGGCGATCACGGCTTCGTCGCCGGCGGCGCCGAGGTCGGCCACGAGCGCGCTCACGCGCATCCACGCCGGCGCGTGCTCGGGTCGGCGCGTGACGCGCGTGGTCGCGCGGCGCAGGAAGCGCAGCGCCAGGCGGAAGAGCGAGCCCACCAGGTGCAGGCGTAGAGCGACCTGCTGGCGGCCGGTCAGCAACAGGTGGTGGAGCACGTGGCCGACGCCGGCGACGCTGCGCAGCTCGTACGCGCGGAAGGCGCGCACCGAGATGGGCTCGGGGCTGACGATCACCGAGACCGCGCGCGTCAGTTGCCGCAGCGAGCGCACGGCCGTCAGGAAGTCGGGCGCCAGGCCCTCGATCGCGGCGCAGCCCACCGTCATGCGCGCGGCCGCCTCGCGATGCTGGCCATCGTGGCGCAGCGCCTGGGCCATGCCGAGGTAGCGCCCCAGGAGGTACTTGTTGTCGTCGACCGTCTCGGCCAGGTCGTCGACGACTGCCTGTCCGCGGCGCGTGAGCAGGCCGTCCATGGCGCGCTGCAGGTCGGCCTGACGCTGGCGATCGACGATCGACACGACGCAGACGAAGACCAACAACAGTATGGCCAACAGCGCGAAGGTCTCGATCGTCATCGGCGCGTCCGCCAAGGCTGGAGCATCTCCTCGACCTCGGGTGAGAAAGCCGTCGGTTCGTCGCGACGCCAGGCGCTGACGTTCCAGAAGACCAGGAGGCAAGGGTACAGCGTCTTGGTGATCAAGTCGCGCCCGGCCGCCGTGCCCAGGCCGAACCAGGGGTCGAGGTTGAACAGCGCCTCCCGGTAGAAGACCAGCGCGTTGAGGATGCCGAAGCCGCCGGCGACATCGCGGTGGAGCGGGTCGATCGGCACGCGGTAGGAGAGCACGACCAACAGGAAAGCGCCGAACATCCAGCCGATGCCGTAGGACGTGCTCTCGACCAGCAGCGTGAAATCGAAGGCCGTCCGCAAGGAGCGCGGGTAGAACAAGACCGCGGCTGTGGTGCCGAGCGAGATCACGAGCAACAGGAAGCGAATGCGCTTTCGGCCGGCATAGAGCGGCGGCCGAAGCGTCTTGAAGGCGATCTCGAACGCGATGGCCACACGGAGAAGGGCTTGGAATGCGCTCGATACACCCCAGAAGCTCCACGTCCAGAAGATCGAGGGATAGATGGCGACCAGGAGCCAACCCACCCCCGTGATCCACAGGTAGGCTGTGAAAGAGACACAGACCCGTGCACGCTTCCTCGCCAGCAGACCGAGTGCTGCTGTTGCCGCGAGTGTCGCGGTTGCGCCGCACACAACCAAGTCGAATGTGGACACGGTCGCAACTGTACGCAGTTCAACCGTGTCCTCGCAAGGCGGCTTCTACCGAGGCGGACTGGGGCCGCCGTCAAGGTCGGGGTCGAGCCGCGGTGGCCTGGGATAGCCGACATAGTCCGGGTCGGTGCCCACCTCGTTTGTGGTCATGACGGCGAGCAGCATCAACACCAGTTCCAACATGGGTGCCTCCTTGGGCGAGGCCGCGGGGTCGGCCGCGGCGAACGGGAGGTGAAACGAGTTGTGGGGTTCGGCCTTACCGCGGCGGCGTGGGGCCGCCGTGGAGGTCGGGGTCATCGACGCCCAGCACGCCGAGCAGCATCAACACCAGTTCCAACACGAGCGCCTCCCTGCGGGGCGCGACCCCGCGCGCGAAGTTTCCGTCCACGGCACGAACGGGCGCACTCGCCCAGACGGGGACTGCCAAATGGCGCGTGCGTGTCCAGCCGTGATTGACGGGCATAGTCCAACCGATCGGCTACGTCAGAGACGTGATTCTTGTTGGCTAGACGATGACACGAATGACAAGCGCCCGCAGCTCCGCCAGCTTGGCGAACCGTGCGCCTTTCGCAACTGGCTTGACACGCATTGGATCGGTCGGTAGCCTTCGCGCGTGGATTCCAACGATCCGCATGTGGGCAAACTGCAGGCCCTGCTCGAGCTGGTCCGTCAGGATGCGAACTCGGCGCGTGTCGCGCTGTTCGCGCCCAGCGGCAAGGGTTTGTCGTTGCTTGCGCAGAAAAATATCGATCAGTCGGGCCTCGACATCGCGCATGCCTGCTGGGTGCGGCAACGCAGAGAGATCGATGCCGCCCGCCCGTTCCTCTACGGGTGCGCCCTGCTGTGGCCGCTCTTCGATGGCCCCGAGCTGAAGGCACTGCTCTACCTCGACCGCGTGCGCGAGGGCTTCCCCGACGACACGTCGCGCGAAGACGCGCGGCGCCTGCTGCGGATCATGACCAACGTGCGGGTCGGCTCACCCGTCGCGGCCTACCTGGATGCGGGCATCGTCGCAACCAAGGTCGCCGACTCGTTCCTGGCAGATCAGTTGGCGATGGCGCTCCAGGGGGCGAACGGCAACGTGACCAGCGCCGCGCGCGCGCTCGGCATCTCGCGCGAGACAGTGTACGAGCGCGTCGACCGATTTGGAATCGACTTGGAGACCTTCCGCCCCAGACGTCGCGGTCACCGCCGGCGCGGGTAGGGGGCCACGCGTTCGCGTTCGTGTGAACAACGTAGCGTCTCTTCGCAAGGTGGCGCTCGCCAGAGCAGATTCGCGAAGTCTACGGTGACCTGTGCCATGCACTGGTACGCGCAGCGCTTGCGCACCACTACGAAGCAGAACAGCGCCAGGCCGCGGGCAGTGGCGACATGTTGCACCAGGGCGCCAGATGCCCCAGTGGGCCTGGCCCGCGGCCGAACAGGCCCGCCCAGATTTCCGAAAGCGCTCGTTGGGCCACATCCGGCGCTCGACACCAATCGGAGCGTGGCCTACAACTCTCCAGGCTCCGGAGTCGAGCGCGTCCCAGCATCGGAGCAGAGCGGCCATCCCGCTGCCGAATCAGGAAGACGTCGCCGACGTCCCACCCGTTGCCGCTTCTTCATTCCTGCGAGAGGGTCGCCGTTTCGCGCTTGCTCGCACTCGGCGCGTTCCACCACAGAGTCAGGCCGGCTGCCACGCCAGCATAGAAGAGGCCCCCTACCACGACATACGTCAGTGCAACGTTCGCGTTGTAGCCGAGCTCAAAGTGAGGACTGAACCACTGCACCGGCAGAATCAAGAACCGCTGGAGGATGCCGTCAATCGCCCAAAGGACAGGGGACTCGACTAACCGCAATAGCCGGGCAGCATCCCAGCCAAAGACGTTGGCTCCACGCCGAGTCCAGCCAAGAGACAACACTCCAACCACGAAAACTCCGTGCGTAGTAAACGCGATCACCGCCCGACGAGCCGCGAGCCGACGGTTCACTTCTTGACCGGGGGCTCCACCCTGACGGATGGCCCCACCCTTCCGACGAGGGTCTGCCGATCAGCCGGATCAATCGGGATGGGGCCACTGGTGACTTTCGAGCGCGTCTTTTCGTCGCTATAGGCATACGAGTCCGCCACCGTCCCCTGTCGCCTACGTACTTGAGGATCCGCGGCCGCCAGGTTGCCCCCACGCGAGTACGCGATCTGGTCAATTGATTCGGCGTAGGTTCCATGGAACTGATGTGCGGCGGTCTCGTGAATGACTGCGTTGGAGATGGCATTCACCCGCTGCTCGCCAGGCAGCTCGGCGTAATTGCCCGCGAACACCCTGTCGGGACTTTGCTTGGTGCCAGACGAGCTGCTCACTTCGACGTCTGCGTAACCGGTCCGGAGCGACGCGAACCAAGCGCCATGCGCCATTGTCGCGGCGTCGAATACGTGGACGTTGCCCACACCCTGCTCGCCGTACCAACGCGAGACCCGTCCGATGACCGCACTCCTGTCCTGCGCCGTCCATCCGACACCAGTGAAATTCAGGGCAATCGATACATCTCGCCCATCCAGGTCTACGTACTTGAGCGGGTTGTTCCGGGCGTAGGCGTAGCGGTTCCACCGCTGCGGATCGACAAGGTTCGCTTGGATGGTCATCACGGGGTCGGTGGTCGTGAATCTCCCGATCTTGGATCCGTAGTACCTGGCCACGAAGTAGTCGAGGCCCGTCTCGGCATCGCGCTCCTTCCCCGTGAACTTGAGCGGCTGGCCAGTTCCGACGCCAGGGTTGGTAGCGCAGGCGCCGATCGTGCATTCTTCTCCGAAGGGCAGGTAGTCGTGACGTTCGATGACTTGCCCCGACTCGTCCGTCACGACGCGCACGTTCCCCAGCGCGTCCCGGTGGTAGTACTCGACCCGGCCGGGGTTCACAGCGAACGCCGCTGGAGCCCACAAGCTCGCGAGCAGAGCCAGGCCCGTCCGCCAACGGCCATGTGAAGTCATCGTCGTCATTACTCCCGCTGCTGTCCCGCGACTGGTCAGCAAACTGGCCGGCTTCGGAGCCATAGCACCACGGGAACCACGCCACGTCAATGCAGGTGTGATAGTGTGATGGCGTGATAGTGTAATAGGGTTTTAGTGTTTTGGGGTGTTGACTCTTGAGTGTGGTGGTGCGATAGTGTGATGGTGTGATCGCACTGACCGGGGGGCTGCATGCGCACGATCGCCGTCGCTCTACAGGCCGGGGGAGTGGGGAAGACAACCGTCAGCCTCAACCTCGGCGCGCTGCTCGCGGATCGTGGCCGGCGCGTGCTGCTGGTCGACGCCGACGCGCAGTGCAACCTGACGGAGGCGTTCGAGATCACGCCGCCGGCCGACCGTAGCATCTACGAGGTTCTGATCGACGGGGTGCCGCTCGAGGATGCGGTGCTCCCGGTGCCGGGCCGGGAGGCGCTGTTCATCCTGCCCGGTTCGCAGAAGATGGCGCGCTTCGACGTCGCCGTGGCCGACATGGACCACCGCGAGTACCGCCTGCGCGAGGCCCTCGAGCTCGCCGCCGGCCAGTACGACTACGTGATCATCGACTGCCCGCCCGGATTGGGCTTGGTGCTCTTCAACGCGCTCCTGGCAGCCACGGAAGTCCTGGTGCCGGTGCAGACGCGCCAGCGTCGCGTGAACGCGCTCCCGATCTTCCTGCGCGTGCTCGTGCGGGCGCAGAAATACCATCCCGCGCTGCGCCTGGCCGGCATCGTCCCGAACCAGTACGACCGCCGCAACGCCCACGACCAGCAAGCTCTGGGCTACGTCGAGCGCTTCGCGGCCAAGCATCGTTTCCGCCTGTTCGACCCGATCGCCACGACGACGCGCATCCCCGAGGCCGAGTCGCGCAAGCTGCCCCTGTGCGACTACGACCGCGACACGCCAGCGGCCGAGGCGCTCGAGGAGCTGGCGCAGCAGCTCGATGAGCACGGCACGTTCGATGCGCCTGACGCCGGCGAAGCGGCCGCGCAGACGGTCGCGGAGCGCTAACCCCCATGGCCCAACGCCAAGCCTTCGTGCCACCTCCCGATGCTGACGACGACGTGCTCGACTTCCTTGCCTCGGGTCGTCCGTCGGCCCCGCGCCCCGCTCCCGCGCCTGCCGCTGCGTCTGCCCCAGCGCCCGTTGCACCGGCTGAGCAGCAGCTCGTGGTCGCGACCACACCGACGTCGCCCGCGGCGCGGCCGCCACGCGTGCGTGCGTCCGCGCGTCGCGCGCCGGCGCCCAAGGCCGAGCCAGCGGCGGCCACCGGCCTGAAGCGCATCGGCCTCTACGTGGACGTGCCGACCTGGGCGCAGCTCAAGCGGATCAGCCTGCAGCGGGCCGAGCGCGGCCTCGAAGCCGACTTCACGGCGATCGTGATCGAGGCGCTCCGGGCGCAGTATCCCGAGGGCCGTTGGGCCAAGCGCTGATGCTGACCGAGCGCGAGCGCCGCTGGCTCGAGGAAGAAGCGCAGGACACCCTGGGCCTGACGATACTTCGCGCCAAGGTGCTGATCGCGGTGCTCGATCACGAGCGCTACTCCATTCGCGAGATCGGTCGCGCCACACGCCTGGCGCCGGAGCAAGTGCGACGGGTCATCGAGGTGCTGTTCGCGCGCGATCTGATCGAGGTTCGCGTGGTCGCCGACCCGAACGAAAAGGCCTATCTGGCAGTGATGGGCGGTCGACTGCGATCGTTGCTGGACGCCGTCCTCGCCGCTCAGGAAAGAACGCCACAGCCGCAGGTCGATTCCGCCCGTCTCTAATCTGTTGACGCCGCCCGCGCCCCTCTGATAGCCTCCGCTCGGCTAACTGCTGGTCGTACTCCACGTGGAGCTATTCCACAACCAGTGGTAGGCTGCACCACAGACCGCGACTTCGGGGCCTTTCCCCGGACGACCGCCGGTCTGAGGCGCACCCACTAGCCGAGGAGGAGCTGTAAAGGTAGCCCGTCAAGGAAGGCGGCCCAGCAGGGGCCACTAAAAATGCGAAACCCGCAACCGGATGGCACCGGGTGCGGGCTCAACAGGAACGGCGTTGGGGCGATGGTTGGCAGCCATCGCGAAACCAGAACCAGGAACGGTTCTGAGCCTACCGCCGGCGTCTAACCCTGTCAAGTCCTCTCCGTGCCATCGCACGGGGAGTGTGTGTCGGACCATCAGGCGCCGCTGGCCATCGAGCCCGATCCGGACGAAGTCGAAAGCGAGGCGCAGCTCTGCGCTCAGCTCGGCCACGGTGACCTCGAGCGCGGCCGCGCACGGCTTGGGTTCTGGCGCTCGTGGTTCCTGCCAGACGTGCCGCCGCGCGTTCAGACGCACTACGCGCTGTGGCGCGCCGGTGAAGGCTGGCGTCGCGAGCGCGGGCGCATCACCGCGACGTTGCTGCGTGGCCACTTCGAAGGCGCCTACGCGCTGGGCGGGATCTATGCCGACGCCGCGCGCGTGCTCGTGCAGGACCTCGACAACCAGACAGGCAAGCGGGCATTGGCCGAAGGGCGGGTCGCCGGCAGCGATCGCGACTTGCCCGTGCGACTGCAGGTTGCGCGGCTCAGCCAGCCGCATGCGGTGTGGTTTCGCTCTTCGGATTCAGGCGGCCTGCAAGGTTGGACATTCTTTGCTGAGCCGGCGCCGCTGTGGGTACTTGCGCGCCTGGCGCACGAGAGGCTCCTTCGCGCAGCCAGCACAGCCCCCGAGGTCTTCCGTGTGTTGCGCGCCGGCTCGCTGGCGGGCGTGCCGGGCTGCATCGAGCTGTTGCCATGGACCGCGCCAGGCTCGCAGGGCGCAACCATCCGCGCGCCCTTCGGTCCCGGATCGGCGCTGCTGGAGCCCGATGGGCGCGTCATCAGCGCCGATCCCGGCTCGAGCATCCAAGCCCTCATGGATCGCCTCTCAGGGCGCCTCCTCGCTCTCCAGGACGCGTTTCCGAACGACATCACATCCCAGCTTCCCCTGCTGCCCGACCTGCCGACGACGCACTTTCACGAGACGCTCGCGCGGCCCAGCCAGCCCACGCTCAAGGACTGGCGCTTGCTGTTGCTGCGCTGCGATGGTCGACGCGAACGCTCGCAACGGCCCGATCGAGAGACCTACCTGCGGGTGATGGAGTGGCTGTGGGCGAACGGGCTCCCTGGACCGTCACTGCGGCACTCGGCTACGTTCCTGGCGGCGCTCTCGTGTCGCTGGCAGGGGCTCAGCTACGGCGAGGCGCTCGAACGCGTCACGGCCTGGCTCGAGACCAAGGCCCGAGCGCACAGCGTCGAATGGCGTACGCGGCCAAGCGCCGCGAGACGCAAGACCGAAGGCATCGTCGCGCACACGTACCGGCCCGAGGCGCCCACCCGCCGGCGACCACGCTACCTGTCGCCGCGGCCGATCCACCGTGGCGACCTCGTCCTGCTCGAGGAGCTGCTGCCAGGCGACGGCGTGGCGCTCGATCTCGCCGTGCGCGTGCTGACATTCGCACGTGCGAACGCACGCGTGCTCGAGACCGGCCGCGTCATCTGCGAGCTGCCCATGGCGCGTCTCGGCGTGCGCACGCGTCGTGCGCGTCTCGCCTTTCAGCGGCTCCAACGAGCCGGGATCTTCGCCCTCTATGCCTGCCGCATCCCCAAACGCGATCACGACCATCCCTGGGGGCCGCAGCGAGCCGTCGCCGCCCGCTACACGCTCTACTGGACCTATTCGAACGCAGGTCGCCCGCTGCTCTCCCGTCGCTCCGTGACCTCTCGAGCTGCAAGTCAAGCCATGACAAGTCCGTCATTTAGGTCGCTTTTTGCAACCACAGTTAGAAGGGGGGTTCGGGGGGCGAAGCCCCTCGAACAGGCGTTGGGCGTTGAAGAGACCTCTGCGGGAGCGCGGCCTGTGGGGGCTGTGGGCGCGCGTAGCGCGTCCAAGAGCCTTGTGGAAGCTGTGGGTCGTGTCCCCCGCCTGAACTTCGAAGCGATCCATGGCTTCCACAGGCTCGGCAGCCTCCACAGGCCCCAGGGGCTGTGCGCTGATGGCCGTTTGGTCGAGTTTCTGGGGAGCGGTGGGCGGCAGAGACGCTCGCGACAGAGGAGGGGGGGTGCGGGGGGGAGGGCGGGTCCGCGCAGCCCGTGACGACAGCGCAATGAAGGCCGCGCCGGGAGCGTCGCTGCGGGTGACGCCTGGCGTCGCGCGAGGCGTCGCGACTTTGGGGGCGAGCACTCGCCCCCGTCAAGGTGCGGCTGGCGCCGGGCGCATCTGGACGGCCCCCTCGGGGGCCGCGCATCGCCAGGGCTCCGCCCTGGACCCGCGGTGATCGACGTCAGTTGCTGGGCGGTACAATGCCCGTGGTGACTCCATGGCAACAGCACCTGCTCCCGTCACGGACGCGACGCTGCTCACGCTTCCGCGTGACGGGCGGAAGTACGAGCTCGTGGATGGAGACGTCCGCGTAAGCCCGGCCGGCTACAGGCACGGGCGTGTGGCCGTGCGCCTGAGCCGTCGTCTCGACACGTTCGCCGTCGAGCATGGCCTCGGTGACGTACTCGACTCCAGCACAGGCTACCGACTCCCGGGCGGGAACGTGCGCAGCCCCGACGTGAGCTTCGTCTGCGCCGCTCGCGTTCCTGCGGATGGACCGGCCGGGTTTGCCGAGTTCGCGCCGGACCTGGCGGTCGAAGTGCTGTCTCCCGAGGACCGCCCGCGAGAGATGCTCGACAAGGTCGGCGAGTACCTCAGCGCCGGGGTCCGGCTGGTGTGGGTGCTCGACCCGGAGAAGGGGACCGCGGCGGTCTATCGGTCGCTCACGGACGTGCAGCGAGTCGAGCCTGACGGCCAGCTCGATGGCGAGGACGTCTTACCCGGCTTCCGCTGCTTGCTGACTGATCTGCTCGGGTAGCGCCCCCCGGGGGGCCTACTCGGTGGGTGTGGCCTTGGCAGCGGCCCGCGACGCGCGTTTGGCCGAGGCCAGCTCATGTCGTAGAGCACGTCGGACGGCATGCAGGACGATGGCCTCGGGCGCGGCGTCGTTGGCTTGAGCGGCCGCCTCGATCGCCGCCCACAGCTCACTGGGGAACGTCACCTTGAGGGAGTGCGGAGGGGAAGGCGGAGTTGCCGGCTTCGGCTTAGGAAGAAAGAACCCACGCGGCACTCGTCGTACCTCCCAGCACCCTCGATGCTAGCATGATAGACGCGCCCTGCGGGCGCGAGAACAGCGCTCCGGGCTACGCCCTCCGCGTCTGACAGCGCCTGCTGTCGCTGTCATTTGACACAACATGCCCACCTTAAAGGTGTGCGCGAGAAGTAGCTCCGCAGGAGTGCTAGAGTGGGCCATGTTCACGGCCTCGAAGGCGCTCTCAGCCGCGCAGGCGGCGCACTACTACAAGAGCGAGTGGAAGCAGGGCGACTACTACACCAGCACCGACGACACAGCGCGAGTTCGAGGCCACTGGTTCGGTGCCGCAGCCGCCGAGTTGGGCTTCACCGGAGATGTGGACCCCCAAGCTTTCGCGACCTTACTCGAAGGCCGCCGGAGCGATGGGACGCACATCACGGCTGCCGAGCACGGCACCGGAGTGCGACGTGCAGGGTGGGATTTCACCTGCTCGGCCGACAAGTCCGTCAGCGTCGTCGCGCTGGCTCTCGGCGACGAGCGTCTGGTGGACGCGCACAATGCTGCAGTCGAACGCGCGGTGAGCGAGATGGAGCGCCACGTCCAGACGCGTGTCCGCCGAGGGAAGAGCGACGCGGCGCGCGAGGTCCAGACCACGGGTCGGCTGGCCGCGGCGCTGTTTCAACACGAGTCCTCGCGCAACCTCGACCCGCAGCTCCACACGCACTGCGTCGTCTTCAACCTCACGCGGCGCGACGACGGGCAGTGGCGCGCGCTCCAGGAGCGCAGCCTGTTCGGCGTGCAGCGCCTGCTCACGGCGGTTTACCGGGCGGACATGGCGCACCGGCTGCGCGAGCTGGGGTACGGCGTCGAGGTTCGCAAGGACGGCACCGTGGGCATCGCCGGCGTCACCCGGGAGCACATCGAGGCGTTCAGCTCGCGCCGGGCCGAGGTCCTGGCGCAGGTGCGCGAACTGGGCGAGGAGCGCACCGACCGGACGAGCGGCGCGAGCGCTCGACAGCAGGCCGCGCTGTCGAGCCGGAAGGCGAAGGAGAAGGGCGTTGATCGTGACGCGCTGCACGCCGCCTGGGAGCGCGCCGCACACGAGCGGAAGCTCGACGTCGACGGTCTGCGCGCTCTCGCAGCGGCCAGACGGGGAGGCGCCGACAACGTCGGTGAGGCGTCGCGCGAGGCGGTCTCTGACGCGCTCGAGCACCTGGCCGAACGTGACGCCGTGTTCCGCATCGCCGATGTCGAGCGCGTGGCCCTCGAGCGCGGCATGGGACGAGTCACGCTCGACGACGTCCGGGCCGACGTCGCCAGCCGAACCGATCTGCTGCGCGCCGGCGCGGACGTCACCACGCAGCGTGCGATCGACGACGAGCACGAGCTGCTGCGCGTCGTGCGCGAGGGACACGGCCACGGTCCGGTGATCGCCGGTGCGAACCTACCGGCGGGGCTCAGTCAGGAGCAAGAGCGCGCCGCGCGCCACGTCCTCGAGACGGCCGACCTGGTGCTCAGCATCGAGGGTAAGGCCGGCGCGGGGAAGAGCTTCACGCTCGCCGCTGTTCATGACGCTGCCGAGCTGCAGGGCTGGATCGTGCGCGGCTTTGCGCCGACGACGTCGGCCGCAGAGGTCCTGCGCGAGAGCGGCCTGCAGGCCGGCACCGTGGCGCGTCTGCTGCGCGAGAAAGACGACGCCGGCGATGGCCGGCCGCAGCTCTGGATCGTCGACGAGGCCGGCCTGCTGTCCACTCGCCAGGCCGCCGGCCTGCTCGCGCGAGCGCGCGCCGTCGGCGCCAAGGTCGTCCTGGTCGGCGACCGCTTGCAGCACCGCGCTGTCGAGGCTGGCCGGCCGTTCGCCCAGCTCGTCGACGGGGGGCTGCGCACCGTGCGTCTCGAGGAGATTCGCAGGCAACGCGACGCAGCTCTGCGCGCTGCCGTGCGCGAGGCATCCGAGGGGCGCGCAGCGCGCGCCGTGGCCATGCTCGACCGACAGGGGCGGGTGTTCGAGGTCAAGGGAGACCGTGAGCGCCGGCAGGCCGTCGTCGAGCGCTACATGACGCTTCACGAGTCCGGGAAGGTGCTCGTCGTGACCGGCGACAACCACGAGCGCCACGAGCTGAACCGCCTCATCCGCCAGGCGCGGATCGACGCCGGCCGTGTGCAGAAGGCCAGCTTCAAGGCCGAGGTCCTGGTCGCGCGCGACCTCACGCCGTCGCAGCGGCGCGACGCCCGCAGCTATGAGCTGGGCGACCACCTGACGTTCCACGGAGGATCGCGCGTCTACGGCATCGAAGCCAGCGCCCGCGGCCGCGTGACGGCCGTGGACATCGAGAAGAACGCGGTCCGGGTGAAGCTCGAAACAGGCGAGGTCGTGACCTACAACCCCCGCCGGCTCGCGGGCGCGGACGTGGCGCGCGTCGAGAGCCGGCGCTTCGCCGTGGGCGACCGCATCGAGTTCCGGGCGCCTGACCAGCAGCAGAAAATCGTCAACGGCGCCCTGGCGCACGTGACCCACCTCGACCTAGCCAACGGCCAGGCCGTGGCCAAGCTCGACAACGGGCGGCGCGTGGCCCTCGACCTGGGACGCGCGCAGGCGCTCGATCTGGGCTACGCCACGACCAGCTACCGCAGCCAGGGGCGCACGGTCGACCACGTGATCGACGTCGAGCTGGCGCGCCAGGCCAGCCGCGAGAAGCTGTACGTGTCGATCAGCCGCGGCCGCGAGGGCGCCGACGTTTTCACTGACGACCGTGAGGCGTTGCTGCGGCGCGTGGAGCGCGAGGAGCCGAAGCCGGCGCAGGCCCTCGATCTGGTGCGTGCCGAAGCCGAGGCGCGGCAACGCCAGGTCGAGCTGATCGCGGCGGCCGCGCGCGACCTGGCCGAGGCTCGCAAGCATCGGGACCGAGCACGGGATCAGGGTAGGACGTCCGAATACGACGTCGCGGACCTGGCGTGCTACGAGAGCGAGCAGCGCGCCAGGCCAGAGATCGACCAGGTGCGGCACCACGACTTGGTCGCGCGACGCGCCCAGCTCGAACAGCGGGCTGGTGCAGCAGCCCCGGCGACGGCGCGCAAGCTACGCCAGGAGTTGGCGGGTGTCCTCGAGCGGCTCTATGAGCTGCGCCACGGAGACCGGACGGAACTTGGTAGCTTCACGGGCAGGCTGACGCTGCGCGACGAAGCGCGCCTGCACGATGCGCACCGGCAGCTCAATGAGCGCGCCGAGCAGCTCGCGGCGCCCGAGCTGCGCTCCCCGCTCACGCGCGAGGCGCTGGCCGGCCGGTCGGCCGCCGAGATGGCCAAGATCGTCAGGGAGGCCCAGGACCTCGCCTGGCGCGAGGTGAAGGACGTGAGTTGGCTTCCGGCCGGAGGCGCACAGCGCATGGTCGCGAGGGGCCTGAAAGAGCTGTCCGAGCTCGCCGCCGGACGCACCCGCGACGACGACCGCGACCCCGGCTGGACCATCGAGCGGTGATGTCACGGCACTGTTGTCCAAATTGGATCGACAGGGATAGTCTCTTTCTCGGAAGACATCGATCCAATTCACTGGTGGTCCGATCCAGCGCCATGGATTCAATTCCGCCGATCGTCTACTAACGCTCTTCAAATCAAGCATCCATGGCCACATAGAGGAATACTCGTCGAATCGAAACATGGCCCGGCTCTTGCTGCATAAGGCATTTACGACAAGCCGACACCGCGCTTTGCCCCGGTCGTTCCTTGGGGCAGAAACTTCTGAGGCAGGACAAAGAGAAGAAGGAACAAGGTGCTTGCGTAGAAAGTGGGGGGCGACAATGACCGCGCAGCGCGAGCGCAAGCAAGCAATAGCGATGGCTCATGAGCCCGCTATCAAGGCCGAGGACAAACCGATCAAGGAAGTTGTGCCACTTGAGTGCCTTTCAAAGGAAGTTGGTAGTATCAAGTGGAAAGTGTGGCAGGAAGGGCCTGGCCCGTGGCGGCGCGCCCATGCCGGAAGAAGAACGGGCGCAGCGACACGGGCACGGTGAAGGACCACGTGGAAGTGTTGAACTCAGCCCGCTACGCGGCGGAGGCGTAGGCGCACCTCGCTCGCGGATCAAGCTTGCTCCGGTCGCGACGTTCCTGCAAGCGACCGGGAGGCAAGCCATGACGCCCGAGTCCATCCGTCTGTGCCGATAGTACGCCGACCTGCTGTGCGCCGGCGGCCGGTCAGAACGCGCTATCGACAACTACCTCTACTCTCTGAAGGGCTTCACACATTTCCTGGGGGAACGTCGGCTCGACGAAGCGACGGCTGCGACATCGTCGCCTACCAGGTCGACGTGGCCGCGCGAGGCAGAAGAGCGACTCGTGCGTGCGCGCGGCCACCTACGCCCTGCGCGGGTTCCTCAACCACGTGCTCCACCGGAGCGACTGGAACGAGGCCCCGCCTGCCGCGTCTGCGCTGGCCCAGGCACCTGTCGGAGGTGCTGAGCACCGAGGAAGTCGAGGCCATTCTCGCGGCTGCGTTCAACCCTCAAATAATAAGACCGTCCCTCGACGGGCCGACACTTGCCAGCGCTTCCTACAGCACGTCTGCCGCCGCGCTTCGTCCGCATCCGTCGCTACGGACTGCGGACTGCTCAGCAAGCGCGTGCGTGTTGTCGCTGGTCGCCCGCGCACGAACTTCTCGGAGCCGATCCACCGCTGCTTGCTCGCCCCGCCAGGCGAGGCTACCGTGTCTGGTCGAGGCTGCCGCGGGGCCGGTAGTGTCGGTCGCGGCCAAACAGCTAGAGTGAAAAATGTGTAGTCGGCAGGATGGCCCTATAAACCAAATTATAGGACATACGGCTTTCTATCCAGGCAATAGAATCTCTTTGATAACCACATCGTCATTGTTGGCAATAACCACCTTCTGACCATTCGCCCTTGCGTCAACGGCCAACTTGAGCAGAGCTACCGCCAGGCGACAAACCTCCGCGCGCGATGGTTTTCCGAGAGCGACCTTGAGGTCGTTGAGGACGCGATCGAACTTGGCATCAATTGACACAGTGAATGTTTTGTAGGGCTTGGAGTTGAGCTCCTCTCGAAAGGAAAGCTCGTTTGGTGCGCCCGCTGGCGGGTGTGACGTCAATGGCTCCGCGGCGGCGTGAATGGCCATCGGAAACCTCCTTGCCGAAGCGTTCTACTTTTCCTTGGGTCGTGTGACAAGGAAGCAAATCCCTACCTGTGGCGTCACAAAAGGACCAACCACAAGATATTGTGTCTCACGGCCGCCTACTACCTACCGATAGAAACTAGTCTAGCACACCAACAAAGTCAAGTGCTTACCACGTAATAATGATGATGGTTTTAATGTATGATGGGGAACGCCAAGCAAGGGCCAAGGAGGTCCGAGATGGCGAATCTGCCTGTCGTCGACCTTGATACGTACGCGAGCCTCATCGGGACACTGCAGTTGCGAGTCGCCCGCCGCCGGCGTCGAGGTCCAGTCGAGGTCCAGCAAGTTGAAGCCGCACCAACAACTAACGGCAGTCCTGGCTTGCCTGAAAAGGTGGTGGTGCGGAAGGAGGGGATTCCGCTTAATAGCGTGGAAGTCGGCGTTGTCGTCGATCTCGTCAAGATCGACAAGGAGCTGATTAACAACAGGCTGAGAAAAACACTGTGTTATGGCTTGCTGTTCAGCATGTTTCTCAACATTTTGGTCAGCAGCACGGCACTATTGCTAAGTGCTATCACGAGTGGGCACCTGTCAGACGGCGTGCTTGTGTCGTTGATTGCAAGTTGCGCGGCGCAACCAGGCCTTGTCGGAGTCATAGTCAAGCACTTGTTCCCGCCGCCGCAGAATAGCGATGAGCCCGAGTAGGCAAGGTTGTTGCTTGGCGCCTCGGGCGTGTCAACCATCGATGCCTGAGGTCGCGCTGGTTCGAATGTCCGCGCCAGGTGTGCTGATCAGACCCCAAGAACTACAGGCCATCCCCGAGGAACGCCTGTGGCTCGAAGGGCACCAGAGCCCTCACACGCGCGCGGCCTACCGAACCGCCGTGGCCGGCTTCATGACCTTCCTGGGCATCACCACGACCGACGAGCTGCGCCAGGTCGACCGCGCGGCCGTCCTCGCCTGGAAGCGCCAACTCGAGGACGCGAAGGCCAAGCCGGCCACCATCCGGTGCAAGCTGGCGGCGCTGTCGAGCCTGTTCTCGCATCTGGTGCATCACCACGTCCTGCGCTACAACCCCTGCCGCGAGGTGCGCCGGCCGCCCGTCAATCGCCGCGAGGGCGTGACAGCGGCGTTCTCAGCGGCCGAGGCGCGCGCGCTGCTCGAGGCGCCGGCGGCTGACACGCTGCGCGGCCTGCGTGACCGGGCGCTGCTGTCGGTCGGCCTGCAGGCCGGCCCGCGCCGCAGCGCGATCGTCGGGCTCAAGGTGGGCGACTTCTACAAGGACCGCGGCTTCGACGTGCTGCGCTTCGTGTGGAAGGGCGGCCACGAGCACATGCTGCCGATCCACCCGCAGACGGCCCAGCGCCTGCGCGACTACCTGGCCTCGGCCGGCCACGGCGAGGACCGCGCCGGCCCGCTGTTCCGCCCGCTACGCCGCGGCGGCCGCGCGGTGAGCCTGCGCCGGCCGCTCACGTCGAAGATGGTGGACGTGATCCTGAAGAGCTACCTGCGCCAGCTCGGGATCACGGGGCGTTACAGCGCCCACAGCATGCGCGCGACCTTCATCACGCGCGCGCTGGAGAACGGCGCCAGCCTCGAAGAAGTCCAGCGCGCCGCTGGCCACGCCGACCCGGACACGACGAAGCTCTACGACCGCCGCGGCATCAACCCCGAGAAGAGCGCCGCCTTCTTCGCCAGCTACTGATCAGGCGTCGGCGTGGCTCTTGCGGGCACGAGCCGCATGGGTCTTCGCAGCCACAGCAGCTCGCTCAAGCGCACATCGTCGACGGCCGTGTCGTGCAGGCCGACGATCTGGCGCGGTTCGCTCGCGAACCAGACGAAAGACCGCCAGGCAATCTGGCCGAAGGTCTTGCGAAAGGCCGGCGCCTCGCGATCACGGTAGGCCGTCACGAAGGCCACGTTCTCAGGGTGGAACGCCGCTGCCACCTCTAGTAATGCCTGCTGCCGACGCGATGTGACGGGGCCATCGGTTGCCACGACCTCAACGAAGACGAGCAGCGGCTCGGACGGGCCAAGGTCTGCCAGGATGATGTCCGGCAGGTCTTTATCGGGACGGATACCCAGACCAATCTGCGACGCCAGCTTGTCGTCCCGTGCCACGACCTTGTTGCCGCTTTCGCTCAACCAGATGACAGCCGGCTGTTCGAGGAAGGCCGTGGCGAACTCCTCGACGACGGCTTTGGTGATGATGGAACTGGGGCCAGCGACGAGGCGGCGCGTCTCGCCGCTTGGAAACGTGACCAAGACGCCCTGCATGCCAGCCGCCGCGCCAGCGCGTTGGAGCTGGACACGCGCGAGAGCGCCAGCGCTCAGGCGAGCCTGCTGCCATGCCACACACGCAGCATCGAAGGGGCCTGACGTCAGCCCAGGATCGAACAGGGCCGCGAAATCTGGCACCAGGGCGTAGCGCGGCTTGCTCGATGTAGTCGGAACGCCCTCGCGCACCACGACCGCACCTACCGCGACCAAGCCCTCGCGCAAGGTCTCGTCGCGGATCGGTTCACGCGTCGTGTCGGCATACCAGGGCTTCCCTGCCGGCGCGAAGCTCGGTTTCAACGCCTGCTGAGCAAAGGCGAGCCGCGCGTCGTCTTCGAGCAGGCTGGCCTGCTCGTCGCTCATGCGGTAGACGTGCTTCGGTCCCAGGAAGCGCCCTGTTCCTTCTACGGCGCCGATGTAGAGCAACGCAAAGACTGTCGAGGCAGCCATCTCGCGCGTGCAGTAGAGTCGATTCGGGCTCCCTTCAGGAAAGATCAGAGGCAGTCGGCGCTGAACCTCGGCACGCGTGATGTAGGGCGGAAGCGCGTCGGTCACGAGGACAGGCCGTACAGGTTGGCGCACTCGCGTTCGACAGCGGCCCGATCCGCTCGACGCACAAGCGGCGCCAGGCGCCTTTCCAACAGCTCCGGCGCCGGCAGAGGCATCGCTTCCAACTCGAAGGCCGAAACCGCCACGCTGCCACTGATGCAGCGAAACACCCGGTCGGCCGCGCCCGTGTTCAGAAACGCCGTCAGCGTTCCCAGGCTCACCACAGGCCGCTCAGCCGAACGCCGGACCATGTTGACGTGATTCTCGATCGTCACGTGACCGTGGCGCGCCAAGAAGGCTGCCGGCAGCATGGCCGCGATCAGGCGGCGCTGCTGTTCCTTGGCTGTCGTGCGCTGAAGGAGGACGCAAGGCTCATCGACCAGCAGCCACTCGTCACCAGGGCCAGGCTTGAAATAGGGCGCGTGATTCTTCTTCTCGGCGCGGAACACGAAGCGTCCATCTGGCGAGATCGCCTCGGCCCAGATGAGAGGGATGCAGCCTGCACGCTTGGCATGGCGGCGCTGTTCACGGTGCCGGTTCCATACGAGCGGGCCAGTGCTGACCGCGTAACCCCAGTCGGCCAAGCGGTGAGGCATTCCGGCCAAGTTCTGCGCCAGCGGCGCCTCGGCCTTGCTGCGCGGGATGATCCACGCGCCAGGTCCGCTGGCTGGGACGGCGATGGACCCAGCACTTTCCACCGCGACGCCGGCGTCGTTGCCGCCATGAAGGAGACCAACTGTCACCTTGTCGACCGCAGCACCGCGGCGGTAGGTCACGAGCAGCGTCTCCTGGAGGACGTCGTCGAAAACACCCTCACGCCGCGCAAGAAAATCGATGCTCCACGGTGGGGCGTCCTGCAGGAGCAACTCGCGAAGGCGCTTGAAGTACTCGCCGCCGAGGAAGCTTGTTGGGGTCACGTAACACAACAGGCCGCCCGGACGGACATAGCGGAGCCCGAGATCGGTGAACACGCCGTAGAGGTTGGCGTGGCCAAACAGGCTGCGCCGATAGCGTCCGCGCACAGCCGCAGAGAGCTTGACGCGACCATAGGGAGGGTTGCCGACCACCAAGTCAAAACGGCGCTGGTCAACCTCCGGTTGTTGCTGGAGGCTGTCGCACACGCGGACGAGGGAAGGCAAGCGCCAGCCCGGGTGCTGCCGCAGCTCCACGCGCGCCGTCGCCTCGACGAAAACCTGCGTCATCCAACCCGCGAACGGATCGATTTCAAATCCCGCCAGCCGCTCCGACAGATGGCGTAGCGCGACCCCAGGAGCACAACGCCCGAGCGCCCGCAACATACGCCGGGCCACTGGCGCGAGGAATGCGCCACCACCACACGCGGGATCGAGCACGCGACAGGTCCGCCAGTCGAGCCCAGCAGCGGTCGCCTGGTCCAGGAGCCGCTCGACCAAGGCCAGGGGGGTGTAGTACACGCCCAGCTTCGAACGCAGATCGTCGGGCAGCATCGCGGCGTAGGTGCGGCCGATGATGTAGCTAGCCTCGACGACATCGCGGCCGGCCGCACCGCGCCCGAGGTCGCGCGCCAGGGCGATGGCGCTCTTCTCTAGAGGCGCGACAGCAGCGATCTCCGGAGCGTCCGGGAGGGCGGACGTGAGCCGCGCTGGCGGCAGATGCTGCCAGTAGGCGTCAACGGCAGCCCAGCAGAAGGCCCGTGCCAGATCCACGCGGGCCTGCTGAGACGATGCACCGGTTGCCAGCGCTCGCGCGATCGCTGGCATGACGGGAAGGCTCCGCGGCTCTCGTTCGTCGTGCGCGTGGCGGCGAAGAGGAAGTCCAGCCATGATTCAGAGTCTCGCCCGCATTCTAGCCGGAGCTCGTGTGGTGTAGTACCTCGGCTGACCCAATGGCCTTAGCAGCTTTCTGAGTGCTGCAACCGAACAATCGAAAGCGTCATTGCATCTACTCCCCAAGATGGTTGAGGCAGCGCCGCTTGGCCGAGGGGAGGTGATACCATGAGTGGAACCACGGGCCATAAGTGCGAGCAGTCGGGCATCTATCAGTCCGTCTGTTGTCGGTACGAGATCGCGCTCAGCAAGGACGACACATTCCCACCGTGCAGCCAGTGCCGCAAGGCCGCAACGTGGACTCTCGTGCGAGCTACGAATCGGTGACGCCGGAGGGAGCCGCATAGCACTACGCACCGGTGCCAACGGAGCCGGTGGCGCAGGCCAAGCCGCCACCGCATGGAACCGCTCTTCTCAGGCGGCAAGGGGGCTGGCGCTGCTTTGCGCAACGCAGCATCAGCCAGAACGTCGCCGCGCGCCGGCAGGACGCGGCCGCGCTCGGTGGCTCAGGCGGACTTGCGCTCCAGAGCGGGTTGGGTTCGCGGCGACTTGGGCACCCGCACGCGGGTGACCCGTGCGCTGCGCAGGCGGTTGTAGATGGTCATGCGCGTCACGCCCAGGATGCGGGCCACTCGCGAGATGTTCCACTCGTTCCGCTCGAGCACGAAGACCAGATTGGCCGCCGACGCGGGCATGGCTTCCGTCGGCTGTTCCGGCTGATCGGGCAGAGTGGTCACCATGGCGACGTCGTCGTGTCCCACGGCGCGGCTCAGCAGCTCCACGAACAACTGGGTTCGATTCGGCACGCTTGCCGGTGGCACCAGCTCGAGATACAGCAACCCCAGCAGGCCGGCCCGCCCGCAGCACGGCAGCAGCAGGTAGGGATGCCGGCCCGAGCCACGGAACGCGACGCCTTGCCGGACCGCGGCGGGCAGCTCCACTCGAAGATGCACCACATCCTCGAGCCCGTCCCCGTCGAGCCCGTCCGACAGGGCGATCGACAGACCCTCTCCCAGCAGTAGAGCGTAGGCGCGTGGTCGAAGCTCGACCTGAACGAGCTGAATGCATGCCGCGAGCCGCTCCAGCATGGGCCGTTCTTCCGAAGGGCATTGATCCGAGGGGGGCATGCGCACTCCTTTCGCCTGGCAAGAGTGCGCGATGCGTACGGCACGGATGAAGAGCGCACGTCGTCAACATCACCTGACACTGTCACCCCCACTTGTCAGGAAAACCGACAACAGGTGGCGCCAGCGTGAACAGGCAGGACTGCCCAAAAGTACGGGCGCCATTGACGCCGGCCACCAGCATGTCAGGGTCGGCTGTTGCCGCGCGCGGGTCGACCAGTCAACGCCACAGGGCGCTTCCAGTGGCCCCGAGCTGATCGCCAAGCGTGCGCAGGCTGACGGCCTGCTCGCCGCCGGAGATCATCAGCGCATCGTGCACGTCGACGTCGAGAGCGAGCCCCAGCGCGTGCGCGTGCCCGATCGATGCGAGCGCCTGCGGTGACGGACGTGGCCAGCAGGCAGCGTGACGGTGCGCGAGGATCACGCTCCGCGCCCGGAGAGCCAGCGCCGCCTTGTGCGCAGCACTCGGCGCGATCACGCACGGCTCGTCTTGGGCGCTCCTGATGGGCGCGACAGCGAAGAGGCGTGACTGGCTATCGAACAGGCCAGCGACCCAGGCCACGTCGTCAGGGGCACCCTCGAAGATCCAGGCGG
>WBZQ01000801.1_pt1 | contig 23319 bp, 20 predicted proteins | sample 5204251 | NCBI WGS metagenome assembly WBZQ01 (sample SAMN12412402, study PRJNA552823) | activated sludge metagenome | isolation source: activated sludge from nitrification reactor of wastewater treatment plant... | place: USA: Virginia | collected 2017-09
AATGACCGGACGTTGAAGAAAGAAGTTCAGTTGATTCAACTGGAAGCGATTGGCCTGATCAGCGAAAGCTACCGGGCCGTTGAATCCATTGTTTTGACTAGGATTGAAAGTGGCGCCGCCATTGATCCAGCCACCCAACTCAATCCGATTGTCCTGAGCAAACTTTTTTAAGCTATTAGCGTGAAGATGGGTTGACTGAATCGTGATAAACGTTGCGCTGCTGATTAAAGCCAGTAAGAACCGTCTTGAGTATTTCATCGTTGAGCGTCGTGAGATATTAAATTCATTATCAGAAATTAGTTTGTAATGAACAAATTTTAAAGAATAAGATTTATAGAAATAGCATGATAGCCGCCGCTGTTCTAAAAACCGCATAGTATTCAGGATTTGGCAGTAATTCACAATATTAAATTGCTGGGGGCATATACATCAAACGAAGCACTTAGTGAGTTTGATCAAGTCAGCCTATCGTTATGAGCGATGAAAATTCATCCGGCGCGTCAGACTGATCGGCAATGATGCATGTTAATTAAATAAATACTTTGCCTGAGTAGCTATATGTTATTAGTTTGTTTCGGTTGAGTTGAGAAGCGTACATATCTGAAGCCATTTTTTCTTAATAATAAGATATTTATGATTTTTAGAAAAGAGGAAATAACATGGCTTATTCAGAAATATCCTTAAAAAAACTCCAGGAGAAATGGGATAAAAAACGCCGGGATCCAGATAAACGTGATGCTGCTGAGAAATCTCCGATTGGAGAGGCATTGCAGGAAATGCCTTCATTCGTCAGTTGGAATGAGAACCCTGGTGATATGGGCGCTGATAATAGTCTTTGCACGGCGCAGAATTCAAATAAGCCGTGAATTTGAAGCGCGGAGGATCCGCTTAATGATCAATTTCTCTGGCAGTCCATCTGCCATCGACTTTTATATATTTTTTCTTGACTGCAGCCCAAGCAACTTTATGGGCCGTTTCTTCTCGGGAAGAAGATTCTCGGCGTTTACGGATACTCTCATAGTTTTCCCAGGCGTTATTAAATGCTTCACGATAAATATCCTGAGCATGGTGAGGAAGTACGTTCGTTATGTTTTCCGGCAAATCGTTGTTAATTTTATAGGGCAAGCAAGATTCAACTCCTGGAAAAATCAGTTATTTATTCCTTTCTCTGGATTTCAATCGATTGATATGACATTTATTTCACGGGTATAGGCTTGCCGGATGGATTGCGAATGGTTGGTGTATCAGGGAGATTTTTTCTGGGAGGAGAATCTTCCGGAATGACTTCTTCAAAAGCGATATCCTCAACGACCATCTCGGCGGAAGAAGATGAGTCTGCATTGTTTTCGTCATCTGTGACCTTAGTATCGTTTTTCTTCATCATAGTACCACCTTCAAGTTATGTAACATAACGGTATTATTTTCGTTATAGCAATTCAGTACGACATCGAACATACGCAAGAAATACCTGCTTGTAAGTAAATGTTCAAACTTTGGTGCTATCACTCCGCTTCGAGTTCGATTCTGTGTGTCGCCGTACAGAGACTGCGATTTAACAAACTTATAATTTTTCAAAATATTTTTTCTATGGAGATGGATATGATAACCAATGAAAAATTTGAATTGCCAATCAGTTGGGGATGGTTTCTGGCATTAGGAATCAGCATGATAATCTTGGGTACATTAGGGATTGTCTTTGCTTTTTATCTGACATTTGCCAGTGTCATTATGTTTGGGATCCTGGCCGTTGTGTCCGGCATTTTACAATTTTCGCATGGTATCGTCGGCAAAGAAGACAATTGGTCAGGAAAAGCGCTGCACCTTATGGTGGCATTGACATATATCGTATTTGGAGGCTTGGTAGTATGGGATCCAGTGAGTGGATCATATAGTCTTACGTTGGTATTAGCCGCATTTCTTGTTTTTATTGGGATTCCCCGTGTTGCCTATGCCTGGAAGTGCTGGAATAAAGGATGGAAATGGAAACTAATGCTACTGGCAGGAGCAGTTGACTTGCTATTGGCGGGATTGATCATGTACGGATGGCCGGGAACTGTCTTTTGGGTCATTGGTTTGTTTGTGGCGATAGAGATGCTAACAAACGGCTGGTTGCTGGTTGCGATAGCGCTTGCGAAGCGCAAACTCACTCAAGAAGACAAGAATTTTTTCCAAACCCCAGCGATTGAGAAAGACCCGGTGTAATCAACAGCGCGATCGGATTTTCACCGGGCGGATCTCATCATTGAGATTTCTTCTTGCTCGCCATTGATAAAAGATTGATTCGATAAGAGGCTGGATTTTATGGGTGATTCTTTCGGATATTAATGTTGAGGCTATGAGTCCTTATTTTTTGTCTTGTCTTGAGTAACAGTTCGGTAGATAGGAATCATCATCGACCTATACGTTTTCGGTGGTCCTGATTCACAAAAATGAAATTAAAATACTAGATTCCTTGCTTTACGTTCGCCACCGAACAGATCCTGAGTCTATTTAACATGCATGATACAAAAACATCATACATAAGGAGAGAAATATGTATATTGCCGACAATACTGCTGTTGCGACCGACCTGGTTGATCTGAGCATGGATTTTTCCCCTGAAGAGATTCCGTTGATTGAAGCCTATGATGAGGAAAGCTTCGTATCCACTGATGGTATCTATCGTATAGATGATCTCTAGAAAATTTTTCCCCAACAAATTTCCGCGCGAATTTCAAATAAAATTGAAATATTCCTTTTAAGAGACTCAAGAAATCAATTCAAGGAGATTGATCATGCATAAACAGCAAAACATTTCATTTGTGCTATCTATTTGCGTGGGCTTGTTGAGCGCCTCTGCCTTTGCGGAATCCCCTCAACCGGAAGACTATCCAAAGCAGAAAGTACAGAAATTGGAAGGTGATGAGAATCGGTATCAACAGTTAAAAAAAGATGCTGATCTACGAGGCAGGACTGAAACGAATAAGGGAAATTTCGATACTGAGGTTCCACGCGGTGAAGGTGAGCAATATCCTCCAGCCCAAACCCCAGATCAAAGTAAGTGAGTCTCTTTGCTTTTTCTTAATCTGGATATCGAAACCCGCTGTTGCGGGTTTTATATTTCATGCCTGCGTGAAAGCTCGGGATCGGTAATCAACTTCGTACTTTCTGAAAGTGCGAGTCTTTTTTCAGCGTAAGCGCTCTGTCACTTCAGTTACTGCCCTCTTGGCGACAGAGTCAAATTGGGCCGCTTGGGGAAAAGGAGCTGCCTGCCTTTCTTATTTCCAGATGCTTCACATCCCAAGATTACTTCCGTTATTTCTGAATGAAATTCGACAGATGGTGAAGCAGATCGTCTTCTTTATAGGGTTTGCCTAAAAAGATATCAACACCGAGATCTTTGGCTATTTTCCGGTGTTTGTCTGCGGTACGCGATGAAATGATGATAATGGCGATATGAGCGGTCTTTGGGTTGCTGCGTATATTCTTGATCAGATCGAAGCCATTCATCTTGGGCATTTCCAGGTCGACGAGCATGACATTCGGTATTCCATCCTTCAGCAGGGCGAGGGCCTCAACGCCATTCTTGGCGATGAGCACATCACAGCCTTCCCGTTCCAATAATCGGCAAGTCACTTTGCGCACCGTCAAGGAATCATCGACGACCATCACTGTGGGTGTCTTCGGCGATTTTCTTTTCCCTGCATTCCTGAGGCTGTTCAAAGGAGCACGCAACGTTTTCTGCACGTCGATACGTTGCAGCAGTTTGACGGGATTCAAAATCAGGATGATTTCGCCATCCCCAGTTAACGTCGCACCTTCTATGCCAGGAGCCTGGGCCATTTGAGCGCCGATATTTTTGATCACGACTTCGGTATTACTAATCAGCTCATCCACATGAACTGCCAAATATTGCGTACCGCTATGCAGGAACAGGACATGATCGTGTTGCGAAAATTCCGGGTTATGATCGGATTCGCCGAGTAAATGCGCCAAATGAGAGAATTGATATTTTTTCCCATTAAAGTCGATGTGGTGATCATGGTAAATTTTCTTCAGCGTGTCAGCGTCGAATTCCCTATGATGCTCGACGATGAAAGCCGGAATTGCATAGACCTGTTTGCCGGCGCGAACCATCAATGTCTGCGCGACGGATAACATCAGCGGGAGATTGATCGTGAAGGTCGTGCCTTGATTGGGAGCAAAATTGACGCTGATGCGGCCGCCCAGCATCGAAATCTCGTTCTTGACGATGTCCAGACCGATGCCGCGACCTGCGATACCTGTGACCGAGTCAGTCGTGGATAAGCCTTGGCTAAAAATCGACGCCATGATCTTGTCGTCATCGACGGCCTCATTTTTTTTGATCAATCCCAATCGCTGAGCTTCTTTGCGGATGCGTGCCAAGTTCAATCCACGACCATCATCGCTCAAGGTGATGATGACTTCGTTGCTTTCCTGACGCAGATGCATCATGATGCGCCCGGTTTCAGACTTGTTGGCGCTTAAGCGCTGAGCTGGTTCTTCGATACCATGCGCGATGGCGTTGCGTAGCAAATGTTCCAATGATGGATTGATTTTTTCGAGTACATTGCGGTCGATTTCTACATCAGTGCCAATGATCTCCAGTTGAGCCTTTTTCCCCAGGTCTTCGGCGACTTGGCGGGCAATGCGGTAATAACGCTCAGAAAAATTGCTGAACGGCACGGTGCGGATCTGCATCAATGACTGCTGTAGCTGACGATTGATGACGGACTGTTGTACGACAGCTTCTTCTGCGATGGTATGGGTGGAGCGCAGGCTTTTTTGCACCGTGATGATGTCATCGACGCTTTCCGCCATCAATCGCGTTAATTCCTGCAACCTTGAGAAACGGTCGAATTCGAGCGGGTCGAATGCGTGCTCCTGGTCGTGTTGCTGCGCAAGATGCGATTGCATATGCGTTTCTGCCTGAATCTCCACTTCACGCAGTTGATCGTGCAAACGATGTGCGCTTTCTGAAAGATCCTGCAATGATTGCTTGAAGTTAACGAGTTGTGCTTCGATTTTGGACCGCAGAATGCTGGCTTCACCAGAATCATTGACCAATCGATCAATGAGCTCAGAATTGATCCGCAGAATGGTTCTGGATTGCAATGATTCACTTCTGTCGTGAGCAGACACTGGTTCGCCGTCGGTTGCTCGATTTGTCTCGCCGGATGGTGCGGCGGCGGCCACATCAGCCGTTTGCAACTGTTCGATTAGTCCACTGATGGCATCGAATTCGGTTTCAAGCTGATCCAATTGCCCTTCGGAGACGATGCGGTTGCTGAAAACTGATTCGATATGGCTTTCCATGGCATGAATCAACTCGCCGAGCTGCATTGCACCCGCCATCCGAGCACTTCCTTTGAGCGTATGCAGTAACCTCAGCAGTGCGCGTTGAATGTCTTCATCCTGTGGCAATATGCGCCAGGCGCGTAATTTGCTGCCAATCTGAGGAACGATGTCGTGCGTTTCTTCCAGAAAGACGGGTAATAATTCGAGGTTGATGGAGTCGTGCGCTGATTCAGCCTGCGGTACTGGTTGCTTGATCGCAAAAGATTCAGCTGCTTTATCAGCGGCAGTGGTCTCAGCAGAGGCTGTAATATTGCCGGATTGCGCTTCCGATAAGGATTCTTGAGCAGGGGTTTCTAAGGATCTTTCTTCGGTCGCTGCATCATTCAGCAATTTCTGCGCCAGGAGCTGCAATTCGGTCGCTGTGGCACCGGAAGCACCCTGTTCGCGTAGATTTTTACACCATTGGCTGTAGGATTGCTGGGCACAATCAATGAGTCCCAGAAGTTCTGGAGAAGCTGCTTTTTTCTCGCTCAGCCAATGATTGAGCACCTGCTCGACATTCCATGCAGCTTCGCTCATATCATCCAGTTTGACCATGCGGCCGCTGCCCTTTAGGGTATGAAAGGCTCGGCGCAGATCGGCGAGAATTTCCTGATTGGCAGGATCGGTTCGATAATGGTCCAGATCGCTGGAGATTCCTGCCACCACGTCCTCTGCTTCTTCAAGAAAAGTATCCAGCAATTCAGGATCGATTCCGCTAGCTTCGGTCTCAGGCGTCCCGGCAGTATGAGTTGCTTGGGTAGAGGTGACAGCGGGAACGACAGTAGGCATGGTGATTTCGAAGAGATTAATCGCTTCGTCGACGATCTGATGACTATCAGGCTGGCCGCTCTTGAATGCTTCAATGAAGAAACCCAAACTGCTCAGGCCATCCACCAATAAAATCTGCTCCGCTTCGACGATCGCATATTCAGGATCGAACAACTTCTCAATTAATTGCCAGCAGAATTCCAAGAGTGTGTTGGCACGCTCGAGATCAAGCATGGTCAGTGCGCCCGTCATCTGTTCAAATAATGGCATCAGAGTGGGCAGTTCGGAACGCAGCGAAGGCTCAAAGAAGAATTTGTCGAGTACCGTTTCTACTTGTGCGAGATTGGAATGAATTTGCTGGGCGACATTGGCCAACAATTCGTTCTCCTGCGACCTGCTATCGATGCCGCTGAATGCAGGCAAATTCGTTAATTCGTCTGCATCCGGAGGATTCGTTGTGATCTGCTGCAACCGTACTGCGAGCGTATCGATCTGTTCCGGCAAGTCCGGGGACAAATGATTGAAATCATCGATGATACTCTCGACCAGCAGCAATGCAGTCGCCATTTCCATCGCCAGCTCTTCACTGGTATCCTGCGGTTGCTGATGCAAGTACGTGACGGTATCGCTTATGACATCGATCAATTTCACCAGTGGAGAGCATTCCGTTTGCAGCACCAGATGCTTCAGCCAGTCGGTATATTCCTGCAGGGATACCAGACTTTCCTGCTGTCCCGCGCAAAATTCGCGCCAGATGTCATTGGTCTGCATCAAGGCGGTGCGAACCTGATCCAGAACCGGTTGCAGGGTTTCCGATTGCTGGCGGCTCATCAAATCTGCTTCCGTCACTTGGCCAGGCCAGGCGTAGCTACTCTTGATGGACACGATATGCAGGCTGTCCGATTCGCTATGAGCGATGTGATAGAGCAACTCACGCATCAATGGCGCCGTGTTTCCGGGCGTACCGGCAACGAGATAGCGGATTGCCTGTTCAATTTTTCCACATAACCGGCGAATGGATACATCGACCGAATCCGAAGCTCGTTGTAACAAGTCTTGCAGGAATCCGGATGCGACCCACCAGAAAGCGCGTTCTTCAGTAGTTCCCGGAAATTCTTCCAGGCGGCTTACCACCTGTGTCATGTGTTGCAGGCCGGTCGTATCGGAAGGATTACGCAGCCATTTGAGTAAACCGGCCTGAAACTCTCCGCCGAGTTGCTTGGCCATGATTCGTGCGGTCGTTGCGTCGATCTGCGCTAATTCTGTTTTGAAGGTCGGATTTGCCGTCAGGCGGGGGAAAAATAGATCGCTTTCAGGCGCATTTTCAAAGCCGTAGACTTGCATCAAACTGCGGTATGGAGGAAATAATCGCAGCGGATTTTCTTCCTTACCGTCGATCAGTTCGTTGATGTAATAACGCAACGCCTTGCTGGATTCCTTCAATGCATCGCTAATCGCCGGGGTAGGTTGAATTTTCTTGATCAGAAGCGCATCAATGATTTGCTCCATCTTTTCACTGACGACAGTGATGCTGCTCAATCCAAGCATTTCGAGCAGACCATCCAGCTGGTGGATATAATTCTTGCAGTCTTTGATGGAATTGATTTTATCCGGATGCTCGGTGAAGGTATCCAGATTCTGGTCAATCAAAGAGAAGACTTGGTAAATTCCTTCCTTGATGCCAATAATTGAAGAAATATTTAGTTTGCGTTGTGCGCTCATAGGTCAATATTATCAATCAATCGTCAAATTGGAAATAGAATCAAACATTAAAATTGGATACTGAAGCTTTCAGTTCCGAAGCAAATCCAGTAATTTGTTTGATGGACGTCGTGGTCTGGCGGGTTCCTTCGGTATTTTGTCGGGTAATATGCAGAATTTCTTCCATGTTTGCCACAACTTCATGTGCAGACCGCGTTTGCACATGCGTCGTGTCGAAGATGTTGGTCACCAATATGGCAAGTTGTTTTGAAACCGTTTCAATTTCTTCCAACGCCCGGCTGACTGCGTCTGAACGGCTGGTACCCTGAGTCACCCCGACCGTGCTGCGCTCCATTGCTGCCATGGCGTCTTGTGTATCGCCTTGAATGGTGAGAACCAGTTCACTGATCTGTTTGCTGGCTTCAGCGGATCGCTCGGCCAGACGCTGCACTTCTTGTGCGATCACCATGAATCCCCGGCCCGCTTCGCCGGCGGCAGTCGCCTGCAATGCAGTGTTCACTGCCAGAACATTGGTTTGTTCGGTGATATCTGTGATCAGTGCGACGATTTCTCCAATCTCCTGCGAACTTTCTCCCAGGCGTTTGATGCGTTTCGAGGTATCTTGAATATGGGTGCGAATATCATTCATTCCTGCAATCGATTCACGTACCGCCAATGTCCCTTTCTCGGCAGTCGCCAATGATTGTTTGGCAACGCTGGCGGATTCCGTCGCCATATCTGCAATTTCAGTAATCGAGTCAGTCATGCCGAGCACTGCCAGCGTGGTTTCCTCGATTTTTGCAGTTTGATGCTGCGCTGCAATTAACAATTCAGAGGAAACCTGTTGCGCCTGATCAGATGCGGTGACGACCAGTGTGCTGGATTGATTCACTTGCTCCACCAGCGTGTGCAATTCTTCGATCGTGCAATTGATTGCATCGGCAATGGCGCCTGTCATTGGGTGAGTGATGTCGGTGCGTACCGTCAGATCACCATCAGCGATTCTCTTCATGTCGCTCAACAGTGTCCGGATGGCTACCTGCGTAATCTGCATGACATCCTGGTTGATGATTTCCGGTTTGTGCGAATTGAGCCGGTATGTCCGCAATGATTTTGCAAAGAACAGCGCGTTAACGACCATGCCTGTGATCAGCAAATAGCTGAGTATGTCCAGTGCGAATGCAACTAGCGTACCACGCTCCTGAGTTTCATGATCCATCTGCTTGATGTGGTCGATCATGGTTTCGCTATGGTCGATCACTTCATGAACGACTGTCTGAACAGCCATTGCAGCTGCGATTTCCTTTTCGATATCATTCACGTGTTCATCGAGTTTCCTCATCAATGCATAAATGTGGGATAACAGATCCTGAATGACTTCATCTTTGTCTGACGCATGTCCCAGACCATTGCTACCCTGGCTTAGAATCTGCAAAATTCCCGAAATATGCGTCCGTTCACGGGCGATCTGCGCAATGATATCGCTCGGCGCCAGATCATTGGGGAAAGTGCCCTGAATATTCTTCGCGACAATTTCGATTTGTTGTTTGATTGCCTCGATCGTTTTGATCTGATTAGCAAAATTGCCTCTTTCCATCATTCGGCTGATGAGCGCTTCACTGCGCCGGATCAATTGATGGTGAATGGTTGCGGCGCTGCGCATGTGATTGGACAGGCTGCTCAGCGTGTCTTTATGGCTCTGAATCAGGCCAAGATTCTGGGTTTCGGTGCGCCATTGCTGAAAATAGCTGTCCAGAGCGGATTGATCGACAATGGGAAGGATATTGTCCTGAGCAGATGATTCACTCTGATTTAGCGCTAACTGCAGAGCATACTGATTCAACTGATAATGCTGTTCTTGCAGCCGGGCAAACGCCGCAGTGTTGCCACTAAGTGCCTGCTCTACGGTGTAAGGGAGCTGCGCATGATGAATATGCAATTGCGCCAGAATGTTCGCTTCAATCAATTGATCTTTTGCATGCCGACCGCTCAACAGTAACGTCAGCAACAGCAATAGAGCCAGTACAGCTAGAATACCGCCAGGAATCCAGGGGTTGGCGTTCATCGAAACCGGCCGAGAAATCGTTGTTTTCTGTGGCAACGTAATGACCGGCAGGTTTGTCCGCGCATTAGCGATTCCTGTGTTGAGTTCTAATTCAGAAAAATGTTCTTCCATTGCTTTCTCCAGGCTCAATGTTGGCTGTTCAAAATGTCCTTTATCGTGTGAGGACACTGATTTGATCGTAGTCAGGCGGTAGCATAGCTGCTCGCATACGCAATCAAAAACACGATAAAACCTGGAAAATGGTGCCTTTTATCTGTAGGAATATCGGATTATTCGCATGGAATGGCTCAGGGACTTGAATGGCTGGATGCGGGGAGAGATTAGATAGATGGACTTCAGAGAAATCGAGATGAACAGACAACGAATTCTGAGGCGTGCATGAAATTTTCAAAAATAAGCGAGTGAAGGAGCTTGAAGTTGGAGTAAGGTCAAACGGACATTACAGGAGTATTAGAAGCATGCCTGGATGGGCGCAATAGTTTTTGGAAGCTGTCTAGGCCAGAAATAATTTATAAGCGGGATTTTTGGTTTCATCCCAATAGTGATAACCCAGTTGATCAAGAAAAGCCTTGAAAGCGGATTTTTCGTCGGGAGGCACCTGAATGCCGATGAGTACCCGGCCATAATCGGCACCATGATTGCGATAATGAAACAAGCTGATGTTCCAGTTTTGGCTCATATTGTTGAGAAAATTCATCAGTGCGCCCGGACGGTCAGGAAATTCGAAGCGGTAAAGAATTTCATTGTTGACCCCGTGACCGCGCCCGCCCACCAAATGACGGATATGCAATTTCGCCATTTCATTGTCGCTCATGTCTTCAGTGGCCAAGCCGTTCTGGCGCAATTCCTGGATCAACGCCTGAGCTTCCTGCTGATTGCGTATCGAGATGCCGACGAACACATGAGCCACCTGGGGATCTGAATAGCGGTAGTTGAATTCGGTAATGCTGCGCGCTCCCAATAAATTGCAGAATTTCTTGAAGCTGCCGGGTTGCTCTGGAATGGTGACGGACATCACTGCTTCGCGTTGCTCGCCGATTTCCGCACGTTCGGAAATATGCCGCAGCCGGTCGAAATTCATGTTGGCGCCCGATGCGATGGCAATCAGCGTTTGATGCAGAATTTTTTCGCGTGCGACATACGTTTTGATGCCTGCGACCGACAAAGCACCGGAGGGTTCCAGAATCGTGCGCGTGTCTTCGAAAACGTCCTTGATTGCAGCGCAAATGGCATCAGTATCGACCAGGATCACTTCATCGACAAATTCCCGACACAACCGGAACGTCTCCTCGCCAACATGCCGAACTGCAACGCCATCCGCAAATAATCCAACCTGTGCCAATTTGACGCGGCGACCGCTTTGCAGGGAGCGGTACATGGCATCCGAATCGACCGGTTCGACGCCAATGATCTTGATGTTCGGATAGAGCCGCTTCACATACGCCGCAATCCCGGAAATCAAACCGCCACCGCCAATCGGCACGAAAATGGCGTGAATATTGCCAGTGTGCTGGCGCAGAATTTCCATGCCGACCGTCCCTTGTCCGGCAATCACATCTGGGTCGTCGTATGGGTGAACAAACGTGGCTTGTTCTTCTTTGGCCAGTTGAATGGCGTGTTCGTATGCATCGTTATACGAATCTCCGTGCAATGCAACCGTGGCGCCATGCCCTATTACTGCATTGACTTTGATTTGCGGCGTCGTTACCGGCATCACGATCGTGGCGCTGCAACTCAGTTTTTTGGCGGCGAGCGCGACACCTTGCGCATGATTGCCGGCGGAAGCAGCAATCACGCCGCGATTACGCACTTCCGGCGGCAGTTTGATCATTTTGTTATATGCGCCGCGTAATTTGAAGGAAAACACTTGCTGCAGATCTTCGCGCTTCAGCAGCACCTGGTTATGGATGCGCACAGAAAGATTGGCTACATGCTCCAGCGGACTTTCGATGGCCACATCGTATACCTGAGCGGTCAATATTCTTTCAAGGTAATTGTTTTTCATCATGCGTACGGCCGAGCAAATCCTGAGTTAATCATGAATCGGAACGGCGATTTTAACATGATGACAGACAGCGTTTTGTTCCTGTTTCGCTATATCATCAAATGGATTTAAAGGGGGGCATGCATTGGAAATGAATTGTCCCGAATGCTGGTTGTAGTTTTTAAGTTTTTAATCGATCAAGCGCTCTCAACCTGATCTTGACAGGCAGTAATTACGCCGTGTGATATGGTGAGGATCTTCAGGTTATGTTCGTGCCATCATCTGCTGCAGTTGTTTCATATAGGGATAATAGTGCACTTCGAGTGAATGGCGAGGGCGAGGAATGAATTGCTGTGACCATTCGTGTCCTTCCGCAACTGCTCGTTCCCGCCAATCGGAAGGAAGCTGGATATGATGAGTCAACAGTTGGCCGATCAGTTTTGACTGCATTTCGGTCAATGTCCAAAGACAGCCTTGCGGCTGAATCAGGCCGACGAAGAACAAGCTCGGATGGCTGGGGTGGAAAATGCGCAAGTAGAGTGGAATATGTGCTGCATCCCGCCAATGAACAAAATCATCGCTGAAGAATGGAAAGTGGATGATATATCCTGTTGCAGCGATGATGACGTCATAGGTTGCCGACGAGCCATCGAGAAAATGAACTGTTTGATCAATGATGTGTTGGATACCGGGCCGCGGGTGGATTTTTCCATGCCGGATCTTATCGAAGATTTCCGAATTGAGGGTTGGATGGGCGCGGGTTGGGGAAAATTCAGGTTCGGGCAATCCATAGTCCTGGTAACGGCCGATTTGCAGTCGCAGGGTTAACTTCTGCAGCCAGTTTTGTATTGCTTGCGGAAGTCGCCGCATCGTCGTCGCAAAGGAATCTGTTGGTTTTCCCATGATGAATTTGGGAATGATGTATTGCGGGCTGCGCATGCTGATATCGACCTGACTTGCCGAATGGCAGGCTTCGACGGCACTATCACAACCTGAATTACCTGCGCCGACGATCAACACGCGCTGGGTTTGCAGACCTTCGCTGGTTTTGAAGTCGTGCGTGTGGATATAGCGCCCGCTGAAGCTGTGCCGCCATTCAGGATGACGTGGAACGGAAAGATGTCCATTGGCCACGATCAGAAAGTCGAATTCTGAGTGCGACCCATCACTCAAGGACAAGCGCCATCGCTCGTCAGCGATTTTTTGGGCATGCAGGACGGTGACATTGAAGCGGATGAATTTTTCCAATCCGAAATGTAGTGCATACGTTTGAAAATAAGCAAGAACCTGCTTGTGATTCGGATAATCCGGATAGTCCTCGGGCATGGGGAAGTCGTTGAATTGCGATAAGCGTTTGCTTGAAATCGTATGCGTCATGTGATTGACGCTGCTATGCCCCGGCGTGGCAGTGTATGCCCAATTGCCGCCGATATGATCACTTTGTTCGTAACAAACGATATTCTCCAATCCGACTTCCAGCAAATTCTTGATGGCGGTCAAGCCTGAGCAGCCTGCACCGATGATAGCAATGCGCATGGGTTATTTCCTGGTGTCAATTTCTTAAACAACAGCCAAACAGCAATTCATTATTGAGATAGCGTGAAAGCATGATGCTTTTATTGGTACATCGCGATGACGTCATATTTCGATGTCGTCGTTACTGATTCAGCAACTCATTGCCCCAATGTTCCAGTTCATGCAGTATGTGCTGGGCGCTTTCATCGGTCTTGTAAGTTTCCCGCAATGCCATAATGTGTGCAAAGAATTCTTCAGAAATGATGCTTCCTCCGCCATTCCGTTGCGTCAACCGTCGCAGGCGAATGTCTTGCCAGTGTTCTTTTTCCGACGGTGTCAAGGTTTCGGGCCAGTTGCGGGCACGATAACGGAATAACAATTCAGGCAACCGCTGGTCTTGAAACTCGAAGCGTGCGCTCGCCAATTGTTGCGGCGAAGCGCGCTGTATCTGAGGCAGTAATGCCGCATCGGCATTGCCCAGAAAACCTTCATATAGTGCTACATCGACATCATGATTTGACTGAAAATCATGATTGATGTAGGCGGTGGCGACGCGCCTGAAAAAATCCGGATAACGACATAATGTCTGCCAGTGCCGATAGCATGCGTCCATATCCAGCATGATTCGCTCGGCGGCTTCGTGGTCGAGCGTGTTGCGAGGGGCAAGCGCCGGACATTTGTTTATCTTGATGGATTTGACCGGCAGCCGTTGCTTGCCTTCCGGTAATTCATCGTTGCGGGTGAACAACAGTTGGCCCAACTCATCGGAGCTCAAAGACAGGAACATTTCAGGGTCATGGCGCAAATCGTACACGAGTACGCTGTTGTTATTGCCCGGTTCGGCGATCAAGGGCATGACCAAAGATGTGCAGCCGGTTTTGGCTGGATACATTCGAGTCGTGTGGACAACTGGATCGTGAGTGGCGAGATCAAGCTGAGCAGCGGCCTTGCGCTTGTCGCGCAACTCCAGCAGCCAATGGAAAAGACGCGGTTGCCGATTGCGTAGCAGTCGCGCCAGCGCGATCGTAGCCCGTACATCGGACAGCGCATCGTGGGCGGATTCATGCATGATGTCATTGCTTGCCACCAGAGCTTCCAGTTTGAAACTAGGCTGTCCTTCCTCATGCTGAGGCCAGATGATGCCTGCAGGACGTAATGCATAGGTCATGCGTACAAGATCGATGATGTCCCAGCGGGAATTTCCTTGCTGCCATTCGCGCGCATAAGGATCATAGAAATTGCGGTACAGCGTGAACCGAGTCACTTCGTCGTCAAAACGCAATGAATTGTAACCCACGCCGCAGGTATTGGGTTTTGCAAACTCAGCATGAATCTGCGCGATGAATTGCGGCTCGGGTAATCCGCGGGCATCGGCGATCTGCGGTGTGATTCCAGTCAGCAGACAGGCTTCCGGGTGCGGTAAATAATCGCGCCCCGGCTTGCAATAAAGCATCATCGGCTCGCCGATTTCGTTCAACGCCTCATCGGTGCGTATGCCCGCAAACTGCGCCGGCCGATCGCGCCTCGGATCCGCGCCGAATGTTTCATAGTCATGCCAGTAGAAGGTGAGAGGCATTGAAATTTGAATAGGTAAAAGTATTGAGTAACTGACTCACTGCGCCATTATAGTGTTATCTTACGCAAAATTTTTAACCCAACTACAAGGAAAATACGATGACACGTAAACTCATCAGTTCAGGTTCGACGTTTGAGCACGAAATCGGTTACTCGCGCGCGGTGGTCGAAGGCAATTGGATTCTGGTGTCGGGCACGACCGGTTTTGATTATGGCACTATGACCATTTCGGATGATTTGCTGGAACAGGCGGAGCAGTGTTTCAAAAATATCGAATTTGCACTGAACCAGGCGGGCTCGAGCATGAAGGATGTGGTGCGTGTCACGTATGTGTTTCCCCAAGCTGAGGATTTTGAAAAATGCTGGCCGGTCATGCGGAAATACTTGGGTGAGGTCAGGCCGTCAGCGATGATGCTGGCTGCGGGTTTATCTGATCCGCGCATGAAAATTGAAATTCAAGTCACCGCGTATCGGATCGAGGATTGATGAGGAAAATGGACACCATATTATTTGGGGGATGATGGGATGCAGACCAAACATTTCCGTAATGAGCGTCACGAGTGTTCCGTCGATTGTTTCCTCTGCAGATGCCTGATGAAGTAAATGCCGACGAAACCACCGGCCGCGTCGATGAAAACATCACTGACCAGCGGCGTTCGGCCATCAATGAAAAGTTGCATGATTTCAGTGCCGGCAGCCATCATCAAGACGGTCGTCATCACCTGAGGAACCGGTGCTTTTTTAATCATCAAAGCGAGCGCCGAGCCGAGCAGCAAAAAAGCGCATGCGTGCCAGAGCTTGCTTAACTCCCATGGCATCACCTTGTTGATGACCGGACTGATGTCATCGATCTGTGCTTCGACTGCATAGATGACGCTGGTTTTAAGATAACCGGGCAAACTGGTTCCGATCACGATGGAAATGAACGCTGCGGTCACTACGGCTCGGAACATCATTGATCTTTTTTCTGCAACCAAGCATGAACCAACGATCAACAGGAAGAATCCCGCCCACGAAAACAGCAGAATGTTCTTTGCCCACCAGTAAATTTCTGTCTCGTGAACCGGGTAAAGCTGCATATTCCGAACTTGAAGAGATCCGGTCGATTGATGTAATTCAGCCATGACTCGAGCCGTGCGGGTCTGCGGGGTCATATAGAAAAAATTCTGATACGGCGTCCACTTCTGAGTGCCGGTGAGTGCTGCCAGTATCAATGGCAAATTCCAGAGGTCTTTCTGACCATCATTCTGAACCAGGACAACTCTGGCCAGATTCCATGGTTTCTTGCCGCGCACCACATGATCGCTTTTCACTTCTGCAGAAAACAACAGCACCGTGCCCGGTTCCATTGCGGGGAGCGCTTGGTGCGCGCTCACACCCGTGGCAGGATTGACTGAAAACAACGCCAGCTCATTCTCTGAAACATCTACGCGATTCTTGCCCGGCGCCCAGATATCCCACTGACCAGTCAATATATCCGGTCCGATTTGCTGATACCGATCTATTCCCATCAATGATGCAAACGTGACGATTGTCAGCACAACGAATACCACGATATGAGTTTTTAGCAGAGGCATACATTTGAGAATGAATTGGATGAATTGTTTACGACCGTGTGGTGCTGTGATTGAGTAAATACCGAGATTCAGTGAAACAGGCTCAGCAGAATCGGTGGCAAAGCACAGTATATTCGGAATGAATGGGCATTCTGAAGCTGATCCCGATGCGATGGCCCATCACGTTCGTTGTATGGAATCCCTCAGAAATATTGCACCATTAAAGTGACATATCCGGCAATGAAAATGGCGACAACAATAATCACAAGCTTTTTCATCATATTAATTCCTTTCAATAAATGGTTGACGAGGTCATATGAATTCACATGGCCTGAGCTAGTAAAACGCATACTCTGCTTGGCCGTCAAGTAGCACGGTGCGTTTTTGCCGTAGAGTCGTATTGCCAACCTGCCCATTACGTCCTGCTTATCATTATAAGACTCTGGTTTATTAAAAATTGATGGCGTATTCACTCACTATATGCACCGGTAACAATGTTGAAAAACTGCTTGCGTTTCTAACCTTGTAGAACGAATGCATGGATGACAGGAAACTAACCGGGCACGGAAAGTACGGCATCATCAAATTGCTGAAAGCAGGCAAGCCGTTGCGGAACAGGAATCCTTCGGAAAATACGCCCTTCAGTTTTTGGCTGAGTTGACGACGAGTATCATCGCTAATCAAGAAATGGACGATCCTGCATCAAATTAGTGCTGCCTGAATCTTTTCATGCCAAATAACGCGTTTTTGGTCAAATGATAAGCTGGCGTTGGCGGGGCTGGTCGAGGGCAAGCGAAGCCGTTGTAGGTGCTTAAAATCGCTGGTGACCAGGACATGGCGGGTAAAATACCGCTCGGCTGTACCGCCATTGAAAAACACGTATCTGATTTGCTTGTGATGCGAAAAGAGCGATGCGAAATCATTGATGATGTAATTATCCGGACGGATCATGGCGTCCAGGCTGCCGTTGCGTTCACATGATTGGAATACATCCCAGAGGGCGATCGGGGATGAAATAAGGGCGGTAATTTTTTCCGAGTAAGGCGCGTCTGCGCCAATGTCCAGCAACGGCGATATGATCGGCCAGAAGGCATTTCGGGGATGGGCATAATATTGGTGGGCTGCCAATGAAGCTTCGCCGGGCATGCTGCCGAGGATCAGAATGTTTGCGTGAGGGCCGACAACAGGTTCGAAGCTATGAATAGTTGCCATGCTATATCAATTTGTCGACGTAATAGCGGCGGGTGACATTGAGGTTCTGATCAAGTTCGTACACCAGGGGTCTTCCTGTGGCCAATTTGGATTTCATGGCCTGGCGCGAATGGAAATGTTCCACGAGCACTCTGAGCGTGCGTAGCGTGTTGCGGTGAGAAACGATCAGTATGCGCTTGCCTCGCCTGATTTCTGGTTGAATGGTTTCTTCCCAGTAGGGTTTTACGCGTGCTAATGTGTGTTGCAGGCTTTCGGCGCGCGGAAGTTCATTTGGATCGATATGTGCGTATGCCGGCTGATTGCCGGGAAAACGTGGGTCTGTTGCTTCCAGATACGGAGGCGTGGCGTCGAATTTGATTTGACAACCCAGAATGGGCCAGATACCGAATATCTTGATAGCTTCCCAGCGATGCATGCCTTCCAATGCACCATAATGCCGTTCATTCAGTCGCCAGCTTTCAATGATGGGGATGTTCAGTTGCATCGTGGAAAGTACGATGTTCGCTGTGGTTTTGGCGCGCTGCAATGGCGATGAAAAACACAGATCGAACGTAAAGCCGGCTTGTTTCAATAGGTAGGCGGCTTGTTCGGCTTCTTTTTCGCCGTTTGGACTCAAGGGTACATCGCTCCAGCCAGTGAATTTTTTATCACGATTCCAGATGCTTTGGCCATGTCGCAGGAGAACCAGTGGCGTTATCTGCGAAGACAGGTTTTTTGCTGTTGGGATGACTCTCAGCATCGTTTGCTGGGAGGTTGAGTGGTTTCGGCGGTGGCCTGTGCGGATTCTCGCCAGATTTGCTTAAGCGCTGGCCACAGGCCGCTGCGAAGCGTTTTGATGTACTGCGAATTGTCGGTGAGGTTGTTGACCAGCCGGCGTTGTGCTTTGCCGAGGTTGTGATAGGGCAGGCTCATGAACAGGTGATGCGTAGCATGGTAGCGCAATCCGACCGGCGCCCATAATGGTGTAACCAGGAAATTGCCGGGAATGTTAACGGAATCAAGGTATTGTTCGGCCAGCGTCATTTTTTGATCGCCCGGATTACGGTAGGCATGCGCAGCCAGCGTACGCAATGAATTGAGAATGAAAACGGTGACCGCCGTTAGATACCACAAAATCAGCACCGAATAGGGAAAAATTTCCAAAACGACCAGTGCAATGATGCTCGCGCCGAATATACACGCCCCCAATTCTTGCTGACGCCAGTTGTGATCGTTCTTGATGGCATGTTCGCCGCGCCGGTAGGCAGGGTCGATCGTCAATGAAGAAGCGCGTTCCCAAACGATTTTGCGTAGCGGTGTAATCAGGTACGACAATGGCGTCAATACTACGAAACGCAATGCCAGCAAGGGTGGGATCAGAAATGAAAGCAGCACATACACCACCATTTCGGCAGGTCTGCGGGTGGCAAATGGTAAATATTCTCCGTCGGCGCGCGTACCATAAACATCCGGTTTGTGGTGGTCATTATGGACGCCATCGTAAGTAAACGAGGGGATCATGAAGGGAATGCCACAAATGATGTTCCAAACCCAACGGAAATTCCGGAATGTTCCTTTTTTGAGATGCGCCAATTCATGCACGAAGATCGCTGATCGATACAGAGACAGTACTGCTATGACAAAACCACCCAATTGCCATGGCGAGAACAGCGGTGAAAATAGCGTCGTGATAAAAGCTGCCCAGCCCAGTGTGATATGAAATAAAAAATCGATCCAGTAAATCCACGGATTGGGGGTCATCAAGTCGCGGACGAGGTGATGAGCTTCGCGCAACGGAAATTCTTTGATGTAAGGCGTATTCTGTTCGGTCACGTACGGTCTCGCACTATCAAGGTTTAGGCCAACAGGATTGGATATGATCCACGATGAGCTGGTTCACGGCGTCATCCGTTGCATTGCTGTGTCCCAGGTTAGGTACAGCTGGCCAGCCAGGGTCGATAAATTCCCTGCCTGCAAATTGATGCTGCTGAGCGTAGCGGGGAAGCACATGAAAATGCACATCCGGATCAACCATCATCAGCATCAGAAAATTGATTTTGTCGTAATGAAATGCGGTGGTGAGCGCAAATTCAATATGTCCGGTGACGGTATGCAGTTCCGTAAAACTTTCTTTACTCAGCTGGGAAAACACCTGGACTGGTTCGTGAGCCGCGAGAATCAGTGCGCCGAGTGTTGCCTGCGCCGGTCGCAGCATAACCGTCCAATGGCGATACTGACTGATAATGGTCTGCGGTGCGCCAAATTTGCGCATCGTGGCATTGAAATCGACAAAGGATAAATGCTCAATCATCATGACATGAGCTAAAAATGATGCCGGCGCGCGCCAGATCTTCGATAAAATCGATTTCGCACCAGCGAAAACCGCTAACTGAACACGCATGAACCAGATGCTGCTTGGCCAGCCGATCGATGATTGACAAATACCAAGACTTCAATTCAGCCGGATGACGCAGCGCTTCCTCAACAGCCTGGCGGAACAGATGAGCGCCTTGCTCACGAAAATACAGCAAACCGATGGATTCCGCATCCACTTGATGAGGCGGCACGATCTTGCTGACTTGTTGAACCCAGTCATTTGCATCCAACTGTACTTTCATATCATCGGCATCGTAGCTAGCTTTGTAATCGACACTCAGTGTAATTGCCGCTGAAGTCGAATTCAAGACTTTCTGCAGCAGTGCGGATTCAATGACGGTATCGCCGTTCAATAATAGAAAACTACCGTTCATCTCGCCGCGTGCGATCCAGCAACTGGCCAGATTGTCGGCTACTTCATAAAAGGGATTAAAGAGCGTCTTGATGTCAGGATAGCTGGCATAACGCTGCTGCAGCAAATCTTCAATCAAGGCCATCTGAAAACCGGTGATGATGGTGATGTGATCGATGCCTACCGCAAGCAGCGCATCGATCTGCCGTGCCAATACCGGCTTGTCGGCGACTGTCAATAAGCATTTGGGTGTGTTTTCCGTCAACGGTAGAAGTCGTCGCCCCTGTCCGGCGCTGAGGATGATAGCTTTGATATGAGTCGATGGTGAAGAAAGGTGATGGGTCATAAGGGTTTGATACCGGGTGAGCACGTTGCACTCCCGGTGGCTGGTATGCGTTGAACGGAAACTTCATAGTCCGGCATTGTAACGAAGTTTGGAGCCGGAGCGCAGGTTAATGAAAGGTAAGGCTGCTCATCTGCTTTAATTCAGCAGCGATTCGTTGCGTGGCCCGCAGAAAGTCATCGATCTGCTGCATCGTGTTATCGCGGCCCAGGCTGACGCGTACCGCGCATCGCGCCAGCATTGGATCGACTTGCATGGCGCTGAGGACATGGCTCTGCCCTGGATTGACGCTGGAGCATGCGGCGCCGGCGGCCACGGCGAATCCCGCTTTGTCCAGTTTCACGACCAGGGTGTCTCCTTCGATCTCAGGCAAGGCAAAATAACAGGTGTTTGGAATACGCGCCGCTTCGCGTCCAAAAATAATTGCACCCAAGCCGATCAGACCCTGTTCCAGGTAATCACGCAGCTCAGCGGTATGATGTGCCGTTTCCGCAGCGCGCCTCTTCGCCAGTTCGCATGCCAAGCCGAAGCCGACAATCGCGGGAACGTTCTCAGTGCCGGAGCGCAGACCGTTCTCATGCCCGCCTCCGTAAATCAGCGGTTTCAGCAGCAGCCGTTTGTCTACGATCAGGGCTGCTGCGCCTTTCGGACCATTGATCTTGTGCGCGGATAAGGTCAGAGCGTGCACATTCAAAGCGGAAAAATCAACGGGAATCTTTCCCAGAGCCTGAATGGCATCGGTATGAACGGATGCGCCATTCGCCCGCGCCATTTCCGCGATGGCGGCGACATCCTGAATCACACCGGTCTCGTTGTTTGCGAGCATCACTGAAACGAGCTGGGGTCGATGCTGTTGCAGGGCAAGCCTCGCTGCTTCAAGATTTACCTGACCAGAAGGATCTATGGAAAACTGTTGCAGGCTCCACGAATCATTGCTGCGTCGTGATAAAGCTTGTGCCGGCTTGAGAATGCAGGGGTGTTCGATCGCGCTGATGAACAGATTCCCCGGTTTCATGCTGTCGGCCGCGCCGCGTATGAACAAATTATTGGCTTCGGAGCCACCACTGGTAAAAATGACCTGCACCGGCTGTACGCCCACAGCTTCGGCAACTTGCTGGCGCGCCTTGTCGATGGCTCTGCGGGCTTGGATGCCGTAATCATGCCGACTGGATGCATTGCCGAACTGCTGCTGAAAATAGGGCAGCATGGCGTCCAGTACGGCGTCATCAACACGGGTGGTAGCATTGTGATCGAAGTAGGCTAGGGTCATGGATTCTGAATCGCATTGTCAGGTACGGGTCATTTTAACTGTATTTTTTAGATTTGATCCAAATTCTCAGTATTCATTGATTCCTGGTGCTAAAAGAATGGCTATTCTATTTATATGATGAGTCTTTAGTTTTTGGGTTCATCTAGAGGCCAATGAATTGCCGATTTTCCACTCCAGGATACGTAATTTGTGATTGTTGGGTTTAGTGCGAGTAAAGGAGATCTCGCAATCCAGCCTTGTGGAGAAATCAGATGAACATAAACGAGTAATTCTTGCTTTAAAAGTCCTGTGTTCGCGAAAGTTAATTGCCCTGTCGGCGGTAAAATTAAAACGTCAAATCCACGAATGTAAAGCTGGAAGGTACCTTCTGCTCCAAGAAATTGCCATTCAAGTCGCTTCCGGAATCCCTGATCTTCAACCTTGAGAAAAACGCTGATGGGCTGATCGGCTCCCGCAGCTAGCTGGGAACGGAAGCGCGTGATGTGATTTTGATAATCGGCTTTTCCCATGTTCCTGATACATTGGCATTGGGCATTGAAATGAAAAACGTGAGACCCAACTCCCTCCCCCAGGTGGAATAGTTCTTCTTCGTCGCTTAATAGTAATGGAGGTGGATGGCCCTTATAGAGGGTAACGATTTTGCGGAAGGCGTCCAATTTGTCGACTTCATCAAAATTCACCGGCAGCAATCGATCTTCCGTGCTTCCGTCGATCAGAAACTGGCTTTGTAATTCCATAATTCTTGATACATTCTGAATCTCTTTCGCGGTTTGGTGTTGCGAGAACCCAAGAATTCCCATGACAGGTATCAGCAATAGGATATGGAATTTATTTTGATCGATGAAGCAGGATAATAAAACGGCCAAGGCCCAACTCATAAAGAAAAGATATCGTAATAAATCTTTTGTGAAACCGAGCTGTAGAACTGGAACAACAGGAAGAAATAGTACAGTCAATGCCATCAATAAGAAAACAAAATTGATCGAGAGCTTTTTTGTGAAGATGGCTATTAGAATTGCAATAACCAAATAGCTAAGGATGGACTGCCACATCCATCCGCTTCCCATCAAGCTGGAAACGAAATGAATCCAGGTACTTGAACTTAAGATGATATTTGCATCAAAAGGAATGCCGTACCCGCCAAATCCAGTCAATACCATCCACCTAAATAATGTATACGCAAGGGTTACTACACCAGAAGGCCAGAGGTAGCTGCAGCGTGTTTTCCAGTCGCTGATGGGCAAAAAGATCAAAATGGCGATAATGGGGGCATACACTTCTTT
>WBZQ01000802.1_pt1 | contig 23306 bp, 21 predicted proteins | sample 5204251 | NCBI WGS metagenome assembly WBZQ01 (sample SAMN12412402, study PRJNA552823) | activated sludge metagenome | isolation source: activated sludge from nitrification reactor of wastewater treatment plant... | place: USA: Virginia | collected 2017-09
TCCGGCGATCCGCCGCCCAGATAGAAACGCGGATGCGGTTGCTGGAATGGGCGCGGATTGACCCTGGCGCCCTTCAGCGTGTGGAACCGACCCTCGAAATCAACGCCGCCCTTCGCGGTCCACAACGCCTTCATGATGGCCACATCCTCGTCCATCAGGGCGTAGCGATCTTCCTTGGGCAGGGTGATTCCCTCCGACGCCGCTTCGATATCACTCTGTCCCGCGATCAGGTTGATCGACAGCCGCCCGCCGGACAACTGATCGAAGGTCGCGCCCATCTTCGCGAGTTGCACCGGGCTGATATAGCCAGGGCGGGCGGCGACCAACGCCTTGATACGCTTGGTCTTTGCCACCGCCATGGCGGCGCTGATCCAGGCTTCCCAGCAGGTGGTGGCGACCGGGATCAGGAAATATTCGAACCCCGCTGCCTCGGCCGCGAAGATCACGCCATCGAACAAGTCGGCCGATGGCGGCACCGCCTTGTCGCGGTCGCCATAGCAGGTGGTGTCGCCGGATGTCGGCAGGAACCATCCGAATTCCAGTGGCGCTTGCATGGCGGGTTTCCCTCAACGTCGCCGGGATGCTACGCGGGTCGTGACCGAGATCAAGGAGGACCCGAGGATGGCCGACGCGAAACTGGCCCCGAAGATGCCGCAATGGATGATCGATCACACCAATCGCTATCTGGCGAGCGGCGGCACCGATGGGCACATGTACTCGGTCCAGCCGCCAGGGATGGACCGCACGATCACGGTGCCATCGCTGCTGCTGATCACCAAGGGCCGCAAGTCCGGCGAGGATTTCCTGTTTCCGCTGTTCTACGGCACCGACGGCGGCAGCTATGTCATCATCGCCTCCAAGGGCGGCGCGCCGGAACATCCAGGTTGGTACAAGAACCTGCTCGCCGACCCGATGGCGAAGGTCCAGGTCGGCACCAAGCACATGACCGTGCGCGCCCGCACGATCGAGGGGGCGGAGCGGGAACGGCTGTGGACCATGATGCTGGATGTCTGGCCGCCCTATGCCGACTACAAGCTGAAAACCAGCCGGCAAATCCCTGTCGTGGTGCTCGATCCCATCGGCTGACCATCAAAGGATTGCGGGGCGGGCGCTTGGTTGGTAAACCCCGCCCCTCGGTCGGAGCGTAGCGCAGTCTGGTAGCGCATCAGTCTGGGGGACTGGGGGTCGTGGGTTCGAATCCCGCCGCTCCGACCATTTAAGTCAAGATCGCGCCTGCCTTCTGGCAGGCGACGTATGGGTCACGTCGATGACCATATGCCGGCATTTTACCCCCAACCCGGAACCCGTCGTACCTTACGAGGTGCCGCGTGCCAGACCGCCAGCGCCGAAACCACGCTCAGAACCATCGCGGTCACGAACGCCCAGCGATAGCTGCCCGTGACGTCATGAATCCTTCCGGCCGCCCACGGACCCACCGCGCCGCCGCCGATTGATGCCACCGTGATCGTCCCCAGGATCGCGCCGAAATGCGGGCCTTCGTAGATCTCGGCCACGATTGGTCCCATCACAGCGGTCATCGCATAGCCCAACAGGCCCTGGGTCACGACCATCAGCGTCAGCAGCATGGCCGATTGGTTGGACTCCATGACGATCAGGATCGCATAGCAGGCGGCGAAGCCCAGGCAGGACAGGCCCCAGACCCATTCCCGGCCGATGCGGTCCGACAGCCAGCCGCCGACGATCTGGCCGGGAATGCCCAGGATCGGCACCAGACCCAGCGCCCAAGCGGCCTGGATGGGCGGAAATCCGATCTCCACCAGGTATTTCGTCTGATGCACCTGCACCGCGTACCAGGCGAACAGCGACCCGAAATAGCCCAGGCATAGCCACCAGAACCGCGTCGACCGGATTGCCCGCGACAGAGTCCAGTCGATACTGGCCCATACAGGGTCCACCACGACCAGACGTCGCCGTTGTGCCAGGGACGATCCCACCGCGTCGCCATCCGAGGTCAGACCCAGATCGGCGGGCTGGTGCCAGATGAACAAATTGATCGGCCCCAGCACCGCCAGCACCAGCACGCCGATGATCCAGCATGCCGATCGCCAGCCATCGGTCTGGATCACGTGCTGCAACCAGGGCAGCAGCAGGATCGAGCCGATCCCGACCCCGGAAAACGCGATGCCGATGGCCAGGCCGCGCCGGCGCGCGAACCATTGCGGCAGGTACAGCGACTGCACGGTATAGCCCATGCAGTTGACCCCGCCGCCGACCAGCAGGCCCAGCGTTAGATACAAGCCCAGCGGGCTACCAATCTGCGTGGCGCCGAGCATCCCACCACCCAGCAGGACCACCCCCAGCAACACAATCGGCCTCGGCCCATGCCGGTCCACCGCTCGGCCTACCGTCGGGCCCAGCACTGCCGAAACGAGGAAGCCGAAGGAAAACGCCCCAGCGGCCAAGCCGCGATCCCAACCGAACTCCGCGATCAGCGGCGGCATCAGCAGGGAAAACGCGGTGCGCGCGGTGACGCTGATCGCCATGGTGACGAACGCGATGCCAACGATCACCCAGCCGTAGAAGAACGGCAGGCGGCCGGCCAGGGATCGCAGCATCGGTTCAGCGCTTCAGCGGAATGATCTCGCGTTCCTCGATCACGAAGGACTTGATCTGGCCGATGAACAGCGCGCCGTCATCGGTCAGCCGCTTCATTTCGGGCGTGGCACCGGCGCGCCGCATTGCGTCCAGGTCATCGTACCAGATCTCGGCGATCCCATCGACATCGACGTTCGTTTCGGGAATGTCCGGCCGGGTGCGCGTGTCGGTGATGTGGGATTGCACGTAGCGACGGATGCCGGGCACGGCCAGCGCGAGCGGCCCGTGGATTTCGTACCAGTGCTTGACGAACTGTTCGTGCGTCAGGTGCGGCTTGCGGGTCAACAGACCCAGGACCTTGATCATGGCACGCCATTCCCCCAATCAGATCATTTCAGATTCGATAGAACCGCGCCGCCGTATCGTGGAACAGCGCCTTCTTCTCGTCGGCGGAGGCACCCGCGGCGATCCGCTTGAACGCGTTCCACATCACCGGATAGCTGCACATTCCCTTGTCGACCGGGAAATTGCTTTCGAACATGCATCGATTCGGTCCGAATGCCTCGATCAGCGCGTGCATATACGGCCCCCAGGCGTCGCGCAGTTCCCCCGATGACGGCGGCAGCGCGTTCTCGTGGAAGTCGAAGCCGTTCACGACCATGGCCAGGCCGCCGAGTTTAACAACCACGTTCGGGCAGGTGGCGAGTTCCTTGATCGCGGCCTGCCAGTCGCGGAACACCTCGTCGCGCTTGCCGCGATAGGGGCCAACGCCCAGCGGGCCGGCGACATGGTTCATGCAGATCGGCGTATCCGGGAAGGCGCGCGCCAGGTCGACCAGTTGCCCGACCTGCGTGTGATACAGCCACGAATCATAGGACAGGCCGCGCTTGCCCAGTTCGGCATAGCCTTTGCGGAAGGCCGGTGTCCCCATCACGCCAAAAGCCGGTGGCGTGGACATGCTGGCCAGGAAGCGGGGGTGGCGCGCGGTGATGTAGCGGATGCCGCGCAGGGCGCCGGCGCCGGCGGCGATATGCGCGTCGAGCACCTCACCCACCGCCTCGCCCAGGGTCAGGTCCGCATGGCCAACGATTCCGGCGCAGACCCTGGTTGCGATGCCGCGCTTCTTGGCGTCCGCCGCGACGGATGCCACGAACTCGGTTTCCCCCACGGGCTTCATCGCGTCCGGCCCGCTCTCGCGATAGGCCCAGAAGCATTGCAGGAAGACGGTGGCGACGACGTTGTGGCCGGAATTCAGGTCGCCCATGAGCTGGTCGAGGAAATACGTGTTCCCGTGATGGTTCCACAGATGATGGTGCGGATCGACGATCGGCAGATCGGGATCCAGGATGTCTTCCGTCAGCCGGGCGAGCCAGGCGGGATTGGGTGTCGGGTGCGACAGCACCAATGGCGGAATTTCGGGCATGGTCGTTTCCTTTTCTGTTGGTTATGCCGCCAGCACGGCCGCCGTATCGACGATCGTCGTGCGGTGCATCACCCGCCGTTCGGTGGGGTCATGCGGTGTCACCGCGTGCATGGTGCAGCGATTATCCCACATCACGATGTCATGCGGCGCCCAGGTGTGGGCGTAGAGATAGCGGGGTTGTTCGGCGAAGGCGGTCAATTCATCGATCAGCGCCTTGGCGGCCGTGTCGTCCAGCCCCTCGACCTTGTTGTTATAGATCGGGCTGATAAACAGCGACTTGCGGCCGGTGACCGGGTGGCGGCGCACCATCGGGTGCCAGATCGGCGGCACGGCGGCGCGTTCTGCGTCCGTCATCGGCTTGAGGTTGCGCAGCCGGTGCAGGTTCTCGAAATCATGGACGGCGCGCCGGTTCTCCACCTGCCGTTTCAGCCGGTCGGGCAGTTCGTCATACACGGCGTACATGTTGATGAACTGCGTGATCCCACCGGTGCGGCTGATCTCCACCCCGTGCAGCAGCGACCCCATGCAGGGCTCGGTCCGATAGGAACTGTCGGTGTGCCACAACTGCGCCAGTGATACCTGCTGCACCGTGGGGTGCGACGGCGGCATCAGGTTGTTGTCATCGTCGACGTTGGAGACCCTGAAGATCTCCCGCATCCGCCGCGACTTGATGATGGACTGGTGGAAGATCTCGGGTTCGCCGAAATGGCGCGTGAAGGCGACATGCTCCTCGTCCGAGATGTCCTGACCCGGGAACACCAGCACCAGATGGTCCATCCAGGCCTGATGCACGGCCTGGAAGGTCGCGTCGTCGATCGGTTGGTGCAGATCGAGGCCGGTGACGGCGGCGCCGATCAGCGGGTGCAGCTTGCGGACTTCGATTCGTGTCATGATGCGCCTCCGTTTGTCGGGTGCTCGCAGAATTCAAACCCCATCGCGCGGGTGTGGTAGTAGATGCCGCCATCCTGGATGATCAGGAACAGCGCCTGTTCGTTGCCGCCATTGTGATGCGAGTGCACCGACACCGGCGGCGTGATCGTCGTGGCCCAGGGCGCCCAGTCCTTGCGCTTCCCGTCGATCACGGAAAAGCACCGTTCGCCCTTGATCACCAGCGACACCGCGACCGAATTGTGCCGGTGCGGCCGCTGCACCACGCCCCCGGGCAGGGAGTTCATGGCCGCGGTCAGCGTGGGCAGGATGTTGCGCGTTTCCACCTGATCCTCGGCCGAGAAGATCAAGGCCGATCCGGCGATCTCCTCGTTGCGGCCGATCTCGTAGATCAGGTCGATCTGGCGCTGGATTTCGGCGCCGCGGTAATGCACCAGCCTGGTCGGCGCTTCCCCGGGCGCCGGCGGGCGCAGACGCTCGAAGGCCAGCTGCGGCTCGTTCGTCACGATCCACAGCACGGCGGGTTCGGCTCCGGCGGTGTGGGTGGCCGGCGCTCCACCGGGCAGGATGAACAGGTCGCCCGCGGCCCAGTCGATCGTTTCACCATCGCAGATCGTGCGGCCGGCGCCGACCATGACAAAGGCGATCACGCCGCTGGCGCGAAAATCGGTCTCCAGCGTCTCCCCGGCGCGGATGCGGGCATAGGATGCGAGCACCAGCGGCGAGGTCGCCGGAAAGGCGCAGCCCAGAATGGCGGAGATGTCGCAGGGGATCAGCCCGGTTGGCGTCGCGAGGTCCAGCGCGCGCAACGGTTCCTCGGTGAACAGATGATCGGGCACTGGCGGGTTGACGACGTTGAAGCCGTTGCCGGTATTGAAGAACCGCCCGCGCGCCTCGGCTGCCGTCCGCGGCGCCGCGGCCTGCTGGGGTGGCATCTCCGCGATCGTGTTCGGCCTGGAACCGTCTGGCATGGGGTGCTCCTGATTACTGGCGGCGGAGCATCTTGTCGGGCGCCTGGGCCGTCAAGGCCAGTCATCCCGCCTGTACTGGACAACGTCACGATCCACGGGATCAATCATCGCGACAGACAGGGACCGAGACGATGCGGATGATCGAATGCTATCGCGGGGTCGTGCACCCGTGGCTGTGCGATGCGATGGGACACATGACGACGCGCCACTATGTCGGGATGTTCGACGATGCCGGCTATCACCTGCTGGCTGCGTTGGGCTTCACCGCGCGCCACCTGGACGAAGGCATCGGCTTTGCCGATGTGCGACATGTGATCAGCTATAAGGCCGAACTGCGCGTGGGCGAGTTGCTGCTGATCCGCTGCGGCCTGACCCGCATCGGGGACAAGTCCCTGACAGCGTTCTATCGGATGGAAGCGCTGGAATCCGGCGCCACTGCGGCGGAAATGGAGGTCGTGATGGTGCAGTTCGACCTCAAGCGACGGCAGTCGATCCCGGTGGTCCCTGACATCCGCGCCAAGGCCGAGGCCTTCATGGCGGAGGCGGGGTAGGGGCGCCCTGGAGGACGAACCGATCCCGGGCGCCCCGCGCGATCACCGGCCGTGGAACACCGGCGCCCGCCGCTGCCGCCAGGCCTCATGGCCTTCGGTCTTGTCCTCGGTCAGTTCCAGCGCGAAGAACCGGTACACGTCCGCCAGGGCGGCATCCTTGATGTTCGGGATGTCCATGCCGCGGTTGACCGATTCCTTGACCAGCCGCGCGGCCAGCGGTGGCAGGCCGGCCACGTGTTCGGCCACCGCCATCGCCTGCTCCATCAGCCGCTCATGCGGCACCAGCCATTGTGCGAGTCCGGTGCGATAGGCTTCCTCGGCCTGGATCGGAAAGCCCATGGCGGTCTTCATGGCCAGGCCCTTGCCGATCCACTGCACCAGCCGGGGCGTGCCGCCATAGGCCGGCAGGATGCCGAGCGCCGCCTGTGGCAACCGCCATTCCGCGCGGTCGGACGCGACGATCAGGTCGCAGGCATAGGTGACGATGCAACCGATCCCGATCGCATAGCCGTTGACGGCGGCGATCACCGGCTTGGGAAAATCCTGCACCAGGTTGATCGGGAAATTCTTCCATTTCGGCAGCGCCTTGATGAACTCGGCGGCCGAGGCGGTGGAATGCGTGTTCGGGTCCTTCAGGTTGGCCCCGGCGGAAAACGCCTTGCCGCGCTCATCGCCGGTCAGGATCACGCAGTGAATGTCGTCGTCGTCCTCCCAGTCTGCCAGCACCTTGGGCATCGCTTCGTTGTAGTCCTCGTCCCAGGCGTTGCGGGCTTCGGGCCGGCTCAGCGTCATGATCCCGATATGGCCGCGTTTCTCGGTCAGCAATGGCATCGTGTATCCTCCTGCATATAAGCGCCGGCAGGAGTATAGGGGGATCGTTCCGCTTGTCCCCTGCCAGGGTCCGTCCGTGCGCCTGACCGAACTCCGCCTGCCCATCGACCATCCACATGCGGCGTTGCCGGCGGCGATCGCGGCCGCGTTGGGCGTGGCGGAGGCGGACATCGCCACATGGACGATCGCGCGTCGCGGGCATGACGCGCGCCGGCGCCATGCCGTGATGTTTGTCTATACGATTGATGTCATCCTGAACCCGGGCGTCCGGCCCGCGCCCGGCGCGCGGATCAGCGACACGCCGGACACGACCTGGCGGCCAATCGCACATGCACCATCGGGGCAGCCGGAACGGCCGGTGGTGATCGGTTGCGGGCCTTGCGGCCTGCTGGCGGCGCTGACGCTGGCGGAAATGGGATTCCGCCCGATCATCCTGGAACGCGGCCGGATCGTGCGCCAACGCACAAAAGACACATGGGGCCTGTGGCGACGTTCGGTCCTCGACCCGGAAAGCAATGTGCAGTTCGGGGAAGGCGGCGCGGGCACATTCTCGGACGGCAAGCTGTACAGCGGCATCAAGGACCCGCGCCATCTTGGTCGCCGCGTGCTGGACGCCTTCGTTGCCGCCGGCGCACCCGAGGAAATCCTGTATGTCAGCAAGCCGCATATCGGGACCTTCCGGCTGGTCACCGTGGTGGAAGGCATCCGCGCCCGGATCGAGGCGCTGGGCGGCGCCTACCGCTTCGGGTCGCGCGTCATCGACTTTGACATCGACGGTGATCGTCGCGTGCGTGGCGTGGTGCTGGCGGATGGCGAAACCATCCCCGCGCGCCATGTCGTGCTGGCGATCGGGCACAGCGCACGCGATACGTTTGAGACGCTGCTGCACCGCGGTGTTCATATCGAGGCCAAGCCATTCTCGATCGGCTTCCGGATCGAGCATCCGCAGGCGCTGATCGACCAGGCACGTTATGGGGCACCGACGCATCATCGGCTGCTGGGTGCCGCCGACTATAAGCTGGTCCATCACGCCGCCAATGGCCGCTCGGTCTACAGTTTCTGCATGTGCCCCGGCGGGCGCGTGGTCGCCGCGGCGTCCGAACCCGGTCGCGTGGTGACCAATGGCATGAGCCAGTATTCCCGTGCCGAGTTCAACGCCAATGCCGGTATCGTCGTGGGCATCACGCCGGCTGACTATCCGGACGGGCCACTGGCTGGCATTGCCCTGCAACGTGATCTCGAGTCCCGTGCTTTCGCCGTGGGCGGCGGCACCTATGCGGCACCGGTCCAACTGGTCGGGGATTTCCTGGCGGGCCAGGCGTCCACGGCGATCGGGTCGGTAGTACCGTCATACAAGCCTGGCGTGACACCGACCGATCTGTCATCCGTCATGCCGGATTTCGTCATCACCGCCATCCGCGAAGCACTCCCCACGTTCGATCGCCAGATCCCGGGCTTCGCCCGACCAGACGCCGTATTGACGGGTGTGGAGACGCGGACCTCATCCCCGATCCGCATCCGCCGCCGACCCGACGGACAAAGCGTCAATACAACCGGCTTGTATCCGGCCGGGGAGGGCGCCGGCTACGCGGGTGGCATCCTTTCGGCCGGCATCGACGGGATACGCATCGCCGAAGCGGTTGCCGCCGCGATCACGGGGATCGGCGTGCCGGAACCGCTGGTACGCGGGGACGCCTTGATCTACGGCTAGGTCGGCTACGGTCGGACCGGTCGATACACGAGCCCGCGGGCCAGCCAGCAACCCACGGTGACGCGCTCGATTTCACCGGATGCGTCGCGTTGGAACGCCAGCGTCCAGTCGCCCGGCGGGGTGTGGTCCAGCGCGCGCGGACAGGGCAACGCCCAGACATCGCGTCCAACCGGGTCGAGCAGCTCCATTCGGCCTCGTCCCAGGAAACCGCCGAACGCGCCGTAGGGCACGCCGCCCGCTTCCTCGATGCTCAGCGTAGCGTCCAGGGCGTCGCACCGATATTCGCCCGCGATGGACGGCGCCCCCGGCGAGGCCAGCAGGACCAGATCGCCCACACGGTTTTCCCCCGGCCGCTCCATCCGCACTGTGTCGCCGGCCCAAATCAGCCGCGTTCCACCCTCCGCGCCAGCCGATCCGTCCGGGCGCAGATCCAGCGTTTCGGCGCTATGGCCGTGCCACAGCCGGACCTGGTTCGGGGCGGCTGGCTCGATCCGCGCCGCGAGGCCGGTTTCGGGATCAAGATAGGCACCGCACCAGTCCGGATGTGGCATGGGCGGCACGGTGAGAGGCGGAGGGGCATCCAGCACAGCGGCCAGCACGTCCATCGCGGCGGCGGCGGCATTGCCCAAGTGGTTGAACATCACCACCACCGACACGCGGTCGCGCGCCACATGCACCCGATGGCTGCGCCAGCCGCGCAGCGCACCGCCATGCCCAGTGCAGTCACGATCGAAGGCGCGCCAGCGGCTCAGGCCGAAACCATACGCGGCCGGTGCGCCGTTGGAGAATGAGACAGGATCTGACAGGCGCTGATACAACGAGCCAGGATAATCGCGTGTGGCGTCGATATGGGTTTCCCAGGCGATCATGTCGTGCAGGCTGGCGCCCAGCCCTGCGTCACCCGTCCACAGAATTCGGTTCTCCGCCGCCCGGAAACCCGTGGCCTGGGTGCCCTCATAGCCCTCGGTCCCGTCCGGCATCGCGCGTGTGTCGGCGGTCAGCACCGCGCCTTCCATGCCCACGCGGTCGAACACGCGCCTGTGCAGCAGGTCGGCGAATCCGCGGCCGGCGCGGTCCTGCAGGATGTCCGACAGGATGCGGAAATTCTGATTGACGTAGGAAAACCGCGTGCCAGGCGCGAAATGCAGTGACCGGGTGCCAGCGATGATCCGCTGCGCCTCGATGTCACCGAACGGTGCTTCGACAGGGGAGCCAAGCAGCATCGCCTCGGCCCAGTAGTCCCGCAGTCCGGACTGGTTGTGTGCCAGATGCGCCGCGCCCGGTGCGGACGCCGCCAGCAACGGCAGGCGCGCGCGCACATCCTGGTCCAGGACTGACGGGTCGGGAAACATATCCAGCATCACGGCGCACGTGAACTGCTTGGTGATCGAGCACATCCGGAACAGCGTCCGGGGCGTGAACGGAATGCGCCGTTCGGCGTTGGCGTAGCCCCAGGCGTGGCGGACCAGCACCTGTCCTTCCCGCAGAACCGCGACCGCGCCGCCTGGCCCCGGATAGGCGCGGGGCAGGGCAGCGATCGCGCGATCCAGACGGCTCGCGGTCACAGCTTGTCCATCACATCCGTGCGGAACGCCTTCATCGCGGCGATGGACTTCTCGGCATCGCGGCCTTCGAAATCATAGTCGATCGCGGTGACGCCCATGTCGCGCAACGCCTTGGTGTCGTCGATCGTGTCCTGCAGCGTGCCGGTGAACAGGCGGCGATTGCCGTCGGTCGCCGGCGGCGCGGCGATCGCGAAGCGCTTGACGCGATAGACCACGCCCACGGCATCGGGGTTGCGTCCGGCATCAGCGGTCAGCTTGCGCAGGCGGGCGATGCCGGCCTGCAAACGGGGTCGGGTATCCAGCATGTTCGCCTGGTTGGTGCCGATCGGGTACCAGGCATCGCCCACCCGCGCCGCGCGTCGCATCGATGGGCCGCTCTCACCGCCGACCCAGATCGGGGGATGCGGTTTCTGGATCGGCTTCGGATCGACCAGCAGGCCTTCAATATTCGTGTACTTGCCGTGGAAGCTCGGCCGAGGTTGAGTCCACAGCGCCCTGAAGGCGTCGATGTATTCGTCGGTCACCGCGCCGCGTTCGGCAAAGGGCGTGGTCGCCACCGCCTCGATTTCAGGCTTCAGCCAACCGGCGCCGATCCCAACGACGAGCCGGCCACCCGACAGCACGTCGATCGTCGCCAACTGTTTGGCCGCCAGCACCGCGGGGCGGTGCGGCACGACCAGCACGGCCAGCACCAAGCGGATCTTCTCGGTCTTCGCCGCGATCCAGGCGGTGGCGGTGAGCTGCTCCACGCGATGGCCTGGATCGGGGGAGTAGAATTCGCCCGACTCGGAATAGGGATAGCCAGGGGTGGAGGTATCCGGCAGCGCGATATGATCCGTCGTGGTCAGGTAGTCAAAGCCCAGCTCCTCCCCCAGGCGCGCGACCCTCGCCATCGTTTCGGCGGTGGCCATCGGCCCGCTGACGGGCAGGTTGAATCCGATCTGCATGCTGCGACGCTCCTTCCCACTGGGTGTTGTGGCCCGTTCTAACCCGGGCGGCGGCGAGTGGAACAGGGCGCGTGCGTGACTTCCGCCGCGGGCTTGGGTAACCCTGCGACACATGTGTACCGTCATCACCCTGCACCGCCCGGATCACGTTTGGCCGATCGTCATCGCGGCCAATCGCGACGAGTTGATCAGCCGAAGCTGGGACGTGCCGGCGGGATATTGGCCGGACAGGCCAGGGGTAGTCGCCGGGCGGGACCGCAGCGCCGGCGGCACCTGGATGGGGCTGAACCGGCACGGGGTCGTGGCCGCGGTACTGAACCGGCCCGGCAGCCTGGGACCCGCCGCCAACAAGCGCAGCCGCGGTGAGCTGCCCTTGTTCGCGCTGGAACAGCCCACCGCGCGCCGAGCGGCGGAGGCGCTGGTCGCACTGGATGCCGGCCAGTGGCGCGGCTTCAACATGGTGCTGGCGGACCGGACCGGCGGCTGGTTTGTGCGCGGCGTCGGTCACGGCCATCCGCATGCGGAACCCTTGCCCGTGGGCCTGTCGATGGTTACCGCGCATGACCCGAACGACCGCGACAGCCCGCGGGTGGAGCGTCACCTGCCGCGTTTTCAGGCCGCCCGCGCGCCCGAACCCGGCGCCAGGGGCGGTGGCGATTGGAGCGCTGGCGATTGGGGAGATTGGCCCGACCTGCTGGCGGATCGCTCGGGGCGCGCGGGGGAGCAGTTGAACGTGACACCAAGGGGAGAGTTCGCGACCGTCAGCTCATCGCTGGTGGCGCTGCCCGCGGATGGGGCACCGATCTGGCTGTTCGCACCCGGCCCACCGCATGCGGCACGTTTCGCACCGGTGTGATAGGATGCAACCATCATGGGGTTGCTATGGTTCCTGTTCGGCGGCGCGTTGCTTCTGGCCCTGCTTTGGGGTCTGAAACTGTTCGAGCGCGCGTCGGTCAAGGATGTGAAGACCCTGATGGCCTGGATCGCCGCCCTGGGCGGGTTGTCGCTGGCGGTCCTGCTGTTCCTGACCGGGCGCGGCTGGATCGCCCTGAACGGGCTGCTGCTGTTCGGGCCGTTGTTGTGGCAGCGCTGGCGTGGGCCGCGGATCGGCACGCCGCCACCGGGCGGCGGTGGCGGCGGCTGGAGCAGTGCGTTCCGGCCGCGCGCGAGTGGTGCGATGTCGCGCGAGGAAGCCTATGACGTCCTGGGCTTGCGGCCCGGGGCGACGGAGGCTGAAATCAGGGCTGCGCATCGGCGACTGATGCGCGGCGCGCATCCCGATGGGGGCGGGTCGGACTGGCTCGCTTCACGCGTGAACCAGGCGAGGGATGTGTTGCTCGGTACGTCCAAAAGTGGTTGAACCGTGCCACGAAATCGCCATTTCTAGCTCGCATTGAAGCGAAGCCGTATCGCTGGAGTGTTTCGTGACGAAGCCATTACGCAAGGTCGTCCTGCCGGTTGCGGGCCTTGGGACCCGGTTCCTGCCAGCCACCAAGGCCATGGCCAAGGAAATGCTGCCGGTCGTCGACAAGCCGCTGATCCAGTATGCGATCGAGGAAGCGCGCGCCGCCGGCATCGACCAGTTCTGCATGGTGACGGGTCGCGGCAAGACCGCGCTCGTCGAACATTTCGACATCGCCTACGAGCTGGAACGCACGTTGCGGGAACGCGACAAGACCGACGCGCTGGCACTGCTGAAAGGCACCCAGGTCGAGCCGGGATCGATGGTCACCGTACGCCAGCAGGTGCCGATGGGCCTGGGCCATGCGATCTGGTGCGCGCGTTCCTTCATCGGCGACGACCCGTTTGCGATCATCCTGCCCGACGATATGGTGCTGTCCGATACGCCCTGCCTCGCGCAACTGGCCCAGGCCTATCGGGAAACCGGCGGCAACATCGTCGCGGTCGCGGAAGTCCCGCGAGAACATACCAATCGCTATGGCATCCTGAAGATCGGCCGCGACGATGGCCGGTTGGTCGAGGTCCAGGGCCTGGTCGAAAAGCCGGCGCCAGCCGATGCGCCGTCGACCCTCTCGATCCTGGGCCGCTACGTGCTGATGCCGGAGGTGTTAGGCCATCTGGCCAGGATGGAACGCGGTGCCGGGAATGAGGTACAATTGACCGACGGCATGGCGAAGCTGATCGGCACGCAGCCCTTCCACGGGCTGCGCTATGAAGGTCGGCGGTTCGACTGCGGCGACAAGATCGGCTTCCTGGAAGCCCAGATCGCCTTCGCGCTGAAACGCCCCGACCTTGCCGACGCCGTGCGCGGATTCCTGCGCAAATATGTGTGAGTGCTGATGACATTCTCCCACCGGTTCGACCCCACCGTCCTGCGCGAGTACGACATTCGCGGCATCGTCGGCAAAACCCTGCATGAAGCCGACGCCTTCGCCATCGGCCGCTGCTTCGGCTCCATCGTCGCCGGCAAGGGTGGCACATCCGTCGCGGTCGGCTACGATGGCCGGCTGTCCAGCCCGGCCATGGAAGCGGCGCTGGTGCGGGGCCTGACCGAAAGCGGGATCGAAACCATCCGCATCGGCCTCGGCCCGACGCCGATGCTCTACTACGCCGCCGCCACGCTCGGCACGGGTGGCGCGATCATGGTGACCGGCAGTCACAATCCGCCGGACTATAACGGCTTCAAGATGACCCTGGGCGGCAAGCCGTTCTTCGGCCCACAGATTCAGGATCTGGGCCGCATGGCGGCCGAAGGTACGGTCGTCGCCGCGGGTGCGGCCCCCAGCCGGAGCCAGGATGTCAGCGCCGCCTATATCGAGCGCGTAGCGCAGGACTGGGACGGTGGTAGCCGGGAACTGACCGTCGTCTGGGATAACGGCAACGGATCGGCTGGCGACGTGCTGGCGCGCCTGGTGCGGCGCCTGCCGGGCCGGCACACCATCCTGAACGGCACGATCGACGGGACCTTCCCCGCGCATCACCCCGACCCGACCGTGCCCGCCAACCTCCAGGAACTGATCCATGCGGTCGCGGCGCAGGGCGCCGATCTGGGCATCGCCTTCGATGGCGACGCGGATCGGATCGGCGTCGTGGATGACAAGGGCGCCATCCTGTTCGGGGACCAGTTGCTGATTGTGATGGCGCGCGACGTGCTCGCCACTCGCCCGGGTGCCACGATCATCGCCGATGTGAAAGCCAGCCAGGTCCTGTTCGATGAGGTCGCGCGCGCCGGTGGTACACCGGAGATGTGGAAGACCGGCGGGGGAAATGTCGGGTCACATCTTCTTCGCCGATAAATGGTACGGTTTCGACGACGCGCTGTACGCCGCCGTGCGCACACTGGGCATCATTGCCCGCATGCAGGGCAAACTGTCCGCGGTGCGGGAGGCCCTGCCGCAGGTCATCAATACGCCCGAGGTTCGCTTCGACTGCGACGACACGCGCAAATTCGCGGTCATCCAGGAAGTCGCGGCACGCCTCAAGGCGGTCGGCGCCAATGTCAACGCGATCGATGGCGTACGGGTGAACACCGACGACGGGTGGTGGCTGTTGCGTGCCTCCAACACCCAGGCTGTGCTGGTGGCGCGAGCGGAGGCACGGTCGGAGGCTGGGCTCGACCGTCTGAAGGCGGCGCTGGTGGCGCAGCTCGTGGCGAGCGGTCTGTCGGCCCCGGATTTCTCGGGCAGTAACGCCGGGCATTAGGCTGGGCTCGCGCCGACCAAGGCCGGTCAACGCGATCCTGCTTTCCGGCCGCTACAAGATGAACGCCCCTGACCCCGGGGCGGACGTTCCATTCACACGGATCGAGAAGTCCGCGATTCCATCGCCGGTCGCGTCGCCCATCACCAGCGAATAGCTTGGCGCCGACGCCACCCGCAGCTCCCCGGGTGTGTTTGAGAACGCAGCCGAACCAATGAACGAAAACACCTGATCGCCGCCGATCGTCGTGTTCGCGTCCAGCGCCGACAGGTCGATCTGGTCCCCGGCGAGCGCGTCGAAATCCCCGATCGTGTCCCGGTTGACGACGGCAACCGTCGATTCATTGAAGGCGAGATAGGCGAACCGGTCGGCACCCAAACCGCCCAGCAGCATATCCGCGCCGCCCTTGCCGGTCAGAACATCGTTGCCGTTGGCCCCCGTGATCGTGTTGGCCAGGCTATTGCCGGTCAGGGCCAGGCCTGGGGCGCTGGTGGCGGCTTGCAGGAACTCGATCTGGCTGCTGGTCGGCAGCGTATAGCCCACACTCGCGATGACCGTGTCCGACCCGCCGCCCGCCAGTTCGGTCACGACGTCGGATGCATCGTCGACGTTGTAGGTATCGTCGGCGGTGCCGCCTACCATCAGGTCGATGCCTGGCGCACCGGTCAGCGTATCGGGTCCCGCGGTGCCTATGCGCGCGGTGACCGGTGGCGTGACGCTGCTGGCGTTTCCAGCCCGATCCACCGCCTTGGCGGTCAGCGCATGTACACCGCTCGACAGAGTGGTCGGCAACACCCAGGTCCCGGTAGCACTCGCGATCACGGGCGCCAGCGGCACACCGCCATCAAAGACCGTGACCTGCGCCAGCGCCTCTGACGTGCCTGACACCTGCGATGGGGATACGCCACCAATCACCGGCTGGGGCGGTGCCATCGTGTCGATTGTCACCGTCAGGTAGGACGACAACCCGCCCACGTTGCCGGCCGCATCGGTCACGCGCGTGGCCATGTTGTGCACGCCCTCGGGCAGCACCGAGCTGGTCACCGACCAGGTCCCGCCGGCGTTGATCTTGGCGGAGCCCCGCTCGATGCCTTGGGAATAGAGCGTGATCGTCCCGCCCGCTTCGCCGGAACCATTGAAGATGGGTGCCGTGATGCTGGTGATGTTGTCGGCGACCGATCGGCCGTTGTCTGACGCCGTTGCCAGATTGGGTGTCGGCGGTGCCGCGGGCGCGGTCGTGTCGATCGTCACCGTTAGCGACGCCGACGCGGCGGACGTGTTGCCGGCGGCATCCGTCGCCAGGGCGTTGATCTGATGCGGCCCGTCACCCAGCGTCGTGGACTTGATCGACCACGCCCCCGCGCCGTTGGCGGTACCTGTGCCGATCACCGTGGTGCCGTCGCGTAGGGTGATCGTGCTGTTTGCCGCCGAGCTGCCGGTGAAGGTCGGCGTGGTGACCTTGGTCAGATTGTCGGTCGAGGAAACACCGGTGTCGGAGACGCCATCAAGGTCCGGCGTCCCGGGCGCGGCCGGCGGCGTGGTGTCGATCGTGACGGTCAGACTGGTGGATGCGGCGCTGGTCCCGTTGGCATTGGTCGCGGTGGCCGTGATCACATGGCTGCCAGCGGACAGCGTGGAGGCCGTGATGGACCACGTGCCGTTGATCGCGGCAACGCCGGTACCGATCACTGTTACTCCGTCGAGCAAGGTGACGGTCACCGACGGATCCGCGGTGCCCGTGAACATCGGCGTGACGACATTCGTGAGATTATCCGTATTCGACTCGCCGCTATCAGAACCCACCGCCAAATCCGGCGCGCTCGGCACCGCCGGCGGAGGCGCGATCGCGGTGTTCACGTCGACCTTGACATTGGCGCCGGCGAGCGTGGTGGTGCGCGTGTAGGTCTGCGTGAGGCTGCCGCCCGAGAAGGTGAGCGTGTAGCTGCCCTGGGGAACCGCGATCTGATAGCCGCCCGACGACCAGGTGGTCGTGCTGAACGTGCCGGGCGTGCCCACCAGCGTCACAGTCACGCCGCCGCGCCCCTCCCCGGCGTCGTAGAATCCGTCACTGTCGCCATCGCCGAACACGACGCCGAGAACCTGTGGCGCATAGGCGAAGCGGTTGCCCAGCTCCTGCGTGATCACTAGCGGGCCGACATTGGTCGCGGGATTGGCTTCCGGCGTGATGTCGATGCCGATCTCGGCGAAATCCGCGGACAACAAATTGTCGCGGTGCCCGGCCGGCGATTGCATGCCGCCAGGCCCGAAACCCCAGTCGATTACGAACCCGGCATGACCATAGACCACGGATTCCGAGTAGGCGTAGATGTTCTCGCCCAGGGTCGAGTAGCCGGTGTAGCCCGCGTTGACCGCCCGTTGGGCGAAGTCCGGCTCACCCGGCAATTGGTGCGATTGCGTGTCGGCGGCGATCATCTGCGCCGAATGGAACGCCGCCGCGTTTTCCAGCAGCGTGTTCCAGGCCAGCGGCGCAACCGGGGAAAACGCGGCCATCTGCGCCTCGAACAGCGCCATGTCGACGTTGAAAAACCGGATCGCGGCTGTGATATCCGGGGTGATCCCTGTTTGCGTGGCGGCGTCCGTGATCAGGCGCGCGAACTCCCCATCTGGATCAGCCCGCAGGCGGTTGATCCATTCGAGCATTTCCTGTTCCTGATTCGTCGGCAGCGACATACCTGTTCTCCGTGAGCCGGCCGGACCCTACCCATGCACGCGGCGGGCGGGGAAGCGAAATCGGGTTTCTGGACGTCGTCATTGCCGCCGGCGGTAGCGATGGGTAAGAGCAGGCGGACATCGGAGCAGCGGAGCGGCAGGCGAAGCATGTCATACATCATCCAAGGCGCGACCGGCCCGTGGGAGATCGTGGTGGGCCTCGAGGTTCACGCCCAGGTCATCAGCCAGTCCAAGCTGTTCTCGGGCGCGGCCACGGCCTTCGGCGCGGATCCCAACACCCAGGTCAGCTTCGTCGATGCCGCCTTTCCCGGCATGCTGCCTGTCATCAACCGCGTCTGCGTGGAACAGGCCGTGCGCACCGGGCTTGGCCTGAATGCGCAGATCAACAAGGTCAGCCGTTTCGATCGGAAGAACTATTTTTACGCCGACCTGCCGTCCGGCTATCAGATCAGCCAGTACGAACATCCCGTCGTCGGCACCGGCACGATCGAAATCGAACTCGCTGATGGGTCCACACGCCAGATCGGCGTCACGCGCCTGCATCTGGAACAGGATGCCGGCAAGTCGCTGCACGACCAGCATCCGACCAAGTCCTATATCGACCTCAACCGCGCTGGCGTGGCGTTGATGGAGATCGTGTCGGAACCCGATATCCGCTCTCCCGAGGAAGCCGGCGCCTATCTGCGCAAGCTGCGCTCGATCCTGCGCTACCTGGGGACCTGCGACGGCAACATGGAGGAAGGCTCCATGCGCGCCGACGTGAACGTATCCGTCCGCAAGACCGGGGAGCCGTATCGCACGCGCTGCGAGGTGAAGAACGTCAACTCCGTCCGCTTCGTCATGCAGGCGATCGAGGCCGAGGCGGCGCGGCAGGTGGAGGTCTGGGAACAGGGCGAGGAGGTAAGGCAGGAAACCCGCCTGTTCGATCCCGGACGCGGCGTGACGCGATCCATGCGGTCGAAGGAAGACGCGCATGACTACCGCTATTTTCCCGACCCCGATCTGTTGCCCCTGGTGCTGGAAGACGATTGGATCGAGCGGATTCGCGCCGGTCTGCCCGAGCTGCCAGACGCAAAGAAGGCCCGGTTCATGGGGGATTTCGGCCTGACCGGCTATGACGCCGCGGTGCTGACGGCCGAAAAGGAAACCGCCGATTTCTACGAAGCCGTCGCCCGGGGCCGCGATCCCAAGATCGCCGCGAACTGGGTGATGGGGGATTTCTTCGCGGCCATGAACCGCCTGGGGCGGTCCATCAATGATCCGCCTGTCAGCGTTGCCAACCTGGGTGGGCTGCTGGATCTGATGGCCGACAACACAATCAACGGCCGCATCGCCAAGGACGTGTTCGAGGCGATGGTCGAAACCGGCAAGGACGCGGCAGCGATCGTTGACGAAAAGGGCCTGCGCCAGGTCATCGATACCAGCGCGATCGACGCTGCCGTTGCGCGGATTCTGGCCGCCAACCAGGACAAGGTCGCGGAGTACAGATCGGGCAAGGACAAACTGTTCGGCTTCTTCGTCGGCCAGACGATGAAGGCCATGGCCGGCAAGGGTAATCCGGCGCTGATCAATGCGGCGCTGAAGAAGGCGCTGGCCTGAATGCGTCATTGGCTGATCCTGCTCGCGCTGCTGGCCCCTTTATCGGCGGGTGCGCAGACGCCGACCGAAAAGCGAACGGCGATCGGGCAGATGCTGGACGCCTTGAAGGCCGCACCGACCGAGGAAATGGCCGGCTTGATCGATGGCCGGCTGCGCCGTTTGCAGATCGAGGCGTCGACCCCCGCTGTGACATTGCTGATGTCACGTGGCCTGCGCGATATCAGCGCCGGCCAGTATGACGACGCGATCGAGGTGTTTTCCGACGCGATCACGCTCGATCCCGCGCATGCCGAAGCCTGGCACCAGCGCGCCGTCGCGCGCTACCGGGCGGGGGACACGATCGGGGCGATCCAGGACCTGGACGAGACATTGCGCCGCGAACCCCGATACTACGCCGCGTTCCGCACCATGACCGACATCGCCGCGCAGAAGGAGGATTGGGCGACCGCCCTTTCAGCCTGGGAAAAGGTGCTGGAACTGGTGCCGAAGCTGCCGAACGGGCAGGAGCGGCTGAAGGACCTGAAACGCAAGGCCCTGGGCCAGGACGCGTAGTACCAGGCGTCGTTGAGGCCGAGCCGCCGGCCGTTTCCCCGCCCGACGGTGGTGGCCGAAGGGCCGCCGTCCACGAATGTTGTTGTACCAGATGGGCAAGCCGTGGATGGCGCGCGGGCGGCGCCATGACGAGGCGATATGGCCCGACGGATCAGCCTTACCGTCCCCGGTACGGATCACCTACCGGTCGGTGAACCGCAACTCGATGCGCCGATTCCGCGCCCTGGCCTCCGGCGTGTCTTCGTCCGTCAGTGGCTGGAACTCCGCGAACGCCGTGGCCGCCAGTCTCTCGGCGGGCAAACCCTGCGCGATCAGGTACTTCACTACCGTGATCGCGCGGGAAGATGACAGTTCCCAGTTGGTTGATCCGCGCACCGGGGAGCGGTCGCTGTGCCCGTCCACGCGCAGTACCCAATTGATGTCCTTGGGAATCTCAGACGCAATCTGCAGGACCACCTGGGCCAGGGATCCGATCTGCTCCCGACCCGCCGCGGTCAGCTCGTAGCTGCCCACCGGGAACAGCACCTCACTCTGAAACACGAACCGGTCGCCCACCACCTGGATGCCCGCCCGGTTTTCCAGGACCTCGCGCACGCGGCCGAAAAACTCGCTGCGATAGCGGCGAAGCTGTTCCATCCGATCCAGCAGCGCGACATTCAGGCGTTGTTCCAGTTCGGCGATCGTCGTTTCCCGTGCGCGTGTGTCGCTCTGGGCCAGGTCGAGCGCGGCGGCGACGCGGGCCAGTTCGGCCTGGCGCTGTGCCGCCTCTCGCCGTTGCGCTTCAAGGTCACGCCGCAGGCTGGCCAGTTCCTCCCGTGCGGCGAGCAGGGCCGCGGCCTGCGCGGTCGCACCGGACTCGGCACTTTCCCGAAGTCGGGATTCGGCGAGCAGTCGGGCGGCCGCCTGTTCGGTCATGACGCGCATCGCGCGATCCAACTCCGCGAGGCGCCGTTCGGCGTCGGCCAGACGAGTGCGAGCGGCTTCGCGTTCCCGTACTGCCTCCTCGGTCGTACCGCGCAACGTACGGTCCAGTTCCGCCACCTGCCGCTCGGCTTCACCCAGGCGATTGCGCAGGCTGTCCCGCTCCTGCGCCGTTGTCTCGGCGCGTTCCGTGGCCTGGGCCGCCATGCCGCGCAACCGTTCCGCCGCCGCCGTCGCCGCATCCAGCGCCAGACGAGCATCGGTTTCCCGCAGCACCAGCCGGTCGCGATCGGCGGTCAATTGGTTGGCCAGCTCACGCTGGTCCTCCACCTGGCGCGTCAACGAGCGCCGCGTCGCCTCGGCCTGCGCGACCTGTCGTTCCAGATCGGCGGTGCCGGCGGTCAGGCTGGCGACGCGCCCGCGTTCCTGCACCAGTTCGGATCGCAGCCCGGCCAGGTCATTACGCAATTCCTCCAGCGCCCGGTCGCGGCCGGACAGCGCCGTGGTCAGCACGCCTTGGGCCAGGATGAAGACCAGAAGGACGAAGATGATGACCATCAACAGAGTCGACAGGGCGTCCACATAGCCGGGCCAGGCGTCCAGCCCGTTGTCGCCCCGCCGCCTCCTGCGTGCGGCCATGCTCTATCTCTTGTCTTCGGCCAGCGCGGCGACCGTGCGGGTCAGCAGCCGCAGGTCATTCCGCAGGTCCGATGTCGCCGCCGATCGTCCCTGCGCGGATTCGTTGATCAGGCGTTGCAAGCCCACATCAATCGCGCGCAGATGCTCATGCGCGACCGCGTCGCCTACGCGCATCTCGGTCAAGCGTTGCAAGGCTGGCCCCAGAGCGGCCTGGGCTTCCGCGATGCGCGCCATCAATTGCTGGCTGGTGCGCATCGTCTCGGACAGCGTGGCCATCCGCTCGTTCAACGCCAGAACCGCCTGATTGGTTCTTTCGCGGCCTTCCTCGCCACGCGCCAGGATGCGTTGCAGGCCTTCCAGGTTCTCCGCGGTTTGCTCCAGCAGTGCCTGGACGTAGACAGGGATACTGCCATCGCCTTCAGCCAGCACGCCCGAGGACAGGCGCGTCAGGCCCGCGAGCCACTCCTCCAGTTCATTGAAAAAGCGGTTCTGTGCCTGGCCGGCCGTCAGATCCAGAAACCCCAGCACCAGGGCGCCAGCCAAGCCGAACATGCTGGCGGAAAAGGCAATGCCCATGCCGGCCAGCGGGCCGGCCAAACCGGTCTTCAGGTGATCCAGGATCTGATTGAGGTCACCGGTTCCGACCGACAGCCCGCCGATCACGTCGGAGATCGACCCGATGGTCTTCAGCAAGCCCCAGAACGTGCCCAGCAGCCCTAGGAAGATCAGCAGCCCCGTCATGTAGCGGGACAGTTCCCGGCTTTCGTCGAGTCTGGAGGCAAGTCCGTCAAGCAGGGTTCGCATGGCACTGGCGGACAAGGTCATCCGGCTTTCATCGCCCCGTGCCGCCGCGTCGCGTCCCGCCAGCATGCTGGCCATCGGCGCCAGCAGCCGCGGGGTCGGCGCTGTCGATCGTGCATCCGGCCGACCCTGGTAGGCGCGCATCCACAACACCTCGGGGCGCAGTCGCAGCACCTGACGCAAGTTCCAGGCGATGCCCAGGACCAGGACCGCCAGGATCAGCCCATTCAAGGCAGGGCTGCCGTCAAACGCGGTGATCAGCGTCGGGGACAACAGGCCGGCCACACTCCCGACGACGACGAGGAAGATCGCCATTCGGGCCAGGTAGATGGCGGGGTTGGTCATCATGGTGTCGCGTTTGTCCCCAGCAGGCTGACATCGACGCGATCCGGCGGCCCCCCCGCGGCCTGGGAGCCCAGCGCACGCACGAATATGCGGCTGGAGGCGACGCCTTCGGCGATCAGGGCGGTGCGGACCGCGAGGGCGCGCGACAGCGACAGCCGTCGTGCCACCGATGGGTCGTCGGCCTTGCCGGCGGCATAGGCCAGCACGTTGAAGGTGGCGGTATCGCGACTTGGCGCGGCGCCGATGAAGCGGCGGATAGCATCCATGCTGGCGGTACTCAGGTCGGTCGCCGCCGCGTCGAAGGTCAGCCGCATGCCCGCGGCGGAATCGCTGGCGCGGGTGGTCGATGTCGCGGTGACCGGTGGTGCTGGCGGGGGCAGGGCGGACGCCGCGGGTACGGCCGGGATGGGCGCGGTCTCCGCCGCCGGTGGCGTCACGATCGGCAACGTCGCTTCACGCGTCGGCGTCGTCGCGGATTGGGCCGCGGATTGGCTGGGCGCTGCCGTCGGCGGCGTTGGCATGATCGTCCGGCGCGCCTCTGGCTGGCGGGGCGGGGGCGCGGGTTGTTGTGAGGGGGGGCGGCTGCCAGGCAGGGGCAGCGCGTCAAGCGCGCGCAGATCAATCGTCACTTGTGCGCGCGTCGGCGCGATCGCCA
>WBZQ01000230.1_pt2 | contig 23280 bp, 20 predicted proteins | sample 5204251 | NCBI WGS metagenome assembly WBZQ01 (sample SAMN12412402, study PRJNA552823) | activated sludge metagenome | isolation source: activated sludge from nitrification reactor of wastewater treatment plant... | place: USA: Virginia | collected 2017-09
GCCGGCCGTTGGCGTCCCACACCTCGCTCAGCCACCGCAGCCGCCGCACCAGCAGCAGCCGCTCGCGGTCCTCCTCGATCCAGGTGGTCAACCGCGGCCAGGCGGTCAGCAGCGCCTCGTGGGTGACCTGCACGTTGTCCAGCGACACCGTCAGCAGCCGGGCCGCGGCGAAGCGTTCGACCAGTTCGATGCGCGGCTCACCGTCGGCGGTGAGGTCGGCCAGGGGCACGACACGACGGGTGACGGTGTCCTCATCGACGTTGACCATCGCCAGCAGCAGGGTGCGGGCTGCGGCCTGTTCGTCGGGGGTGAGCGCCGCGTACACGTCCTCTGCGGACTTCTCGACCGCACCCGCGATGCGGCCGGTCGCGAGGTAGTCGCGGACCGTCAGCCTGCGGCCGTCGGACTCCTGCCAGGTGGCCCGCAGGGCATGGCTCAGCAGTGGCAACGCACCGGCTCCGGGCGCCCCTCCCGTGCTGGCGACATCGTCGAGCAGCATCCGGACCAGGTCGTCGTCGACGCTCACCCCGGCGGCGTCGGCGGGCCCGACGATCACCTCGCGCAACTGTTCGGCCGTCATCGGCGCGATCAGCATCTGCCCACGGATCGGCACGCCGCGCGAGGACGCCTCGTGGGCGTAGGCGTAGATGTCGGGGCGGACCACCGACACGACAACCATGTCCCAGCCACGGGACAGTTCCGCCCACTGCGCGCCCTGCGCGATGCCCTCGGCATACGGGTGCAGCGTGAGGATCTCCTCGTACTGGTCGATCACCAGGATCGCCGGGCCCGGCCGGTCGTCCTGCTCGTGCAGGTCGTCGAGGGCCTTCTCGAAGGCGCCCACCGGGTCGATGCCCGGCACCATCACCGCGTACTTCCAGCCGTGCAGCGGCCCGGGGGTGCCGACGGCACTGCCGAGCGCCACCCGCACCAGCGACGACTTGCCCACACCGGAATGCCCGAGCACGACGAACGCGGGCGGCACCGCGGCGGCGGTCTCGTCGTCGTCCATCGCCGCGCGCTCGGGGAGCCACTCCCGGTACACCTGGGCGACGGACTCGACCAGATGCCCCATCTGTTCGCGGCGCCCGAAGTACCGGGAGCTGTCACCGGCGTTGAACGTGGCGAAACCGAGGTACGGCGATTCGGGCCGGGACCGACGACGGCGACCGCCCCGGCGGGACAAACCGTCGATGGCAGCCCACCACGCGGCCACGTCGCCGGGTGCGACGCCGCACACCCCCAGCACCCGGTCGAACGGTTCGCGGCTGGCCTTGGTGGGCGCGTGCTGCCCGGCGAACCAGCCCGCCACGGTTCCCAGCAAGGCGTCGGCGCGCTCGGCGACGTCGCGCACACTGAGCCCGGCCGCCTCACGGCACGCCGTCAGCGCCGCACCCAGATCCTCCCGGGTGCGGATGTCCTCGGGTGAGCGTGGCCGTGCGGCGACGTCGTCCCGGGGCGCGGAGCGACTGAGTTGCTCTGCCGTCACACCGCCGCCTTCTGTCCCGTATCGGGGTGTTCGAAGTTGCCGCGGCAGCCATTGTCAGCGTGCATTTCCACCCCCCGTTCCGTCGTGTTTTACCTGGTCACTGTATCGAATCGCGTATCGACTTGGTGGTTGGTGCAGGTTCTTCACTCCCGCACCGACCGGTCCACCGAATAATTCGAGTCCTCAGTATGTCGTTGCATCCCGGTTGCCGGGAACTACCCCAACGGAGGACACCAATTGAGTACGGCGACCATCTCCTCGCACATTCCCTGGGCCGGTCCCGAGCGCGACGCCCCGCCCACTCCGGCCGCGAGCACAGCTGTGGACTCCGGACAGACCAGTCCGGCGCTCACCGACCGGGAGATCGAGGTGCTGCTGACGTGGCTGCGGGTGGGCACCAAGGAGTCGGCGGGCCGGGAACTGTTCATCGGTACTGCGACGGTCAAGTCGCACCTGACCCGCATCCGGCAGAAGTACATGGCCGTCGGTCGCCCGGCGGCGTCGAAAGCGGCACTGTTCATCCGGGCCGTCCAGGACGGGTACATCGACATCTCCGACTGGCAGGACGTCGGCCTCATCGACCCCGAGGCCGAGGACCACTAGGCGGGCTCTTCCGGCCCCGACAGTCCGCTAGGCCGGCCGGGTACCCGCCAGTCCGAGGAACTGGCCGACGGCCGAGTTGAACGCGGGGCCGGCGTCGCGGTGCACGCTGTGCCCGACGTCGAACTGTTCGAAACCTGACTCCGGTAGGGCGGTCGCCAGATCACGCAGGTGCCGGGGTTGCAGAAAACTGCGGGTGCCGCCGGAGATGACCAGCGTGCGTGTGGTCACCTCGGGCAGCCGCTCCCACCACCCCGGATCGGCGACGGCGAACTGCTGCTGCACAGCCTCCCCGACGGCCCGGTCGCAGCGCAGCACCGGCAGCGGGTTGCGCAGCAGCGCGGCGATCCCGCGGACCCGTTCGCCCAGACCCGCACCCATGGTGATCTCCTCGGCGAGGTCGGCGTCGTCGCGTGGCATCGGCGGTACCTCCTCCAGCACCAGCGACCGCACCCGCGTCGGATGCTCCATCGCCAGCCGCAACGCCGAATGCGCGCCCAGCGAATGCCCGATCACGTCGGCCTGTTCGACGCCGAGATCGTCGACGACGGCGCGCAGGTCGTCGGCGAAGCTGCCGAGTGAGTAGTCGCCGGTGTGGGCGCTGCGGCCGTGCCCGCGCAGGTCGGGGGCGATCACGGTGCGGCCGGCCCGGCGCAGCATCGACGCCGTCGACCGCCAGGTGCTGTGGTCCGACCCCATCCCATGCACCAGCAGGACCGGGGGCCGCGTGTCGATCGGTCCCGAGGTGCGCACGGCCAGCGTGGTGCCGCCGGCACCGGTCAGGGTTCGCATGGCACCCACCCTAAGCGGGTACGAATGGGGCAAGTACGGATGGGGCAGGTGTCAGCGGTCCCGGAACCAGCCCGAGTTCTTGGCCCGCCACACCATGTCCTGCCAGTAGTCCCACTGATGGGTGCCGAGCAGGGCGTAGTCGGTGGTGATCGGGATGCCCTGGGCGGCGGCCGCGGCCTGGAAGATCCCGGCTTGCTGCAACGCCAGCATCTCCAGCGGGGTGCCCTTCGCCGAGCCGACGGGGTCGACGTTGTACTGCCCCCAGATGCCGGTGGCCGAGGCGATCCGGATCTTCATCCCGCGCATCCGGTTCAGCTGCATGACGGGGTCGTTGTTGATCCAGCGGATATCCCAGGGCGGTCCCCACATGGCGTCGGCGTTGAACGGGCCCAGCCCGGCCTCGATACCGGCGTCGGCCAGCGCGATCCTGATACCTGTGCGCATACCGGGCGAGGCGAGGCTGATGTAGCCCGACATCGAGAACGCGTGCGAGATGCGTTTGCGGTGGTGGGCGGCGTAGGTGAGGGCCGCACCACCGCCCATCGAGACGCCCATGATGGCGTACTTGCCGCTGCGGCCGGTCGCCATGCCGCGGGCGTCGAGTTCGCGAATGATCCGGTTGAGCCTGCACGTCCAGCGGTACCGGTACTTGATCTTGTTGCCGGGTTTGGCGTTCCAGTCGGTGTAGAAGCTCGCCAGTCCGCCGACCGGTTCGACGACGTTGACGCCGCTGTAGGCCATCTTGGCGATGTTGGTCTCGTACGCCCAGCCGCTCTTGCGGCTCGTGGCCCGCAGGCCGTCGAGCGCGATGACGGTTTTGTAGTTTCCGGCGCCCACCCACATGTCCACCGGCTTGGCCGGCATGCCGCAGCCGCCGACGATGAACCGGTAGTGTGCGACGGCCGCGGCCTGGCCCGCGCCCGTCACTCCCAGTCCGGCCGCGATCAGCACGACCATCAGCAGCACGCCCGAACGCAGCGACCACCGGCGTCTGCGCCTGGGTGGGTCGGGGTTCGAGCGTGCGGGTATCCGGACGGGCAGAGATCTCACCCGACCAGTCAATGCGGCGACCGTTCGCAAAGCGAGAGGACGCGACAGATCGCAACAGGGTTGTTACCAAAGTTAATGCTGTGACTAAATCACATCTATGTGACCAGAGAGGCGCGCTGCGGCACCGAGAATGCCAGGCTCCACACACTTCGCATCGGGACATCGACCTGCCGTCACTGCATCGAGTCACGCATTCGGACGACCCCGAAACGTCCGGATTGTCGTTACCGTTACGAACATGATTGCCACGCCCACGACGACCGGAAACCGACATGTGCCGACCCGCTACGGCCGAGCGGGCCGCTTCCGTGCGCTCACACGCCTGACGATGATCGGACTGGCGATGGTCGTATCGCTCGTCATGACCGCGTGTGGCGGAGACAGCAACGGCCGCACCATCACCATCGAGTTCACGGCGAATCCGCACCAGTCTTCGGGGTCCCGGCTGGTCGTCGACGGCGCATCCGTCGGGCGCGTCACGTCCGTCAAGATGCTGACGCGCGGCGGCGCGCCCAGGGACACCTTCTACCAGGTCACAGCCACGATCGACCGCAGCACCAAACTGCCCGCCGACGTAAAGGCGGTGGCCGTGACCGGCGACAAGAACCCCTTCATCGAACTGACACCGGCCTACAGCGGCGGCGGGCCCGAGTTGGCCGACGAAGCGACCATCCCGCTCCACCACACCCTGGTCGATTGACCGGCCCGGTCCGGCCGATCACCGGTCCCGCAACCTCCCGCCGGCCGACATCACCGGTGTCCTACCCAAAGAAGCAGCGCCCCAGCCGCTTTCGCGGCTGAGGCGCTGCCCGATGACTCACAGAGTCAGATCACTCAGAGATCAATGATCACTTGATGATCTTGGTGACGCGACCGGCACCGACGGTGCGGCCACCTTCGCGGATGGCGAAGCGCAGGCCCTCGTCCATGGCGACCGGCTGGATGAGCACAACGCTCATCTCGGTGTTGTCGCCCGGCATGACCATTTCGGTGCCCTCGGGGAGGGTCACGACGCCGGTCACGTCGGTGGTACGGAAGTAGAACTGCGGACGGTAGTTGTTGAAGAACGGGGTGTGGCGGCCGCCCTCGTCCTTCGACAGGATGTACGCCTGGCCCTCGAACTCGGTGTGCGGGGTGGTGGTGCCCGGCTTCACGATGACCTGGCCACGCTCGACGTCCTCACGCTTGAGGCCGCGGAGCAGCAGACCCGCGTTGTCGCCGGCCTGAGCCGAGTCGAGCAGCTTGTGGAACATCTCGATGCCGGTGACGGTGGTCTTCTGCGACTTCTCGCGGATACCGACGATCTCGACTTCCTCGTTCACGTTGACCGAGCCGCGCTCCACACGACCGGTGACAACGGTGCCACGGCCGGTGATGGTGAAGACGTCCTCGACGGGCATGAGGAACGGCTTGTCGGTCTCGCGGACCGGATCCGGGATCGACTCGTCGACGGCAGCCATGAGCTCCTCGACCGACTTGGCCCACTCCGGGTCACCCTCAAGAGCCTTGAGAGCCGACACCTTGACGACGGGGGCTTCCTCGTCGAATTCCTGAGCGGCCAGCAGTTCGCGGACCTCCATCTCGACGAGCTCGAGGATTTCCTCGTCGTCGACCATGTCGGCCTTGTTCAGCGCGACCAGGATGTACGGAACGCCGACCTGGCGGGCCAGCAGCACGTGCTCACGGGTCTGCGGCATCGGGCCGTCGGTGGCGGCGACCACGAGGATCGCGCCGTCCATCTGGGCGGCACCGGTGATCATGTTCTTGATGTAGTCGGCGTGGCCCGGAGCGTCGACGTGTGCGTAGTGACGCTTCTCGGTCTCGTACTCAACATGCGAGATGTTGATGGTGATGCCACGAGCCTTCTCTTCAGGAGCCTTGTCGATCTGATCGAACGCGAAGCTCTTGTTGAGGTCCGGGTACTTGTCGTGCAGCACCTTGGTGATGGCCGCCGTCAGGGTGGTCTTGCCGTGGTCGACGTGACCGATGGTGCCGATGTTCACGTGCGGCTTGGTCCGCTCGAACTTCGCCTTCGCCACTTGATTGTCCTCCTGGACTGTTGCACTGCTGGGCGGATCCCAGCAGAGAATTTTTATGGGGTTGTTGTCGCGCCGTGGATCCCCGAGGTCCGGGGGGCGCTGCGCGGTCCTCGTCACGAGGAGCGCTCCGCTGGGGCCGGTGGTGGGCGGACGGTCTGCCCGCCCACCGCCAGGCGGCGGTAGTACTACTCGCCGGTGGCCTTCGCGATGATCTCCTTCGACACGTTCGCCGGAACCTCGGCGTAGGAGTCGAACACCATGGAGTAGTTTGCCCGGCCCTGGGTCTTCGACCGAAGGTCTCCGATGTAGCCGAACATCTCCGACAGCGGCACCTGTGCCTTGACGACACGAGCACCGCTGCGCTCCTCCATGGCCTGGATCTGGCCACGGCGGGAGTTCAGGTCGCCGATCACGTCACCCATGTAATCCTCAGGGGTGGTGACCTCGACGGCCATGATCGGTTCGAGGATGACCGGGTTGGCCTGCCTCGCAGCTTCCTTGAGGGCCTGCGCGCCGGCGATCTTGAAGGCCATTTCCGACGAGTCGACGTCGTGGTACTGACCGTCGAGCAGCGTCACCTTCAGGTTCACCAGCGGGTAGCCGGCGAGCACACCGTACTGCATGGCGTCCTGTGCACCCGCGTCCACCGACGGGATGTACTCGCGCGGAACGCGACCACCGGTGACAGCATTCTCGAACTCGTAGGTCGCGCCGTCCTCGGCGTCGACGAGCGGTTCGAGCTTGATGATGACCTTGGCGAACTGCCCCGACCCACCGGTCTGCTTCTTGTGGGTGTACTCGTGCTTCTCGACCACGCGGCGAATGGTTTCGCGGTAGGCGACCTGGGGCTTGCCCACGTTCGCCTCGACCTTGAACTCACGGCGCATCCGGTCCACCAGGATGTCGAGGTGGAGCTCGCCCATGCCGCCGATGACGGTCTGGCCGGTCTCCTCGTCGAGCTTCACCGAGAAGGTCGGATCCTCTTCGGCGAGCTTCTGGATCGCGGTGCCCAGCTTCTCCTGGTCGGACTTGGTCTTCGGCTCGATCGAGACGTTGATGACCGGGTCCGGGAAGCTCATCGACTCCAGGACGATCGGCGCATCGGCGGCACACAGGGTGTCACCGGTGGTCGTGTCCTTGAGGCCGATCATCGCGTAGATGTGGCCCGCGGTGGCGTCCTCGACCGGCATTTCCTTGTTGGCGTGCATCTGGAAGAGCTTTCCGATGCGCTCCTTCTTGCCCTTGGTCGAGTTGAGGACCTGGGTACCGGCGGTGAGGTGGCCGGAGTACACCCGCACGAAGGTCAGCTTGCCGAAGAACGGGTGAGCCGCGATCTTGAAGGCCAGCGCCGAGAACGGCTCGTCCTTGCTGGGCTTGCGGATCAGTTCCTGTTCCTCGTCGCCCACCTTGTGACCGTGCACCTCGCCGATGTCCAGCGGAGTCGGCAGGAAGTCGATCACCGCGTCGAGCATCGGCTGCACGCCGCGGTTCTTGAACGCCGAACCACACAGCACCGGGTACAGCTCGGAGTTGACGGTCATCTTGCGGATGGCGCCCTTGATCTCCTCGATGGTGAGTTCCTCGCCGGAGAAGTACTTCTCCATGAGGGCCTCGTCCGACTCGGCGACCGTTTCGAGCAGCTTCTCGCGGTACTCGGCGGCCTTGTCAGCGAGATCGGCGGGGATCTCCTGCACCTCGTACGAGGCACCCATCGTCACGTCGCCCTTGGCGTCGCCCGGCCAGACCAGCGCCCGCATCTCGAGGAGGTCGACGACACCGACGAAGTCGTCCTCCGCGCCGATCGGGAGCTGCAGGACCAGCGGCTTGGCGCCGAGCCGGTCGATGATGGTCTGCACGGTGAAGTAGAAGTCCGCGCCGAGCTTGTCCATCTTGTTGACGAAGCAGATACGCGGGACGTCGTACTTGGCGGCCTGCCGCCACACCTGCTCGGACTGCGGCTCGACGCCTTCCTTGCCGTCGAACACGGCAACGGCGCCGTCGAGGACGCGCAGCGAACGCTCGACCTCGACGGTGAAGTCGACGTGGCCGGGGGTGTCGATGATGTTGATCTGGTTCTTGTTCCAGAAGCACGTCACCGCGGCGGAGGTGATGGTGATACCACGCTCCTTCTCCTGCTCCATCCAGTCGGTGGTCGAGGCACCGTCGTGGGTTTCACCGATCTTGTAGTTCACACCGGTGTAGAAGAGGATTCGCTCCGTGGTGGTGGTCTTGCCGGCATCGATGTGCGCCATGATGCCGATGTTGCGAACCTTGTTCAGGTCGCTGAGCACTTCCTGTGCCATTACGTTCCCTTCGGGAAGTTTATTGACTAAAGGCAGATCTTATTCGCAAGGGTCGCTCGCTACGCTCGCGCCGCCGAAACAAGTTTCGGCGGGCTGGGGCGGGATTCGCTTCGCTGCATCCCGCCCCAGCAACCGTTATGGACTTATCCGTTCCGCAATACGCGTCGCCATGCCCTCGCGACAAGACCATCTGGCGTAGCCCTGCGCAGTAGCAATGCCCTGCGCAGCAGCGTTCACCAGCGGTAGTGCGCGAACGCCCGGTTGGCCTCGGCCATCTTGTGCGTGTCCTCGCGACGCTTCACCGAGGCACCGAGACCGTTGGAGGCGTCGAGCAGCTCGTTGGCCAGACGCTCGACCATGGTCTTCTCACGGCGCTGCCGGCTGAAGGTGACCAGCCAGCGCAGGGCGAGGGTGTTGGCGCGACCCGGCTTGACCTCGATCGGCACCTGGTAGGTGGCACCACCGACGCGGCGGCTCTTGACCTCAAGCGTGGGCTTGACGTTGTCGAGGGCGCGCTTGAGGGTGATGACCGGGTCGGTGCCGGTCTTGTCCCGGGCCTGCTCGAGAGCCTGGTAGACGATGCGCTCGGCGGTCGACTTCTTGCCGTCGAGCAGGATCTTGTTGATCAGCTGGGTGACCAGCGGCGAACCGTAGACCGGGTCGTTGATCAGCGGACGCTTGGGAGCGGGTCCTTTACGTGGCATGTCGCTTATCCCTTCTTGGCGCCGTATTTGCTGCGGGCCTGCTTGCGGTCCTTGACGCCCTGGGTGTCGAGCGAGCCGCGGATGACCTTGTAACGAACACCGGGGAGGTCCTTCACGCGACCACCGCGGACGAGCACCATCGAGTGCTCCTGCAGGTTGTGACCCTCACCGGGGATGTAGGCGGTGACCTCGACAGAGGTGGTCAGTCGCACACGGGCGACCTTCCGGAGCGCCGAGTTCGGCTTCTTCGGGGTGGTGGTGTACACGCGGGTGCACACGCCGCGACGCTGCGGGCTCTCTTTCAGAGCCGCGGTCTTGGTCTTCGACGGCTTGTCGTGGCGGCCCTTGCGGACCAGCTGGTTAATGGTTGGCACTGAGGCCCTTCCTTGGTTGGCAGTCTTCTTCGTTGCGGTTTGTGCTCCGGGCAGGATCCGCGAACCGAGGTCCACGGTTACTCCGCAACTCGCCCCACCGGCACATAAGTGCTGGTCAGTACATGTATCGCTACCCCGAGGTCGGGCGTGTTGCCGATCCTCGCATTAGCGCCTGTCAGCGCTGCGCGTCCTCCGCGGAGTCTCCTCCGAGCATGCGGGTGGGCACGCAGACTGGCCCAGCATGTGCCGGGCACCGCCGATTCACTCTACCGATCCGATTTGCACAGGTCAAAAAGCGCTCACCCAGCGCAAACAAGAGGCAGACCCACGATGACCACAACCCGCCCCTCTCCGCCCGCCAAGCCACCCCCTCCGCCCGCCAAGCCACCCCCTCGCTGGTTGAGGTGCGACGAGCCGCCAGGCGAGGAGCCTCGAAACCCGGTGACCCGACAGTGTCCGCAACCACCACAGATACCCTCGACCTCATGCGCGTGGCGACCTGGAATGTGAACTCGGTGAAGCAACGGATCCCCCGTCTCCTGCCCTGGCTCGACCAGCGGCAGCCGGACGTCGTCTGCCTGCAGGAGACCAAGCTCTCCGACGACGCCTTCCACGACGTTCTCGGCGCCGACCTGGCCGAACGCGGCTACGAGATCGCCCACAACGGCCAGGGTCAGTGGAACGGGGTGGCGCTGCTGAGCCGCGTCGGCCTCGACGACGTGCAGCACGGTTTCGCCGACGTCCCCGAGTACGACGGCAAAGTGGAGGCGCGTGCGGTGTCGGCGGTGTGCGGCGGCGTCCGCGTCTATTCGCTGTACGTGCCCAACGGCCGCGAGCCCGACTCGCCGCACTACATCTACAAACTCGACTGGCTGGCCAAGCTCGGTGCGTCCATCGCCGACCCGGCGTCGACGATGCTGTGCGGCGATATCAACATCGCACCCACCGACGCCGACGTCTACGACCCGGCCTCGTTCGACGGCCACACCCACGTGACGGCTCCCGAACGCGACGCCCTCGCCGCGCTCGAAGCGCTCGGCCTGACCGATGTGGTGCGGCGCCGCTGGCCCGGCGAACGGGTGTACAGCTACTGGGATGTTCCACAAGGACCTCGGCATGCGGATTGACCTGATCCTGGCCGGCAGTGATCCGGCCGAACGCACCAAGGCCGCCTGGGTCGACAGGCTGGCGCGCAAGGGCACCAAACCCAGTGACCACGCCCCCGTCATCGCCGACCTCGACACCGCCCCCGACGGTGACGTCGGCCCGATGGTCCCGCCGCCGTCCAATCCGGCCAAACGCGGCGGCAAGAAGGTTCCGCTGCCCCAGTCACAGGACAAGTGATGGCGAAGCTCGCCCGGACGAACCCCGCCCTGGCCAAGGCGATCAAGCCGGCCGCGACCAGGGTGGCCGGCGTCTACGGTGGCGCGGTAGGTCTGCTTCTCGGCGCCGCCCGCCGCACCGGTCTCCGGCGCCTGCCGGGGCCGCCGTCGACGACCGGCCTGCTGGTCGGCGCCAACGTCCTGGCGCTGACGTTCTGGCTCGGCCCGATCGGGCTCGCGGCGTCGGTGTTCGCCGGCCTGACCGCCGCCGCGATCACCGCGCTGACGGTCCGGTCCCGGCCCCTCAACGCGTACGAACGCGCCATCGCCGTCCAGGTGTTCGGCGAAGCTGCCTGGCTCGACGATGTGCACCTGACGACGATGTCGGTGCAGCACGGCCGGGCCTTCGCGTTCCCCGGCGCGGACGGCCGCACCTATCTCAACCTGGGCGCCAAGGGTTTTCACGCTCCGCTCGACGGCAATCGCCTCTACCCGGCGATCGGCCAGATCCTCGTCCACGAACTCACCCACGCCTGGCAGATCGAGCACTCGAAGTCGTTGGCCGCGTTCCTGTCTCACGCCGCCGAGGTCCAGCTCCGCAACGAACTCGGCGAACGCGTTTACGACATCGGTTCCGCCCCGGTCGTCTGGTCCGAGTGCAATCTCGAACAGCAGGCCACCGCCGTCGACCGCTGGTACGCCGGCCGCCGCTCGCCCACCAACCGCCAGCTGGATCCCGAAGCCACCGACGCCACCACCATCACCAACGCCCTGCACCGCAACCTGTGAGCGTTCCTGTCCGAGACGTCGACATATCTAAACCTTGCGCAGCATTCGCCGCGAATCGGGAACCGTCATTGCCGGAATCGTTCCAGCAGGTCGTTCAGGTCAACGGGTTCAGGCACGTTGCCCGGAGCGTGCCGCACGGGTCGGTTCAACATGACCGAGACGCCCAGGGCGTCCGCGACGCGCATCACCATGTCAAGCGGCGCCGAGGGCTTGTCGCCCATCTCGAAGGCGTTGAGCCACTGCCGGCCGACGCCCGCGATCTCGGCCAGCGCCAACTGACTCGTCCCCTGCTCCAGACGTTCCGCACGCAGCGCGGGGCCGAGGTCGGAGGACCTGGACACCTCGACTGTCGTCATTCGACGACAGTACCACTTGTCGCCGTATGACGACAGGCGTCGTGGCCACATCGGTCCGGTGCAGCTGACTGGCGCGGTCGTCGTCTGACCGTACGAATTGGCGTCGCCACCCGTGGCACAGGGCGTTGCCATGTCGATAGCGTGACGGCCATGTTCACCGCTGCGCAGCTCTGGCCCGTTCCGTCGGCGGATACCACCGAGGTGGCGGGGGTCGCGCTTCCGCCCGGACAGCAGGTCATCGCGCGCGAGGCCGACAAGCCGGCTCCGGTGGCCTGGATCTCCAACGACATTCTCGACGCCGATACCCTCACCGACCACGTCCGTGCTCTGGCGGCGGTGTACCCGACGACGGGCCTGTGGCCGCTGCGCGCCGAACTCTATCGAGACTCGCTGCAACGCCCGTGGTTCGACGGCGAACTCGGCGGTCTCGACACCCGCACCGTCGACGCCGCCGGGATCCTCGCCGGCCGCCCCGCCCCGGAGTACACCTCACCGGCCGATCCCGTTCCGGGACAATCGCTGTCGTCGGCGATGCTGAACGTCACACAACCCGGCGGACTCCTGCTGGTGCCCACGCACCGGCCGGCCGACGTCCCCAAGGTTCTCGGCTGGCTCGGCGGCTGCAACTACGACATCCTGGGCGAGTCCGCCTCAGCAGTGCTGCGCTCATGGGAGGACCGATTCGGCACCACGATCACCGGCATCGGCTTCGACACCATGTCCGTGCAATTCGCCCGGACCCCCGAGACCAGCGATCAGCTCCGGCGCCTGGCCTTCGAAGTATTCGCCTTCTGCCCCGACCTCGACGAGGCGGAACCCGACGACCTCGCCGAATTCATCAGCGACGAGCACGCCCTCGGATTCTGGTGGGACTGATCGTCCCGTTCATTTCGGACGACGACTCGGCCGCCGCTTCCACGAGTTGCGGTCTGATCCGGATCCCGGAGCGGACCGCAACCGGTTCACCGAAAGTCCGCCGATGTCGACGAGACGTTCACTCCCCCAACGCCGACCGCACCAGCTCGATGTAGGTGGCGACCACCTGGGCGCGGCGTTTCGAGTCGTCGGAGAGGGTGTCGGCCAGGCCGAGGCCGCGGGCGAGGTCGAGGGTGAGCTGGGCGATGCGGTGGATCCGCTGGTCGTCGTCCGAGGGCCCGAGGGCCTGCACGGTCATCCGGTGCGCGGCGCGGGCGAACTTCGCTTCGAGCGGCAGGATCAGTTCGCGCAGCGCCGGGTCGGAGGCGGCGGCCGCCCACACCTGTAGGGCGGCCTTGAATTCCTTGCCCGTGTAGATGGCTACGGCGCGATCGACGACGGCGGCGATGCGGTCGCCGGCCGGCTCGGTGGCGGTGGTTTCCGAGGTGACCGCGGTGAGGTCGGCGAAGATCTGTTCCAGGGTGGCGGTGACCAGGGCTCCGCGGGTCGGGAAATGATGCTGGGCGGCGCCGCGCGACACCCCGGCACGAGCGGCGACGGTGGCGACGGTCGCCGCCGCCCAACCCTGTTCGGCGAGCACGTCGACGGCCGCACGCAGCAACCCTTCCCGGGTGATGCGTGAACGTTCTTGCTGCGGAATGCGTTCGGTCACGTCAGGTCCCAGGCCGGATTACGTCTCGACAGGAACGCGGTCATTCCCTCGCGAGCATCGTCGGTGCCGAATAGCGCGGCCGATTCGTCGGCACGCCGGGCCGCCTTGTCGGTGAAGGAGGCCAGCACGCTTTCGGTGGTCAGGGCTTTCGACGCCGCCAGCCCTTGCGGCGATGCCTTGCGAATGCCGGTCAACACCTCGCCCATCAGTGCGTCGACACCTTCCCCGTTGTCGGCGGACGCGGTGAGCAGGCCGATGTCGACGGCCTGCTCCGGTCCGAACTTCTCTCCGGTGAGAAAGTAGCGCGACGCCGCCCGCGACGAAAGCCGGGGCAGCACGGTGAGCGAGATGACGGCGGGCGCCAGGCCGAGCCGCGATTCGGTGAGCGCGAAAGTGCAGGCCGGGCCGCCGATCGCGATGTCGGCGGCGGCGACGATCCCGAATCCACCTGCCCGCACGTGGCCGTCGATCCGGGCGATCACCGGTTTGGGCAGTACCAGGATGGAGCGCATCAGCTCGATCATGGCCCCGGTCCCCTGCGCCGACGCCTCCTCGGGTGTCGCGCCCGACGCCAGCGCCTCACTCAGATCGGCTCCGGCGCAGAAGGTTCCGCCGGTGTGCGTGAGCACCACCGCCCGCACCCCGTCGTTCTCGGCCGCCTCGGCCAGTCCCGCACCCAGCTGCGCCACCAGCGTGGTACTCAGCGCGTTCCGGTTCTTCGGCGAATCCAGCGTCAGCGTCAGTACTCCCGCGTCGACGTCCCGCCGCACCAGTGTCTCGGTCACCGTCATCTCCTTCTCGTGGTTACCAACACTGTCGGCTCACCGGGTTTCGAGGCTCCTCGCCCAGCGGCTCGTCACACCTACGCGCTGGTTGAGGTGTGAGGAGCGCTAGCGACGAGCCTCGAAACCCCGTGAGCCAACGATGTTCTCAGTACGACTTCGGCAGCCCAAGACTCGCCTGCGCCACGAAGTTCAGCACCATCTCGCGGCTCACCGGGGCGATCCGCGTGACCCGGGCCAGCCCGAGCGCCGACGCCAGCCCGTATTCGACGGTCAGACCGTTGCCACCGAGCGAATGCACCGCCTGGTCGACGGTTTTCACGCACGCCTCACCGGCCGCGTACTTGGCCATATTGGCGGCTTCGGCGGCACCCCAATCGTCGCCGGAGTCGTACAGGACAGCAGCCTTCTGCATCATCAGCTTGGCCAGCTCGATGTCGATCTTGCACTGCGCCAGCGGATGCGAGATCGCCTGATGGGTGGCAATGGGCGCCTTCCACACCGTCCGGTCCTTCACATAGTCGACGGCCTTGCCGAGCGCGTACCGGGCCATCCCCACCCCCGTCGCCGCGGCCATGATCCGTTCGGGGTTGAGTCCGGCGAACAGTTGCGCCAGCCCCGCATCCTCGTCGCCGATCAATGCGTCGGCGGGCAGCCGCACGTCGTCGAAGAACAGTTGGAATTGTTTTTCCGGGTTGACCAGTTCCATGTCGATCATGGTGCGGCTGAATCCGGGTGCGTCGGTGGGCACCACGAACAGTGCCGGTTTGAGTTTGCCGGTCTTGGAGTCCTCGGTGCGGGCGACGATGAGTACCGAATCCGCCTGGTCCACACCGGAGATGAACACCTTCTGCCCGCTGAGCAGCCAGTCGGACCCGTCACGCCGGGCGGTGGTGGTGATGTTGTGCGAATTGGATCCGGCGTCGGGTTCGGTGATGCCGAAAGCCATCACGTACGACCCGTCGGCCAGCCCGGGCACCCAGCGCTGCTTCTGTTCGTCGGTGCCGTAGCGGACGATGATGTTGCCGCAGATCGCGGGCGAGACCACCAACATCAGCAGTCCGGTTCCGGCTGCGGCGATCTCCTCCATGACGATCGACAGTTCGTACATCCCGGCCCCGCCGCCGCCGAATTCCTCCGGCAGGTTGACCCCGATGAAGCCGAGTTTGCCTGCCTCTTGCCATAGTTCGTCGGTCTTGCGGCCTTCCTTGGCGCAGGTGCGGAAGTACTCCTGACCGTACTTGGCAGCGAGCGCGGCCACGGCCTTGCGCAGTTCGCGGCGTTCGTCGGTTTCGGTGAAAGCGGTCATGCCTGCGCCCCTTCTTCGGTGATGACGGCGAGGACGTCGCCGACGGAAAGTTGTTGTCCTTCAGTGACTGCCAGCGTCTCGACGACGCCGTCGGCGGGTGCGCTGATGGTGTGTTCCATCTTCATCGCCTCCAGCCAGATGAGCGGCTGCCCCGCGGTCACCCGATCGCCCTCGGCGACGGCAATCCTGATCACCGACCCCGGCATCGGCGCCAGCAGCGAACCGGGCTTCTGCACGGCCGAAGGATCGATGAACCGCGGCACGGCCCGCAGTGCCACAGCGATTCCCGGTCCGTCCACATACACGGAGTCGCCGTACTGCACGACGCTCAGGGCCCGCAACACCCCGTCCACATCGAGGCTCACCACGTAACCATCGCCCTGGGCCGAACCCCTTCGCCGGTTGAGGTGTGAGGAGCGCAAGCGACGAGCCTCGAAACCCGGTGACCCGATATCGCCGCCTTCCCGCACGTCGACGACCCGCACCCGCGGGTGATCGGGGAGTTCGTACCCGTGGCGGGCCGGCCGGTACCGCACGATGATCTCGTCTGAGTCCGAACCACCCACGGCCGCATACTTCTTGGTCTGATATCCCGATGCCAGATTGCGCCACCCACCGGGCACCCCACCCTGCACCGGCGCCGACGCCCTGTTCGCCGCCGCATCGGCCAACGCGGCGGCGAGCGCCGCGAGCCGCACCTCGTCGTCACCGGCCGCCGGTGCGACCAGCGCCGCATATCCAGCTGCGGACGAGTCGAGGAATCCGGTGTCGGTCCGCCCGTCGAGAAAGTTCTTGTCCCGCAGAATGTTCACCAGCAGGTCGCGGTTGGTGACCGGCCCGTGCAGCGTCGCATCCGAGAGCGCACGCGCGAGCATGGCCGCGGCCCTTCGCCGGTCGGGCGCCCACGAGATCACCTTCGCCAGCATCGGATCGTAGAAGGTGGAGATCTGCGATCCCGAGTCGATTCCGGCGTCGACACGGACACCGGGCCGCGTCAGACCGGAGAACACAGCGTCGGAACGGATGTCGACGGCGTGCACCGTCCCCGACTGCGGCTGCCAGTCGGCGGCCGGGTCCTCGGCGTACAGCCGCACCTCGATGGCATGACCGGAACTCGCCGGTTCTTCGCCGTCGAGGGCCTCACCGTCGGCGATGCGCAGTTGCCATTCCACCAGGTCGGTGCCGGTGGTCAGTTCGGTGACCGGATGTTCCACCTGCAGCCGGGTATTGGTTTCCAGGAAGTAGAACCGGCCCTGTTCGTCGGCAAGGAATTCGACGGTTCCGGCCCCCACGTAGTCGATGGCTTTGGCCGCATCGCGGGCGGCAGCGTAGAGCCGGTCCCTCAGGTCACCACCTACCCGGTCGACGAGCGGTGCCGGTGCCTCCTCCACCACCTTCTGGTGCCGCCGCTGAATGGAGCAGTCGCGTTCGCCGACGGCCCACACCGCTCCGTACGTGTCGGCGAGGACCTGGACCTCGATGTGATGTCCGCGTTCGACATACGGTTCGCAGAACACCGTCGGATCACCGAACGCCGACTGCGCCTCCCGCGCCGCCGCCTCCACCTGCGCCGGGAGGTCGGCGAGGTCCCGCACGATCCGCATGCCCCGGCCACCACCACCGGCGGACGCCTTGATCAGCAGCGGAAGATCGGCTTCGGTCGCCGACGCCGGGTCGATCGACCCGAGTACCGGAACCCCCGCCCGGTCCATGAGTGCTTTCGCGTTGACCTTGGCGCCCATCGCCTCGATGGCGGCGGGCGGCGGCCCGATCCACACCAGCCCGGCGTCGATCACGGCCTGCGCGAATGCGGCGTTCTCGGAGAGGAATCCGTAGCCCGGGTGAATCGCGTCGGCACCGGCGGCGATGGCGGCGGCGATGATCGCCTCACCGCGCAGATAGGTCTCGGCGGAGGTCTCTCCCGGCAACCGGACGGCGACGTCGGCGGCCCGCACGTGTGGCATGCCGGCGTCGGGGTCGGAGAACACGGCGACCGTCGACAATCCCATCCGTCGGCAGGTGGCGAACACCCGGCAGGCGATCTCGCCACGATTGGCGACCAGCACAGAAATTATGCTCATGAATGAAGTCCCCTCACATCCGGAAGACGCCGAAGTTGCTGGTGCCCTTGACCTCTGCCGTGTCGATTGCCGACAGGCACAGCCCGAGCACCGTTCTGGTGTCGCGTGGGTCGATCACACCGTCGTCGTAGAGCATTCCCGACAGGAACGTCGGCACCGATTCGAGTTCGATCTGCGCCTCGATCATGGCGCGCAGCCCGGCGTCGGCCTGCTCGTCCACCACCCCGCCGCGGGCCTCGGTGGCGGCGCGGGACACGATGGAGATCACGCCGGCGAGCTGCGCGGCGCCCATCACCGCCGATTTGGCACTGGGCCAGGCGAACAGGAACCGCGGATCGTAGGCGCGCCCGCACATTCCGTAATGTCCGGCGCCGTAGCTGGCACCCATCAGGACCGAGATGTGCGGCACCGTCGAGTTCGACACCGCGTTGATCATCGCCGACCCGTGTTTGATGATGCCGCCCTGCTCGTATTCCTTGCCCACCATGTAGCCGGTGGTGTTGTGCAGGAACAGCAGTGGGGTGTCGCTGCGGTTGGCGAGCTGGATGAACTGGGTGGCCTTCTGCGATTCGGCGCTGAACAGCACACCCTGCGCGTTCGCCAGAATCCCCACCGGATAGCCGTGGATACGGGCCCAGCCGGTGCAGAGCGACGACCCGTATTCGGGTTTGAATTCGTCGAAGTCGCTGTCGTCGACGATTCGGGCGATCACGTCCCGTGGGTTGAATGGGATCTTCAGGTCCGGCGGCACGATACCAACGAGTTCCTCGGCGTCGTACCGTGGTTCGATGACCGGTGCCACCGGGCCGGGCCCCTTCTTGTGCCAGTTGAGGCGGGCCACAATACGCCGGCCGAGGCGGATACAGTCCTGTTCGTCGGCGGCGTAGTAGTCGGCCAGACCCGACGTGCGGGCGTGCATCTGCGCGCCGCCGAGCGATTCGTCGTCGCTTTCCTCACCGGTGGCCATCTTCACCAGCGGCGGACCGCCGAGGAACACCTTCGACTGATTCTCGATCATCACCGTGTGATCGCTCAGACCCGGCACGTAGGCACCGCCGGCGGTAGAATTGCCGAACACGAGTGCGATGGTGGGGATTCCGGCCGCCGACAGCCGGGTCAGATCCCGGAACATCCGGCCGCCCGGGATGAACACCTCTTTCTGGGTGGGCAGGTCGGCGCCGCCCGACTCCACCAGCGACACCACCGGCAGCCGGTTCTCCAGAGCTATGTCGTTGCCGCGCAGGATCTTCCGCAGGGTCCACGGGTTGGAGGTGCCGCCCTTGACGGTGGGGTCGTTGGCGCTGATCAGGCATTCGACGCCCTCGATCACGCCGATCCCCATCACCACCGACGCGCCCACCGGGAACTGCGAGCCGTGCGCGGCGAGCGGGCACAGTTCCAGGAACGCGGTGTCGGGATCGATGAGCATCTCGATCCGTTCACGGGCGAGCATCTTGCCGCGCTTGCGGTGCCGTTCCACGTATTTCTCGCCACCGCCGGCCAGGACCTTGTCGAATTCGGCCGACAATTCGCCAAGCTTCTCGGTCATCGACTCGCTGTTGCGGGCGAAGTCGTCTCCTGCGACATCCACCGTCGAACGTAGTGCCGTCATCGCTGATACCCCAATCGTTTTGCCGCGAGCGCGGTGAGGATTTCGGTGGTGCCGCCGCCGATGCCGATGATCCGCATGTCGCGGTACTGGCGTTCCACCTCGGTTCCCGTCATGTAGCCGAGCCCGCCGAACAACTGCACCGCCTGGTTGGCCACCCATTCACCGGCCTCGACGGCGGTGTTCTTGGCGAAGCAGACCTCGGCGAGCAGGTCGTCGGAGGCATGCCCGCCGGTCTGCCCGGCCTCGACGGCCGTTTTCCGTTCGACGACGGCGCGGGTGTAGGTGCGGGCGATGTCGACGCGGCGGGCCATGTCGGCGAGGGTGTTCTGCACCGACTGCCGTGAGATGAGCGGTTTGCCGAACGTCTCCCGGTCCCGCGTCCACTGCAGGGTCAGGTCGAGGCAGCGCTGGGCGCTGGCGTAGGCCTGCACCGCGAGCGCGGATCGTTCGGTGACGAAGGCCTGCGCGATCTGCGCGAATCCCGAATTCTCCGGTCCCACCAGATTCGCCACCGGCACCCGCACGTCGACGTACGACAGTTCGCCGGTATCAGAGCTGCGCCAGCCCATCTTGTCGAGCCTGCGGGTGACGCTGAATCCGGGGGTGTCGGTGTCGATGACGAGCAGCGACACCCCGGCCGCGCCCGGACCGCCGGTGCGGACGGCGGTGACGATGAAGTCGGCGCGGGTCGCGGAGGTGATGTAGGCCTTGGAGCCGTTGACGATGTAGTGGTCACCGTCGCGGATGGCGCTGGTGCGCAGGTGTCCGACGTCGCTGCCGCCGCCCGGTTCGGTGATCGCGAGGCTGCCGATCAGCTCACCGGCCAGGGTGGGCCGCACCCAGCGGTCGATCTGCGCCGGATCTCCGGCGGCGATCATATGCGGCAACGCGATCCCGTGCGTGAACAGCGACGCGTACACACCGCCCGCGGCTCCGGCGTAGTGAAATTCTTCGCCGACGACGGTGGTGTCGAGCAGGTCTCCGCCCGAGCCGCCGACCTCCTCGGGAATCCCGATCCCCAGCAGTCCGAGTTCGGCCGCCGCACGGTGCAGCGACCGCGGCAGTTCCCCGTCGCGTTCCCACTGATCCTGATGCGGCAGCACATGTTTACCCACGAAGTCACGGACGGTCTCCCGCAGCGCGAGCCGCTCCGGGGTATCCCACACCGCACTACCTATCGGCACCGCATTCCTCCTTTTGCCAACCGTCCAGATCGCTCGGTGACAGGACATCGTTCTCTCACCGGATTTCGAGGCTCGGCCGCCGGGCGGCCTCGCACCTCAATCAACAAGGGGGTCCGCTCCCCGAAAACCACCCGTCGCCGCTGGTTGAGGTGCGACGAGCCGCTAGGCGAGGAGCCTCGAAACCCGGCGAGCCGACGATGTCCTCAACCATCGACTCCACCCAGGAACCGTTCGGGCACATCGACATTCCGCGAACGTAGCCACTCCCCGAGCCCCTTGGCCTGCGGATCGAAGCGGACGTTGTCGGCCACACCCCGCCCGAGGATCCCCTCGATGACGAAGTTGATCGCGAGGAGGTTGGGCAGCGGGTACCGGTGCACGGTCAGCTCCGCGACCTCCGGCAACAACGACCGCAGCAAATCGACGTCAAGGGTGGCGTTGAGCCAGTCGAATTGATCCCGATCCCGCACCCACACACCGATGTTCGCGCTGCCACCCTTGTCTCCGGAGCGCGCCCCGGCAATAAGCCCGAGCGGCACCGACCGTGTCGGACCCCAATCCCGCGCCACCACAGCCACTTCGGTCGGTTCGTCGGCGGCGGGCCGCCCCCGCAGCGGGCTCGGATCGATGCGCTGTACCACCCCCGACGGGAACGCCACCCGATGCTCCACCTCGGCCGCGTCGACATATCCGGGCTCGAAAACCCCGTACGGCGAACCATTTCCGGGTGGTGCGGTCATGGTGAATCCGGGGTAGCTCGCCAACGCCAGCTCGACGGCGGTCGAGGTGAACGTCCGCCCGACGATTGACGGGTCGGTGTCCCGCACGACGCACCGCAGCAACGCACTGGCCTGTTCCTCGGTGGCGGCGTCGGGCCGGTCGAGCCGCGACAGCGTCCACTCCATCGATTCGGGACGCGTGGGCAGCGCCGCCTCGAACTGTTCGGTGAACAGCGCCGCCTTGGCGTCCACGTCGAGACCGGTGAGCACCACATTGATCTCGTTGCGCAGTCCGGCAAGGTAGTTGAGCGACACCTTGACCGTCGACGGCGGTGCCTCGCCGCGCACCCCGCTCACCGATACCCGGTCCGGCCCCACCTGCGCGAGTTCGATGGTGTCGAGGCGGGTGGTCACGTCGGGTCCGAGGTACCGCGGCCCGCCGATCTCGTACAGCAGTTGCGCGGTCACCGTTCCCACGGTGACCGCACCGTCGGTGCCGTCGTGTTTGGTGATCACCGACGATCCGTCAGCGGCGATCTCGGCGATCGGGAATCCGATGCGGGTCATCGCCGGGATCTCGGTGAAGAACGCGTAGTTGCCGCCGGTGGCCTGGGCACCGCATTCGATGATGTGCCCGGCGACGGTCGCTCCGGCGAGTGCGTCGAGGTCGTCGTAGCCCCAACCGTGGGCGCTGGCGGCGGCGCCGATGGCCAGCGAGGCGTCGGTGACCCGGCCGGTGACCACCACATCGGCCCCGGCGTCGAGCGCCTCCTTGATCCCGAACGCCCCGAGATAGGCGTTGGCGGTCAAGGGATTTCCCAGCCCGAGCGCCTGTGCCCGCGGCAGCAGGTCGTCGCCGCAGACGAACCCGACGGACGCGTCGACGTCCAGCTTCTCGGCAAGCTCGCGCAGCGCGACGGCCAGCCCGTGCGGGTTGAGCCCGCCGGCGTTGACGACGATCTTCACACCGCGGTCGACGGCGAGGCCGAGCGAATCCTCCATCTGCCGCAGAAAGGTTTTCGCGTACCCCAGGTCAGGGTTCTTCAGCTTGTCGCGGCCGAGGATGAGCATGGTGAGCTCGGCCAGGTAGTCGCCGGTGAGATAGTCCAGCTCACCGCCTTCGAGCATCTCCCGGACCGCGGAGAACCTGTCGCCGTAGAAGCCCGACGCGTTGCCGACCCTGATCACCGCTCCACCTTTTCTTCGGTTGCCGAATCTTCTTGTGGTGCCCGCTTCCCGCCGGGAGGCCCGGCGAAGCACTGCGCGATCGTCACCCAGGTGCGAGCGTCGTCGCCGGTCACCTCCAGCGCCAGATCCTCCGGCGCCCGCCGCTGCGTGATGAGCATGCAGAAGTCGATGGCGCTGCCGCGCACCGTATTCGGTGAACCCTCCGGACCCCAGGTCCACAGGTCACCCGACGGTGCGGTCAGTTCGATGCGGAATTCACCGGCCGGCGGTTCGAGCTGGTTGACCAGGTACGCGAAGTTGCGGGTCCGTACCCCGAGATGCGCGATCGACTTGAGCCGGTCGGTCGGTTCGCGCTGCACACCAAGGGTTTCGGCGACGTCGAGGCCGTGTGCCCAGGTTTCCATGAGCCGGGCCGTGGCCATCGACGCCGCCGACATGGGCGGCCCGAACCACGGGATCTGCGTTCCGGACGGTACGGCCGCCAGCGCCTCGGACAGCTTCCGCCGCCACTGTCGCCACTGCCGGAGAATCTCGGCGGGTTCGTACCGGGCCATCGCCTCGGCCTCCGCGTCGACGAAGCCGAGCGGATCGGCCCAGGCGTCGGTGAGCACGGAGTTGAACGCCTCGGCGTCGGTGGCCGCGATGGTGGCCACCATGTCGGTCCAGCACAGATGCCCGATCTGGTGGGCGATGCTCCACCCCTCCGCCGGGGTGGGCCGCGCCCACTCCTCCGCCGGCAGGTCCGCCACGATCTCGTCCACCGATGCCGATTCGGCGTCCAGGTCCGCTATCAGCTGCTCGATCAGCGCCATGTCTCCGACGATCACACACCGGTTCAAAAAAAGCAAGCACGCACGCTTGTTTTGCTGGGCGACACTGTCGTCTCACGAGGTTTCGAGGCTCATCGCCTAGCGGCTCTTCGCACCTCAACCAGCGGGAAACCACCCCCACCGCCGGTTGAGGTGCGAGAAGCACAAGCCACCCAACCCGGCAACCCCC
>WBZQ01000727.1_pt2 | contig 23265 bp, 26 predicted proteins | sample 5204251 | NCBI WGS metagenome assembly WBZQ01 (sample SAMN12412402, study PRJNA552823) | activated sludge metagenome | isolation source: activated sludge from nitrification reactor of wastewater treatment plant... | place: USA: Virginia | collected 2017-09
ATTTATTGTGGTGAGTCGGCTGGGATTCGAACCCAGGACCCTCGCCTTAAAAGTTCGGCAAGTGGCTATTTACTAGCGGCTTGATTTTATGAAGGTTTCCCCGTTTTATCTTTGAATTCAGTGGTTAAGAGCGTTCTATAGATTCTACTAGTTCGAACCAATATGCAGGATTTTGAATATTTTTAGCACAAATTTAGCACATCCGTTTTACGTAAAGCGTAAAACAATGGTAGAGTAATATCCGTGATCCGAAGTTTTCGGGATAAGAAGTCAGAGCACCTGTTTGCCGGGGAACCTGTCAGAGAGTTCTCCGGTTTTCGGAATGTGGCTGAACGGAAACTCACGATGCTCGACAGTGCCACCGACCTCAAGGACCTGTTGGCGCCTCCCGGCAATCGCTTGGAAAAACTGAAAGGTGATCGGGTGGGGCAGCACAGCATGAGAATCAACGACCAATGGCGCATCTGTTTTAGATGGATGAGTGATGGCCCCCACGATGTCGAGATCACAGACTATCACTGAAGGAGACAGGCTATGGTGAAGAACGGCATGCGGCCGGTGCATCCGGGAGAAATTTTGCTGGAAGAGTTCATGAAGGGATCCGATCTCCCCCTCAACGCCAATACTGTCGCAAAAGCATTAGAGGTCCCGGCAAACCGGATTACGGCCATTATCAAGGGGCAACGGGGGATTACGGGCGATACGGCCGTGCGTTTGGCCGCGTTTTTCAATACCACGGCTGAATTTTGGATGAACTTGCAGAAAGGCTATGAGTTGCGGCTGGCCGAGCAGGCTTTTCCGGAAAAGGTCAGGAGGCACATCGAGCAAAATAGAAACACCCTCGTCTCGGCCTGACGTTGGCCTATTTCGAGACAACTCTTAATTAAAGCAGGGAAGGACATCTCACTCTTACGAACTGTCCGCACCAAGTTAGTCGAAGGGCAATTCTGGGCGTTGATGTTCGAGTATCGTTTCACTGGACAATGAATGGCTCTTTGGTACCTTCTCTATTGTGCCCTTCCACCTAATCATTTGTAGAAGGAGCCTCAAGCCAATGTCCAATCCAGCATGGAATGTCCATCGAGAGCGTCCTCAAGCTTCATTTAAGGTCCCACCACTTCGGGTGCCGGGACAATCAGTTGACGAACAGATAAACGCACTTCAAGACAAAATTGGTGAACAGTTTCTGGCCCCCTTCCTCTTCGTCGCAGTGTCTACTTATGGATGGATTCAATGGTGGACTGGCCGTCCTGTCCATCCGCTCATCTTTAGTATCGTGACGATCATCATGGTGCTCTACGCGGGGACACGAATCTCGTCCATTAAGGTAACCATTCGCAATCTTCAGCTGGGTCGGGATGGCGAGCGCCTAGTCGGACAGATGCTCGAACAACTAAGAGCAAAAGGCTATCGCGTGTTTCACGATATTCCGGGTCCATCATTCAACATTGACCATGCCATTGTGGGACCTGCAGGCATTTTTACCATCGAGACGAAATCACGAACCAAGCCGCTGATTGGCTCTTGCAAGGTACTTTACGATGGCAATGCGTTACAGATAGCAGGCAAGCGGGCGGTGGACCAACCCTTACGTCAGGCGAGGGCACAAGCCAGATGGCTTACCACTTTAGTGAATCGAGAAAGCACTGGGAAATACAACGTTCGGCCTGTCTTGGTCTTTCCCGAATGGTATGTGGAGCGGATCGGGTGTCGAACCAAAGACGATGTATGGGTGCTCAATCCAAAAGCCCTCGCTAAGTTCCTTGAATGTGAGCCGCATATTCTCTCAAATGCTTCTATAGATTTTGTAGCGCGAATCCTTGCACTCCACTGCCGGCACACAATGCAAGATGAAGCGTGATAAGCTGCACTGAGCGTCGGCTCATATAGTCGGCCGTGCCAACCTCTCCGGGTGCATGCAGGCTGTGCAATAGGGTACTCGCCGTAGTCCGTTGTCGGTCTTTTGTTTTCACCGCACATTTTCAGGATAGTCGCATACCCAATGGCATAGGATGGTGAATCGACAAGGGGAAGGCGTTAGGGGGTAACTTCTATCGAAAGCGTTCTACTTGGGGAGAACCCAAACTTCTGTAAAGAAACAGCACTTACTCCGCATCCCAGAACCGCAAGTTGGCATTATGGGGAGCAAAATGAATTGTACGTTACTGAATTGCCCATGAGGCGGCTCAACACCTTCGCCCTCGTGATGCGGGCGATCGTGGAGCAGCGACAGGCGTCTGTGCTCTTCGTGTGCTGAGAGCCGCAATGCGCCAATGACTATTCAGGCCCTTGCAGCGAAGGACAGAAGATTACACATTTAGTCGGCCGCATTGTCTCCTTCGTCGGGAAACCGGACAGACAATTTCCACATGATATCTCTCACGGCATCTTTCTCTTCATCGGACAAACCTTTTGCTCGAAGAAGTTGCGTACCAGCGTGGACAAATTCCTCCACAGACTTTTGGAACGCCGCCATACATACCCCCACTCTTCTCGTCTTCCCATAGACTAGACGGAAACAAGAGCACGCCACACTAGGAGAAAGCCGAGTTGCACCGTCGCCTTAAAAGAGCCCCAAGTGATGAGTAAAGTCAATGTCTTACAAGAAGACATATTCCAGTTTGATACATGGTTTTACAACGGCTTACAAACACGGTGTCCGGTATAGGACAGCCCAATTGCTTGAACAATATGATTATCGCCATGATCTAGTGGCAGCATGGAAAATTCGAGAACGCAACATAGCCATCTTCAGCCGGCCGTTTCCCCGTCCTAGTGGTCGAAGCTCTAGTTTGTCATTCCATAAGGGCATACGGTAACTGCTAATCCTTCATTTCAGACTCGAAGCACTACCATTCAACTAAGTAGGGCTCTTAAACAGGAACCGATACTGTCCAGCTTCTCTGCCTTGACACTTTTGCGTCATCATGCAAAATCTGGCTCATCGCTGTATTGTATGATCCGGGAGAACGGAGCTGGTTTCCTCCGTATTTAGTGACACTGTGAAAAAGCGAGGTACTGATGTGGCGCGATAGCGAAAGCGAACATGATTTTTTGAATTTTACCGAAGTTGCGGATCAGATCGCGACGCTCGCCATGAATCCCGCCTTGCTGCCGATCTCCATAGGCGTCTTCGGAAGCTGGGGAACCGGAAAATCAACCGTGCTTCAGCTTGTCGAGGCGAAACTACCCAAGCAGGGCGAGAACGTCCCGATTGTCATTCGATTTGATGCATGGATGTATCAGGGATTTGATGACGCCCGCGCGGCACTAATGGAGGTTGTCTCCAGTAAACTTCTCACGCTTGCGGAAGACAAAAAAACTCTCATTGTTAAGGCGAAAGACTTTGCCGCCCGAGTGAACTATTTTCGCGGATTGAGCCTGATTGCTGATTTCGGGATCGGCATGGCGCTCGGTATTCCTCCCGGACTCTTGACGCGTGCGGGAAGCGCTTTGTGTTCAATGGCTTCCGGCAGTGGCACCACTGACGATTATGGAGAGCTCAAGAAGGACTTGTCAGACGCGACGAAGGAATTATCAGGACTCATCAAACCGGTTGAGAAACGGACACCGCCACAAGAAATCGAAGCCTTCCGCCGCGAGTTTGGGGAATTGCTTGACGGCCTCAACACCTCGCTTGTCTTGTTCATCGATAATCTAGACCGCTGCTTACCTGATGTGGCGATTGGCACTCTTGAAGCCATCCGACTTTTCCTCTTCATGCCGCGAACAGCCTTCATCATTGCTGCAGATGAGGACATGATACGCCACTCTGTCGCCAAGCATTTCAACGATCCAAACGCGGCGCATGTCCGGGATTATCTGGACAAGGTTATACAGGTGCCGCTCCGCGTACCTCAGGTCGGAACTGAAGACTTGCGTGCCTATATGTATTCGTTGTTCGTTCACTTGGCGGCCCCCGACAAACTTGCAGAAGTTCAGAAATACCTAATGGCGGCATTGCAACAAGGATGGAAGGGTAAAACCTTCGGCAAAGATACCATCGCCAAGCTCGCAGGAGAGCCACCGGAATTGCTCGACAATCTCGCAATTGCAGATGGATTGGCTCCAATTCTCGCGTCGGCGCCTAGTATTCAAGGTAACCCGCGCATCGTCAAGCGCCTGCTCAATGCCGTGTTTCTTCGCCGTATGCTGGCGGCTCATCGGGAAATGAATATCGACTTGGCGACACTAGCCAAGCTCGCCGTTTTTGAAAGGTGCACCGATGGGCCGGCTACGCTCGCCCTCTATAGGATGGTGATGGAAGGTGAAGATGCCGAGAAGCTTCTGGTGCCTTCCTCGAAAGGCACCAAGGCACCGGAGCTTCCGCAAGAATGGACCGCGCACGTCGACTTCATTGAAAAATGGCGTGCCATGAAGCCCGTATTCGACGATGCATCCAAATTAAGACCAGCCGTATTCCTAAGCCGCGACGTGATGGCTCCCGCACGTTCGCGCTCGGAACTAAGCGAGTCGGCGCGTATCGCTGTAGAGGCGTTACTTAAAGTCGATAGTGTCAATTCTCCCGTAGGGCAGAAAATAATCGAGACATTCTCTGCAACCGATCGGCGTGCCGCCATGTCGCAGCTTATTGAGGCCATGCGACCGGCTGACTGGTCTGGGATGGTGCCTGGCATACATGGGGCCGTGATTCTGGCGAAGACATCTCCCGATGCGAGATCAGATCTAAAGGCGTTTCTTGCCGGACTTCAGACCGGTCAAATGGCCAAGGGAATGCTCTATCTTTTGAAGCAAGCCGGACTTATTGCAGGCAAAGGCTGATGGGCACATCGAAATCCAAACCGGATTCGTCACCGCAGCGGCCGTTTATTCCACCTTGGGCCGATCAGGACCCGGCTCCGCCTCACCCCGCACCCGACGCAAATCCGGCACCGGGTCAGCCTCCGCCGACCGAGCAGCCCCAACCGCCTCCTTCAGCGCAACCACAATCTGCCGTTCTTACGCCGCCCAGACGTTATGTCGGCTTTCGGACTTCGCTTGGCCGCTTCGCGTCATCCGGCGATCGCGGCGAAGCGCGAACCGCTCTGGGGCACTGGGCACGCACATCCATAGGAGGATCGGGAGCCGGCGCGGCTCGTGTAGCCCGCGCCGCCCGCACCGGAGGGGCGGCTCTAGCTGGAATCGCCAGGGCAGGTGCTGGTTTAGCGCCTGTTGCCAATGCACTCGATGTTCGAACACTGACGGGCCTTAGCGTTGACGTTGCTATAGACCGAATTGTCGATGCGTTTTGCCCTTCTGGTATTCTGGATGAAGATGCAGCAAGGCTCGCCATTGGTGAAGCGCTGGCAACTGCCATGTCTGGAATCGATACATTCGACCCGGCAGCACTCGATGCCAATTCAGTACGTGTTGCTACGCTTACCTTTGTTGGGGAGCTGGTCTTTGTGCAAATCGCAGGCGACGGCAGCAGGTCTTTAGCGGCGGCACCTTCGCCAACGGTTGCGGTGCAACGGGAAACCGATCTCCGCTCTCTGATACGCGAAGTTACGGACGTCATCGGCACACCGATACTGGAAGCTACGGGCAATGTCCTTACTCCTTCCGCCATGGAAAGCCTCGTTTCACAGCTGGTTCAGGATGTGGAGAAAGAGATGTCGACATGGTTGTAACCAGGATATTGGCGACGCCAAACGCAGTGCGTGCCACGTCTGCTCAGTCACATGGGGATCTCGGAGTAGCGCTCTATAATATGGGCGGGCCACAGCTTCCAGGATTGGGGCACACACTTCCCCATGCCGCCAGAAGACTCGCGCATCCTCCCTCGATTCGTTCATGGGATTTTCTGTCGATCGCCCTCGCGGTCTTTGCTGCTGACCGATTTGTCCTTCGCTCGGATTCTCCTGATGCATGGACGAGAACGATTGCGCTTAATGTAGAGTTGGTCGATCCTGGCCCATGGGTCGTTCAAGCACAACCGCTTGCAGATGCTCTTCGATTTCTATCTGGGGATATTTGGTATTTGCGCTTTCATACAGGCGGCCAACCACCACCAACTTTTCCCGCTCAATTGACCGATCGGGACTGTACCTGTCTTTTCTCAGGAGGTCTCGATAGCTTGATCGGAGTAATGAATCTTATCTCAGCAAAGAGGCGACCATTCATTGTTAGTCAGGCGTCGCCGAAGGAAGGGGTGGTGCAGGCGCGTCTTGCCGATAGACTGGGCTTGAAAGATCATCGCTTCGAAGGCCGCGTCATCGAACGATGGCGCGCACCGTATGAGCCCTCATCCCGAACGCGCTCACTACTTTTCTTTGCCTATGGAACACTGGCCGCATCAAGTCTCGGCGGCGAACTGATCGTTCCGGAGAATGGCCTTATCTCAATCAATCCGCCCCTGACACGGCGTCGCCTCGGCTCGCTCAGCACCCGCACGACGCACCCGCATTTTGTAAGTTCCCTTCAAATGATACTCAATGCAGTTGGTCTAGGCGTCACTCTGGTGAATCCATACGCGGAGTTGACCAAGGGCGAAATGCTTGCGCAATGCCAACACCCGCAGATCAACAAGCTGGCGCATTGGTCGTACTCATGCGGAAAAGGAAAGAGATTAAACACTCAATGTGGAGTCTGCGTGCCGTGCCTTATCCGGCGGGCCGCGTTCCATGCCGCCGAATTCAAGGACGACACTCCATACCACGTTCCCACTCTGGCGCACGCGGCAACCAACGACGATGTCCAGGCAGCAAGATTGGCTGGTGCTCAGCTTGCGACCAGAAACGTCGCCCGATGGGCAGCAGAGGCAGGCCCCCTGCCAACCGATCCAGTCCGCCGTGGCGCTTTAATCGATACGGTCCGCCGTGGTACTGAAGAACTGCGCACCTATTTGAACAGCATAGCCTGGCCGTGATTGATTTTCACTGTCACCTTGATCTCTATCCGAACCCCCGCGAAATCGTGGCACAATGTATCGAACGTCGCCTCCACGTACTATCCGTTACGACAGTACCTAGCGCCTTTGAAGGAACGACGGCGCTCGCTCCTGTTGATGGCCGCATAAGGACCGCACTAGGGCTGCATCCGGAAATCGCAGCTTCCCGAGAGCATGAAATGGCATTATTCGAGAGGTTTCTTCCCCGAACATCGTATGTCGGCGAAGTTGGCCTCGATGCTTCGCCCGATCAGCGCCCAACCATAGACCGACAATCGGCTATTCTCGCGGAGATACTGAATTTGTGCGCACGGGCAGGTGGCCGAATCATTACCCTCCACAGTCGGGGTGCTACAGGGGTGCTTCTTGACCGTCTTGCCGCCCAAGAGACTGCCGGGACGTTCATACTCCACTGGTACCTTGGCAGCGATAAGCAGACTTCGCGGGCATCGGAAATGAAATGCTGGTTCTCAGTTGGGCCAGCAATGTTGACCAGCAGGCGTGGTCTTTCCGCAGTTAAAGCTATGCCGCGTGAGTACATTCTTCCCGAATCTGATGGGCCGTTTGGCCAGGTCAGTGGTCGTCCGGCGTTGCCGTGGGAGGCTTGGAGCGTTGTTCCAATTCTTGCGGAGCTATGGGGCGTATCGAAAGGTGAAGTCGAGGCGCAACTCCTAGACAATTTGCGCAGATTGGTCGTAAATGTAGCAGGCGGCTAGACGTGTGTAAGTTCCTATTCCCTCCCCCCTCCACTCCATGTGACAAGATGCTTGTCGAATTAAACATTCGCGACGACGGCGGTAGTGATGCATCCATGTTCTTACTTGCAGCATGGCGAGGAGAATATCGAAGGGCGTACCGATCGGACTATATGGCTGCGTTTTCTGGTTAGCGCAACGGGTTCAAATCCCCAACGGGATTTTCCAAAGGGGGGAACAATAATTTCTGTTTTTTAATAGATGTTCTAGCTTTGGCAGCTTAATTATCCTCACCTGCTGCATCCGCTTAAGATCAGACAAATATTCCCATCTAGCCTACCAGGATTACGAATCTTAGAAAACCTCCGCCTTAACAATAAGTTCCAAATAGTCCGCTTTGTGGGCGTCACCAGTATTGACGCTCTGTGATGATTTTGTGATGAACGCTATGCTAAGGCATTTCTCATTCTATCCTTAGCGCATGGCGGATATGGCTAAACACATCCTAGTCGTCGAAGATGACGTAGATATTGGTCGGCTGTTGGAGATACATCTGACTGATTCAGAATATGCCGTAGACATCGTCAAAACTGGGAATGATGGCCTTCAGTCTGTCCGCTCGAAGAAATATGACCTTGTTATTCTCGACCTGATGCTTCCCGGCGTCGATGGATTAGAGATATGCCGGTATATTCGATCGCTCCCCACTTATACACCCACACTAATGTTAACGGCGAAATCATCGGAACTTGACCGTGTACTAGGGCTAGAAGTGGGCGCTGACGACTATGTGACCAAACCGTTTAGTGTTCGGGAATTGCTCGCGCGGATAAAGGCTCTCTTCCGCCGATCGGAAGCATTCGGCGATAAAACGCCGGATCTGCAGAAACCTATACGGGGGGAAGGTCTCTACATCGATATTGAGAAACGTAAGGTTTTAGTGAGAGGCCATCCCGTGGATCTCACGGCCAAAGAATTTGATTTACTCCTCCAGTTCGCTCTCCATCCCGGCCGTGTTTATACTCGATCCCAGCTTCTCGATGCGGTCTGGGGCTATGGTCACGACGGATATGAGCATACCGTGAACTCGCATATCAACAGATTGCGCGGCAAGATCGAAAAGGATTCCGCTAACCCCCACTTTATTTTGACCGTGTGGGGCGTCGGGTACAAATTCTGTGAAATAGGAACCTCCGGTCTACAGGGCTGACCATGTTACGGTCGCTTTACGGCAAACTCGCCCTCATTTGGCTCCTCCTGTTTTGTGCCGTTGGGATTTTGTATACCCTTCTAACGGTCTTCACGACAGGCATGTATCAACAGGAAGTGAATCAGAAGCTGAACCGTGGCCTAGCTAGAAACATCGTTGCCGATCAACTACTAAGCAGTCAAGGAGAGGTCAGTCCCTATGCGCTAAAAGAATTGTTTCATCTGCTCATGGTTGTCAATCCGAGCATTGAGATGTACTTACTTGACGCACACGGAGTTATAATTAATTTCTCTGCGCCCCCTGATAAGATCAAGCGCTCAACTGTATCGTTGGCTCCAATCCACAGCTTTCTGGCTCAAGGGGATGCATTCCCTATTCTGGGCGACGATCCTCGCGACATTTCTCGCACAAAGGTTTTTTCTGCCTCTGCGATACCCTTATCAGGGCAGCCAACAGGCTATCTGTACATTGTCCTGGGCGGTGAAGAATATGATTCGGTAGTCGACATGCTGCGAAGGAGCTACATTCTTCGTTTGAGCCTCTGGACTGCACTCACTGGGTTACTATTCGCTCTCTTGGCCGGTCTTTTTCTCTTCAACATGCTTACAAGAAGACTCAGTAAGCTGGCATTGTCGATGGAAACGTTCGCGAGAAACGATTTTTCAGATGGGGTACTTGTACACCAGAATGACCTTATTCCGGACCAGCACAGTGATGAAATCGATCGACTGCGGACAACATTCCATCAAATGATGCAACGAATTCTCCAGCAAGTGGCCACTCTCAAGCAGACAGACGTGCTTCGGCGTGAGTTAGTGGCCAATGTATCGCATGATTTACGAACACCTCTGGCATCCCTTCATGGATACTTGGAGACGTTGCTGATGAAGGAAGGGACACTGACAAGAGAGGAACATAAGAACTTTTTAGACATCGCTCTGAAGCAAAGCGAACGGCTCAGGGAACTTGTCGGAGAACTTTTTGAACTGGCTCGTTTAGATTCACGCGAATCCTGCATTCAACGCGAGGAATGTTCTATAGCCGAGCTCGTCCAGGATGTGTGTCAAAAGTTTCAACTCACCGTTGCAAACAAGGGAATAACTTTGAACAGCAGTTTCCCAAACGATCTTCCATTTGTGGTGGCCGACATCGGCCTCATCGAACGAGCGTTAGAAAACATCCTCCAGAATGCCGCTCGTTACACCCCAGCCGGAGGTACAATTACTGTTTCGTTAAGCCCGAAACCTAGCTCGGTCAGAGTGTGCGTTTCAGATACTGGTTGCGGCATTGAAGCAGACGACCTCCCTTATATATTTGACCGGTTTTATAAAGCGAATCGGCAAGACCGATCGGGGGGAGCCGGACTTGGGCTCGCCATCACGAAGCGAATCATTGAGCTTAATGGAAGTACAATTCGGGCAGAAAGTACCCCCAACGTCGGAACCGTCATTAGCTTTGAATTACCTACCGCTCACTCCTAATTTCCTTGTTCAAGCCTTTCTGCAGGTCCCACACTGGGCGTGATAAAAATGTGACCATTTCGTGAGACCGCTGTGAGAAGAGATGCCTATGCTTAATAAGTAGTGTCGTTAACCCAGCGATTCTCACCAAAAAGGAGAATGAACCTATGAAGAGACTCAGTCAAATTGCCATAGTGACGCTTTTAACCTGCTTATTCCCCACTCTTTCGTTGGTTAGTGAGGCGGCCATGGACCGCGATAAACTCCTCAAGGACCCAGGCGTTTACGGAACCTTCGCGGTTTTCCAGGTCGATGAGGACTGGTGGAAGCTGGATAAGCCTGCGAGGATGTCTGCAGTTTCGGAAATGAAGGCTATATTCCAAAAACATAGCGAGAAGGTAATCACCGATGCTTATCTGCTGAGAGGGCTCGTCGAGAAGGCCGACTTTCTTGTGCGCATCCACTCTACGGAAATACTGTCTAACCAAAACTTACTCATTGATTTGATGGGTACTGCTCTAGGCAAGCATTTAAAGAACACAATTACCTTCAACGGTATTACGAAGGCATTGAACTATGTTCCAAGTTTCCCCGATGATCTAAAAACGGAACTCAAGACCCCACCACCGCAAGGCAGTCCTTACGTAATCGTGGTGCCTATCCGCAAAGACGCCGAATGGTGGATATCAGGACAGGACGAACGAACGGGTCAGATGAAAGAACACACGGATGCCACTGTCGCGTATCTGAAGACAGTGAAACGGAAATTGTATCACTCCAGCGGGCTAGATGACTGGGACTTCATCACGTACTTTGAAACGTCCAAGCTAGACGACTTTAACAATCTCGTCATCGGGCTACTCAAGGTCAAAGAGAATAAACACAATAAGCGTTTTGGTGATCCCTTGCTGTTGGGAACAATCCGCCCCATGGATGAGATCCTCGACATTCTCAGTCGCTAGTCTATCCTTCCAAATTTCAGTGCATTGTGGCCACCCTGGATGCGAAGGGGTGGCCACGCTTCCTAAAATGAGCTTACTGTGGAAGAGGAAACTAATCTGGGGTAGGAGCGAGACATGGCTAAGGAACCCAAGAATCATGGTAAAGGTTGGACCCATGCCGACGGTAAGCACTTGAACAGCTCGCGAAGAGAACACGCCGACGCGCGTGATGGAATGGAATCTCGGGCTCACGCCAGAGGCAGTTCGGATGCGAGTCAGGAAGTTTTTTCCTTAGCCAACTTTTCCAAAGGGAGAAGAAGGTCTTCTCTTTCGAGATAGAGGTTCTAGCTTTCGCCGCTTAATACCCTCGCTTTAAAAGGGCCCCAGGCGATGAGTAAAATCAATGCCTTACCTACTTCAAGACTCCAATCTGATACACGGTTTTACAATGGCTTACAAATAGGTTGTCCGATATAGGACAGAATCCACTAGGAATGGATTGCTGATTAAGAGTCCCGCCGAAAACCTATTGGGTTGGGACAAATTATTTATCGAGAGATTTTTGCATTGCAATCAGCCTTGACCTATCCCAAACAGTGATCTGCTTGCCGTTGATGAAGGAGAGCACGCCGCTGGTCACGCCATTGAGTGAAATGAGGATTGCTCTTGGGGCTCTTAGGTGGATGAGGGTGCCGTACAGCTCTCTGACAACGCCCGGTGATACCGAAGCTCGATGAGCTTTACACTGCACAATTGTCCCGTCTCCTAGGACAATATCAACTCCACCATCACCGCTGCCAGGAGTGAGGGTTGCGGGATAGCCTGCACGGTTTAATAGGTTCGTAACCTCCACCTCAAACGCTCTTCCATCCAGACTATTCCAAAAGACCTCCTGAGTTCGTATAAACCATGCCTCGTACTGCGCGAGAGCCTGCAGGTAACGGTTCAGTGTTCTGTATCTCTTCGGTTCTGGGATGACATAATTGAATAGCCGTAGAAGCGGATAGCCGATAATCAGTCCAGCGCCGAAACATATGCCGACTATCCAGGCTGATGTGAATAGAATGCCGATGATTTCGACGATGGAGTTAGGGACGTGGGACAACTTCGAGAGGTAGAATGTAATGCCAGCGAAAATGAAGATCCCAACGCACGGCCAAACGCAGAAGGCCTCTCGCCTCTTATCACGGCGCGCCCTTTTCTCTGTTAAAGATTTAACCTGGTCATTCGTGAGACCAAAATCTTCAGGGGTTGGTTTTCTCATTTGTTCGAGGGACTAAGTTTGTGTGTTCAGAGCTAGCTGTTCACCTCCATGCAGATGCCACATAAAATTTCAGCCCTCGATGGGAGGCGGGTCAGATTTGAGATCTGCATACATTTTTTTAGTTCATTGAATAATGTGGGATTGGAGAGGTCGGCTTGAGTGGCATAGGAGAGAAAAAATTTCTCATACCAAACGATAAAGCAGTCAGCCCAATATTTGAGCAACCTCTTGTCCTGTATATACTCATGGTTGAAGAGAAAGGCAGCATATTCCATGGCGTTGAGTAGATCGCCCCGCCAGTGTGCCACGGTTTCCTGAGTTGTCGTCTCGGGATTAAAGTTTGATAGGCGACGTTCGATATCGATTATTTTTGAGTGGATGCGGTCGAATGTGTCGAGCTCGATTTTCGTGGTATTACGACTAAGCTGGACGCCATTAAAAATCAGCGCCACAAACGCGGCAAAGGCTGACACCGCAGGCGCCCATATCCGCGGATCTCCCCAATATCCGTCCACTACTTTTTGTCGCTTGGCGCGGCTGGCGGCTTGCTGGAAGACTGTCCACCCTGGCTTTGGGAGCCTTGGTTGATCTGATTATGAAGTTGTACGGCGTTGCCAGGATTATGTCCTTTCATAAGCTCGGCTGTCGTTATCACGTTATTAGGATTGTGCCCTTCCTCCAGTTTTATGATTTTTGCCATTAATAGATCCTCCATTCTTAGGATTAAACGGTTCTAGACAGCTAGAAAACGTTTTCTTTACCGTCCGGTTGTACCATGCAAAAAAGTCTTCGTCAAAGAACTAGATCGCTCGGTAAATGCATTAGTTTGAATTGGGTTCGGTTGATTCCGCACTGACAACACGCTAACGATGTGCCATGCTTAGCGGTATGCAAAGGAAGCCAAAAAGACCACGCGACCCTAACCAATTGGGCAAGCTCATTGTCGCCCTGACTGTCGGCGAAGTAACTGAGCCAGCCTTGGATGACTCCAAAGACGCAGCAGCAGTTACACTAGGGGCAAAGGGCGGCAAGGCACGCGCAGCAAAGCTCACTAAGAGACAGCGTGTGGAAATTGCAAAACTTGCAGCTAGGCAACGATGGAAAGGAAACAAGTAACGCTATCAGGCCAGCGCAAGCCCAACCCCTTGCTGTGGCCGATAGTGATCGTTGAGGTGGTAAAGCGACTTTAATCGATGTGGGTAAAAGTGTAGCATTTGCGCAAATTCTGGAATTGAATAACCGAATGTTTCTAAATGAAGTTTAATCATGCGTGTTAGAACGCCGGGAGTCTCCATCGGGAAATTGAGTTCTGGTGGCTCCTGAAGCTTGATGCGGTGAACGTTAAATTGCCGCCACAGATATCCCGCCTGTTTGATCGTTACAAACCCTAATGATTGAGCGCGATATAAAAGCGCCTGCATAGAAACTTTCCATTCCGGTTTCAACGCAGCCAATCGCATTAAATCAATCCGGCCAGACATAAAAGCTGAGCGAATGTCGTCAGCAGGCATCAATAATGCGCTGGCAAACGTGTTCGCCTGCTGCTCCATTGATGGATTCGGAAATCGATGCATCACAAGATGTGCAAGTTCATGCGCAAGTGTAAATCTGGCGCGATCCGATGGCTGTTCACTGTTAAGAAGAATAATGGGCAATAGACCAGGTACAGCCATGGTGACACCACTCACTGAGCTTCCATCCATGGGGGAATGGATCACAATAGCCCCTGCTCTCTCAACCATTTCAGTCAAGTTTTGCAATGGTCCTCTTGGTATCATCCAATGGCCTCGAACCATGGAAGCGATTCTCTCCGGATTATCTCCATATTCCTCGGCATCAAATGTTGGCATAGTGGCCTGAGGAACAAACTCGACTCCATTCAGCATTCTACGAAGTTGCAGAATGCGGATGTTCATTTCCGCAATAATCGCATCCATCTCTTTTATCGTGATGCTTTGTTTTTTGCGCCACATAGGATGCACACTGACCGGCGCTCCCAAAACCGTGTCAGTTTGTTCGAAGAACGAGGTTGGAACATCATACGCATTTGACGCACGTTCCAGAATGTTATTGGAAGGAATTGCAATAGCGTTCTCATAGCGCGAAAGCATGACCTGAGGAATGCCAAGCCTTTCCGCAGCTTCGCCCTGAGACAGCCCCGCGTCCTGCCTCGCTATCCTTAGCAATCCCGAATTTACAAATGCCATTACCTACTGACCTTTCTTACTCTTCGCACCGTGCGCACGTTTCTCGTCGCTCTTTGCCCTGCGCGGCTTGACCATTTCATCAATACTAGGAACTGGCGGCTGTGTCGGAGAAAACGTGATGACATCTGCGCTCCCAGTCTCACCACTTCCAGAAAGAGGATAAGCCCATAATGGCTTGTCCTGATCTCTAGCAGCCACATTTATCCGGTCTACAGCAGTTCCTGTTGCGTTGAGCTTATAGCTGATCTCTACTTTTTGAACTCCGGGCATTCCCGGGAGATCTAATTGAGGATTGCAGAAGTCGATTTCGGCCTGTGTGGGGATACTCGATCCCACACCATTCTTAGTAGCTTTCTTGAACCTGATTAGCAACTTTTCATCAAAAATGAGCCTGAAGGTCTCATCGCCCCATTCAAATCTCGCATTCTGATCTGACTCAAATTCTTCCGTAAGGTGATTCGCCAAGTATTCAAATATTACATTGGCTCTCGTGCGTGGCCATCGACTTATCTTTGACCTGTCCGGACTTTCCACCCAATCAGCAACTGCGCGCGAATAAGCCCGATCAACCTTGCCCTCACGTTGCGGGGTGATAATCTTGCGCACCTCTGATTCGGTGGGATTGGCCATAAAGATTCTCCTTGGTTTCTAAGGCCACATCCTACATCGTCCTAACTACAAACAACAAGTTTATTTTTCACGATCTATTCATTGCAGTGTAACATATCGAATACACTGGTTAAATTAATGCTTGACGCTAAGCATAAAGGTTCATATACTGTTGGCATGAACAAGCTAGATCATGCCCAGCGCGTTCAGATTGTTCACTTACTCGTTGAGGGCAACAGCATGCGAGCTACGGCCCGGCTCGCTGATGTGGCATTCAACACAGTGGCAAAGTTGTTTATTGATATAGCCAGGATGTGCGCCGACTACCAGGATCGCACCCTTCGCAATCTGAATTCCAAGACATTGCAGCTGGACGAAATTTGGAGTTTTGCTTACAGCAAGGCCAAAAATGTTCCGGAAGGAAAGCAAGGACAGGCTGGCGATATTTGGACGTGGGTAGCGATTGACATAGACAGCAAGCTCGTACCATCGTGGCGCATTGGTGGCCGCGATAGTGCGACGGCCTGTGAATTCGTCTCCGACCTTGCCGCTCGTCTTAAGAATCGAGTTCAGATCACATCTGACGGACACAAGCCCTATTTGCAAGCGATTGAGGGGGCATTCGGCAGCGAAGTGGATTTCGTACAATTGATAAAAATCTACGGCGAGACGGTAGACGGACAGAAACGGTATAGCTCCGCGGAGTGCATTGGGGCTGACAAGTCGAAGGTCATAGAGAATCCTGACATGTGCTGCGTGAGCACTTCCTGTGTGGAGCGCCAGAATTTGACGATACAGATGAGTACCAGACATTTCACGCCTCTCACCAATGTATTTTCAAAGAAGATCGAAAATCTCGTCTCGTCAGTTGCCCTTCACTACATGCACTATAACTTTTGCCGCATCCATAAGACGCTTCGCGGGACTCCGGCTATGGCTGCTGGCGTATCCGATCACATTTGGACGGTGGATGAGATCGTCGGCCTCGTCGAACAAGCCGAGCCTCTTTCAAAATGATGCACAACCCTCAAAAGGTCGGTATATCCGTGAACATTCACTGTATTGCGATTCAGAAAAGCCTCTTGTATATTCCGTGAATGTTCACGGGGCGTACACCCAAAGATGCAACGGCATTAGAGCGACAAAATCGTCGGCTTGAACGATTAAAATTTATAGGGATAACGCGTTCGACGGTGCTGGTACATCAGGAGTGTAAGCCCATGTTTGAAAGTCTTCGTCCTCACCTAGTTGATCCGATCAGATCAGAGGCTCTCGCCTCATTAGTGCAACAACTTCAGAAGAGAACAACTCCAACCAATGTTGCTCAGGTACGCCAGTTAAGTCCGTTCCGCTATCCAGGCGGCAAGACGTGGCTTGTCCCAGAGGTTCGGAAGTGGTTGGTCACCGCTAAGCACCCCCCTTCGGTATTTGTTGAGCCTTTCGCTGGAGGTGCAATGGCCGGACTGACTGCGGCAGCCGAAGGGTTAGCCGAAAAGGTTTTCTTGTGTGAGCTGGATGCTGATGTTGCAGCCGTATGGGCAACAATATTTCATGGCACTGATACAGACGTGCGGTGGCTTTGCGAGCGGATCACAGGGTTTGAGGTGAACCTAGATTCGGTGCAGCTTGTTCTAGGCATCAACCCTAAGTCCGACAAGGGTAAAGCCTTTCGCACCATTGTGAAGAACCGGATGCAGCGTGGCGGAATAATGGCCGTGGGGGCTGGGCTGATCAAGTCTGGGGAAGCGGGGCGCGGTCTTCATTCTCGCTGGTATCCTGAGACCCTAGTAAAACGGATTGAAGCTCTGCGCACATTGAGGGATAAGATCACATTTAAGCAGGGTGACGCCTTTGCTGTGGTGAAGCGCTTTGCAAATGATCCGAACGCCTTTTTCTATATTGACCCTCCTTATACCGCAGGAGGTAAGCAGGCAGGAACACGTCTGTATGCACACAACGATGTCGACCACGAGAAGCTATTTGCTCTCATGGCAACGGTGCGAGGGTCCGTGATGATGAGCTACGACGAATCACTGGAAGTAAGAAAGATGGCTAGGCAGTACTCATTTCGCGTGGTACCGGTACCCATGAAGAATACCCATCACGAGATCATCCGTGAACTGCTTATTATGAAGCCCTAAAAAACATCACTTCTTCGGGCGCTGTTTATATATTCAATCCTTCGTTCTTGCGGGCAAGCCGACGAGCTACACGTGCTTCTTCGTTCTGGCGACGTTCCAGCTTCCCCTTGATCCTGCTTTCGAACTCAGACAGGGAGACAGGGCGTCCAGCCGTTAATCCGTCAACGGATCTCTCTAGCGTTGTAAATCTCACTTCGCTCTTTACTAACTCGGACGTCCCATTCTCTGTCTCCCGATAGTCAACGATAAACCACGCGATGTCGCAATTGGATACATCTGGAACTTTATCCATAGGTCCGAGGGTTTGGATAAACCCACGGTCTACCACCACTGCCATTTTCTTACCCCACCTACGGAGGGTGGGGACCTTGATTTGAAGTTGTGGCATGAGCCTTTTGGGGCCGCTACTGCGGTAGTCAGGTCTTCGCGGTTTGTCTGGGAAAGGAGTTCCGTTGCCAGTGTGATTACCGAGACTGTCGAAGTAGCTCTGCATGCCCTTTCCGGAGAAGTAGACAGCCTGAATTTCAACAACACACCAGTTGATGTGGCCAGTACCCGTTGATGTTTTGTCCATAAGGACAAGGTCTAGACGCCCTACATCTCTCTTAGCTTCTAAGTCTTCGGCTTCATCACCTGCAGGATCCTCGTTCTCAGGTTGTGCCGTAACGAGATCGGACAATGGCTCCAGAAACCCGATCTCGGTTGCGATTAGTGGATCTGATATTCCCAGCAGGGTCTCGCTCACCCATGTAACGATCGTCTTGTTCTCGTGAAGCCTGAATGGACAGACGGATCTCAGTACTCCAGCGCTTCCACTTGCCACACGCGCGGTCCCGTCATGATCCCGTTCGTATAGTCTAAGAGAGCAAATCCCGCCTCTCTTTTTGCAGAGCGCTGGAGTGCCTGGCTTGACGAGGTCTACTTGTTTGAACGGGCATGGCATTCCTGATGGCTGTGATGCGAAGTGCTTACGATCTTCCTCGGACAGGCCAGTTAGAAGTTTCCCGTACCACTCTCCTATCCCATACCTGGGTGCGACGCCCTGAGATGTGCCTTTTGTCTTGCTGCTACGTGGCATCCCGCTTCCTCTCGCGCAATGAGGCGCGATTTTGCCACAACTAACACTGCCAGCTCTACCAGCAAAGTAGCGCTGCAATTCGCCCATTCGCCCCTCCGCGCCTACACACTCCGAATAGTCACTAAGAACCCAATGATATTCTGAGCTCCGCTGTATCGTTTTTTGGCATTCCCAAGCTTATTTTTGCTCCGCTTGCAATGACTTCTGTCGCTGCGCATGTCTTGTTGTTATCCGTTCGGCAACGTTACCCCGTAGCGTCTGTTCGCACTAACCTTGCACTGCACTGAGGGCCGTCACCTGTATTCCGACAATTTTTAGTCGGGCAGAGATCCATCGCTAAATAGGGCCATTCGTCCCTAGTCCAGCCTTTTTCGGCCCTATCGTCATGTTTCTATGAAAATCTGGTGTCCCGTGACTCGCAGACACGATCAATGCGTACTTTTACGTACCACAATAGTGCACATCAAAACGGTGTAGACCAGACGAGGCACTCCCCGATGCCGTCCGCTTCTGGCGTGGTCTTCGTGCGAGTCCATGCGCCCCGTGGCGAAGACCAAAGGAGGTGAGACCTCATGAATAGCTCGTGACTGCATCTGACTTCGAGTGGTCCCGCCGCTCTGAATTTCTGTCCCCCAGTGTCCCCTCCTGTCCCCTCGTGTCCCCTCCAGGGATCTTTCATCATTACCGCACGCATGGCTATGGTCAGCACCGTGCGAAGCGACACCACCGTGAGAGAGGAGAAGCCATGAGAAGGTTATGGATCACCGCCGATCAATTGGCCGCCAAACTGGGAGTGAGTGTGAAGTCCATCCGCCGCGCCTACCGCAAGGGGGAGATTCCCGTGGATCGGTTCTGCCGGTTTGTCCGCTTTGATCTGGAACGCGTGAAGGAAGCGCTGCAGGCGAATGGGCGTTGGCCGTCCTTTGCAGAAGCCGAGAGGAAGCTGGGACCGCGCAGCGCGACCGGCGGCGCCAGCCGGCGGCGCGCGCAGCGGCCCCGCCCCCGACTTGGTAAGACGGGGGCGTCTATCGCACGGACGCCAAGGAGGAAGAAATGACAGTGTCAGGAGGATTCACTCAGACCATTGATTGGCTCGCCTTCACACTCCCGAAGGCTGAGGTGGACGATGTCATCAAGACGATTGGTGGGGACTGGTTCCAGAGTGAGACAGGGTTTCGTGGGTATCCCGTCGCCAGACTTATGACGCAGGGCAAGACGGGCGTGGGGAAACTAGGGACGGGTGCTCCTCGCAGTCCGAAGGAAGTGCATGTGGATCTCTCAGCCGGGATTGTCTCCCAGTGGGATGAGACCAAGCTGAAGACGATCTTGGCGTGGATCTTTGCCCAGAAAGGCCATGTGACACGAGTGGATGTGGCCCTGGACGACCGGGAGGCGACTGTCGCAGTCGAGACCGTTCGGCAAGCCGTCGAGGCCGGACAGGTCGTGAGCCGGTCCAAGCAATTCAAAGTGATCCAAGCCTCCAATCATCGCGAGGGAGTCCGCACCGGCGAAACTCTGTATTTCGGCAGTCGGGAAAGCCAAAGCATGCTGCGGGTCTATGACAAACGACTGGAACTGCAGGCCAAAGGACGGGAAGACGCGGCTTCATACGGAGTCCGCTGGGAAATGGAACTCAAACAGGATCGAGGTCAAGCCTGCGCGAAAGCACTGCTCACACTCGATTCAGAAGATTGGCGGGCATTTCTAGTCGGCGTGCTCCGCTCCTATGTGGATTTCCGAGAGACCACGAGAGAGGCCGAATCGTACGAAAAATATCGGGCTCCTCTGTTGGGTTGGTGGGAAACGCTGACCGAAGGCTTCAGACGCTGTCGGCTCGTGGTCGAACGCATCCAGCAGCGATTGGATGACGTCGCCGCCTGGCTCGCGCAATCCGTCGCATCGATGCTCGCGGTGGTCGTGGCTTGTCGAGGCGATCAATTTTTGACGGAGCTGATCTATGCGGGGACGAAGAAATGGAAGCAGAAGCACTATGCCCTGCTGAAGGAACGGAGGAGAGGGACACCCTATGTCCTTACAATTTCGTGACGGAGGGTGGCAACGCATGTGTCCAGGATGTGGCGCGAGAGGCTGTCGATGCAAGTGGGAACAGGGCGCCTTGTATCTGAGCTGTACCGACTGTGATTCGATATTTTGCATGAGACCAGATACCCGGTCTGAAGACTGGGGCGTGTGGGTCAGGCGCTTGGCTGGCCCGGATTTCATTCATCACTGGAGGAGGGACGACGATGCAAGTCAAAGCGGAGGGCGCGGTACAGGGGTATGTGGAACGGAGAAGCCGAGAGGGGAAAGTCTACCGATCGGTGGATCTCTATGTGAAGGGCCGAGATCCGGGGGTGCTTCGATTGGGGATTCCGGACGATCAGATGCCCTTGATCGACGCCTGCAAGCAAGCCGAGGGCAAGCAAGCGAAAGTCTCGATCGAAGTCCGGAAGTTCGAGCAAACCGGACGGGTCTTCTTCGATCTGTACGGCTTGGAAGTCTTGAAATAACGGCAGAGGGAGGAAGGTCAGTGGATCTCACGATCATTCTCGTCGCGGTCTTGTTACTGGCCTTCCTCACCGGCCTCGGAGTTGGACGATTGTGAAATTCCTGTCTCTCATGACGTATCTCGGGTTTGTCTGGGCCCTCTTCGTCTCACTTTGCCTTGCGCCGGGCGAATCGTTCGGCCAAACAGCGACGCAGTATTCGCGGGTCGTGGCCCAAGCGGAACGCATCGCCTACCTGGCCGCGCAACGGTCGGCTTTGGCTTCCCAGGTTGCGACGGCTGCGCTTGCACCTTCAGCCAGTTCCTTTGCCATTCGATTAGTTGCCGGGCCAGTCGGATGGGCCGCGTTGGGTGTTGGAGCTGGATTGGTGCTCGCCCAGATGTACTATTCGCAGCCCGACCTCGCCACCATCAAAACGGCAGCCTCCACACCGGGCGGCTGGCAAGTGGCGAGTACCAATGCTGGCACCCAGACCTTTCCAGGGCTCGGCACTAATACGCCCGGCAATGCCAACTATCCCAACGCAACCATTCAGTTTAGCGCGACGAACGTGGCGCTGTGTGCGACGGATATCGAGTATTTGCATGACTGGGTGGTCGGACCCTTTCAGAGCCTCAGCACGGCCGTCTTCTTCCCCGGCAACTTCTTCGTCAATGGTCCTGCGGTGGGTGGCTACACGCTCTACGTCTGCCATCGAAAAGGTATTCCGGGGAGCTCGGCGCCGCTGCAAGATGCGCTGATCCCGCCGACCCCCCAGCAGGCAGCCAACTATATGACGGGACTGCCGGCGAGTGATCCCAAATCGATCGAAGCCCATACGAATCCCGTCGGGACGACCGGCACCACGCAACCGGCGGACAATACCGTCTCGCAGCCTGTGTCCCCAAGTGAGATGCCGACGACCGTCAAACCGAAGCCTGTGCCCGCTGGCGACATCATCGTCGTAGACAGCGTTCCTCCTCCGGCGAGTACACCGCAGCAGAACACGCAACAGCAGACGACGACCACGACGACGACAACCACCCAGAATCCAGACGGCTCGACGACGAAACAAGAGGAGACGGAAGCCACCACGTCGTGTACGGCAGGCACGCATGAGAACCGGACGTTTGGGACGGTCTTGCAGGCGCATCAGACCATTTGGGCGAGCAGCGGATTGCTCAGCACGCTGAATCTCCTCAAATCCCTGACCTGGCCCTCGACGTTGCCGGTGATTGCGCTCCCCTCGGCCCTCTTCGGCAACCAGCAAGTGGACTTCAATCAGTGGGCCTGGTTCTTCACGGTGCTCCGCACGCTCGTGATCGCGATCGCGTCTTTTGCCGCCTACCGCATCATCTTCGTGGGAGGAGGACAGACGACATGACGGCCATTCTGACCCTCATCTATTGCTGGCTGCAGGAGTTCTTCTTCTCGCTCACCGATTGGGGGTTGGGCATCTGGGATTCCCTGCTTTCCGTGGCGGACAGCACGCTCGCCACCCTCGGCACGGCAGGCCTCACCCTGCCTGTGATTCCTGACCAATATGCGTGGGTGCTGGGCGCGACGGGGATGAGTCAGGCGCTGGCCATTGTGGCGAGCGCCATGGGAACCCGCTTCATTCTCCAAACGATTCCATTTGTGCGGTGGGGTTCATGAAAACGATACCGTCGATCTTAGCCTATGGATGGACGGCGATCCTTGCCGGCACGATCTGGCTGCTCTGGAGGCGTGTGCGGTGATCGAGTTGTATGAAGGTGTGCCGGGGTCGGGAAAGTCCTATCACGCGATCTGCGAAAAGTTTCTGCCGTGGGTGCGTCAAGGACGACGGCTCTATATCTCGGTGGATGGGATCTACCTGGATCGGCTCGCGTTGTTCACCGGGATCGAACTCACAGTCCTCGAACAACAGATCACGATCTGGAAAGACTCCGTCGAAGTCTTGCAAGCGTTTCAACATGTCGAGCCCGGTTCAGCCGTGATTATCGACGAGGCCCAAACCGTCTTCCGGTCCATGCAGAAGGTTGAGCCGGGTTTGCTGCGCTGGCTCGAAACCCATCGGCACTACGGCGTGGATATTTTGCTCATGAGTCAGGATTTTCGGCAAATGTCGCAAGGGGTGACGCGCCTGATCGAAGCGACGGTGAAGTTTCGGAAGCTGGCCTTTGTGGGCCTGTCGAAGAAGTACCAGGGGAAGGTGCGCGGGAATCCGGAAGACCACGAAGTCATCCGGGCGTTCGTGGGTACCTATTCGCCTGCGATCTACGCCTACTATTCCAGCTATGCCT
>WBZQ01000803.1_pt1 | contig 23256 bp, 18 predicted proteins | sample 5204251 | NCBI WGS metagenome assembly WBZQ01 (sample SAMN12412402, study PRJNA552823) | activated sludge metagenome | isolation source: activated sludge from nitrification reactor of wastewater treatment plant... | place: USA: Virginia | collected 2017-09
AGGCGTGGTCGTCGCTGGCCAGCAGCTCGCCGATGCGCGTCTGCCCTTCCGCCGGCGCCGCAAAACAGATGCGGCCGCGCGCGACCATGAGCTGGCCCAGCGCGCGCCCCTCGGCTGTCTGCAGGCGCACGACGCCGGTGAGCGTCTGCTCCTCGACGTGGCGCAACAACGCAAAGAGCGCGCGGCGCGTGCCGGCCGCGCTCACGGGCGCAGACGTGCCGCGCCAGCCACCGCGCAGGCCCGCGCCAGCCCGGTCGGAAGACGCGCGCGTTCGAGCTGCCACTGGCGCGCCAGCCACGGCGTGCAGACCGCGACCCACACGGCTGCGCTGGCCGCCGCCAGAGCGAAGATCGCCCGGTACCCCTGGGCCTGCTGGCCGGCGCGTGTGAAGGCCGCGCCCAGCGGCCCCGCGACGGTCGGCCCGAGCAACATGCCCAGGCAGCCGGCGGCGTTCACGAGGGCCATCGCGCGCGAACGCTGCGCGGGTCCGGCGGCCGCGGCGGCGTAGGACAACGTGGGCACGAAGAGCAGCGCCGAGGCGCACCCGGCGCACAACATCACGAGCCACAGGCTCTGGGCGGGCGCCTGACCCAGCGCAGCCAGCGCCAACGCGTAGAGCACGGCGCCGGAGGCCATGAGGGCTGCACGCGGCACGCGCTCGCTCAGCCGGCCGACAGGGTACATGAGCAGCGCGAAGGGCATGGTCAGCAACGCGAAGAGCAGGCCCACGGCGGAGTCAGGCAGGCCGTGTACGCGATGCGCGAACAACCCGAAGGTCACGACGATACAGCCGATCGTAAAGCGCTCGACGAAAGCCGCGCTGACCGGCACCGCGAGCGCGCGCAGCGGGAGCGACTCGCGCGGTTCGGCCAGGACCTGTGGCAGGCGTTCGGCGCCAGTGCGCTGGCCGAGCACGACGAGCCCCACGACGAACGCCAGGGCCGCGCCGAGCACGAACGGCGCGCGCGCGTCGAGCGCCACGCAGAGCCCGCCCACGGCGCTGCCCAGAGCGATCGCCAGCATGAGCGCACCGCCAGCGAGGCCCATCACCCGATCCTGGCCCAGCGCACGCCGCAGCGCGGCAGCCTCGCCCAAGAGCAGAGTGGCCGCGCCGACGTGCGCTGCGCCCTCGAGCACGCGCAAGGCCAACACGGTCGACGTGGGCAAGGGTGCCGCCACGAGCAGCAACAGCAGCGCGTCGCTCAGGCACAACGCCGCCAGCAGGCGGCGCGGGTGGGCGCAGCGGTCGGCACGGCGTCCCAACCACGGCGCGGCCACGAGTCCGCCGAGCATGTTGAGCGCCATGAAGGCCTGCATCGCGCCCTCGCGGCCGGCGTGCAGATCCGCGAACAACGGCCGGATGGCCGGCGTGACCAACGTGGCCGGCAGCATCTGCAGGAAGACGAGCACGGCCAGACGCCGTGCGCGCTGGGCCGCCGCAGGGTCCGCGGAAGAGCTGATCGCCATGCCTACTCCTGGCGCGGCCCGACGGCCGCCGCGAATCGGCGCACGAAATCGAGCTGCGCGGAGTTCTGGATGTAACCGCGCGCCGTGCCGCGCACGCGCGTCACCGCCGCCTCCGCGTCCTCCCCGAGCCAGACGAGCATGGCGGCGAGCAGCGTGCCGGTGCGGCCCATGCCAGCGCGGCAGTGCAGGGTCACCGCGCCGTCCTGCATCGCGCGCTCGATCTCACGGCACAGGCTGGCCGTGGGCGAGATCGCGGGCACGCCCATGTCGGCGACGGGAAAATGTCGCGCCTGCAATCCCGCCGCGCGCAGTGCATCGGTCGGCAGGGGATCCTCGGTGAGCGTCACGAGCAGTTTCACGCCGCTGGCCGCCAGCGCTTCGAGGTCGGCTTCGAAGTCGCCCAGCAGGCCGGGACGACCCATGCCCGCGAGCCGGCCCGGAAGCAGCCAGTGGAAGTGCCCTGGCAGGGCCGGCGGCCATGGCTGACGGGGCCAGCAGTTGCCCTGGCGCACGAAGGTCGCCGCCAGCTCGTTGGGCGGCGCGTCGAAGAACGTGGCCGCGTCGCCCGTCGCGACCAGGCGACCGGCGCACAGCAGGGCCACGTCGTCTGCGACGCGGCGCGCGAAGCCGACGTCGTGCGTCACGAGCACCACCCCCCCGCTCTGCGCGCGCACGCGCAGGCGCTCGACGAATTCGTCACGCTGGTCGTCCGGCAGGCCGCGCGTGGGCTCGTCCAGGAGCAACGTCGAAGCCGGCCCGTGCAGCGCCTCGCGCCAGGTGAGCGAGCCGCCTTCCGCAGGCCGGCCATCGCGCGTCGGCTGCCGCACCCAGGCCAGGTCGGCGTGCGGTCGGCCATCGTGCACGAGTTCGCGCCCGAGGTGACGCCACGAGCCTGCCAGGCGCCAGCCAGGCAGGGCGGGCTCGCCGGCCAGGCCGCGCAGCAGCGCGCTCTTGCCGGTCCCGGCTGGGCCCAGGAGCGTCGTCACCCGGCCGCGGCTCACGCGCCAGTCGAGAGACCGCAGCAGCGTGCCCTTCGGGTTCTCGATCGAGACTCCAGTCAAGACGAACAGCGGCTCGTTCATCGTCCCTCTCGCAGGCGCTCGCCCAGCGCTTCGGGCAGGCCGGCCTCGCGCAGCGCCCGGACCGTGCGCTCGACGTCGTAGGGCACGCGCCGCAACTCGGCGTAGTGCGCCTCGGGATCGACGAGCGCCCAAGCGGCGCGCGGGTCGCCATCGCGCGGCTGCCCCACCGAGCCCGGGTTCAACAGCACGGCGGCGGCCGAGCTCGGCCAGCGCAGCGCACCCTCGAACGGCGTCTCGACCAGCCGGTCGTCCTCGAGCCAACCGCACATGGGCACGTGAGTATGGCCGCACAGCGCAACCTGCGGCCACTCTGGGCGTGCCGCGATCGTGCGCAGGTTCGTCTCCAGCATCGTGCCGGTCACGTAGCCCGTGTAGAAGAGCGTGTTGAGATAGCAGCCGTGCGCGGCCACGAGGCCACTGGCGTCGAGCGCCACGCCGGGCAGCGCGCCGAGCCAGTCGAGTTCCGCGGCAGGCAGACGCGCGTGCGTCCAGTCCTGCACGAAGCGCGCCTGGGCGTGCGTGCCGGCGCCGGACGTGCCGCGTGCCACGTCGACGTCGTGGTTGCCGGCCACCACCACGTGCGCCTCGGCACGCACGCGGGTGACGCACTCCAGCGGCTCGGCGTTGTACCCCACCAGGTCGCCCAAGCACACCAGCCGTTGGGCGCCACTCTTCGCCACGTCGTCCAGGACGGCGTCGAGCGCGGGTCGGTTGGCATGCACGTCCGCAATGACTGCCACGCGCATGTCTCAGGCTGGCCGAGGAGTCGCCAGACTCTCGACTGCAGCCACCAGGAACGCGCGCGCGGCCAGGGCCGCCTCGGCCCGCACCGTTGTCTCCAGGAAGGCTGCACGCAGGCCGAGCTGGGCGATCTCCTCCGGCGCCAGTTGGCCGCCGAGCGCCGTCCGCAACGCGCTCAGGTAAGCCGTGACACACTGGGGGAACCGCGCGTACTCCTCGACGCGGCGCAGCAGCACGTGTCCGATGGCCGGCAGGCGTTCGCCCGTGGCCACGTCGTCGTCGAGATAGACGACGCGCCCATCGGCCACTGCGAAGTTGCTGGGATGCACGTCGAGGGCCACGCCGGCGCGCGCCGCCAAGGCCAGCGCATCGACCGCAGCGCGCGCGAAAGCCTCGAGCGCCACCTGCAACGCGGCTTCGTCGCCCTCCTCGACGGCGCGCGTCATCCACGTGCGCAGAGTCGTCACCCAGGGGCTCACGGTCCAGAGCCAGACAGCCTGGCTGCGGCTCTCCGGCTGCAGACACAGCACCGTCCGCGGCGGCAGCAGCGGCCCGAGCAACGTCTTGCGCCGCGCCAGATGCAGCATCGCAGCGCGCCCGGCCTCCGAGTCGTCGAAGCGACGACGCAGGGAGGTCTTGAGACACAAGTCGCCGGCCTCGAAGATCAGCGCATCGCTGCGGCCGCTGCCGTCGGAGGTGCCGTGGCGCCCCACGAGGTCGTCACGGCGCCGCACGGCGCGGCCGTCGAGCTCCTGCAACACGCCACGGCCCAGCGCCGCCGGCCATACGAACCCGAGGGGCACGTGAGTGCTCGGCAGGGCGGGCAGCGTGTCGGGCGAGCGGCCGGCGTCCGCCGCGCGAGCTGCGACCGCTGGCTCCACGCTGGCCGACGGCTGCGGCGACGGCTCGGGTGCGCGCGCCGCGGGGCGCGACGGAACAACACTCGCGCTCGCGCCCACGACGGGCGCAGCCACAGCCGCCCCCGCCGGCACGGCCGGCGCGACCGCTGGCTCCACACTGGCCGACGGCTGCGGCGACGGCTCGGGTGCGCGCACCGCGGGGCGCGACGGAACAACACTCGCGCTCGTGCCCACGACGGGCGCAGCCACAGCGGACACCGCCGGCACAGCCGGCCCGACCGCCGGCTCCACACTGGCCGACGGCTGCGGCGACGGCTCGGGTGCGCGCACCGCGGGGCGCGACGGAACAACACTCGCGCTCGCGCCCACGGCAGGCGCAGGCACAGCCGCCCCCGCCGGCACAGCCGGCCCGACCGCTGGCTCCACACTGACCGACGGCTGCGGCGACGGCTCGGGTGCGCGCACCGCGGGGCGCGACGGAACAACACTCGCGCTCGCGCCCACGGCAGGCGCAGGCACAGCCGACCCCGCCGGCACAGCCGGCCCGACCGCCGGCTCCGCGCTCGCCGACGACGGCTCGGGCGCAGGCACGGCGACGGTCGGCGGAGCTCCGAGCGCGTCGAGCGCCGCCCCGGCCGACGTCCGGTGCGTGGAGACCGTGTTCTCCAGGCGTTGCAGCAGTCCCTCGTGCGTCTCGGCGCTGCCGACGAGGGTCGCGAGGCCGCGCTCCAGGATGTGACGCTGCACGCGGTTGGCGGCCGCGCGGATCGCCAGGACCAGCGTCTCGCGCACGCCGACCCCTTCGTGGGCGCGGGCACCCAGAGCCGGCGTGCCGGAGGCCAGGCCGAGCAGGCCGGGGAGCGTGTCGGCTTCGAGGCAGGTGTCCTGGTCCTGCTTGTTGGCTTGCACGACGATCGGCACGCGCGGCTCGCCGCCTTGTTCCTCGCGCGGCAGGTCGGCGGCCATGCGGCGCCCGATCTCGACCCCGTCGCGGTTGCTGTCGCAGACGAAGACCACGGCGTCGGCCGAGGCCAGCAGCACGCGCCGGCGATGAGACAACACGGCTTGGCCCGGCACCGTCGTGAGCTGGCAGCGCAGCGGGTAGCCGCCCACCAGGCCGCCGTCGACGTGCAGCCAGTCGAAGAAGAGCGTGCGGCCCGCGCGTTCGGCGTGACTGACGAGTTCCCCGCGGCGCAGCGACGTGAAGAAGCGGTGGAGCTGCACGAGGTTGGTGGTCTTGCCCGCCTGCGCCGGCCCGTCGTAGACGATGCGCAGGACGATGCGCTGCAGTTCGCGATCGAAGACAGCCATGCGGGGTCCTCGCTTGGACCGCCAGCACCCCGCCCGGGAGGCCAAGCGTGCCTCCTCGGGCCGGGGCGAGAGCGGAACGACTAGGCGGCGCTCTCCACGCCGGGCAGCGCCGCGCGCGCCTTCGAGAGCACCATGCCGAGGTTGGCCGAGGCGCGACAGACCGTCACGAGCACCATGTCCTCGTTGCGCTTGGCGCGCTGGAAGACGTGGATCAGGTTGTCCGACATCACGATGATTTCCTGAAAGTAGTGGTGCCCGTCGTCCTTCACGCCGCGGATGCGCTTGAACATGCTCTCGATGGCCGAGACGTTCTGGCCCTGGAACAGATCGCCGGTGGCGGCCGCCACCAGGTCGAGCACCTCCTGCGGATGGCTGTCGACCGTGCGCACGGCCAGCAGCATGCCGGTCTTGATGTCGACGAAACCGGCGGCAACGCACTCCGGGACGTTGCGCTGCACGGCGTTGAGTTCGCTATCGAGGCTCATGGCGTCGTTTCCTTTCGTGATCGAGGTCTGGTACGGGGCCGCGTTACGGAACGAGGGGCTCGACCACGGGGATGATCGACTTGAGCTGCGCCCAGCCCATGCCGATGTTCGTGGTCTTCTTCGTGACCAGCATGATCACGGCCTTGCCGCCCTTCATGGTCTTGGCGAAGTGGAAGTTGTTGGAGGAGGTGACGTGGACCTCCTGGAAGTAGCGCTCGCCGTTCTCGGGAATGCCGCGGTGCGAGCGCACGAGCTGTTCGATGCGGCCGATGTTGGCGCCGCGGAACAGGTCCATCGTGGCCGCCGCCACGATCTCGTTGAGCGTCTGGGTGTACTGCGAGGCGTTGTAGATGCCCAGCAGCATGCCCGTGTCCAGGTCCACCACGCCGCACGCCACGGCTCCGTCCACCTTGCCCACGACGTCCTTGCACGCATCGTCGATCTTGCCCATCTGACTCCTCCCCTTGCGCGGCGTGTGCCGCAGCGTCACGTCAAGTCCACCAGGCCGCAGGCCCGGCACCAACGCACGACGATCGAGCGGAACCGGGCGGCGCTGCCGGGGGTGCCGTCCAGGCCGGCGCCGAACACCATGGCCAGGTTCATGGACCGGTCCCAAGCCACCACCACGCCCACGCCAGTCGAGATCCACTCGCCCGAGCCGCGCGCAACCTCACCCACCAGCCCCGCGGTCTGCTCGATCACCCCACCCACGGACGCGCCCAGGGCCGCGTCGACCACGCCGCCGTTGAGCGGCTCGACGGCCAGGTCGGCCAGCCGCACGGCCCACACCAGCGCGTCGGGGGTCGAGACGGTCGCGAGCGGGCCCAGCGAGTGCCAGGCGTCGCGCACGCACTCGCGCCAGGCCACGAGGTCGGCCTCGCCGGGATCAGGCGGCGTGGCCGGAAGCTCGTCGAGCAACCGGCAGCCCTCCATCAGCAGCTCCTGCCAGGAGGCCGTGATGGACTGGCGCGGCGCGCTCGCGCCCGCGTCGACCGAGAAGGCGCCGCCGTCCCAGCGCAGCAACCGATACACGGCCTCGGCGCCGACCACGTCGCCGCACTCGGCATGCACGATCGCACCGCGCTCGAACCAGACCATGCCGTGGTCGGCGCCACGCGCAATGCGCAGGGCGCCCGACATGTGAGCCAGCGCGTAGAGCTGAATCAGGTCGGGCAGCATGGGCAGCGAGATGGCGCCCGAGAAGCCCGTGGGGCGCGGCACCGTGCGGTCGATGGCCGCGGTCAGGGCCGAGAAGGCGAAGGGCTTCTCGAGGTACTGCACGCTGGGCGTGCCCTGCACGCTTGCGCGCACGTCCGCGTTGCCGTAGGCCGTGACCACGATGACCGGCAGCTCGGGCGCCACTTCGCGCGCCGCCAGGAGCAGCTCCAGGCCGCTCATCTTGGGCATGCGCACGTCGGTCACGAGCACGTCGGGAGGCGCTTCACGGATGCGCCGCAGGGCCTGCTCCGGATCGCTCAGGCCTTCGAAATCCAGGTCGGGACGCTCGCGCTGCATCTGGCGCGCCAGGCTCCAGACGAGCGACTCCTCGTCGTCGACCAGCAGCACGCGCCGGCTCACGCGGCCTCCGGCAGCACGATGCTGAAGACGGTTTCGAAGCCGGGGCTGGAACGCGCCAGCAGGCGCCCGCCGTTCTCGCGCACGAGCGTCTGCGCCACGGCCAGTCCCAGGCCGGTGGCCTTGGGCTTGGTGGTGAAGAACGGGTCGAAGACGTGGCGCAGGTCGGCCTCCCCTACGCCCGGCCCGTCGTCGCGCACCTCCAGGCGCACGTGCCCGCGCGCCTCGCCCGGCACGCGCTGCACGACGGCGCGCAGGTGCACGCGGCGCGGGTCGCCCACGGCGTCGAGCGCGTTCTCGATCAGCTCCAGCAAGGCTTCGACGATCTGGGCCTGATCGACCTGCACGCGCGGCAGGCCCGCCGGGGCCTCGACGGCGGGCCGGGCCTGCAAGAGACCCCAGCGCGCGCCCAGCGCGTCGCAGGCGGCCTCCAACAGCTCGGCGGGTCCGTGCGGGCGGCGCTCCGGCCGTTGCGGTTCGCCGAAGCGCAGCGAGGCGCTCACGAAACGCCCGATGCGCTCGAGCAGCGGCAGCATGCGCTCGACGTACTCGCGCCGGCCATCGTCGGCCGGGGCTTCGGCCAAATAGGCCTCAGCCAGGCCCTGGATGCCGGCCAGTGGGTTGCGCAGCTCGTGGGCGAAGCCGCCCACCATGATGCGGATGGCGTTCAGGCGCTCGATGCGGCGCTGTTCCTGCTCGAGCTGGCGGAAGACGAGCACGTAGGCGGCCTCGGGGGCCGCGCCGGCACGCCCGCGTACGAGCGTCACGCCCAAGTCGCGGGCCGCTCCCGAGGCCCGCGGCAGCGCGAACTCGAGACGCGCTTCGCCGCCCGGGAGCAGCTCCCGCAGCGCCTGCTCGAGCTGGGCATGACCACCGAAGAGCGGCACGAGCTGTGGGCGCGCGCCGGCCGGCAGATCGAGCACCGCCCGGGCTGCGCCGTTGGCGAACGTCACGCGCCCGTCGATGTCGGCCGTCAGGACAGCCGAAGGCAGCTCCTCGATGAGCCAGGACGGCGCCCGCTGGTCGGCCTCCGTCTGAAGCGCGCCGTGCTGTGCATCCAAGCCCGTCATAGCGCGGCCTACAAGAGCAACTCGCATGCCAGCTCCGCCACGGCCCTGTCGTGACGGGCTCAGGCCGCGCAGGCGGCCGGTTCTCGCGGCCCGCTCGCCGATGAACACGACCGCACGAGTCGCGGACGTCGCGAATTCGAGACGCGCCGTCCTGCCTTCGGGATCGCAAAACGGGAAGCGTCTGAGTCGCAGCCGCTCCGTCAGGAGACGCGCAGCAGCTCGATGCGGTGCTTCTTGATCTTCTGGTAGAGCGCGCTGCGCGACAGACCGAGCACGGCGCCTGCGGCCACCACGTCGCCCGCGTGGGCGCGCAGGACCGCGTCGATGTGCCGGCGTTCGGCTTCGCGCAGGCTGAGCGTGGGGTCGGCGCCAGCCGGCGCCGTGAAAGCCTGCGCCGCGCTCTTGTGCGGGCCTGGGGCGGCGCTGTTCTGCACGTCAGCGGCGTCCAGCCGGTCGTGGTCGGCGTGCAGCAGAGCGCGCTCCAGCGTGTTGCGCAGCTCGCGCACGTTGCCGGGCCACGGATAGGCCGCGATGGCGCGCTCGGCCTCGGGCGCGAGGCTCGCGGCGGGCCGCCCGAGGTCGTTGCCGACGCGTTGCAGCAGCGCGCGCGCCAGGAGCACGACGTCCTGCCCGCGTTCGCGCAGGGGTGGCACGAAGAGCGGCAGGGTGCTGATGCGGTAGTACAGGTCGCCGCGGAAGCGGCCCGCTCCGGACAGCGCGGCCAGGTCGTGGTGGGTTGCGGCCACCAGGCGCACGTTGACCTGGCGATCGCGTACGTCACCCAATCGACGGAACCGCTGTTCTTCAAGCACTTTGAGCAGCTTGGGTTGGATCTGCGCGTCGAGGTCGCCGATCTCGTCCAGGAACAGCGTGCCGCGGTGCGCGATCTCCAGCAGACCCGGCTTGGCGTTGACGGCCCCGGTGAACGCGCCACGCTCGTGTCCGAAGAGCTCCGATTCGAGGAACTCGCGCGACAGGCCGGCGCAGTTGAGGTCCACGAAGGCCTCGCCGGAGCGCGGGCCGTTGCGGTGCAGCCAACTCGCCAGCACGCCCTTGCCCGAGCCGGTCTCGCCCAGGATGAGCACGGGGCTGGGCGAGGCCAGCACTTTGTGGGCCTGCTCCGCCAGACGTCGGATGGCGGGGCTGTCGCCCACGAACGGGTCGGGCTCCAGGCGCGACTGGCGCGAGCGCGTGGCCAGGCTGGTCTTGTGATTGCGGCGATTCTCGAGCAGCCGCTCGATCACCACCTGCAGGGCCTGCAGCTCGATGGGCTTGGTCAGGAACTGCTCGGCGCCCACCTTGATCGCGCGCACGGCCAGGTCGATCGAGCCGTGCGCCGTGAGGATCACGAACGGCACCGACGGATCGAGCGGCTTCAGGCGCGTGAGCAGGTCGAGCCCGTCGCCGTCGGGCAGGTAGTAGTCGAGCAGCACCACGTCGGGCGCGCCGCCGCGGAAGGCGCTCTCGGCCGCGGCGCAGGTGTCGGCCTCGACGACTTCGAAGCCCTTGTTGGTGAGGAAGCGGCGCGTCGAAAACCGGATCGTCGCCTCGTCCTCGACCAATAGCACTGTGTGCATCGTGGCTGGGATTATAGCCCGCCGCGAAGGCCGGCCTATTCGACGCGCAACGCCGCGAGCGGATCGACGCGCGCGGCGCGCCGCGCGGGCAACGCGCCGGCCGCGAGCACCACGAGCAGCAGCAGGGCCGTCGCGCCGACGAGCGTGGCGGCGTCCGTGGCGCGCAGGCCGAAGAGCTGGCCTTCGACCAGCCGCGCGACTCCCAGGGTCAGGGCCAGACGCAACAGTTCGCCGAGCACCAGCCGCAGCACGTCGCGGCGCTCGGCGCCCAGGGCCATGCGCAGTCCGATCTCGCGCGTGCGCCGGGCCACGCCGAAGGCCAGCACGGCGTAGAGGCCGCTGGCCGCGAGCAGCGTGGCCAGCAGGCCGAACGCCGCCGAAAGCCGCGCGGTCGTGCGCTCGACCACGAGCGACTGGTCGATGACCGTCGCCAGCGTCTCGAGACCGGTCACCGGCAGACGCGCGTCGACGCGCCGCAGCGTGGCCCGCACCACCTCGGCGAGCGCGGCCGGCGCAGCGGCGCCGCGCACGTAGAAGGTGACGTCGCCGGTGTCGTCGTTCTGCTGCGCGCGCGACAGATAGGCCGTCGGCGGCACTTCGTCGCGCAGGCCCGCGTACTTGGCGTCGCGCGCCAGGCCCACGATCTCGATGGCTCGCGCGCCGTCCGTGCGCGCGACGCCGAAGCGCCGGCCGAGCGCGTCGCCCGAGCCGTAGAAACGGCGCGCGAAGGTCTCGTTGACCACGGCCACGCGCGGGGCGCCGGCGCCGTCCTGCTCGCGCAGCGCGCGCCCACGCAACAGCGGCACGCCCAGCGTCGCGAAGTAGTCGGCCGTCACGAAGTTGAACGAGACCGTCATGTTCTCGCCCTCGCTCGGCTGGTAGCCGTCGACCACGACGGTCGAGGCCGAGTTCGAACCGGTCAGCACGGCCACGTCGGCCGCGGCCACGCGTTCCACGCCCGGCTGTTGCGCGAGCTCGCGTCGCACGCGCTCGACCAGGGCGTTGGTCTGCTGCTCGGAGTAGCCCGCCAGGGCGGGTTGGAGAGAGAAGGTGGTGGCCGAGCGCTCCGTGAAGCCCGGGTCGAGCGCGCGCAGGTTGGCCAGACTGCGCGCGAACAGACCGGCCGCGCACAGCAGCAGCAGCGACAGCGCCACCTCGCCCACCACCAGCGCGCGACGCAGGCGGGCCGCGCCGCGCGCGCCGGCCACCGTGGCGCCGGCATCGTGCAGCGCGACCGCCAGCGCGCCACGGCTGGCCTGCAGCGCCGGCCAGGCACCGAAGGCCAGCGCGGCGAGCAGCGTGGAGACGAGCGCGAACGACAACACGCGCCCGTCGGGCGTGGCACGCAGTCCCAGCGCCTGCACGTCGGCGTCGAGCGTGACGAGCAGCGCGTCGGTGGCCCAGCCGGCCAGCAGCACGCCGACCAGGCCGCCGAGAAGCGCCAGCGCCAGGCTCTCGAGCAAGAGTTGCTGCGTGAGCCGCGCGCGTGAGGCGCCGAGCGCCACGCGCACGGCCAGCTCGCGCCGGCGCGCCGCGGCGCGCGTCGTGAGCAGGTTGGCGACGTTGGCGCAGGCGATCAGGAGCACCAGCGCGACCATGCCCATGAGCGCCTGCAACGGCGCGCCGAACTCGGTGCGCAGGTCGGAGCGTCCGCGCACGGCCGGCAACAGGCCCAGGCGCTTGGCCAGGAAGCGCTCGCGGAAGCTGGCCGACACGCCGCTGAGCTCCTCGATCTCGGCGGCCAGCACACGCGCGTAGACCACGCCCGCGGCGGCCTGCGCCTCCTGCACGCTCACTCCGTCCTTCAGGCGCGCCACCGCGTTCAGCCACATCGTGCGGCGCTCGTCGAGCGCGTCCCAGGTGGGCGTCATCCAGGGCTTCATCGTCAGCGGCACGAACACGTCGGTGACGCGGCCCACCTCGAGTCCCTGGAAGCCGGCTGCGGCCACGCCGACCACGGTCAGCGCGTGACCGTTGATGAGCAGCTCGCGCCCGACCACGTCGGGATCGGCGCCCAGACGGCCGGCCCAGAAGCCGTGCGACAGGACCGCGACGGGCTGCCCGAGCCGCGTCACGTCGTCGCTGGCCGTGAGCACGCGGCCGCGCGCGGCCACGACGCCCAGCACGTCGAAGTAGTTGCCGCTCACGAGCTCGCCGTTGACGCGCTCGGTCTGCTCGCCGCGCGTCAGGTCGACGTCGATGGGCAGGCGCGCCAGGACCCCGTCGAAGGCGCTCACGCTGTCGCGCAGGTCGCGGTACATCGGGTACGACATGGGCGTGGAGAAGCCGGAGTAGCGGTGCATCGAGCCGCGATTCGCGCCGGGCGTGTCGAGCACCACCAGGCGCTCGGGCGCGCGCACCGGCAGCGCGCGCAGCAGGAGCTGATCGATCAGGGTGAAGATCGACACGTTGACGCCGATGCCGACGCCCAGCATCGCCACCACCACCGCCGTGAACCCCGGCCGCTGTCCCAGCGACTTCCAGGCCTGTCGGATGTCCTGCGCGAGCGAGTGCATGCGGACGCCTCCTGGAGCGGCGGAGTGCGAGAGTCGTGCCGAGAAGACTCCGCGCCGTCAATATATTGATAAATAGTTAATTCTGTGAATTGACTATGATTCCGCCGCGTGGTTCGCGTTGTCCGTTCCCGGACAGCCAGCGTCCCGCGCTCGGCATGCGCGCGTCGCGGCAGAGTGCGCGTGCGCTCAGAGCAGCTCGAGCGGCCTGGCCTTGCGCAGGCGCGCGGGACGCAGGCGGAACGTCGCCTCGCCGCCGCGCAGCTCGAAGCGCCCGCGATAGAGCGCGAGGCGCGTGACGGCCAGCGCGTGCAGGCCCGGTTCGAGGCGATACCAGGCCTGTTCGCCGGGACGCAGGCGGTCCCAGTCGCGCGGCAGCCAGGACGGACGACCCCAGAGCGGCCCACCGCTCTCCACGACGAAACCCAGGTCGACGCGCGCCGGCGCCGTCACGCACACCACCCAGGCCGGTGCGTTCTCCTGCGAGGCCGGGAACACCGCAGCCGCGACGGCGTCGAACGGGCCGAGCGTGCGTTCGGGCGCGCAGGTGGCGGCATCAGCCGGGTCAGGGACGAGACGCCGGTCCTGTTCGAGGAAGATCTCGTAGGTCGCGTCGTCGATCGTGGTCCAGAGAACGGTGTGTCGGAAGTGGCCTGCGGGATGGACGTGCGCGCGCAGCCAGGCGTGTTGGCGCGCCTGGCCGGCGCCGGCCCACACGTTCAGGCCGATCACGTTGACGCCGGGACGGATGTGCGTCGGCTCGACATGCACCGGGGCGAACCCGCGCGACGCGACCCAGGCCGGGATCTTCTCGTCGTTCTGGCCCCAGTCGAGGCTGGAGTTGGTGAGGTAGCGCCAGGCTTCCTCTTTCGGATGCACGAGCGCGTTGGTGAACGCGAGCGTATTGCCGAGGTAGGGCGCGGCTTCGAGCGCCGCCACGCAGGCCAGGCCCCAGGCCAGCGCGATGAGCGCGCGCGAGGTCCCCCGCGCGCTCCAGCCGACCGCCGCCAGCAAGGCCACGAGCGGCACGGCCATCAACACGTAGCGATAGCCGATCTGGGCCCGGAACAGGAAGGAGAAGTAGCACACGTGCAGCACGAGGTTGGCCAAGAGGCCGACGAAGGCGGGCTGCAGCGCCGCGCGCCGAACCGAAGCCAGCCCCGCCAGCAGCGCGGCGATCAGGGCGAGCGGCGTCTTGAGCAACCACGAGACGGCGAAGTACCAACCCACGCCGTCGGGAAAACTGCGCCCCAGGATCAACACCGACCAGCCGCGCGTGCGCTCGTGGGCCATGCAGATGTCGAAGCCCGTCAGGAAATCGGCCGGCAGCGGCAGACGCAACCAGGGCAGGAGCGCCGCGACCCGCGTCATGAGCGTCGACTTCCAGAGCGGCTGGTCGAGGCGCGGCGCCAGATCGACGAACAGATAGGCGGCGCTGACGCAGACCATGGCCACGAGCGTCACGAGCCCCACGTCGAGCGCCAACGCCCTGGGCGCGCGGCGCAGGCGCCCTGCGACGGGGCCGCACAGCCGCTGCGCGAGCGGGATCAGGGCCAGGCCAGGGATCAACAAGAACGCGGTGAACTTGGCCGCGAAGGCCAGGCCCAACGCCGCACCCACGGCCAGTGCGCGCGCAGGCGTGGGCTGAGCGGCGTAACGCAGCCCCGCCAGCCAGGCCAGCAGAGTCGCAAAGGTGTAGGGCGCGTCGACGGTCGCCACGGCGGCGTTGGCGGCCAGATTCGGATCGAGCGCCGCGGCCGCGGTCGCGAGATGCGCGACCAACGGCCCTCCCAACCGGCGGCCGAGACAGAAGGTCACGAGCAGCAGGCCCGCGAACCAGAAGAGGCCCGGCAGGCGCGCGCAGAAGGTCAGCGCGCGCGCGCCTTTCAGTCCCGCGCGACGGCCGGCCTGCTTGGCCAGCACGTTGACCATCATGACGGGCGTCTTCGAGTTCCACATCGGATCGCTGCGCCGTTCGCTGATGCGTTCCTCGAGCAGGCGCTTCGACCACTGCAGGTGGGTGGGCTCGTCGTAGGTGACGTCCTGTTCCCAGGCGGCCCGGGCGCTCGTGAACAGGCCGAAGGCCACGCAGAGCAGGGTCAACGCCCGGAGAGCGCGCGGGACCTCCACGCGCGTCAGGTCGTGTCCGGGCGGCGGCGCGGCAGCGAGAGCGTCTGCCAACGCTGCGACTCGAGGTGCTTGGCCAGCAGGACCATCTGACCGACGTGGTCGGCGTAGTGTGCGAGCGCCACATGGAGAGCGCGCAGGGCGCTCATTTCGCGCGCGCGGATCGTGACCGTGCGCAGCAGGTCGGCCGGCTGGAGCGCGTCGCAGGCCGCAAAGAGCGCGCTCCAACCGCGCTCCCATTCGGCGAGCAGTTCGGCGCGCGTGGAGCGCGTGTCCTCGAACTCGGCATCGCGAGCACGGGTGGGCTTCTCGCCATCGCTGGTCAGGAAGTCCGTCCAGCGCGAGCGCATGTTGCCGGCCAGATGGCGCATGAGCACGGCCAGACTGTTCGCTTCGGGGTCGAGCCGCGCGTGCAAGCGCGCGTCGTCGCCGACCTGGGCCAAGGCCCTCTCGCCCAGGCGCTTCAGGCCCTCGAACTCGCGCCGCAGGCTGTGGAGCAGGGCGACGCCCAGTTCGTCCATGGGCGCGAGGCTCACACGACACGCGGGCGCGGGTCAAGTCGCCGAGCAGCGCTCGCGGCCGGTCGGTTCGAGCCGGCGCGGCATGTTACGCTCGCTCGACCGACCAGCGAGGAGGCACGTAATGTTCACAACCAGCCTGCTCTTCGGATTTCTGGCGCTCGCGGCGCCGCCGGCCGAAGACGATCTCGAGGGCCTGTTGCGCGAGCCGCTGCAGGTCGGCAACGTGGCGCAGCTCGTGCTGCATGCCGCCGACCCGCGCGTCACCGAGCGCTGGAACACGGCGCTGCGCGACCCGCGCCCGGGCGTGCGGGCTGCTGCCGCGCGCGCCGTGGCCGTGGTCGGCGCGCGTCTGGCCCTGCCGGTCCTGCAGGCGCTGGTGGGCGAGGAGCGCGACGCACTGGCGAGCCTCGAAATGCGCCGCGCGCTGCGCATCCTGGAGCGCACGGAGCCCGACACGCTGGCGGCCAGCGCGGGCGCCAGCCTGCACACGGCCGGCGCGCTGTGGCCCGAGCTGGTCGCAGACGTCCTGCGCGCCTATCGGTGCAAGCCGCCCGAGGGCGCCATGGCGGTCGCGTTCATGGAGTACGGGCGTGGCGGCCGCGCGCGCAAGGTCGAGATGGTCGACACGCTGCTGCCGACCGCCTGCGCCCGAGCGGGGCGCGTGCTGCTCGCGCTGAGCCTCTCGCCCGCGGCTCCCGAGGCCTCGCCACGCGCGCTCGTGGCCCTGCCGCTCGATCTCGAGTGGGTGGCCTGCGTCGCTCCCAGGCCGAGCCCGCCGCCGACCAGCGCGATGCCGGACGCCCTCGCCGCGTTCGATGCCGACCTGCTGCCGACGAAGCGCTTCAGGGTGCATAGGCAGATCCGCGAGCCACGCAAGACGCGCCAGGTGGCCCCTCGCTATCCCGCGAGCGCGGCCGCGGCGCGCAGACAGGGCGTGGTCGTGATCAAGATGGTCATCTCGCCCGCCGGCTGCGTCGGCGACATGCGCGTGGTGCGCAGCGCGGGCCTCGACCTCGACTTCGCCGCGTTCAACGCGGTCAAAGAGTGGCGCTACACGCCGACGCTGCTCGACGGTCAGCCTGTGCCCATCACCACGACCGTCACGGTGACGTTCAAGGTGCACTGAGCGGCGACCCGCGCGGCATTCGCCGTCGCGCGCGGGCCGTGCTACGCTCCGGCAAGCTGATCGCTCAGTCCAACACTGCTCGACGCGCTCTCCAAGAGCCTCCGCCTACGACTGCATCAACCCACCGCCACGAGTGACGGGCGCTGCGAACCCTCGCGCGGCGGCCGTGGAGGAGGCTCATCCATGCGTCGATTGCGCGTCGGAGTCGTCGACCTGATCGGCAACAAGCCCGCTCCGGGGCTCTGGAATCGGCTGATGAGGCCCAACTTCGCGAGCATCATGCCGCAGGCGGTGGCGGTCTGGTGCGAGGAACTGGGCCACGACGTCACCTTCCTGTGCCACACGGGCTACGAGGACCTGAACCGCGAGTTGCCCGCCGATCTCGACTTGTTGTTCGTGACCGCGTTCACCAACGCCGCGCAGCGCGCCGCCGCGATCAGCAACCAGTACCGGGCCGGAGGCACGGTCACGGTCCTGGGCGGGCCGCACGCGCGCTGCTACCCGCAGGACGCCGCGCGCTGGTTCGACTACGTGCTGGGCTTCACCGACAAGACGCTCGTGGCCGACGTGCTGCGCGACTGCGCCCCGCACCGCCCACAGGGGCTCATGCTGGCTTCCACCAGGCAGCCGGCGCAACTGCCCGGCGTGCGCGAGCGCTGGAAGTTCATCGCGCCCACGCTGGCCAAGGCGCCGGGCCTGCGCATGGTGCCCATGATCGGCAGTCTGGGCTGCCCCTATACCTGCAGCTTCTGCATCGATTCCGAAGTCGACTACCAGCCGCTCGAGCACGAGCAGATCCAGGAAGACCTGCGCTTCCTGCTGCGCACGGTGGCGCGCCCCTGCGTCGGCTGGCACGACCCCAATTTCGGCATTCGCTTCGACGAGACCATGGCCGCCATCGAGGAGGTGGTGCCGCCCGGGGCCATCGACTTCGCCGCCGAGAGCAGCCTGTCGATCCTCTCCGAGCCGCATCTGGCGCGGCTGCGCAAGAACGGCTTCAAGGGCCTGCTGCCGGGCATCGAGTCGTGGTACGGCATGGGCGGCAAGTCGAAGACCGGCGCGTCGGTGGGGCGCGCCAAGGTCGAACAGGTCTCCGAGCACGTCAACACGATCCTGCGCTACGTGCCGTACGTGCAGGCCAACTTCGTGCTGGGCCTCGACAGCGACGAGGGCGACGAGCCCTTCGAGCTGACCAAGCTCTTCGTCGACCGCACGCCGGGCGTCTTCCCGGCCTATTCGCTGTTCTCGGCCTTCGGTCAGGCGGCGCCGCTGAACCTCGAGCTGCAACGCGCCGCGCGCGTGCTGCCCATCCCGTTCCACTTCCTCGACAACAACCAGGCCATGAACGTGCGTCCCAAGAACTACTCGTGGACGGGGCTCTACGACCGCGTCATCGACCTGCGCCGGCACTCGTTCTCGACGCGCGCCGTGACCCGGCGCCTGGCCGCCAACCGCGGCCTGCTGACGCGCTCGCTCAACTTCGTGCGCGCCGCCAGCGAGGGCCGCGGCCGCGCACGCCATGACGCCCAGATACGCGATCTGCTCGGCACGGACGTCTCCATGCGTCGCTTCTTCGAGAGCGACACGCACGCCCTGCCGTCGTTCTACTCGGAACGCGTGCGGCGCGACCTGGGCGCGCTCTGGAACTGGCTGCCGGAGGGCGCGCTGGAGCACGATCCCAACGCCTATCTGAAGGCCCACGGCGCGCGCCAGCGCGTTCCGGTGACGGCTGGCGCTTGAGCCAGGCGCCGGCCGGCGTCCGGCCTTGTGGCAGAATGCGGCGGTGAACGCGCGCGGCCTCCTCTTCCGCTTGCTGTCCGCGCTGTGCCTGACGCTGCCGTGTGCGCCGCAGGCGCTCACGCTCGCGCTCCTGGCCCAGCCGCGCGCGGCCACCTGCGGCTGCTCGTCGCGGGCCTGTTGCTGCACACGCAAGGTGGCCTTCGCCGGACGTCGGGCCTGCCACGCCGGCGTCGCGGAATCGACGAGCACGGCGGCCTCCACCTGGCGCTGCCGGCACGTCACGCCCGTGCCGTGGCTGGCCGGCGAGCCTGCCCTACTGGCGCGGCTCGCGCCGCGGCCCTGGGCCCCGCCCGCGCGACGCCCCGTTTACGACGTCGCGTGGGCTCCGCTGCTCGGCTTCGTCCGGTTGGACTCACCCCCTCCACGCCTGCTCCTCGCGCGCGGCTGACGACGCGGGCGGGCCAGAAGCCCTCCGCACGAAGAGAGAGCGCTGACCGCGCCGTCCCGGGCGCCTGCCCGTGGCGCGCGCGGCGTGGAGGATGAAGTGAAGAAACTAGGACTGATGAGCGCCCTGTTGGGCGCGACCGTGGGCGTGTGCGTCGCGATGGCGCCGCCAGCCACGGCCTGCTCGATGTGTCGTTGCGGTGATCCCACCTACTCCATGATCGGATCGCAGATCTTCATGCCCAAGCGCCTGCGTCTGGGCTTCGACGTCGAACGCTTCTCGAAGGACCAGGCGGCCGAGCACGAGCACGGCGCTCTGGAGCATGAGCACGCTGCTCCGGAGCACGACGCGGACGCGCACGCCGAGCGCGAGGAGCAGATCGAGGAGCGCTACACCTTCTCCCTGGGCTACACGGCCGGCAAGCGGCTGACGCTCCTGGCGCGCGTGCCCATCTCCCATCGCGCGATCACCACCGCGGACGTAACAGAGCGCATGAGCGGGCTCGCCGATCCCGAGCTGCTGGCGCACGTACGCCTCACGGGCGCGGGGCGGCCCGGTTCATGGTTGGCCCTGAGCGGCGCGTTGCAGACGGGCTGGGGCCAGAACGACAAACGTCTGGACGGCGAGCGCGCGGAAGAGCACTTGCAACCGGGCAGCGGCGCCGCGACGCTCTCCGGGCAGCTCGCTTTCGCGCGCCTGCTCGACAACGGCGTCGAGTTGTTCGGGTCGACCGGCGGGCGCTTCAGCGGCCGCAACGAGCATGGCTATCGCTACGGCTCGGTCTGGCTCGCCAACCTGGCGGCCGAACGCCGCTTGTGGTCGCGCCTGAACGGCGTCGTCGAACTGAACTTCCGCTCGGCGGCGCGCGACGAGGTCACGCGCGGTGAACACGACGAGAACACGGGCGGCGCCGTGCTCTACGTCAGCCCACGCCTGCTCTTCAAGCTCGACCCCGCCCAGAACGTCTGGCTGCGTGTGGGCCTGCAGGTGCCGGTGTTCGAGGACCTGCACGGCGATCAGGACGAGAAGGTGAACCTGCTGGCCGGTCTCACGCTGCGCTTCTGAGCGGCCCCAGGCGGCGCGCGAGGTCTGTCTCGCGCGCCGCCGCCCGCGTGAGCGTGCTCACGCAGGCGGGCACCACGGCCGCGCCACACGGCCGACTACCTGCGTGCCGACGACGACACGAGCGGGCGGCTGGTGGTCTGGCACATGCACCCCGACTCGGTGCCGCTCAGCCGCACGTGGGCGAGTTCACGCCGCCCGTCTGGCGCGTCGTCGCGCCGCACTGACGCCTTCGGACGGACCCGACGGGACATCGCGGGTGCGAGGAGCGAGGACGCACGTCGCGAGGCGCAGTCGCCGTGCGCCGCGCCAGGACCTCGGGTTGAAGCGCGGCGACTAGCTGCCGACCTTGCGCGGGGCGCTGAACTTCTGGAAGCCGCGCGTGTTCTGCGAGCCGGACTTCCAGGGCTGGTGCGACTTGTGCCCTTGGCGCGGCGCGGCAGGCGCGGCGCCCACGGCTTCGGGCGCGGCCTGGACCGGCGCGGCGGCGTCAGCCTGCGCGCGCGCGTCGCGGGCGGCGCTCTCGTCCTTGCTCAGGCAGCACTGCTTGTACTTGCGGCCCGAACCGCAGTGACAGGGTTCGTTGCGGCCCGGCGCCGGTGTGGCGGTCATGTGTCTCCCTCCGCAGGCTCGACCGAGCCAGTGTACTACGCGTGCCGCGACGGCGGCGCTCGCCCGGCGCGGTGTAAGCTCGGGGCGTGTCCGGGGACGCCACGAGCGAGAGACTGCGCGACGCCTACGAAGCCGAGCTGCGACGCCTGGCCGACCTGGCCGCGAGACGCGAACGCGAGCTGCAGATCCTGGCGCGCATCGTGGCGCGCATCCACGGCGAGGACGACCCACAGCAAGTGCTCGAGATCGCCCTCGACGTGCTGATGGACGAGCTGCACGTGCGCGCGGCCTGGGTCTTCATGGGCGACCAACGCGAGCGCAAGCTGCACCTGACGGCCTCGCGCGGCCTGGCGCAGCGCTACCTGGACGACGTGGAGCGCAACGGCCTCGAAGAATGCCTGTGCCCCGAGGTCTTCTGGAGCGGCCACCGCATGCAGGCCCGCACGACGCTGCAATGCCCACGCATGCCCGACCTGCTCGACGGCCTGAGCGCACCCGTCCCACATGCCTGCGTGCCGCTGCTGCTCGAAGGCCAGAGCCGCGGCGTGTTGAACGTCGCGGCTCAACCCGGCACGGCGTTCAGCGACGAAGAGCTGCGCTTCTTCGAGACCGTGGGCCATCAGGTGTGCCTGGCCATCGAGCGCGCCCGACACCTGCGAGCCGAACGCCTGCGCAACCAGGAAGCGCACGCCATGGCCAGCGTCAGCAAGGCCACGGGCGGATCGCTGGACGTGCACGAAGTGCTGCAGGCCGTGGGCGAGTCGGCTCGCGAACTGGTGGCCGCCGACCGCGCCCTGATCTTCCTGGGCTCCGACCCGCGGCGTGTCGAGGTGGCCTATCTGGCGGGCCAACCGCACCCCGAGCTGCGTCTGGGCCTCGAGCTCGACCTCGAACAGCGCGGCTCCAAGCTCCTGCGCCGGGCGCTGGCCGAGAGCCGCGCCTACCGCGTCGACGACTGCCTGCGCGACGAATTGGCCGATTCGACCCTGGCGCGCGCCTGGGAAGTGAGCGCCGCCATGGTCCTGCCGCTGCGCGGACGCGGCCGGACCTTCGGCCTGCTGGCTCTCACGCGCGCCTCGCCCGGCGGTTGGAGCGACGAGCAGTTCGACCTGGCCGAGGCGCTCTCCGCCCAGGCTTCGGTGGCGCTCGAGAACGCGCGCCTGTACGAAGAGGCGCGCCACTCGCTCGACGAGCTGCGCGAGGCCCAGCAACGCATCATCCATTCCGAGAAGATGGCGGTGCTCGGCACCTTCGCCGCCGGCCTGGCGCACGAGGTGCGCAACCCGCTCAACTCCATCGCGCTGCAGCTCTCGATCCTCGAGCGGCGCCTGACTTCGCTCGAAGCCGGCGTGGCCGACCGCCTGCGCCAGTTGGTCGACGTCATCCGCGAGGAGATCCGGCGCCTGGATGCGCTGGTCGGCGAGTTCCTGATGTTCTCGCGCACCAGCCGACTCCAGTATCAGAACGTCGACCTGGACGCCCTGCTCGGCGACATCCACGGCCTGCTGCTGCCGGAGGCCGAGGCGCGCCACGTGGTTCTGACCTTGGAACGCCCACAACGCAAGCCGCCGCGCCTGCCGCTCGACGCCGAGAAGATCAAGCAGGTGGTGATCAACCTCGTGCGCAACGCCATCGAAGCGCTGACCGACGGCGGTACGGTCACGCTCGCGGCCGCGCTGGAGGCGGGTCACGCCGTGGTGACCGTGCGCGACACCGGGCCGGGACTGCCCGAAGGCCTCGACGTCTTCCAGCTCTTCGTGAGCACCAAGCCCCACGGCACCGGGCTGGGACTGTCGATCGCACAGCAGATCGTGCATGCTCACGGCGGCGAGCTGCTGGCCGAGAGCCGGCCCGGCCAAGGCGCAACGTTCAGCGTGCGTCTGCCGCTGACGCCCGGTGACGACACGTCGCTCGAAGTCGGCCGCCGTTCGGCGACCTGACGGCCGCTTCGCCGGCCGTCCACGTGCCGCCGCGTTTTTCATTGTTGGAGGATCAGATGCCGCCTTTGCGAACCCTTGGCCTTCTTTCGATCGTCTGCGTGAGCCTGTGCGCCGTGGCTCGCGCCGGGGCCCAGACGCCCGCTCCAGCCGCATCCCCCGATCCATGGACGGGCACGCTGGGCCTGGGCGTGGCGCTGACGTCCGGCAATTCCGACACGCGCAGCTACAACCTGTCCTTCAGTGCCGTGCACGACCCCAAGACGCGCAACGTGTTCAAGGCCGACGGCCTCTATCTGCGCGCGGAGCAGAGCGGCGAGGCCACGGCCGACAAGACGTCGCTGGGCGTGCGCGACGAGTACAAGCTCTCCACGCGCGTCTTCGCTTTCGGTGAGCTGCGCTTCCTGCGCGACCGCTTCAAGCAGCTCGACGCGCTGGTCGCGCCCCTTTTGGGCGTGGGCTGGCAGGCCGTCGACGACAAGCGCACCAAGCTGGCGCTCGACCTGGGCGTCGGCGGCGCCTTCGAGAAACTGGAAGGCAGCGACACGACCACCAGCGGGGCCGTCCAGGCGGGCGAGAGCCTGAGCGTGCAACTTTCGCCATCCGCCACGCTCACCCAGGGGGCCGCCGCACTCTGGAAGATGGACGACTTCGGCGATGCCTTCTATCGCTTCAATCTGGGGCTGACCGCAACCGTGTCCGCGCGCCTCGAGCTCAAGATCGCCTACACGAAGGACGTCAAGACGCGCCCCGCCACGTCGGCGTTGGTGAAGAGCGACGACTCGCTGCTGGCGAACCTGGTCTTCAAGCTCTGAGTCACGGCCGCGCGCCCAGCGAGCGTGGCGCGAGGGTCGGCGTTCGTTTGACAAGCCGCGGGCGCTCGCCTAGAGTCTCCGATTGTCCGCCTCGCCGGGCGGTTAGCTCAGCGGTAGAGCATCGGTCTTACAAGCCGGTGGTCACAGGTTCGAATCCTGTACCGCCCATTCAAGACTCCCCGGCACTGCG
>WBZQ01000299.1_pt1 | contig 23232 bp, 23 predicted proteins | sample 5204251 | NCBI WGS metagenome assembly WBZQ01 (sample SAMN12412402, study PRJNA552823) | activated sludge metagenome | isolation source: activated sludge from nitrification reactor of wastewater treatment plant... | place: USA: Virginia | collected 2017-09
AAAAGCCGATGGAGAGACGGCCATTGTTGGAAAGGCCTTAAGAATCTGACGATCACTCGTGACCAGAGGCACTTCCAAGTCCTGAGCAAGAGCCACGAATTCGCAATCGTAAGCGGAACAGCCGGACTCAGCTGCCAGCGTCAGCACATGTGCCGAAAGCACGCTATATTCATGTCCTGTCAGCCACCGTTCGGCCTCTTCGCTCATGGCGAGCGCATCATTCAACTGAAGCGCGCCTGCCCGGATCAGTCCGACCAGGGCATTCCGAAACTCTGAGCGCCACAACAACGGCACAGTCCACACTGCGTCCCGCCTGAGCACGGCCTCACTCTCTTCTGTCCGCTGACCTTGGACATAGAGATAGATCAACAGATTCGTATCCGCCACTATCATAGCCGACCGGCCGTTTTGAGATCCTGAAGCAGGCGATCGTTGAGTCGAATCCCTTTGGGGATGCGGCGAACGGCCCGCGCCTTGGCCAGTAAGGCATCTACATCAATGGGGACGCTGTGAGTCATCTGTTCGAGGTAAGAAATGACCTCGAAATTCAAACTGCGCCGATGCGCGGCTGCTTGTTGCTTGAGGCGTTTGACCAAGGGCTCAGGAATATTTTTGATGGTCAAGGTTGCCACGGCAATCTCCTCTATCATGGTTCCGTAATGGCACCATTATGGATACTAGCTGACGCCTATGGAACGGTCAAGCGGGAGCATATGCGGAGTGCAGTAGAACCGCTGCCGATTCCACCACGCAAATTATTCGTCTAGCAAGGCGCGATCGGCGGGCTAGTGTCATGCATGTCTTTGGATCCTAGAGATCGCTTTCTTTACCACTCAGCAATATTCTTCCTAAGGTGGTCAATGAGATTCGGGAGATCGTTAGCCAGGCCAACGCGCACCTTAACCTCTTTGCGGTAGGCGTCGAGTTTTAGTTCGTCAAATGAACCACCGAAATAGGCTGCCTTTGTCCGAAAGGATATTCCTATAGCGATGGTGAGATGGGTGGGATGGCTGTATTGGGAGTAAAATTTCTGAAGCTTCCCCAACTGCCTAACGCCATTACCTTTGAGACCAAGCTGCTTGCTGTAGCGAATAACATCGCGTATGGCATCCTGTGTGGAATACTTCTCTTCCATAAACCTGTCGAGTGTACCAAGATGTTTTCCTGAGCAAAGGAGGGCCAGAGAGAGAGTCTCGATTACCTGCCTGAACAGGTTGCCTGCGGCAACCGTATAGCCTGCGAGCAGGAGCTTCATTGAGAGGATTTGAAGCGTGATCCTCGTATAAACCAAGGCAGATATATAGGAACGCCTCTCGTCATTTTTGAGCGAAGAATCCAGCCTTTTCCAATTAAGTAACGCGCCTGCCATCGATTCGGAGAATTTTCCCAAGTGTGCATGAAAGTGTTTCAGGTAGTCAGCAAGGACCTCTTTGTCATCAGATGTAACTTGGGCAAGTATTTCGTCACGAAATTCTTCTAGCGTTTCCATAGTGAGATCTTGTCGCGGAGCTCGTCTAAAGGGATGTGAGCCGACAACTCACCTAGGTCGGTTTCGCACAATCTTTGAGCAACCAACATCTAGCCTCACCAGAGGGAGTGAGATGAGGCTCTTGCCCTGCGCGCGTCGATCGAGGTCCTTCCGAGGGCGCGCGATCCGCGAGCAAGGAAGTACATCTCCTCAGATCTTCAATCCCCTGTCTGACCGCTGGCGAAGAGGGCGTTCATGATGGCGTTTTTTTTGGTGGGATCTTTTTCGAAGCGGATGGCTTTGGAGAAGTTTTCGGCGGCACTTTCCCGCTTGCCCTTGGCGGCGTAAATCCTTCCGATACCGTAGAGGGCCTGAGCTTCCTCCGGGTTGGCCTTCACGGCTTTGCTGAAGGACTCCATGGCCTCCGATGCTCTGGATTGCTCCATCAACAGCCAACCAAGCGCGGTGTGGGCCGAGGCGAATTCGGGATTGAGCTGCGTCGCTTCACGATATTCCCTCAAGGCGAGATCCATCCGTCCCTTGGTTTCGTAGACTCCGCCGAGCGCGAAATGGATTTCCGAGTCACTTGGGTTCAGCCGCAGGGCTTCTTTGTAGGCTTGCAGCGCCGGTTCGAATTTGCCCTGCTCCGCGAGCGCACAGCCGAGATTGGCATGGGCCAGCGCGTCGTTGGGATTCAGCTTGATCACTTCGCGGTACTGGGGAATGGCCATCTCAAGCCGGCCCTGCTCCTGGTAGGCTACGCCAAGGTTCGTCCGCGCCGGCGCAAATGCCGGAGCCAGCTTGACCGCTTCGCGATATTCCTTGATCGCCATTTCAAGATGGTCGGCTCGCTCGTGGATCTGGGCCAGAAAATAATGGGGATACGCAGACTGCGGAGCCAGCTTGGCGGCTTCTTTATACGAGGCCATCGATTGCTCGGATTGCCCGGACTGGGCCAGAAATAAGCCCTGCACCAGATGTGTCTGGGCATTGCCGGCGTGCCGGTCTACGATGGAGTGCACCCACTCCCGGACGCGCTCGATGTCGTCCGTCTCCTGCAACGCGCGGGCATGCATCCGCCAGGCGTCGGCGAATTCCCCGCGAATCAGGTGGGTGACGTTTAAGGCAAAGTACGGGCGAGGATCTTTTTCACCGGCGGTCTCCACCGCGCGGGCCCATTCCGACGCCTCATACCCGACCCGGTCCCAGTCGCCCGCCAGGAGGGCCGTTTCGATTCTGTCTTGGTGCGTGCTCATGATGAAAGAGGCGCGTCGCTCAGCGCGTCAGCGCGTCCTGCACATCCGGCGGGGTTGCCTGCATGCGCGCGCCGAGGATGGGATATCGTTCAGTCAGTTTCTGTTTCATGAGCCAGGCGATGGTGCGATAAGACCAGTGCCCCTTCACCCCGGAACGCAATTTCGCAATGTACTCCGCTTCCGCATAGTCCATCTTGAAGAGGCAGCGCACGGAGAAGCCGAACGGAATGGCGTACAGGGCCGCTTCCTGACTCGATTTCCGGAGTTGTTCGATATCGGATTTTACATGCCCCATGGCTTCCCGGTATTCGTGATCGAGCCCCGCGTCCACCAGAATAGGCGGCGTCTCGAACCCGTGCACGGTGGTGAAATTCTGCTGAATCTGCTGGCAGCGCCGGTGCCGGTGCATGTCGCGCCACCCGCCGATATCCATCATCACATCGAACACAAAGGCATACCCGCTGCGGAATTCCTTGATCAATTCGTCATGCGGTCCGCGCTTGTGAAACGCGACCTCGATGGTCTCCTGTTTCTCCTTCTCCGTCCAGTCCTGCACGACCGCGAGGATTTTTCGATACGGGGCTTGCGAGGCGCGATACAGCAGGGTGGCGACGACTTCGTCGAGCGGATGGTGCGACTCGATCAGGTCCACCGGTTCCGCGGCGCCCCAGGCGGCGGGTTGATCCAACCCGGTGCCCTTCAGTGCTTCTTTCGCATACCGGGCGAGATCGCTGTAGACCTCTGCCTGATACAGATTCGGTTTGGCGTACCGCGCGAGGGTCGGCGCCATGGGTTCACCCAGGCCGGCTGCCTGTCCCGACAATTCGCCCCAGAGGTTGACCGGCGCTTTCCGACAGGCTTCCTGCAGCTCTTCTCCCAGCAGGCGAAGTTCCGGCAGTTGAGACGACAACAGGCGGGTAATCTGTTTCTCGAGGGTCCGAATGCTCACGACCTGGCCGACGTTGGTCTGCGCCGCCAGAGGCAACAGATAACGGGTCACATCGAAGGCGCGTGCCGCAATCGCCCGCTGATAGGCCGCTGGGGTCATGTCCTCCGGGCGAGGCTCCCGCTCCGTCAGATGCTGACTTAACGGTTCGTGGAGCGCACGGTAGACCGTTGCGAGCCCTCGGAGGATACCCAGATAGGTCGCTTCCGTCTCCTGCCCCCGAATGGTATCCGGCACGAACCAACTGGTCGAGGCGAAGTTCTGATACCGGCTCGACTTGGCCTGCCCGTCCCAAAGCGGTTCGTCCTCCAGACGGATGGCGGCCAGCTCGGAGATCTGTTCGAAGCAAATGATCACATGGCCCAGGTCCGCGATGGAGGCATGGCCGTAGTCGAAATAAAACTGTTCCCAGAATTTTTCAGAGGAATGCCCGTGGACCCATTTGATGCTCTCTTCGATAGAGTCCGGGGACCGGCTATACCGAGCAAGGGCATAGGCGGATTTTTCCGGCGGCATCGGAGCCAGGGCGATCACACGGCGGCCTTGAGTAGTCATAGTCTTAGAGAAGCGGGCCCAGGGGCTTGTGTGTCAGCAGAGTACTTGTGGACGCCCGTGTTTACAAGGTGGGCACTATACTCTCGCAGAAAGGCCGGTGCAACACGGTCGTCTTTCGTATCTTCTCGCTCGTGAAGCACAGAACGGGATACGGAGCCTGCCGCGTTGACTTGCCCGCGGGACCGCCGCTATAGTCCCGCTCGAACTCTAGGGAGACCTACTAGCCCGGATCATTCATGAATGCCGTCGCGAGGCGTTCGAGATCGAATCCCGCCTGGCGAGAGGATCGGACGCCGGAGCAGGCATTGATGAAGAGTCCGAGCTGGCAGAGCCATGATTAAAGCGATTAAGGGCGTCAAAGATCTTCTGCCTGAAGAGTCCCCCCGCTGGCGATTCATCGAAGATACCGCCAGGCAGTGGGCACTCCGTTACGGCTTTCAAGAGATCCGCGTCCCGATTTTCGAGACCACGACGTTGTTCGCGCGCAGCATCGGCGCCTCGACCGATATCGTCGAAAAGGAAATGTACACCTTCGCCGATCGCGACGGATCGTCCCTGACCCTGCGCCCGGAAGGGACGGCCGGGACAGTCCGGGCATTCATCGAGCACAATCGCGCCGCCGATCCGCGGCCGCAAAAATATTGTTACGCCGGGCCGATGTTCCGCCACGAGCGTCCCCAGGCCGGGCGTTTGCGTCAATTTCACCAGTTTGGTGTGGAATCCTTCGGTGTGTCCGACCCGCGGGCCGATGTCGAAGTCATCTCGCTGTTGTGGCGACTCTTGTCCGACCTCACGCTGCCGGGATTGACCCTGGAAATCAACAATCTTGGATATACGGAGGACCGGGCCCGGTACAAACCGCTCCTGGTGGCGTTTCTGAACGGTGTGCAAAGCCGCCTCTGCGGAAATTGCCAGCGCCGGATCGAGACGAACCCGTTACGCGTTCTGGACTGCAAAGTTCCGGAATGCCGCTCGGCGACTGAGGATGCTCCCCGCCTGGCCGATTCCTTGTCATCCGAAGCGCGGGACCATTTCGAGCGCGTGACGACCGGCCTTCAATCGGTGGGCATCCCGTTCCACATGAACCCCCGGCTCGTCCGTGGCTTGGACTATTACTGTCTCACCGCATTCGAAGTCACCTGCTCCCACTTGGGTGCGCAGAATGCCGTCGGTGCCGGTGGCCGCTATGACGGTCTCGTCGAACAACTCGGTGGAGCCGCGGTGCCGGCAGTCGGATTCGCCGTCGGGCTGGAACGGATTGCCCTGATGTTGCCGGAGACGGTAGCCGTGCCGTCCATTCCTCGGGTTTACGTCGCTGCCTTCGGCACCCAGGCCGTCGGTCTCGGATTTACGCTGCTCGATGAACTCCGTCGAACCGGAGTGCCGGCCGATATGGATTTCCGAGCGGCGTCACTCAAGGCCCACTTGCGTCAGGCCGATCGTCTCAATGCTCTCTATACGATCCTTCTCGGTGACGATGAAGTGACGAAAGGTGTCGCCACCGTCCGGAATATGCAGACAAAAGCACAGGAAGATGTCCCGATTCCAGACCTCGCATCAGCCCTCCGCACCAGGCTCGTCAACAGGTAATTCAGGCTCCTTTTTGTAGTTGACTTTCCTTCCTAGAATTCGTACGCTCCGCATTCTGTTTTGCATCTATAAGCTATTGATTCTTAATCACTCTTAAAGATTATCCACAGACATACTTTCGATGAGCGCTAAGAAATTCGGTATCCTGTTATCCACACCCCCCTCACACCCCAGTGTCGAGACGGTAGCGCAACTCGCTTCTGAGGCGCTGACCGAGGGTATGGATCTCTATCTCTATTTCATCGATGAGGGAGTGAAGAATCTTCGCGACCATCGTTATGTCGAACTCGTTGGCCGGGGTATGAAACTGTTTGTCTGTGCCTATGGATGCCAGCAGCATGGAGTCTCGACCGATGCTCTCGATTCCAGGATTTCTCTCTGTGGCCTGGTCGTGCTATCGAATATTGTGAACGGCTGCGACCGCTTTCTGGCATTTACATAAGATGATCGCCTGAAGAAACGACTGTGGCAGCCACTGCATCCATCGTGCTCATTATTCGTGAAGACCCCCGGACGTCGGCTCGTCCGGTGGAGGCCTTGCGCATCGCATTGGGACTGGCTGCCGGAGAGAACCCGATTACGGTGATTCTCATGGGAGAAGCCGTTCAGCTGCTGGCTGAAGAGACGGATGAGATCGTCGATATCGAGATTCTCGAAAAATATCTTCCCTCCTTCGAGCATCTCCAGATCCCGTTTCTCCTGGTGTTTTCATCCGGCCCGGCTCCCGAGCTTCAAGAGGGGTTCGCAATCACCGTCGGTTCTTCCGAGTCGGTCCGGAAGGCTATGGCCGAAGCCGACCGGGTCTTGGTCTTTTAGCGCCTATGGGATCTCATGGCTGCTCGTAAAACGTTATATCTCCTCCGACGACCGGTTTCGGATCCGGCACAATCCCTGTTGCCTTCGGCATCGGCGGATGTGTCGTCAGGCGACTGCTCGCTGGTTCTCCTGGAAGGAGCGGTGGGGTCTTCACCGGCGTTCCCCGGACCGATTTACGTGCTTCCATCTGCATCGGGCCTTCCGGCAACCGCCGTTATCGGAAAGATCATCTCCTATCGAGATCTTGTCGGCTTAATTGCGGGGCATGATTCGACCATTGTGTTGTGATCCGGCTCTCTTCTCTTAGTTATCTTCCTAATAAAGAGAAGAACCGGAGTCGTCGGAGTAGGAGTAGGCTCTGTGGGTTCTGTGGATGAGCGCGAAGCGGTCCGTGGGCGTTGACGATCGAACAGCCTAGCCCATGTTGATGAGATGGTGTATAAGGCAGGGGGCGCTCAGGGATAAGGTGAGGGAGCCTGTGCACGGGAAAAATAAACCGTCGGCCGGTCTCTCGGATGTCCACAAGAAGCGCGCGCGTCTACTCATCGAGCGATCAATAAAACCAGGGCTTCCTATGTATTTATCCACACCTGTGTATAAGGCTGTGAACATTCGTAAGATATTGAGTTTATAGGATTAATTAGATGTGGAATGACGCCCTCGTGTACATTCAGGAAAAGGTCCCGAAGCAGGTCTTTGAAACCTGGTTCACTCCTGTTGTGCTCGACCGGATTGAAGATACAACGGCCTATCTTGCAGTCCCGAACAAGTTTTTCGGCGAGTGGTTAGGAGAGCATTACCGCGATCTCCTGGCGGAAGCGGTCTCGGTTGCGCAAGGGGGCGGCCACTTGGACGTGTCCTTTGTCGTCCATAACAAGCAGGTTCCTTCCACTTCGCCCGCTCAACAGGAGAGTGGGTCGGCGGATACGGCCGGGCGTGGATTCGTCGCGTCCCGATCAAAACGCGGCGTGCAATTGAATCCCAAATATACCTTCAAGAGTTTCGTAGTCGGGGCAGGAAACCAGTTCGCCCACGCGGCCTGTATGGCCGTGGCCGAACAACCGGCCAAAGCCTACAACCCGCTGTTTCTCTATGGCGGTGTGGGATTGGGTAAGACCCACTTGCTGAATGCAATCGGCAACTACCTGGCTGAACGGAGCGACCTCCGCATCGCCTACCTGACGACCGAGCAGTTTACGAACGAGGTCATCAACTCCATTCGCTATGACAAGATGATCGATCTTCGCAAGCGGTATCGCAACGTCGATATGTTGATGATCGACGACATTCAATTTCTGGCGGGCAAAGAGCGGACGCAGGAAGAGTTCTTTCATACGTTCAATACCCTCTACGAGGCCCATAAACAGATCGTCCTGTCGAGCGACCGCTTTCCGAAGGATATGCCGGATATCGAAGAGCGGCTTCGGTCCCGGTTCGAATGGGGGCTTATTGCCGACCTGCAGCCGCCGGACGTGGAGACCCGTATCGCCATCTTGCGCAAGAAATCCGAGGACGAACGCATTGCATTGCCCGAGGATGTGATTCATTTCCTGGCCACCACGATGAAGAACAACATTCGTGAGCTGGAAGGCTCGCTCGTGCGGGTCGGGGCCTATTCCTCGCTGACGGGGCAAACGATCACGCTCGATATGGCCAAGAACGTCTTGCGCGATCTCATCGGGGACAAGAAGAAGATTGTCTCCATCGAAGATATTCAGGAGGCGGTGGGGTCGAAGTATCATTTGAAGATTGCCGATTTGAAATCGCGGCGTCGAAGCAAAACGCTGGTGCACCCGCGTCAGATTGCCATGTATCTCTGCCGGGAACTCACCGACGCCTCATTTCCTGAGATCGGACGCCAGTTCGGCGGCAAGGATCATACGACGATTATTCACGCCTGCCGGCAGATCTCAAAGGCAAAAGAAGCCGACAGCACCCTGCACACGACGCTGGAAGGCCTGAAAGAACAGATCTTGAGGGCGTGAGGCCCTCTGAGGGAGACCGACCATGAAGGTACGCATCGGACGAGAGGAATTGTTGACGGGATTGCAGCGGGTGCAGGGTGTCGTTGAAAAACGAAACACCATGCCCATCCTCTCGAACATTTTGTTGGAAGCCAAACACGACGGCGCTGAAATTGTCGCCACCGATCTTGAGATCGGCATGAGGGGTCTGTACAAGGCGACGGTCCTCGAAGCCGGCGGCGTGACGATTTCCGCCCGCAAGTTGTACGAGATCATCAAGGAATTGCCGAGCGGTGAGATCGAACTGACATCCGGCGACAACAACTGGACGACGATCCAGTCCGGGAAGAGTCAGTTCAAGGTGGTCGGCCTTCCGAGCGGCGACTATCCGGCGCTGCCCTCTATCGAACGCGAGGGGCTGACGCCCCTGGCCGGAGCGGGTCTGTTGGAATTGATTCGCAAGACGTTGTTTGCCGCCGGCGACAACGATGCGCGATACATCCTGAACGGCCTGCTCGTGAGCTTGACGACAACCGAAAAGAAAACCACGCTCCTGCGACTGGTCGGCACCGACGGCCATCGCCTGGCCGTGGCGGAGCGCGAAGTCGGTACCCCGAATGCGAAGCAGCCGGCCCAGGATATCAAAGCGATCATCCCGAAGAAGGCGGCGCAGGAAATGCGGCGTTTGCTGGAAGAGGGGGGCGACGAAGAGCCCTTGATCGGGTTCACCAAAAATCTCATGATCTTCCGCAAGAGCGGCCTCCTCCTCACCTCCCGCCTCATGGAGGGGAACTACCCCAATTACCAGCAGGTGGTCCCGAAAGAGAGCGGCAAGCGCATTGCGGTTAATCGCGGGCTGCTGGAAAGCGCGTTGCGACGGGTCTCGGTGTTGTCGAAAGACAAGGCGAATGCCGTGAAGGTTTCGTTTGCCCCCGGAGGCATGACCCTGTTTTCGAGCAATCCCGATTATGGAGAAGCCACGGAAGAATTGGTGGCCCGATATGAGGGCGAGGCGCTTCACACAGGATTCAACGCCCGCTACCTCCTGGATGCCTTGAGCGTTATGGATGGAGAATCGGTCTCGTTGCAAATGGACACCGCCTTAAGCCCTTGCCTGATTCAGGAGGCCGAGAGTCCCGGATTCAAATGCGTCGTGATGCCGATCAAAATTTAGGAATCGGAATGTCTTTTTACAGGATGCTCACAATGGCTGAACGGCAAGGCGGCCGCGAGCGTAGGGTCGAGGCGTACCCCTGCGGTACGTTGAGGAACTGCACGATGCGAGAATGCCGCCGGCGGACGTGTTCAGCATCCTGGTAGGAGTTGAATGGCCAAGGACGATCAGCAGGACAATTCTGCCAAGCCGAAATCCGACAGTTACAGCGCGGATCAAATCAAAGTTCTCGAAGGACTCGACGCCGTCCGGAAGCGACCGGCGATGTACATCGGCAGCACCGGTGTCGACGGGTTGCACCATCTCGTCTATGAAGTCGTCGACAACAGTGTCGACGAGCACATGGCCGGTTTCGGTGAAGCCATCGAGGTCACGATCCACATCGACGGCAGCGTCACGGTCGTGGACAACGGCCGCGGCATTCCCACCGGCATGCATTCCACCCAGAAGAAATCCGCCGCCGAAGTGGCCCTCACCGTCCTGCACGCGGGCGGCAAGTTCGAGCAGGGCGCCTACACGGTTTCCGGCGGGTTGCACGGAGTCGGCATCTCGGTCGTGAACGCGCTGTCCGAATGGCTGGAGCTGGAAATCTGGCAGGACGGCCAGGTCTTCGAGCAGCGGTATGAGCGCGGCAAACCCCAAGCCCCGCTCGCCGTCACCGGCAAAACCAAACGCCGGGGCACGAAGGTGCGTTTTAAGCCGGACGGCCAGATTTTTGAAACACTGGAATTCAGTTTCGATGTGTTGGCGCAGCGGCTCCGCGAGCTGGCCTTTCTCAACAAGGGCCTGTCCATCACGCTCAAGGACGATCGCAAGGAAAAAGAACAGGTCTTCCATTACAAGGGCGGGATCGTCTCGTTCGTCGATCATCTCAACGAAGCCAAGACCCCGCTGCATAAACCGATTTATGTGCAGACGGAGCGGGCGGACCTGATTCTTGAAGTGGCGCTGCAATATAACGACGGGTACGCGGAAAACCTCTTTTCGTTCGCGAACAACATCAACACCAAAGAAGGCGGCACCCACCTGGTGGGCTTCAAGGCCGCGCTGACCCGCACCATCAACAGTTATGCCAACGCTAACGATCTCCTCAAAAAAGACACCGAATCGCTCAGCGGCGACGACGTGCGGGAAGGTTTGACCGCGGTCGTCAGCGTGAAGGTGCGGAATCCGCAGTTCGAAGGCCAGACCAAGGCGAAGCTCGGCAACAGCGAGGTGAAGGGTATCGTCGAGGCGGCGGTGAACGACGCCCTCGGCACGTACTTCGAAGAGAACCCGCCGGTCGCCCGCAAAATCATCGGCAAGGCGATCGATGCCGCGCGTGCCCGCGAGGCGGCCAGGAAAGCCAAGGACCTCATTCGCCGGAAGAGCGCCTTGGACGGCGGGTCGTTGCCCGGCAAGCTGGCCGACTGTTCGGAGAAGGATCCGGCGTTGAGCGAACTGTTCATCGTCGAGGGTGATTCCGCCGGCGGGTCGGCCAAGCAGGGCCGCGACCGGAAGTTCCAGGCGATTCTTCCGCTCAAGGGAAAGATTTTGAACGTCGAGAAAGCCCGCTTCGACAAGATGCTCAGCAGCGACGAAATCCGCACGTTGATCCTGGCGCTCGGTACCGGAATCGGCCGCAAAAAAGAGGACTCCGACAAGCCGGACAAGGAAGCCTTCGACATTGCGCGGACGCGGTATCACAAGATCGTGCTCATGACCGACGCCGACGTGGACGGCAGCCACATCCGCACCCTCCTGCTGACCTTTTTCTTCCGCCAGATGCCGGAGCTGCTGGAACGGGGCTACATCTACATCGCTCAGCCTCCCCTCTTTAAGGTCAAGAAGGGCAAGACGGAGCGGTATCTCAAGGATGAGCCTGCGATGAACGAATACCTCGCGGATCTGGCGGTTGAAGAAGTCGAAGTGGCGCTCGAGAACGGGCGGGAGTACCTGTCGGGCCGCCGCCTGCTGCCGACGCTCAAGAAGTTGATCTCCTTCGAAAGTCTGCTGCACAAGGTGAATAAGAAACATCACGAAGCCAATATGTTGCGGGTCTTTGTCGACGAGCCGGGGTTAACGCGCGAGGCGTTGAAGGATCAGGCCGCGCTGGCCACGATCGTCGCCAATGCGAAGGCCACGCTGGCGCTCGTCTACCCGAAGGCCGAACCGACCATCGACATCCTGGAAGACGAAGAACATCAATCGAGCAAGTTGGTGTGCAAGGTGGCCACGGGCGGGATCGCCTATCAGCTGGATGTGACGCATGAGCTGGTCGGATCCGCCGACTTTCGGGAATTACAAAAACAGGCGCCTTCAGCGATGGGGCTTGGCAAGCCACCGTATAAGATCAAGATCAAGGGAACCGAAGTTCATAAGAACGGCTCAGCCGAGCTGGTGCAGGCGATCCTGGAGGAAGGCAAGCAGGGTCTGAACATTCAACGGTATAAAGGTCTCGGCGAGATGAATCCCGGCCAGTTGTGGGAGACCACGATGGATCCGGAAAAGCGGACGCTGCTGCGTGTGAAGCTGGAAGACATGACCGGCGTGGACGAGATTTTCACGATCCTGATGGGCGACGAAGTGGAGCCCCGCCGCAATTTCATTCAGCAACATGCGCTGGAAGTCCGGAATCTCGATGTATAGCCGGTCCTGATTAAGAAGACGACAACTTGGTTCTGTGAATTCGTAGGATGCTCAAAATGGTGCTTCGGCAAGGCCGCAGGCGAGAGAGGACCGGAGGCGTACCCTCCGGGGTACGTTGAGGACCTTCTCGAGCCGAGAACGAAGCCGAGGGACATGTTCAGCATCCGTGGAGGGTAGATGCCGCCAGATGAACGCTTAGGCCAAATTGCGATCGAAGATGAGATGCGCTCGTCGTACCTGGATTACGCCATGAGCGTGATCGTCGGTCGCGCGCTCCCCGACGTGCGGGACGGGTTGAAGCCGGTGCACCGGCGCATTCTGCACGGCATGAACGAAATGGGGCTGGCCGCGAACCGGCCGTATCGTAAGTCGGCCAAGATCGTGGGCGAGATCATGGGTAACTACCACCCCCATGGCGATTCCGCGATTTACGACACGCTCGTGCGTATGGCGCAGAACTTCAACATGCGCTACATGCTGGTCGACGGTCAGGGCAATTACGGCTCCATGGACGGTGACGCCGCCGCCGCCATGCGGTACACCGAAGCCCGTTTGACCAAATTGGCCGAAGAGCTGTTGGCCGACATCGAAAAAGAGACGGTCGATTTCGGCCCCAACTACGATGAATCCCGCGTCGAGCCGCTCGTGCTGCCGTCCCGGGTGCCGAACCTGCTGGTCAACGGCGCCGGCGGAATCGCCGTCGGGTACGCCACCAACATTCCCACGCACAATCTGGGTGAAGTCATCGAGGGGTTGCTCCTGCTGCTCGAAAACCCCGAGGTGACGATTGCGCAATTGATGAAAAAAATTCCCGGGCCGGACTTTCCCACCGCCGGATTCATCTATGGCACGTCCGGCATCAAAGATGCGTATGAGACGGGTCGCGGCTTGTTGACCGTTCGCGCGAAAGTGGCGATTGAGACCGATGAACGGACCGATCGTGAGCGACTGATCATCACTGAAATTCCCTACCAGGTGAACAAGTCCAAGTTGATCGAGAAGATTGCCGACCTGGCGCAGGAAGACCGCGTCACGGGCATCTCCGATATCCGCGACGAGTCGGACCGCGAGGGTGTGCGTGTCGTCATCGAGCTGAAGCGGAACGAGATTCCGCTCGTGGTGCTGAACAATTTATACAAACACAGTCAGTTGCAGACGACCTTCGGTGTCAACATGCTGGCGCTCGTCAACAACCGTCCGGAAGTGCTGAATCTCAAGCGGATTCTGGAAGCCTTTGTCGAGCACCGGCGCGAAGTGGTGGTGCGGCGCACGGCGTACGATTTGCGCAAGGCGGAAGAACGCGCCCATATCCTCGAAGGCCTCAAGATCGCGCTGGATAACCTGGATGCCGTAATCGCGCTGATCCGCCGTTCGCAGTCCCCCGATGTGGCGCGTACGGGTTTGATGCAGCAATTCCGGCTGTCGGAGATTCAAGCCAATGCCATTCTCGAAATGCGCCTCCAGCGGCTCACGCAACTGGAGCGCGACAAACTCGTGGAAGAGTATCGCGAAGTGCTGAAGACCATCGAGTATCTGCGGTCGGTTCTCGGCAGCGAGGCCCTGGTGCGCAAGATCATCCGCGACGAATTGACGGAGATCAAAGAGAAGTATCAGGACGAACGCCGCACCAAGATCGTCAAGGAAGAGGCCGAGCTGACGCTCGAAGATTTGATCGCCGAAGAAGAAGTTGTCGTGACGATTTCCCACGCCGGCTATATCAAGCGGAACGCCGTCACCCTCTACCGGGCGCAACGGCGCGGCGGCAAGGGAAAAATTGCGATGGGAATCAAGGAAGAGGATTTCGTCGAGACGCTCTTCACGGCGTCGACCCACGACTCGCTGCTCTTCTTTACCGATGCGGGCAAGGTCTATTGGCTCAAGGTACATGAAATTCCCGAAGCGAGCCGGGCCGCCAAAGGCAAAGCACTGGTCAATCTCTTGGCCCTCTCCAAAGACGAGAAGGTCACGGCAACCCTTCCGGTGAAAGAATACCGTGCCGATCGGTTTGTCATCATGGGGACCAAGCAGGGCGTCATCAAGAAAACGGAACTGTCGGCCTACAGCAATCCGCGCCAGGGCGGCATCATTGCGCTCTCGCTCGATGCGGGCGACAAGCTGATCGGTGTGGATCTGACCGACGGCCAGCGTGAGATTCTGCTGGGCACGAAGCAGGGCATCACCATCCGGTTTAAGGAAGAAGATGTGCGCGCGATGGGACGCACGGCCCACGGGGTGCGCGGGATCACTCTGGAGCCCGGAGACGAAGTCATCGGCATGGAGACGATTACGCCCGACTCGACCACCGCGATCCTCACCGTGACCGAAGGCGGGTACGGCAAACGGACACCGGTGAACGAATATCGCGTGCAGGGCCGCGGCGGCAAAGGCATCATCAGCGTCAAGACGACCGAGCGGAACGGGCCGGCGGTGGGATTCCTCCAGGTTCGCGACGAGGATGAGATCATGTTGATGGCGGCGCAGGGGAAAGTGCTGCGCTGCAAGGTGGATGACATCCGTGAAATCGGGCGCAACACCCAAGGTGTCCGCCTTCTCGATATGGATGGAGACGAGGATCGTGTGGTCGCCGTCGTAAGACTGGTCGAACGCGAAGAAGGAGTGCCCGAAGAGGGCGAGACATGACTCCTTGGGGCCGCACCGCTGTCATGCGGCTCCCGCCACCATGCTTATGAACCATCCAACTCCGCCATCGGCCGGGGCTCCGACCAAGACTCCAGCCAAGCGTCCGCTGGACACCGTGGTCAAAATGGCACTGGGCGTCCTGTTCGGCTCCTTTGCCTTGATCTGGGGCGGGATGTTCCTCAGCCGTCCGGATCGGTCGATTCCACCCTATAGCATCGGCTCCCAGGAACGCACGGTGGTGGCGGTGCACGTGCCGTCCTGGACCAGCGATACCGAGATCGAAACCCTGATCGAGCGATTCCGGAAAGTCGGCTCCGAGAGCCGGAACTTCGGCAGTATGAAAATCCAGCCCACGACCCTGGATGATCCCAAAGGGCGCTATCAGCACATTGCGATCTACATCTTCACCGATGAAGGCTGGACGGAGCCGGAAGTGCTGCACAAGTACGTAACGGGTGAAGATGCCACGGTACGGGACGGGTTCGAGGGATCCGTACGCGGATTCTACCGGCTCGATGAACAGGAAGAAGAGGGCCGCATCGGACCTGTTCCCAGAGGAAAAGACAGTGCGGCTACCGCGGCCTATTCGCGGCAGTTGTTTAAGGGGACCGTCGTGCGGAACGCGGCGGCGTCTCCGGCTGACTCAACGCCTGCGCCATGAGGGTAACCAGGTGTTCACGCAGGGCCTGGTCCTGAATGCTCTGGGCGTGAAGCGTCACCTCCCGGAGTAACTGGGGGGACGGCTGAATCGCAGGCGGTCCGACGTCGGCAGTCGCTTCGGCAGTCGATGAATGGTCGGCGGTGAACTCTCCGATGCGCAGCACGATTTCCGTCACCAACGGCTCGCCCGCCATCGCATTCACCTTTTCCAGCAGGACGGGCTTGAGGAAGGTGAGTTGCTGTAGCCACACCGAGTTGTGCACCAGGACGTACAGCTTTTTGAACCGGATCTGATCGGGACGCGTGTGCGCGGCGATCGGCTTACCCACGATGTCGGGCCACTGACGTCGCAGACGCGCTTCGAATAGCTTGCTCTCCAGGCCCAACCTGTGGGCGACACCGGCCAAGATCGAGCCGAAGGAATCAAGTCTGCTCTGTCCACGCATGGTGGTATGATAACAAAATCTGCCCGATGGAAATAGCTCGCGCCGGCATGAGATGACGAAAACGCACGACACAGAAGACCAGTACAAAGTCGTCGCCACCAATCGGAAGGCGTATCACGACTACTTCATCGAAGAGAAGTTCGAAGCCGGGGTCATCCTGCGGGGGACTGAGGTGAAGTCGTTGCGGGAAGGTCGCGTGAACCTCCAGGATAGTTATGCTTCGGTGGACGACGGCGAGGTCTATCTGCAGCATTGTCACATCAGCCCCTACTCGCACGGCAATTTGATGAATCACGACCCGCTCCGCAAGCGAAAGCTGTTGTTGCATCGCAAAGAGATCAACAAGCTGATCGGGAAAACCCAGCTGAAGGGTCTGACGCTCGTCCCCCTGCGCATCTACTTTTCGAAGCGCGGCCACGCCAAAGTGGAACTAGCCCTGGCGAAGGGCAAGAAACAATACGATCGCCGGGAATCGATCAAAGCCCGCGAAGCCGGCCGAGAAGTCGAGCGCGCGATCAAGCAAAGAAAATAGGCGGTTTCGTCCCTCACACGTATCTTCTTTCCTCCTGCCCCCAGAGAGCCGTGACGTCTCAGTCCCTCATCAGAGTTTTCGATGCAATCCCCCGACTGGGCGGCCGTCGATGGGCCGGTCACCCGGCGTGTATGTCCCTATCACCACAGCTGACTGATCTGTAGGAATATGCTTCCTTCCCGTTGAGGGAAAATATTCGCCCTTGACTTAGTTCTAATTAGAACTATTATACTGGCGTCGGGCCGTGCGGCGTTTCGCCGGGCGATCCGGGCTGCGGGCGGAGGCAAGCGGGCAATGGTCGATCACGGGAGGATACCGAAATGAAAGCACTATTCAATACAGACGACGGTTGGTCCGGCCTGATTTTGCGGCTGACCTTGGGGTTGGTGATGTTGCCTCACGGAGCTCAAAAGTTGCTGGGTTGGTTCGGGGGATTCGGGTTCGACGGCACGATGGGTTTTTTTACCCAGAAAATGGGGCTACCCTGGATCGTCGCATTTCTGGTTATCATGGGGGAGTTTTTCGGCAGCCTGGGGCTGCTCGCCGGACTATTGACGCGATTCACCGCCGCCAGCTTCATTGTGATCATGCTGGGAGCCATTCTGACGGTGCATCTGCCGGTGGGGTTTTTCATGAATTGGTTCGGGCAACAGCAGGGAGAGGGCTATGAGTACCATCTCCTGGTGATCGGGCTGGCCGCCGCGTTGCTGGTGACAGGCGCCGGTCGATGGTCGATGGATCGGGTGGTGGCGGAACGAGTCGCCTGAGGCGGGAAAGGAGACCGAAAGATGTTCGTCGTATTGGGAGCAACAGGACATACAGGAGCCGTGGTCGCAGAGACGCTGCTCGCTCACAAACAACCGGTGCGTGTGGTGGTTCGTTCGGCCGACAAGGGGGCAGCCTGGAAAGCTAAAGGGGCTGAGGTGGCCGTCGCCTCGCTGGATGATGTGCCCGGCATGACGAAGGCCTTGCAAGGGGCCTTGGGTGTCTACATGCTCGTTCCGCCGAACTATGGAGCGACGGCCTGGCTCGCGGAGCAGCGGCAGCGGTTGGATCGCGCAGCGGAAGCCGTCAAAGCGAGCGGGATTTCACATGTCGTGTTCCTCTCGTCCGTCGGTAGCCAGATACCTGAGGGCACCGGCCCAATACGCGCCGTCCGATACGGCGAGCAAAAATTGAGTGCGGTGGCTCGTAATCTGACCGTCTTGCGCCCCTGTTACTTTATGGAGAACTGGGCACCGGGTATCGGGATGGCGAAGGGCCAGGGCCTGCTGCCGACATTCATGGCGCCGCAGGCGAAGGTGCCGATGATTTCAACCAGAGATATCGGCCGCGTCGCAGCGGAGCGATTGATGGCCGGCGGAAGGGGCCACACGGTGGTGGAGCTTGCGGGCCCGGAGGAGTACAGTCCGGAACAGGTGGCCGAGGCGCTCGGCCGGATTCTTGGCCGGGCGGTCGTCGCGCAACCGGCGCCGCTCAGCGCAGTGGTGCCGACATTCACCTCGTTCGGCTTTTCCGGAGAAGCCGCCCGCTTGTTCGAGGAAATGTACACTGCGTTCTCAACAGGTGCGATCGGGTATGAACATCCCGCCTCGCTGGTGCGAGGGACCATTCCCCTCGTTGAGGCATTGCGCGGATTGGCGTAAGGAAGGAGGCACTATGCGAACAGACACATCCATCACGAAAGATCTTGTCGGAGTGTATCAGGCCGGGTCCCATCATATGGTCGGGGATGGGTTTCCCGTCCGCAACATGATTCCCGGCGCCGGCGTCGAGGAGCAGCTGTCGCCCTTCTTAATGCTCGACTATCTGGGCCCGCAGCAGTTCCCGCCGACCGACCGGCAGCTCGGGGTCGGCGAGCATCCCCATCGGGGATTTGAAACGGTCACCATTATGTATCATGGCAAGGTGGCGCATCGTGATTCGACAGGCAGCGGCGGCGTCATCGGTCCCGGCGATGTACAGTGGATGACGGCGGCCTCCGGTATCGTGCACGAAGAGTTGCATGAGAAGGAATTCGCGAGGCAGGGCGGCCTGTTGGAGGGTATCCAGCTCTGGGTCAATCTTCCGAAGGCGTACAAGATGACCGCGCCCCGATACCAGACGCTGGTTGACGCGGAGATTCCTGCGGTCGAGCTCGATGGAGGAGCCGGCCGGGTACGTGTGATCGCCGGGGAGTTTCGGAGCGTGAAAGGTCCGGCAAAGACGTTCAGCCCGGTCCATCTCTACGACCTGAGGTTGAAGGCGGGTCACCGGACCGAACTCGACTTGCCAGAGGGGTATAATTCGTCCCTGTTCGTGCTGCACGGACAGGTCGTCGTAAACGGGTCGCAGGCGGTGCAGGAAGTGGAAATCGCGCTGTTCGGTCAGCGAGGCGAACACGTTGTCGTGGAAGCGAAGCAGGATGCGACCATTCTCGTGCTGAGCGGTGAACCGATTGCCGAGCCGATCGCCCGGTACGGTCCGTTCGTGATGAACACGCGCGACGAAATTATCCAAGCCGTGCACGACTACCAGGCGGGAAAGATGGGGCATTTGTCATGACCGGTCAGGCGCTCACGGTCGATGTGTATTCGGACGTGGTGTGCCCCTGGTGTTACATCGGGAAACGGCGGCTGGAACAGGCGCTGGAATCAGTCCAGGCGCAGGCGACGGCGCGCATATTCTGGCGCCCGTTTCAGCTCAATCCGACCATGCCCAAGGCCGGCATGGATCGTCGGGTGTATCTCGAAACGAAGTTCGGCGGCCCTGGTGAAATGAAGGCGATCCAGGATCGCGTCGCAGCAGTGGGAACGAGTGTGGGCATCGAGTTCGCGTTCGACCGGATCGCGCGGACACCGAACACGTTCGATGCCCATCGACTGATCTGGTTCGCTCAGCAGCAGGGCCGTCAGGATGAGGTGGTTGAAGAACTGTTTCACGGGTACTTCACGGAGGGACTGCATATAGGCCAGGCTGAGGTCCTGGTCTCCCTCGCCGTCCGTGCCGGATTGGATGGAGAAGCGGTCGGCCGCCTGCTGCAGGCGCAGGAGGGCGAGGATGCCGTGCGGCAGGAGGAGGCCCATGGCCATCAGCTGGGTATCAGAGGGGTTCCCTATTTCGTACTGAATGGAACGGCTGCGCTGTCCGGTGCCCAGCCGGTGGAGACGTTCGTCTCCGCGATTAAGCAGGTTGCCGGATAAGGAGGTCCCGCGAATGGCGGTTCACGTGTATGGATGTAACCACATCGTCATTGAAGTCACCGACGCCAAGAAAGCCGTGAAGTTCTATGCAGACGTGTTCGGACTCAAGATGTTGCAAGGCGGAGAAGGCGCCGCATGGTGCAAACTGGGCGAACACCAATTCCTGGCGATTTTTGAAGTCGAGCGACTGCAGCCGGATCGCGTGAAGCATTTCGGACTGATGGTGCGTGATGCGGAGCAGATCAAAGAAGTCCGGCGCAAGCTCACCAGGAAGTACAAGCTGAAGATGGAGCCGCATTTCCGCTGCGATTTCCGCGACCCCTGGGGAAACCGCATACAGGTCGGTGATCTGTCTGACGAGTCCCTGGTCTGGCTCCTCCCCTATCAGGAGGTCCAGAAGGCGGGCATTACATTTTCCAAGCCCTCGCGCGCTCGACAAGGAAAGGAGCGACAGGATGCCTGATTTAGAGAAGGTTCGACCGCTTGCGAAAGATCTCACCAAGACCTATCCTCGCAGCCCGCGGGAAATGCTGGGGGGGTATGTCATCGGCGCGCGTTGCGCGGACAAGTGCCGGGCGTTTCTCCTGGGCATCAACGGAGACTATAACTATTGGCCCTGCTCGTTAGCCGGCATGCTGTTTTCGTTTACGGGCATCACTCCTGATCAGTTCAAAGACGTCGTGGCCACCGGGGCGAACGATGAGGAGTTGGCTGTCTGGCTCAAGGCTCAGAGCAAGGTACAGGACCAGCAGGCGATCATTCAGTGGAACAACAGGATGCGGGACCAGCGTCTGTCGGAGATGGCGCCTTCGGTGCAGGCCTATATGGAAGACTACATCCCGAAATATGTGCCGGGCCACCGCCCCGTCTACGTGTATTTCGATGTGTACGATCTGGAAGAGAAGCGTTTGTGACACACGGATGTGTGCTGACACCTGAAGGAACTCGACATGCCGGATGCGACATGGACTGAGATCGGATCGGTCGATGAACTCAAGCAGCGCCCCCTCCAGCAGATCGTCTGCGGTCAGACGAAGCTGGCCCTGTCGTACAAGGACGGCCGGTTCGCGGCGATCTCAGGGGTCTGCAATCATATCGGCGGGCCGCTGGGTGAGGGACGGCTCGAGGGCGACTACGTCGTCTGCCCCTGGCACTACTGGAAGTTTCACCATCGGACCGGCCAGGGCGAGCCCGGATACGAAGGCGATCAGGTTGCAACCTATGCTGTGAAGGTGGAGGATGGGCGCGTCTTTGTCGATCTGACGCCGGTCACGAAGCGACAGAAGCTGCCGAAACAATCGCACCCGCTGGCACGTCCGATCGTTCGAGCCGACGGTCCCGTTCGTGTGCTGGGCCTTGCCACGACGGCGATGACGGCGGACCAGCCGCGCTTTAGCGCCTCCGATTCCCTGCTGGAGGAAGCACTCGCGTATGCGCACGAACACCTGCAGCTCGACACGCAACTGATCAAGCTTCGGGACCTGTCGTTCCGGGCCTGTGAAGGGTTTTATTCCAAGGCAGCGGAAGCCTGTACCTGGCCCTGCTCGATCACGCAGATGGATCCGACCGATCAAATGGACCGGGTGTACGAGGCCGTGGTGCATTGGGCGGATGTGATTCTCGTCTCGACACCGATCCGATGGGGCGGCGCCAGCAGCCTCTATTACAAAATGGTCGAACGGATGAACTGCATTCAGAATCAGGAGACGATCGCCAACAGGCATCTGCTCAAGAACAAAGTTGCCGCATTCATCATTATGGGCGGACAGGACAATGTCCAAGGGGTCGCCGGTCAACTGATGACCTTTTTTGCCGAGGTCGGCTGCCAGTTCCCGCAGTTTCCGTTTATCGCCCATTCGCGCGGATGGAGCGCGGAGGATATGGAGCGGAATAACAGCGAGGTGCAGAACAGCCGGGAGTTGCGCGAAGGGGCTCAGGCGCTCGTCGGACGCGCGGCGGAAATGGCGAGGCTCATGGTGGAGGGGCAACTGGCGATGCATCCGCTCGCCCGGGGTGGCCGCAAGGCGCATCAATTGGATAGTGAACCGACGGGATAAGCGGGATCGATTCGCAAGGAGGCGGGATCATGTCAGGTCAGGATCACATGCGCGCGCACCTGGGCAATCTGTCGCGGTCATTGCTGCGTCTGCACAAGGCGTTGCTGGACAGCGAACGGGTTTCCTATGAGCGGGTGCATGGGCGGATTGAGACGAACGGCGCGTTCTTTCAGCTTGTGTTGGGCGACGCGTGGTTCGCCTGGTTGCGCCCCCTGTCTCAATTGATGGTGAAGATCGATGAGTTGTCAGAGGAGAAAGAGATACCTGATCGAGCGGAGATCACGGTGGTGATCGACTCGGTGCGGACCATGTTGACACCGTCCGAAGAAGGGAATGGATTCGGCCGGCATTATTACGATGCGCTGCAGCGCGAGCCGGATGTGGTGCTGGCGCATGCGGCGGTCAGGGCGCTGCTCCGGACATCGTCGCCCGGGAAGGAATCGAGCACATGAAAGCGCACTATCTCGGCCATGTCGTGTTCTATGTGAAAGATCTTGGGCGGTCGCTGGCCTTTTATCGCGATCTGCTTGGATTCCAGGAAGTGGGGAGAATTTTCAATGGCGCAGCGGCGGCGCTCACATCCGGCCGCACGCATCATGAACTGCTGTTGATTCAAGTGGGCGATGCGCCAGGGCCTCCATCCGGGCGACGTCGAGGCCTCTATCATATCGGCATCAAAGTCGGCGATAGCCTCGATGCGCTGAGGGCGGCGAAGCGGGAGTTGGAATCCGCCGGCGTCTCCATCGACGGAATGAGCGACCACACGGTGAGCCAAAGTTTGTACTTGCGGGATCCGGACGGCAATGAGGTCGAGCTGTACGTGGACGCGGACGAAGCCTTGTGGAAAAATAATCCGTCGGCTGTCCTTGCGCCCATCAAGCCGCTGTCGCTCTAGCAGGATGCGGAAGAAGACCGCCCGCGGCGTTCTCGCGTCGCTTCGAGGCTTCCCGTACCGCCCGAGTACGATTCGCCTCTTCGCTCGCTGCGGCCTGGCCAAGATCTGCCGGGCCGGATCACCTGTGTCCCTTTCTGCGGCAGGGCCCAGGTGGAGGTTGGCGCATTCCTCCTCAACGGTGTCGTACATGTCGTGCCGGCAAGTGGGAGAGCGAGCCGTTCGCCTGCTCAAGATGGCAGGGGATTTGCGTCTGATGTATGTAAGCGGGCGGGCCTCAGTGGGGTAAGAATGTGTGAGGAAGTGAAATCATCCGGTTAAACAGGAGGGCAGAGCATGGAAGAACCAGTCATTGCAGCGAAGCAGCCGGCGGTGTTGGAGTTGGAAGCAGGCACGCACTATTGGTGCCGGTGCGGGCGCTCGAAG
>WBZQ01000806.1_pt1 | contig 23226 bp, 18 predicted proteins | sample 5204251 | NCBI WGS metagenome assembly WBZQ01 (sample SAMN12412402, study PRJNA552823) | activated sludge metagenome | isolation source: activated sludge from nitrification reactor of wastewater treatment plant... | place: USA: Virginia | collected 2017-09
CGGCATCGAAATCCTGGGGGCCGGCAAAATGCAGATCGGTGTTGGGCGGCGGCTCTTCCCCGGCTCGACTCATATGCACCGCGATCACGGGAGCAGGTTGGACCAGGGTCCGTATCATCTCGGCCATGCGTTGATAGTTGATCCCGAAGGTCTTGCTGGTAGACACCACGATGAGCCCCGTATCAATCAGCAACCGGGCGACTTCACCGTACCGACGCACCCGCTCAGACGCGAATGACGGATCGGCTGCCGACAAATCGGCATCCAATCCCTGCAAGAGGTTCTCCCCTTCCAACAGGTAGGCATGCCGACTATCGGCCACGAGCAATGCCTCAACCTTTCGCGCGAGGAAGGTCTTGCCGGTCTGGGCTGATCCGGTAAAGAGCACGATCGCTGCCCGGTGCCCATATTGCAGCGCACGATCTTCTGGACGCACATCCCCTGTGAGCCAGGCATATTCACGCTGCCGTGCCTCTTCCCGAAGCCCTTCCTGTTCATCGTGCACCAATTCGGTGATGATCCCGCCACCGGAGATGTCATACTCATCCACCAGCACAAAGCGCCCGGTGGCTTCGAAGGAAGACGAGAGGTCGAACGCGATCGGCGACTTCACCCGCAACGTCAATTCAGCCACCTGATTCTTGGCGACCGATTGGCTTTCCTGAAGTTGGGCCAGGTCAGCCGTGTCGATAATGCGATGGATCGTCGCCACCTCGCAGGCAACCTCTCTCGTCGCCAGCCGCAGTGTATATTTCCGACCCTTTTCCAACGGCCGCCGGCCCATCCAGAACAAGTTCACCCGGATGGCCGTCGACACCAGCGGGACCGAATCCCGGTGCGACGCGATCTCGCCGCGTTCCACAAAGATTTGTTCGTCAAGTGTGACCCCGACCGATTGGCCGGCCTGGGCCTCGCTCGTCGGGGGATCCACGTTGAATCCCTCGATCGACTGCACAATCGCGGTTTTGTTGGATGGTGAGAAGACCAGGTGATCGCCGACCTTCAGTCGACCGGCGGTGATACGTCCGGCCAAGATCCGTCGCGCATCGAACTTATAGACATCCTGCAACGGGAATCGGAGGGGCTGCTCGGAGCGCACCTGCTCCTTCTTGAAGAGCGCAAGGGTGTCCAGCACCGTGGGGCCTTGATACCAATTCATGTGGCGGCTGCGCACCGCAATATTGTCGCCCATTTTGGCGCTGACCGGGATCATCTGTTGCGGCACGGCCCGGAATTGCCCCAGAAACTCACGATACTCCTTCTCGATCCCATCAAACACATCTTGCCGATAGCCAACGAGATCCATCTTATTGACGACAACCGCAAACTGCGTCACCCCCAACAAAGACAGCAGATACCCGTGCTTCTTCGATTGTTCACGCACACCCTCCAGGGCGTCGATCAACAACAACGCCGCTTCGGCGCGAGCCGCCCCCGAGATCATGTTTTTGAGGAACTCTTTATGCCCAGGCGCGTCGATGATGATGTACTGCCGTCCATTCCAGATGAAAAACGTGCGCGCCGTGTCGATCGTAATGCCCTGCTCCTGCTCCTCTAAGAAGGCATCGAACAGGAAGGCATATTCGAATTCCTTCCCCTGCTGCCGGCAGATGGCCTGCACTTTTTCCAACTTACCTTCCGGCAAGGAGCCGGTATCGGCATACAGACGGCCGACCAGTGTGGATTTCCCGTGGTCGACATGCCCCACGATGACGATATTCAGACTCTCCTGCGGCTTACCTTGATCGTGCTGTGTCATAGCCTTACTCGTTCAAGAAAACATCGGTTGCGTAATAGTGCTGCTGCGCATGCGCGCGAAGAGGCAGCGGGTCGGCTCGCCTCACATGTATCCCTTTTTCCGAAGCATCTCCATGCCACGCCCTGCGTCCTGCGCGCGACCGGCCCGTTCCGCCACATTGGTTCCACGGAGTTCGGCGAGAATCTCGTCCACCGTCTTCGCCGTCGACTTGATGGGCATGGTACAGGGCGCACAGCCCAGACTGCGATACCGCGTCCCATCCCCCCTGTCGAGGTAGAGATCCATGAAGGGAATGTTCTCGTGCTTGATGTATTCCCAGATGTTGATCTCAGTCCAATCAAGGAGCGGGTGAATGCGAATGTGTGTGCCCGGCGGAAACGTCGTCTTGAACTGGTCCCACAATTCCGGCGGCTGATCACGGAAGTCCCAATCACCATGCTTGTCGCGAGGAGAGAAGTACCGTTCCTTGGCCCTGGTACTGTCTTCATCCGCACGCACACCGAGGATGATGCCGGTGTAGCCCTTCTCCTCGACCAGATTCTTCATGGCCGTGGTCTTCAAGGCCGTACAGCACACGTCCCGGCCGAGTGTATGGTTCATGCCGGCGGCCAGCGCTTCTTTATTCTGACCGACCACCAGATTCAGTCGCCATTCGCGAGCAATGCGATCGCGATATTCGATCATGGCGGGAATCTTGTAGCTCGTGTCCACGTGCAAGAGGGGAAAGGGTACATGCCCAAAGAAGGCCTTGCGGGCCAGCCAGAGCAAGACCGTCGAGTCCTTCCCCATTGACCACAGCATGGCGAGGTGATTGAAATGTTTATAGGCTTCGCGAAGGATGTAGACGCTTTGGTCTTCAAGTTGACGTAGGTGCTTCATGGTTCCACTCTTCTCATTGTGCCGACATGCCGACCTTCGGCGCGGTTCCGGCGCTTGTCCCGCCCCCCGCGCTCAGCTCGGCCAGTTTGGCTTTGGCCTGCCCGGATTCGAGCGCGTGCCGCGCAGTAGCCAGATTTCCCGCAATCGATGTTCCCTTGCCTGCCGCGTACAACAGCATGGCCGCATTGAGCAACACCCAATCGCGTTGCCCGCCCTGTATCTCGTTGGCGACTATTCGCTTGATCAAATCCGCTTCACGCTCCCGCTGCTCGGCGGGAAATCCCGCCATTTCTTTGAACGTGGCCATGGTCAGCCCCGCATCTTTGGGCTGGAATGTGAACGGCGTGATGCGTTCCCCCTTGAGCTCCAGGAGACGGGTCGTATTCCCGATCGACAGCTCCGGATCGCCCTCGACCCCGCGAATCACCAGTGCCCGAGGGCAACTCAGCATCCGTAAGGCCTCGATCGTCTTTTCAAAATAGGGCGGGTGGGAGAGCCCGATCACCTGGGAACCCGCGCGAGCGGGATTGAGCATCCTCGCTACAGGATGGAAGAAATTGCGCACGCCCAATTCCTGTCGCATTTCGAGAAACCGGTAGACCGGCGGGTGATACAGCGCCAGATCCAGATAGGCGACACCCTTCTTCTCCAATTCTGGTCCGACCAGCTTGGCGGTCAGATCAATGGGAATCCCCAGCCGTTTCAGCACCGACGACACGCCCTGCCGGTCAGGAGGACCATCCACGCCATGCAGCAACAACACCGCTCCCGCAGCGGCCGCAACAATCGCCGCCGGCACGATGGCGTGAAACGTCTCCCGCTTACCCGCGTAGACCGGGACATCGACGACCCCGAGTCCGGCACGTACGGGCACAGGCGGCACGTATTGCCGCGCGGTGGCCGTGAATGCTGCCAGCTCTGTGACAGATTCCGACTTGAAGCGCATGGCCGTCAGAAACGCGCCGATTTGCGCCGGCGTGGCCGTCCCTTCAATCATCAGGCGCATGGCCTGCTTGGCTTCTTCCCAGGTGAGATCTTTGGAGGTCTTTTGTCCCTTTGCGACTTTGGCGAGCAGATGTTGCATGGATCGTTGGTAACCTTATCGATGTCAGGGTGACGATAGATGTTCGCTGATGTTATTTGTGCAGCCCGCACTCGGTCTTGCCGAAATTCTTCCACCGACCGGAGCGCGGATCGTCGCCCGGGAGGACAGGCGCGGTGCAATGGGTGCAACCAATACTGGGGTAGTTGCGGTCATGGAGCCGGTTGTACGGGACTTCGTGGAGCTGGAGATACATCCAGACTTGCTCGCTGGTCCAGCCCGCCAGCGGATTGAATTTGATTAACTGAAACTTCTTATCCCACTCGACCAACCCGGCATTGGCGCGCGTCGGGGCTTGATCTCTCCTGATTCCAGTAATCCAGGCGCTATAGTTCGCCAGGACGCGAGTCAACGGTTCGATCTTCCTGATGTCACAGCATTGGTCGGGCTTGCTCGCCCATAGGGCGTCGCCATGCCGGGCAACCTGCTGCTCCGGCGTCAACAGCGGCTTCATCTGAATGACCTGGGCCGGCTTCAACCCGTACCGCGCAATAATGCGGTCGCGCACCTCGAACGTTTCAGGAAACAGAAAGTCGGTATCGAGGTAAAACAACGGCGCCTCGGGATCAATGCGATGCACCATATCCACGAGCGCGACATCCTCAGCCCCGAAGCTACAGGCCAACACGATCCGTTGCCGGTACGCCTTCAATGCGTACTCCAGCACCTCCCACGGTTGTTTACCCTCGAAGGAATCGCTGAGCGACTTCAGCTCGTCAGCCGTAGGCCGATTGACCGCAGATTGGCTAGCTTGCAATTCCGCCACGATGTGTTTACCCCTCGACCTTTTCCACAAGAATTTTGAAGTGTTTCGCCTCAGGCTCCAAGGGTCCCTCTTCGAGAATCTTGTGCCCGTCGTTCCGCAAACTCATAGGTACGTTCCGAATCGGTTCTCCGGCGTCGAGCCACACTTCGAGCCGCTCGCCGTTGTCCATCATCTCGAGCTTGAGTTTGGTCTTCACATAGTTCATCGGGCAGGCCACCCCACGCAAATCGTACACCGCCGCCGTGGAAACCGGCGCAGCCGGCGCCACGCTCGGGGCGGGGGTTGGGAGCACCTCTTCTTTGACTTGTGACAATTTTAGATCCTTCCCCATCTGTTCCGTGGCCGCCCGGCACACCGCGAGGAACCGTTTGGCAAAGGCCATTTTCTCCGTGGCCTCCCCTGCGGTCGCGTCCTTCGATCCAAGATCACCGACCTGTGCGCCAAGATTCGCGTAATTGGCCGGCACCACGCCCTTGCTGGCCAGGCGCTGATCGAACTCTTGGAATGTTTCCGCATCGGTAGCCGGATCCAATCCCTCCGTCACCAACAATCCTTTGGCCGCAGCCAACACCGCTCGGTAAGATTTATTGACCGATAAGGCATATTGATGCTTTTCGACCAGCAATTTGGCTTGATAGAGTTCCTGGTCCGCCTCCAGCATACGGTCGTCAATCATCTCCAGGGCACCACCCGCGCACTCCCCGGGCCCCAGGTCCTCCAACACAAATTCCGACTCACCTTCCCAATCGTAGTAGTAGGTCGGATCCTGCTCGTACGGCGGCACAAACGTGTAGGGAATCAGCTCGTCCTTGAGGACATGTTTCCCCACCCTGCCGATAAACGATTGCAAGCTCTCGCCGGTCGTGCGATCACGACGATACACGTCTACCAGGTGACGTACGGCAGCGGGGACGCTTTTTGCCGGCAACTTCACGGCCAGCTGCCCGATTTTCGGCGTGCCATCCACATGGCCGCCAAGGTGCAATTCGTAGTGCGGCGCCGTATGTTCCCCAATACGTTTGCCGACGCCATGCATCCCGATGGTCGCGATATGGTGCTGGGCGCATGAATTGTGGCACCCGCTGATCTTGACGCTGACATCTCGAAGGTCTTCAGGCACCTGGCCCGCGGGGAAGACTTCCGCCAAGGCACGGGCCATTCCCTTGGATGAGGTGATCCCTAATCCGCAGGTGTCGGTTCCCGGGCAGGCAATGATGTCTTCGACCAATTCGGCACCGGGATCCCCGAGGCTATGAGCCACCAGCTCGGCATGAAATGCTTCCAAGCGAGCTTCCGGAATCCAGCGGATCACCATGTTCTGATTGATCGTGGTGCGGATGTTGCCATTGGAGTAGCGCTCGGCCAAATCAGCCACCATCCACATCTGGTCGGCCGTGAGGTCGCCCATGGGAAGCTTGATGGCCGCGGTTGCGAATCCTGCCTGACGTTGTGGCACCACATTGGTCCGCTTCCAGGCCTGAAACGCGGTCTCGTGCCCATTGAGTGAACCCTCTGCGGGACCGTGTCCATTGCCGCTACCGTTACCATTCCCGTTTCCGTTCGTGCTGCTCGGCGCTTTCGTCGGCATCAACAACGGCGGCGTATCGGCATACTCCAGCAGCTTGATCGGTTCGTGCGTCGGCACCGCATATCCCATGGCCGCGTAGGCCGCTTCCCAGCGCCGTTTGAATTCGTCGAATCCGAGCTTCTCGATGACGAACTTCATGCGGGCCTTGTTCCGATTCTTCCGGTTGCCGAGGGTGTCGAACACCTTGATGACAGCCTCGATACTCGGCAACAATTCCTCCATCGGCGTAAATTCTCTGAGCACCTGCGCCATGCGCGGAGTTGAGCCCAGTCCGCCACCTGCAACCATTCGAAAGCCAATGGTCCCGTCTGCCCGCTTCGCCGCAAGCAGGCCGATATCGTGAATCGGGGTCAGCGCACAATCCTGGCGGCACCCAGACAGCGCAATCTTGAATTTCCGCGGAAGGCTCTGGTTCAGCGGATTGCGCAGCAGATGGTAGGCCACCGTTTTCGCATAGGGCGTGACGTCGAACACCTCTCCCTGACACACACCCGCCAAGTGACACGCGGTGACATTTCGAACAGTGTTGGCGCACGCCTCACGCGTCGTCAGCCCCACAGCGGCCAATAAGCGCATCATCTCCGGAACGTGTTTGAGTTCGACGAAATGCAACTGGATGTCCTGGCGTGTCGTCACGTGCCCCACGCCGGTGGCGAACTGGTCGGCCAATTCGGCGACCCGGCGCACTTGATTGGCTGTCAGCCCACCGAATGGAATTTTGATGCGGAACATCTGCACGCCCGGCTGGCGCTGGCCATAAATGCCATACTGCAGCCGGAAGGGCTTGAAGATGTCCGTCGACAAATCCCCGGCTAGAACGCGATGAGCTTCCGCTTCGAATGTCTCGATCTCCTCCACGATGTGTGGAGGAATGGGTTCTGTCTTGACGGTTGGGCGAAATGCCACTGTATGAGAACTCATGATAACGACCTCGTCTGTTGGACTGTCATGTCTCTACGCATGACGCGGCATGATTCAGATGTGATACATCAATGTATGCTGTGCTTCGAGGGCTCGTTGGCGCTTGGCCAGCTCTTCGACGGTCACTTCCGACAAGACACTCAATTCCGCCCGCTTCACACGATCCCAAATGTGCGCTAACAGCGCCTCTTGCTTCCCGGCTCGCGACGGGGCACCCTTGGGACCAGCCTCCCCGTTTCCGGATAGGAGGGGGCCTTCTAACGCATCAAGAATATCAGCGACGGACAGTTCGGACGGCTTGCGACTCAGCACATACCCGCCCTGCGCCCCGCGTTGACTCGTCACGACCCCGGCCTTCTTCATCGCATGCAGGACCTGTTCGAGGAACCGGGCCGGAATCGCCTGCCGCTTCGCAATGGATTTCGCACAGACCGGCTGTTCAGCGTCGTGCAGCGCAAGGTCTACGGCGGCAATGATTCCGTAGGTAGCTCGTAGGCTCACTTTCATTTGCGACTATTCCGATGGGGATTGAAGCATGTATACCTGCTCCACGCCTGCCCTGTCAAGCGCAACGGCGCCTGCCCAACAAGCATTTCCATTGGAATCTGCACCGCAGCAGGAGTGATCCCGCCTCAATTGCCCTCTCGCCCGGGATATCCCAGGACTCTGATCGGCGAGCCTGCTGCGCCGCTCATTTTGCTCCCGCATTGAGATCGACAGACGGGCGATTCCGAGGTCTTGTGACGACCTAACACTGTCCGTCCGCTGCACGATTGTGGCGCACTTTTCGTGATTGACATCATCCGGGGCCTGCGCAATAATCCCGCCCTCTTCTTCCTCGGTACCTTTCATGACGCTGCGTTCATCAACATTCAGCATTCTGCTTTTCAGCTCGGACAGCGAGGTCCAGTCCCACTACAAGGATCTGTTCGGCGAACAGTCGATCACGGTCGGCCGGGAGGGCTTGGCGCTGCCGAAGGACTTCGCGAAACGTGGGTACGACGCCGTGGTTGTCGAATCCAAGACCATCACGTCCCCGGACGTGACCAAGCTCTTGGCCGGTATTGATCCGGCACATACGCTGCTGATAGTCGGCTCTCGCACCGTGCTGAAGCACGCCGCGTCCTCACTGCAAGCCGCCAAAGTTACGAAGGCCGAGGCCCCCGTGTCTAATGGAAAGGGCCAGGCCTTGTGCCTGGACACCTACCTGGAGCACAAAGTCGGCGATTTCGTCAAAGGCATGCGAAACGGCTCCGGGAAAAATCTTCACCCGATGCTGATCGCCGCGGTCGAGCGTCCGTTGATCCTCCTGACCTTACGGGAAACCAAGGGCAACCAGATCCAAGCCGCAGAGTTGCTCGGGCTGAACCGCAACACCCTGAGAAAAAAAATTCTCGATCTGGATATTCCGGTTAAACGAGCCAGAGCGAACTAGGTTCGCACAGGCGCAGCCCATCAGCACCTCACTCGGAACCCAAGCCCGTTCGTCCGTTCATCAACATCCATAGGTTGCCAACCACTCACGGAGGCATGCAATGACCAAGGAAGAATTGATCGCGAAAATGGCCAGCAGCGCAGGAATTACCAAGGTCGCCGCAACAGTGGCGCTTGAAGCCTTTACCGGCGCCGTCACTACTTCCCTCAAGAAGGGCAAACGCGTGACCCTGGTCAATTTTGGCACATTCACCATTTCTAAACGGAAGGCCAGAATGGGCCGCAACCCGCGGACCGGCGAATCCCTCAAAATCCCTGCCGCCCGCATTCCGAAATTTTCGGCAGGGAAGGAGCTCAAGGCAGCGGTCAAGTGATCTGCCGCAGGCCTATTTGGCAAGGAGAAGGTCGGGAAACGGCTGCTCCGTGACCACACCACGGAGAAAACCCTGTTTTGCCCATGCCTTTCCTTGACACCTTTAGCAAGGCTGTATTAGCATCGCCGTTCGATAGGCGCGTAGCTCAGGGGGAGAGCGCTACCTTGACACGGTAGAGGTCGACGGTTCAAGACCGTCCGCGCCTACCATCTATTGTTTGTGTCATACGTTTGTGATCCGACTGCCGAAGCTATGGCGGTCGGCACGCTGTTGTATTTTTTTGGCGGGATTGACCGGAGTGGCCTCACAGTTCATTCACATTTCCCTTCCTGACGGAACTCGAAAACAAGTACCAACAGGATGCACTGTCCGCGATGCGCTCACGCCGGACGGGAAACGCCTCGACCCGAAGATCCTGGCAGCCAAAGTGGACGGCTCGCCTGTGGATCTGTTTTATTCGCTGGAACACGACGCCACCATTGAACCGCTGACGTTCGAGTCAGCGGAGGGGCGCGAGGTCTATCGTCACAGCAGCACCCACATCATGGCGCAAGCCGTCAAGGAAGTGTTTCCTTCGGCGCAACTCACGATCGGCCCGGCTCTGGAGGACGGCTTCTATTACGACTTCGCGTTCGACCGGCCATTCACCCCTGAAGATCTCGAAAAGATTGAAGCCCGCGCGGTGGAGATCACCAAGCGAGGACTGGCTGTCAGCCGCAGCGAATTGTCGAAGCACGATGCCATCAAGTTCTTCCAGGATCGCGGCGAGCAGTACAAAGTCGAATTGATCAATAGCTTCGACGATGGCGCTCCTATCTCGCTCTATCGCCAAGGTGACTTCGTCGACCTCTGCCGCGGTCCGCACCTGCCGACCACCGGCCATGTCGGAGCCTTCAAACTCCTTTCCACCGGAGGGGCCTATTGGCGCGGCGACGAACGCAACCCGATGTTGCAGCGCATCTATGGCACGTCCTTTCCATCGAAAAAGGAACTCGACGCGCATCTCGCAAAACTCGAAGAGATCAAGCGTCGCGACCATCGCAAGCTTGGAAAAGAACTCGACCTGATCACCATTCAAGATGAGATCGGTCCCGGTTTGGTGCTCTGGCATCCGAAGGGCTCACTCATCCGCTTGCTCATTGAAAATTTCTGGCGCGAACAGCACATCAAGGACGGGTACGACCTGGTCTACTCCCCCCATGTCGCCCGGCTGGATTTGTGGAAGACGAGCGGCCACGTCGATTACTACCGCGAGAATATGTTTGCGGCCATGAAGCTGGAAGGCAGCGAGTATCAGCTCAAGCCGATGAACTGCCCTTTCCATATTATGATCTACAAATCGCACCTGCGAAGTTATCGCGATTTGCCGATCCGATATGGTGAATTGGGCACCGTTTACCGTTACGAGCGGACCGGTGTGCTACACGGACTCCTGCGCGTCCGAGGCTTCACGCAGGATGATGCACACTTGTTCTGTCGCCCTGACCAGATCGAAGCTGAAGTCAGCCGGGTGCTCGACTTCACCTTTTTTGTGCTCGGGACTTTCGGATTTACGGAATTTGAAATCTACCTCTCCACCAGGCCCGAGAAATCAGTCGGCTCCGATGAGAACTGGACCATCGCCACGAATGCCTTGGAAGCTGCGCTGAAAAGCCGCAAGGTGGCCTATCAGGTGGATCCGGGCGAGGGCGTGTTCTATGGCCCGAAGATCGACATCAAGATCAAGGATGTCCTCGGTCGCTCCTGGCAATGTTCAACCGTTCAGGTCGATTTCAATAATCCTGAGCGCTTCAAGCTTGCCTACACCGGTGAAGATGGGAAGCACCATCAGCCAATTATGATTCACCGGGCGCTGATGGGTTCCATTGAACGGTTCTTCGGCATCCTGATTGAACACTATGCCGGCGCCTTCCCGACGTGGCTGGCCCCGGTGCAGGCTGCGGTTCTCACAATCACAGACAATCAGCAGGAGTTCGCGGCCAAGATCGTCTCGATCCTCAAGGGTCACGGGTTTAGAGTCGAAGCGGATCTGCGAAACGAGAAAATCGGCTTTAAGATTCGCGAAGCGGAAAAGCTCAAGATTCCATACATGCTCGTGGTCGGAGACAAGGAAGTGCAAAGCGGCATGGTGGCGGTTCGAGGACGGAGTGGCACCAACCATGGAACCATGCCAATCGAACAGTTTCTGGAGCTCATCCGCACGGATACGAATCAGGCATTACGCGGCACAGCAACCCACTCACAAACGAGGTGACCTATCGTCCCTAAATTACGTGTAAACCGGGAAATCAGGATTCGTGAAGTTCGAGTCATCGGTCCTGACGGCGAGCAATTGGGCATACTGCCGACTGTAGAGGCATACAATAAGGCACAGGAAGGGGGATACGACCTTGTCGAGGTGGCCCCGACTTCCCAGCCGCCGGTTTGCCGCATCATGGACTATGGGAAGTACAAGTTCGAGCTGAGCAAGAAAGACCACCAGAGTCGGCGACATCAAAAATCCACGCAGGTGAAGGAGATCAAACTCCGTCCCCGCACGGACAAGCACGATCTCGAAATCAAGATTCGCCAGATCAAGGAATTCCTGGCCGACGGCAATAAGACCAAGGTGACCCTCACGTACCGCGGGCGAGAAATGGCCAATCAGGAAATGGGCCGCACGATGATGACGACTGTGATTCAGCAGTGCACGGAAACGGGAACCGTCGAGTTTGCGCCGAGGATGGAAGGACGGAGCCTCATCATGATTTTGGCTCCCAAATAGCGTGCGGTACGCACGCAAGGAAGGAATGCGAGTATGAAGATTAAGATGAAAACCCACAGCGGCGCGAAGAAGCGGTTCCGACGCACAGGAACGGGCAAGTTGGTTCGCCGAAAGGCCGGCGGTCGGCATTTGCTGACCGGCAAGCCGCGCGATCGTAAGCGAGGCCTGAAGGGGGCTACGGAAGTCTCCTCTGCGTCGACGCCCGCGCTGAACAAATTGCTTCCGCAGTAACGATGATTGTGCTGTGAACAGGATCTGAAAGGAGTCGTTCCCCATGCCTCGTACAAAAGGTGGTCCGAAAACACGACAGCGGCGAAAGAAGCGCCTGAAACTGGCGAAAGGCCAGTACGGCGCCAAGAGCCGCTTGTTCCGAAGTGCAACGGAGTCTGTCGACAAAGGCCAGGCGTACGCCTACTCTGGACGGAAGCAGCGGAAACGCGACTTCCGCCAACTGTGGATTGCGCGCATCAGTGCCGCGACCCGTATGCATGGCATCGCGTATAGCCGGTTTATGAATGCCCTGAAGAAGGCGAATATCCTACTGGATCGAAAGGTGCTATCCGATATGGCGATCCGGGATATGGCGGGATTCGAAAAACTCGTCGGGGTGGCCAAACAGCAGCTCGCTACCGCTGCGAGCTAAGCACGGCACATCAGTGATGTGGCGGGGAGGTCCTCATCAAGAGGCTTCCCCGTCATCCTTCGTCCAGCAATCGATCGATCTCCAACTCCAATGCAACGGCCGGCACGCCGATCTGCCACTGCTCCAGCACCTCTGGATGCAATTCCCCCAGCACTCCGATCACCCGTCCGCCCGCAACAATAGACCCGGCCCGTCCGTCAAGAAATGATGGATGTGCGACAGCTTCCAGGGTAAAGGGCCGATCCAGGTAGTACAGCAGCAAATCCAAACAGGAGTGGATTTCTGAGAAGTGTGCGCCGGCATGCGCAATCACGGCACCTAACTTCGTCACGGTGCGCGACCCGATATCAGCACTCAGGTCCGGAACCGCCACTTCTCCCACTTCGAACATGCGATGCGGATAAAACGCACGGCTCGAATTCGTTTCCACCTGCAACAACGACGGCGTAATCCACTGCCGCAGACAGGAATAGCTGAGCGACATCACGTTATCGACTTCCACGACCTTGGCCCACTCAGTACCGTCAAGCCGCATCCTGGTGCAAAAGTCCTGATGGGATCCCATGATGTTCGAAATAATTTCCTGGAACTCCATCCCCACCATGAGGTGACGAACCCGATCCGCCATCTGCTCAAGACGCGAGAGTCCACCGACGGTAAACTGCGACGGCATGACCGGCGCAAAGCGCGCATACCCCTGACTGATCGCCACATCCTCCACCACATCGACAGTATGCAGCAGATCGTTGCGATACGGCGGCAACTGCACGGCAACTTTGGGGCCGGCCGATTTCACAGTGTAGCCATAGGATTTGAGCGCCGTGGTGACTTCCTTACTGCCCAACGCCTCTCCCAGCGCGGTTTCAATGGCCTTGAGCGGGATCGACCGCGGTGAGCCGAAATCAATTGGCGTGTTCCACCGCCGCCCGAATGCGGTTTTCACCGGAGACTGAATCTCCACCGGGGTAATCACCGCTCCTCGATCGGCCAGGTTGGCAGCAAAGATGTTCAAGGTGAGCGCCACCATATGCACATCCGTTCCGGTCACTTCGACGAATAATTCATGATCGCCGACCTGCACCTCACCGATTTCCCGACTGTTGATGATCGGAGGAAACGACAAGACTTGCCCTTTGGCGTCACGCAGTATCGGCAGGCGCTCATGGCCACCGACGATTCCGCCATACTCCACGCCTTTGGGGTGCACCATGAGGATTTCACGCAGAGTCATCACCGTTTCCATGCCTAACGGCGTGAACCGCACCTCGTCCGGCTTCACCAAATCGTAGGACACAGGAAAGACGATGGGAGCCAACCGGTATAAACCAATGGACACCGTGCGTCGTTTACGTCCGAAGATATCGGCCAGCTTTTCCTGCGTCTGAATGAGCTGGGTGAGCCCCGAAGCGGTCACGCGATACCCGACTGCCGTACACGCCGCTACATAGGGGCGAATCCGATCCATGCCCGGCGCCACGACCAGCTTCCCGGCCACACGTTTCTGCTTTTTGAAAAACGGATACGCAATCGACGCACCCCGTTGCTTAATCCGGATCTGCCGGGCAATCCCCTCGCAACACCACAAATCAGGACGATTGCTGTCTTGCAGTTCGATCCGAAGTTCGCCCGTTTCGGCGTTGTGCCCCTTCAACTCGCCCTTCACCAACATCAGCCACTGTTCGAGCTGATCGAGCGAAATACGCGACGGCGCGGCGTCCGGTCCGGCGATGAGAGCTTCGAGATCGTCTCGTTGGAGGGAAATGGTGGGCATGATGTCGTCCTAAAAACTTCCCCGCATGGTGCGAATAAATTCCAGATCCGCCGAAAAGAGATCGCGGATGTCATGAATGCCCAATGCCACCATCGCCATGCGGTCCAGCCCGAGTCCCCAGGCAATGACCGGCACTGAGACGCCAAGCGGCGTCGTGACTTCGGGACGAAACAACCCCGCACCGCCCAACTCCATCCAGCCGAGTTTGGGATGACGCACGTGCATTTCAACGGAGGGTTCGGTGAACGGGAAATAGGCCGGAAGAAATTTCACTTCCTTCGCCTGGGCGACTTCCCGTGCAAACAGATTCAGCAGACCCAACAGAGTGCGAAAGTTGATATCCGCCCCCAGCACAATCCCTTCCACCTGAAAAAAGTCTGTGGCATGGGTGGCGTCAACCTGGTCATAGCGAAAACAGCGGGCAATGGAGAAATATTTCCCCGGCACGGATGGAGTCGCCGCCAATCGACGCGCAGAGACCGCAGTCCCCTGGCTCCTGAGCACCAGTCGCTTGGCGCGCTCCGCATCGAAGTGATAGCCCCAACCAGTGGACCCTGCCCCCGTTCCCTTTTCATGTACTTGCGTGACGTTCGCCAGATACGGCTCGGCGATGTCACGGGCATGGGTGGGATTCTTCACAAAGTACACATCATGAATGTCGCGAGCCGGATGGAACTGCGGCATGAACAGCGCATCCATATTCCAGAACTCGGTCTCCACGAGCGTCCCTCGCATCTCCTGGAAACCCATGCTCACCAGCTTGAGTTTGACCAGATCGAGAAACTCTCGATAGGGATGGCGTTTCCCTGCCGCGATGCGCGGCGCTCGCAAACTGATCGTATACTTGCGGAACCGCTTGGTCCGCCACGCCCCCTCCTTGAGGAGGTCCGGCGTTAACTGCGAGACTTCTTCCGCCACACCATCGCGCGACAATTGCTCCGCAACCTGGCGACCGGCATCCGTCAGCATGAACGATCGCGTGACGCGTTCGTCCACGCGGAAGGGCTCGCGCGCGTTCCCTCGCTTCACCGCATGCTGCTGGAGGACGGATCGGAGTGGCTCGGCGAAGGTACTCACATCCCGTTGCCCGCCCCGCAATTCTTGCAGCAATGTCCGTATCGCTTCTGCGGTGGGACTGTTCCGGCCGGTACTTTCAATGCAGCCGCCCTGCACGATCAGAATCGCGCCTTCTTTTTTGAGAGTACCGACGGCCTTGCTCACATCGGATGGCTCAAGGTGGGCCTGTGACTGAATATCCTGGATCGTCAGGCGCTTCCCGGTTTGCCCCGCTTCCCTGGCCGCCAAGAGCACCCGTTCGATCGGTGCAGACTGTTCGAAAAACACATCGCCGGTCGGAGTCAGCGAGGCGATGTGGGCCACGGTTTCAGCATGCACCGCGATCAGGGATTTGGCCAACAGCCACTCCACGGCCATGCTCAACTGCGAGGGCTCTAACCCCGTGGACGAGGCAAGCTGATCAAGTGTCGGAGGGGAACCCTGCTGCGGGACCAAGGCCAGCAGCACTTTGCTTTCGAGAGGATGAAGGTTATCCATGAATAGGGGTGCGGTCCGGCGCCTCTTCGATCATCGGGCAGCGGCAATCCTCGTGGTGCGGGCAGCAGGTTCGTGCCCGGCTCGTAGCGCGGTAATGGCGGCGGCATAGTCGTCAACGGAGAATACGGCCGACCCCGCCACCAGCACGTCAGCCCCTGCCGCGAGAATCGCATCGGCATTCTCCGGCTTCACGCCGCCGTCTACCTCCAAGAGCGCATGACTGCGTGTGCGATCGATCAACCCGCGAACCTCGGCAATCTTCTGGAGCGACGAGGGTATAAATTTCTGTCCGCCGAATCCCGGGTTCACAGACATGATGAGGATCAGATCGGCGTCACGAACAATTTCCGACAAGCTCACAGCCGGCGTGGCGGGATTTAACGTGACGCCGGCCTTCACACCCCGCTCTTTGATCGACTGAACCGTGCGATGCAGGTGAGGACATGTCTCCACGTGGACCGTCAGATAATCGGCTCCTGCCTCGGCGAATTCCGCGATGAACGCATCCGGATTCATCATCATGAGATGCACATCCAGTGGAAGCGTCGTCACTTTTCGTAAGGCTTCCACGATGGGAGGGCCGACCGTGAGGTTAGGGACAAAGTGGCCGTCCATCACATCGATGTGCAACCAGTCGGCACCTGCGTCCTCGACCCGCGAGACCTCTTCGGCCAGACGGGCAAAGTCAGCGGACAGGATAGACGGGGCAATACGTACGGTCCGACCGGCCATCATTCGCTCCTCCGCACACGAGCGGCAAAAAACGCATCCATTCTGTTCGTGTTCGCCATCGTAGACAGATCCCCTCGAGGGGTCACGAACGGCAGACCGGCTGGGGGCAACCAGGGCGCGATCGACTCACGCTGAAACTCGCGATGAGACTGACAAAACTCGTCGATGATCGATTCGGTTTCTTCCGGCTCAATCGAGCAGGTACTATAGACCAACACCCCACCAGGTCGCAAGAGACGACTCGTCTCCGCAAGCAGGTCTCTCTGCACCAATCGATGCTGGGCAATGATCTCCGGCGTCTTGCACCACTTGCCGTCGGGATGACGTCGCAACACCCCAAGCCCGCTGCAGGGAGCGTCCAGCAGAATGCGATCAAACGGCAGGGAAAGCCCCGGCTCGCGCGTCCGACCGTTTGATCGCCCCGCGCCTGCCGCCACGGCGCTCGTTAAGGCACGCATGTCACCTATATGCGGCGTGACAATCGTCACCCCGAGTCGCTGGCAGTTTTCCATGACCAACGCGAGTCGTGCGGCGGCGCGATCACCTGCGATGATGACGCCACGATTTTCCATGATCGCCGCCACCTGCGTCGTTTTCCCTCCCGGCGCAGCACAGGCATCGAGCACTCGCTGGCCTGATTGTGCGTCCAGGAGCGGCGGAATGAGTTGGGCCGCCTCATCCTCCACATAAAAATGTCCCGCCGCAAAGCCGGGAAGGTCTGTGACGGAAGTGGCCTGAGCTAATTGAATGCCCACCTCGCTGATCAGCGTAGGGCTGGCCGTCACATTCGCCGCAGCCAGCTCCGCCAACAACGCAGCACGCGAGGTGCGGAGCGTGTTCACGCGAAGCGTCAGCGGAGGTGTCTCCACCGTCGCACGGCACAGGGCCTCGGCCCGCGCGATCCCCCAATCACGACACCATCGCTCCACCAGCCAGGACGGACAGGAATAGCGGACACTCAGCGCCGCGACCGGATCCTCTGCCACGTCAGGCCAGGCCGGCTCTGGTGATCGGAGCAATGCCCTGAGCACCGCGTTTACGAACCCGCTCCAATCTCGCCCGAGCCGGCGGCTTTGCTGCTTGATCAAGCGCACCGATTCATTGACCGCGGCCGAATCCGGCACTCGATCGAGATATAGCAGTTGATAGGCGCCCAGCCGGAGGACGTTCTGGACGAGGCTTGGCAGTTTCGCGATCCGCCGATCCGACAAGAGGCCGAGCCGCCAGTCGAGCGTCGCACGAAACCGCAACACTCCGCGTACGAGTTCGACCATGAAGGCCCGGTCCCGTTGATCCAAGGAGGCGGAGGCCGAGACCTGATCGAACAGGTCATCGTTCAACAACCCGGCTTTCTCGATCGCCAGCAACGCCTTCATGGCGGCACGACGACCTGCGGATGCCGCGTCAACCGACTGTGGAGATTGCGAATCAGACACCATGGGAAGAAAGACCGGTCACGGTGGGAAACAACACGCGGGTAATCCGCACGTCATCATTCAGCCGCCGGCAGGGCAACCTGCAAATTGAGGCCTTCGGCTAACCGATGACCCGCCAAGTACTGCGCCATCGTCATACGCCGACTATTGGAGGGTTGAATGTCCAGGATGCGAATCGTTCCACTGCCGGTCGAGACCTCAACCCGGTCCTTGGCAACCTTGGTCACAGTCCCGGGCGCGGCTCCGGTCGATTCGTCGCTGGCCTGGACTCTCCACAATGTCCAACGCTCTCCAGTCACGAAGGTATAGGCCCCAGGCCAGGGAGATAAGCCGCGCACGCGATTGGCAATGTCTACGGCCCTCGAGGTCCAGTCGATCAACCCGTCTTCTTTCTTGAGTATGGGGGCCATGGTCGCCTGAGAATCATCCTGACGTTCCGGCGTCAGCGTCCCCGCCTTCAGACGACGCAGGGTCTCGACCAGCAATCGTCCGCCAACATCGGCGAGTCGAGGGGCGAGTGTGCCGGCCGTATCGTCCGGACGAATGTCCACGGTCTCCCGCAACAGCATATCGCCGGTGTCCATGCCTTCAGCCATGAACATGGTCGTAATGCCGGTTTCCCGTTCACCTCGGATAATGGCCCATTGCACAGGACCAGCCCCGCGATACTTCGGCAGGAGGGATCCGTGCACGTTGATGCAACCTCGCGGCGGCAGCGACAAAATGACCGGCGGCAAGATCCTGCCGAAGGCTGTCACCGCGATGACATCAGGAGCCCACTGGCGCAATGCGTCCAAGAAGGCAGGGTCCTTCATCTTCAGCGGCTGGAGCACAGGAATGCCCTCGCGCTGGCAGACGACTTTCACCGGAGAGGGAATGACCTCCTGCCCACGACCCTTCGGCCGGTCCGGCTGGGTGACGACCCCCACGACTTCATCTTCCGACTTGAGCAGGGCCTCCAACGAGGGCACGGCAAAGTCGGGTGTCCCCATAAATACGATGCGCATGCTCACGCTTTATCATTCTCCCCTCGCGAATGCAATTCTCGTCGCGGCTTCCTTGACTCTCGTTTCACACGCCTGTTAGTATCCGGTCGCGGGGTGGAGCAGCCTGGTAGCTCGTTGGGCTCATAACCCAAAGGTCGTCGGTTCAAATCCGGCCCCCGCAACCAACTTTCTCGCTTCTCCTTTAAACACCTACAGCAATGTCAGGCTCGGCCTCGGCACTCGTGTGCGACGGGCGATCTCGCACACGTGCCTACAACGACCTACGTCCTCAAATCAATTGGTTAGCTCACTTCATCCTGCCAGATAGGATTCAGAGCATCGGGTCGCTGTAGTGATACGGCGTCACCATCAGGACCAGATTTCTTCGGGGAAGCCCGTGATGAATGTTGGGACTACTGGTTTACTCCCTAGACCCTGTAAGCACATCGTTGTTTTGTTACATCAGCAGAAATTCAGTCATTTGCCACACTTGCCTTGATGGGCGGATGCGCGACGATGGCAAACATCGATCAACAGATTAGCGTGACGACACAACCGGACGACGCCGATGTGCCCCTTGGTAGCATCACTGGCAGCACACCGATGAGTGCCACGGTACCTGGAGGATACAGCATCCCTCAATCGACTCAAGTGTCCAAGCAAGGGTATCAATCGCAAACTATCGCTATTCAGCGCGGCGTTAGAACTTCCCACCTCGTTCAGGATTTCCTTCCTGGACTTCTCCTAGGACCGATCCCATTGCTGGTCGATGCCATCACGGGAGACTGGTGGTATGTCGCCAACACGAATTATCACGTTACGCTGCACCCCATTCCGACAGCTGTCAGTTCTGCCCCAGCTTCGCGCCAAGAAATGAAGTAATTGAGAGCTGCATTATCGGGAGGAATGCTCTCTGCTCCTCCCGATATGCCTCCTGGAGGATCTGCCAGGAGAAGTGATCAAGGAGCGTTCTTCCCCGTAAAGATGGCTGAGTAAACACTCTGCCCTGACATAGGTTCGCACGGCGCCGCACCGCCCAGGCCATCACTGCCTGAATGATAAGGGCTCACCAGCCAGGCATTCATGTGGGCTGTCGCTCGTCATTCGACAAAAGCTCTTTGAACATCACCGCTGCCTGCATGACTTCGTCCACGGTCGCTGCCGCCCAGATCTAATTGGCCAGAAAAATCGATATCGCACAGAAGGTAGAGAAAGGCCGTCTCATCCTGTCTTCAAGCAGGGCATCTCGCGGATGAGGATTTCAGTAGTGATCTACTGCTCGGAATGCTCGATAGGGTGTGAACCAGGCATCACTTGACGGATATGCCGGTCTCTGGGGTACGGGTAATATGACCTGAAAGCTTGGTACGGAAAGAGAATTTCCAACACTTCAAATCCAGCCAGTATTTTGTTTAATTTGGGCGTCCTTCTCCGACGCGGTGATTCGTCATGACAGAGAGGATGTCAGCCGACGGTGCACCTCGAGCTTGCGCGCCTGGGCTTCACTCAGCCCTCGCGTGAAGACGCCGCAGCGCTACGCCACCGTGCGATGGTCCGGACGCTTTACCGCGCGTATGCCGATGACGAGTTCATAGTCACGATCCCAATGGTCTAACTCGGCGGTGGTGAGCTCTGTGGAGTGAAGCCCATGCAGACTGGCCAGGGAGGCCAGCACGTTGCCGTATGTCGTAACCGTAATGTCCTCCGCCTGAAACACTTGCTCAAAAAGCCGACGGGCGGACAGCGACGTGAACCGCCAAAACTCGCCCCAATTATCCATATCGTAACGGGCAATCTGACTGATCCCGGGCACGATCACCAATAACACTCCTCCGGGGCACAAGATGCGCTCGAGTGTTGCGAGCGCCGCGGGAACATCAAAAATAAACTGCAGGGTGAACGTCAGAATAGCGCAATCGTAGCGGTTGGACGGAATGTGTTTGGCATCCGCGAGATCCGCCTGGATCGTGCTGCCACCCATGCCCGGATTCACATGGAGAATATCGGAGATGATGACTCTCTCGCCGCCGAATTTCCGGGTATAGCGATCGTCGCCGATTTCCAACGCGCGGCCGCGAATATCCGCCCGGTGTGCGAGCAGAAAACAGTCTTCTGTATAAGAACGATCGATGGGGCGCCCTGACTGCCAAGCGAAATCACGTCGAATCGGATGAACGCGCCGGAGAGAGTTTCCCCATCTCCAGTCGAGCCCCACACCGCCGAGTTCGTGCAGCAAGGTCACTTGCGCCTGCTGGTAGCACTCGTCTCCCATAAGTCGCCGCACGAGTGTTTTCATCGGCCATGCCAGTGCGGAGATCAGCTGGCTTCGAATCGACGAACGTCCATGGCTGGACGGTTCATTGCGGGGCTCTGAGAATGAGGTGTCAGGCAAGAATGGCTCCTCAAAAACGGGCCGTCTCGGATGAACCGCCTGTGCAAGGTTACATCAGGCCCTGTTTTCGGCTGTGGCCACTAACTGCGACACATGAGGCGAAGGCGCCGAATCCACACGATACGGTTGCGTGACACATCGCCAGAGAGTGCTGGAGAATTGCGGAGCAGTGGCCGATGCTGGAGAAGTGACGTCACAACGGATGGCTTCTCGCCTATTGTAGCCGAGGAAAGTTCTTGTCCTGCCTAGGCAAAACCCGATGTCGGCGAGAAGGTCTTCCACAATTCTGACAGTGGATATAAGTATATACTGGTTTACTCCAGAGGAAGCAATACAGATTTCACACCCCTCCCCTCCATCCAACACCACTCGATACATGGACTGCGGAATATACTTAGCCTCGCGTATCCGATGACTGGAGGGACTCTCAACAGGTTGAACCTTGCAGACAAGAAGATGTGCGAGCCGCTCGGCGATACCCGCGCATCAACCGTTTCAGGTCCCAACGTGGCCTGAAGGCTGTCCGTGGATCGTAGCAGAACGGCCCAAGGCCGACCGTACGGTTCGGCCTGTTCCGTCGAATGAACTGCTCGGGGACAGGAACCGTACACGCTGAATCTGTCTCTGCTCTCGTTATCGTTTCGCAGCCGGCCGGGCGTTGCGAAGATCGACGGGACCCGACATGGGCTGCAACTGCACACGCTTATGATGTATGGCCAGCATCACGGCTGTTCCGGGAGTCGCCTGGTAATTTCCCAGGAAGCTCTTGTAATACATCATCACTTTCCGGACATAGTCGCGAGTTTCAGGATAAGGCGGAATGGCGTGATACCGTTCCACCCGTCGTTCACCGGCATTGTAGGCCGCGACAGCCAGCCGTATATTGCCGTTGAACCGATCCAGCAAATACCGCAGATGACGCGCGCCACCGCGAATGTTGTCGCCGGTATCATACAAGTTGTGCACCCCATGACGAATGGCCGTTTCGGGAATCAACTGCATAAGCCCCACCGCTCCGGCTCGCGAAATGACGGTGGGATTAAAATCCGACTCTGCCTTAATCACTGCGAGCAGCAGGGCGGGATGCAGGTGGAACTGCCAGGCATAGCGCTCGACAGCCTCTTCTACTTCCTCGACAGATGCTCGATGCGCGAACCGGCTCCGCTGCAAATCCGCCGGACGAAAGCGGCCGCCTGTGAAGACATTCGTCATTTCGAATACGCCGTTCGATCCCACATCTCCGTACATGTCACTTTCCCCGGAGGCGGAATCTCCCACCACCAACACACCGACGATCACCAAGGGAAGCGCCCAGGAGACGGATGCCTGCGCCTCTCCATCAAGCCGATATGCAAGAGGAGATACGCGTTGAAAAAGCTCCTCGTTCCGAGCGGATTGTTTGTGGGCCATAGGTCCCTCCCCTTCCCCGCAGTCTCTGTGCGCAGGGAACCGCGTTGCGAACCAGGCCTTCTTCCGCAGAATTCATGCCACCTCCCCGGCCCGCACAAAACTGCTCACAGTCAATATCATCAAGAGGTTAGAGAAAGGGATCTGAAGGCCGATTGCGACTGCGCACGAAGGAGTTTGAGACAAGCCAATTTGGGGCCATCCGTTGGCCGTAATTTGGCGATCAGCTCGTTGTTGTCGGTTAGCGGTGACCTGTGCGGTTGCTGGTATGCCGGTGGGACCGATCGGGCATATCATCGCGTCACGAATCGTTGCGTGAAAACAATGATCACGCGAGGAAGCAGGCTCTTGTTTGAAGGTTCGAATCGACATGCTAGAATCCCGTTCAAGCCGGTCCTTCCCATTCAGGAAATCGTGAGTCGGGAGACATGCTCGCACCGACTCCACACGAGGCTTGCCACTCACGCATGAGACGCACGACCCTGCAGGCACTCATGGCTGATCGGTGTGCGAAGGTCTTTTCACTGCGACGATCTTCACGCCGGTCCGTGGAATCCAGCCATGATTGGAACGTGAGCGCGGCCCTATGATCAAACTTCTTCTCGTTGAAGATAATGTCGTCGACGCACAGTTGACGCAGGATCTCCTTGCCGAATGGTCGCTGGACCGTTTTGAGATCACCCATGCCTCCGTCCTGGCGGATGGACTTACCCGGTTG
>WBZQ01000807.1_pt1 | contig 23196 bp, 22 predicted proteins | sample 5204251 | NCBI WGS metagenome assembly WBZQ01 (sample SAMN12412402, study PRJNA552823) | activated sludge metagenome | isolation source: activated sludge from nitrification reactor of wastewater treatment plant... | place: USA: Virginia | collected 2017-09
CCTCGGCCGCACGGCTGTTCATCAGGTTCTTTCGAGAACGCTGACGCCGGCCGGACCGGCCAGCACGACGCGTGTGGCGAGCCCCAGGAACAGGCCGTGCCCGACCACCCCGGGGATGGCCGCCAGCGCGGCGCCCACGGCCGGCGGGTCGAAGGGGCCAAAGCGGCAGTCCACGATGTGATGCCCCTCGTCGCTGACGAAGGGGCGCCCGTCGGTCGCGCGACGCAACTCGGGCGCGCCGCCCAACTCGCGCACGCGCCGTTCCACCAGCGCCCGCCCGAAGGCGACGATCTCGACCGGGATCGGGGCGCGCTCGCCCAGCCGGGAGACGCGCTTGCCCTCGTCCGCCATGATGACCACCCGGCGCGAGGCGCTGGCCACGATCTTCTCGCGCAGCAGTGCTCCGCCCAGGCCCTTGATCAGATCGAGCCGTGCGTCGACCTCGTCGGTCCCGTCGAGCGTCAAGTCGAGATCAGGGTGCTCGTCGAGCGTGGTGAGCGGGATTCGCAGCTCGCGCGCCAGACACGCCGTGGCCTCCGAGGTCGGCACGCCTCGAACGTCGCGCAGGCGCCCGTCTCGCAGGCGCTCGCCGAGCGCGCGGAGCATGGCTTGCGCCGTCGACCCGGTGCCGAGGCCGAGCAGCATGCCGCTCGCGACCTCGTCCAGCGCGCGCTCGGCCGCCGCACGTTTGTAGGCTCGCAGCTCGTCGGTCATCTCAGTCTCCGTTCGTCAGTTGCCGCAGCAGGCCGGCGGCCAGAGCCGCGCGTGGCGCGAGCGATGCCAGCCAGACGAACTCGTGCTCGGCGTGCGCGCCGTCTCCATCCGCGCCCAGACCGTCCAGTACGGGCAGTCCCAGGGCCCCCGCGTACGAGGCCTCGCTGGCGCCTCCGGTGGAGACTTCGGGCAGCTCGAAGCCCAATTCGGCCGCCAGCGCGCGGGCCATGTCGTACAAGGCCGCCACACGTGGGCCGCGCTCCAGGGGCGGGCAGTGCAAGCCGCCTTCGACCTCCAGGGCGAGCCCTTCACCCTGTGGACGCAGCGCCCGCAGCGCCGTCTCGACGCGCCACGCGTCGGCGAGCGTGCGCACGCGGAAGTCGACTTCGGCTTCGGCGCGTTCCGGCACGACGTTGGAGCGCACGCCGCCGCGCACCACGCCGACGTTCAGGCTGGTGCCGCGCGCCGGGTCATTCAGGGCTTCGATGACGAGCGTCTGGCGCGCCAGCTCGACGATGGCGTTGCGGCCCTGGGCCAGGTCGGCGCCGGCGTGCGCCGCGCGGCCACGCGCGCGCACCAGAAACGTGCCCGCGCCCTTGCGCGCCGTCTTCACGGCTCCACCGGGCCAGGCAGGCTCGAAGTCGAGCACGGCTCGACAGGCCCGCATCTCCTCTTCCATCTGCGCCAGATAGGGCAGCGCGCCGACTTCCTCGAGCGGCGTGAAGTACAACGTGACCGCCGGCTCCTCTCCGTGGGCGTGCAGTGCCAAGAGCGCGTAGAGCGCGATCACGAGGCCGGCCTTCATGTCGTACGACCCCGGCCCGCTCAGCTTGCCGTCGGCCAGGCGCAGCGGGCGATCGCGCAGCGTACCCAACGGCCAGACCGTGTCGAGGTGGCCGAGCAGCATGACGCGCTGGCCGGCCGCGCCGCGTCGCGCGCGCAGCAAGGGGCCACCGCCAGGTACGTCGAGCAGGTCGACGGCGAGGCCCAACTCGGCGCGACGGAGAAAGTCTGCCAGGTGCGACGCCAGGCGCGCCACGGCCGCCGGCTGGTCGGAGGGCGACTCGATCTCGACCAGCTCGCAGAGCAACGTCTGCATGGCCGCGTCGCGGCTTCGACACCACGCCAGGAGCTCGTGCATCGCGCCGCGATCGTACCAAGGCGCGCGCCAACCACAACCGGGCGCCGTCGCTATTCGTAGCGGATGGCCCGCACGGGGTCGACACGACTGGCGCGACGCGCCGGCACGTACCCGGCCAGACCGACGGCCAGCGACAGGCACGCCACCGCCGCGGCCAGCGTGGGCGGATCGGAGAAATGCACGCCGAAGAGCTGGCTGGCCAGCGCGCGGCCCAGGGCCAGGGCCGCCGGCACGCCCGCCGCGAGCCCAGCCGCCAGCAGCACGCCCGCTTCGCGCAACACGAGGCGTTCGATGTCGCCCGCGTCCGCGCCCAGCGCCAGCCGGACGCCGATCTCGCGCGTGCGCCGGCGCACGCTGCCGGCCATCACGCCGTAGAGCCCCACGCAGGCCAGCAACGTGGCCAGTAGCCCGAAGGCGGCCGACAGGCCGGCCACCAGCCGCTGACTGACGAGCGAGTCGGTCACACGCGCCTGCATCGCGCGCGCGCCGAACAGCGGCAGGTTGGGGTCGAGGGTGCGCAGACGCGCGCGGGCGGCTTCGAGCGCCTGCTCCTCGGGCAACGTCGAACGCAGATAGACGGTCATTTCGCCCGCCGAGTCGGCCGCCAGATACGGGACGAACATCTGGACCGGAACCTCGTCCTGGAGGTTCATGTACTTGATGTCCTTGACGACGCCCACGATCTCCATGTCGGTCGGCGTGCCCGGGTCGGAGCCGAAGCCGACGTGCCGTCCCAAGGCCTCGCGCGCGCCGAAGAAGTGGCGCGCGAACTTCTCGTTGACGATCACGACGCGCGGCGTGCGGCCGTCGGCGCCCGGCGCGTGCTGCAGCATCTCGACGTCGGCCGCGGTGAAGTCGCGGCCGGCCAAGAGCGGCACGCCCAGCGTGGCGAAGTAGCCCGGTCCGATCGAGTTCATGAAGGGATGGGGGTCTTCGCCCGGCGCGGGCGTGTAGCCTTCGACGGTCACCGAGCTGTCCCACTCGTCGTCGCGCAGAATGCCCATTGAAGCCAGACCCACTTCGCTCACCCCCGGCAACGCGCGGAGCTCGTCGCTGAGCCTTTGATAGAAAGCCTTGCTGCGTTCGCCGTCGTAGCCATTGAGCGACGGATCGAGGTTGAAGGCCAACAGCCGCTCGGTGGGGAAACCTGGCCCCAGATCACGCAGGTTCATGAGCGTGCGCACGAACAGGCCGGCGCCGACCAGCAGCAGCAGCGACAAGGCCACCTGGGCGCTCACCAGCACGCGCCGGAAGCGGGCCTGGCGCAGGCCGCCGGCCAACGCCCCGGCTTGGTCCTTGAGCGTCGGGGCGAGATCGGGACGGGTGGCCTGCCAGGCCGGGAACAACCCGAAGCCCAGGGCCGTGGCCCCAGCCACGAGCGCGGTGAAGAGCAGCACGCGCAGATCGGGCCAGGCCGCGAGTTCCAGCGCGTGCAGGTCGGGCGGCATGAAGCGCAGGACGACGTGGTTGGTGGCGAACGCCAAGCCGACGCCGAACAGCGCCCCGCACAGCGCCAGCAGCGCGCTCTCGACCAACAACAAGCGCACGACGCGCGCGCGGCCCGCGCCCAGGGCCAGGCGCACGGCCATTTCCTTGTCGCGGCCCGCGGCGCGCACGAGGAGCAGCCCGGCGACGTTCGCGCAGGCGATCAGCAACACCCCGGCCGTGAGCGCCAGCAGCGAGCGCAGCGGCGTGCCGAGCTGCCGGCGCAGGTCAGAGCGCCCCTGCCCGCCCGGCAACACCGCGAGCACGTTCTTCAAGAAGGCCTCGCGCACCTCGACCGAAGCCTTCGAGAAGGCCTCCTGCCGTACCTCCATGGCCAGCACGCTCTGGAAATAGGGCTGCAGGGCCACCTGGGCCTGCTCGTGCGAGACGCCCGGCTCGAGACGGCCGAAAGCGTTCACGAAGCGGAAGCGGCGCTCGCGCAGGCCGTCCCAGAGCGGCGTCATCTGCGGCTTCATCATCATGGGCACGAAGATCTGCGGCACGAACTCGAGCTGCACGCCGCGAAAGCCGGGCGCAGCCACGCCGATCACGGTCATGGCGTGGCCGTTCACGTGCAGCGAGCGGCCCAGCACGCTGGGATCGCCCGCGAAGCGCGCGCGCCAGTAGTCGTGACTCAGCACGATCAGCGCATGACCGCCGGGGGTCGCGTCCTCTTCGGGCGTGAACGTGCGGCCTAGTGCCGCGCCGACACCCAGCACGGAGAAGTACGTGCCCGAGACCAACTCCGCGTTGACGCGCTCCGTGAGCGCGCCGGTCGACAGGCTGGCCGCCGTGGGAAAACGACAGAACATGCCGCTGAAGACGGCGTTGTTGGCGCTCAGGTCCTGATAGAGCGGGTACGAGATGGCGTTGCCGCCCCAGTTGCTGCCGTAGTGGGTGCCGCGCATCGTCAGGAGCGCGAGCTGCTCGGGGTCCCGGACCGGCAGGCGCCGCAGCAGGATCTGGTCGAGCAGCGTGAAGATGGCGGTGTTGGCCCCGATGCCCAGTCCCAGGGACAGGACCGCGAGAGCGGTGAAGGCTCGCGCCTTGACGAGCCCACGCACCGCGAAGCGGAGTTCTTGGATCAGGATTCCCATGACGGCGATGGGACGCCGTTCAGCGCTTCAGGGTTGCATGCGCGCGGCGCGTGCATCCCTGCGCAATCCAGGTTAACTTCGCGCTCACGTGGTCTCCGTGAACGCCGACGCGCCCGCTCCGCCGCTGCTGCGCCTGACCCCCGACAGCGCCGGGCTGCGCGCGCGCCTGCGCGAAGTGCTCGAGTATCGCGAGCTGCTGTTCTTCCTCACCTGGCGCGACGTGCGCGTGCGCTACAAACAGACCGCCCTGGGCGCGGCCTGGGCGCTGCTGCAACCCGTGCTCAGCATGCTCGTGTTCAGCGTCTTCTTCGGCGCTCTGGCGCGCGTGCCCTCCGACGCGCTGCCCTACCCGGTGTTCGCCTACTGTGGGCTCTTGCCCTGGCAGCTCTTCGCCTTCGCGCTCACCGCCTCGGCTCAGAGCCTGACCGCCAACGAGCGCCTGGTGACCAAGGTCTATTTCCCGCGCCTGCTGCTGCCGTTGTCGGCGGTCCTGGCCGGGCTCGTCGATTTCGCGGTCGCGAGCCTGCTGCTCGCGCCGCTGATGTGGGCTTACGGCGTGCGGCCGGGGCCGGCACTCCTGACGCTGCCGCTCTTCGTGCTGCTGGCGCTCGCCACGGCCGTCGCCGTCGGGCTGGGCCTGGGCGCGCTCAACGTGCGCTTTCGCGACGTGCGCCACGCACTGCCGTTCCTGACGCAGTTCTGGCTCTTCGCCACGCCCATCGCCTATCCCGCGAGCCTGGTGCCCGAGCGCTACCGCCTGCTCATGGGGCTGAATCCCATGAGCGGCGTGGTCGAAGGCTTCCGCTGGGCGCTGCTCGGCGCGCCAGCCCCAGGCGCCCTGTTGGGCGTCTCGATAGTCGTCGTGCTGCTCGGGCTGGTGCTCGGCCTGCTCTACTTCCTGCGCGTCGAACGCAGCTTCGCGGACGTGATCTGAGATGCGTCCGCTGGCCCTGCGCGCCGACGACGTCGCCAAGCGTTTCCGCCTGGGACCGCGCGCCGCGTACCGCACGTTGCGCGAGACGCTGCGCGACGCGGCCCGCGCGCCGTGGCGCGCCGCGCGCCGGCGCGACGGCGACGACGGCTGGCTGATGGCGCTCGACGGCGTCTCGTTCGAAGTGCGGCGCGGCGAGGTGGTCGGCGTGATCGGCCGCAACGGGGCCGGCAAGAGCACCCTGCTCAAGATCCTGGCGCGCATCACGGCGCCTTCGCGCGGGTGCGTCGAGTTGTGGGGGCGCGTGGGGGCACTGCTCGAAGTCGGCACCGGTTTCCACCCGGAGCTGTCGGGGCGCGACAACGTGTATCTGGCAGGCGCCGTGCTGGGCCTCAAGCGCGGCGAGATCCAGGCGCGCTTCGACGCCATCGTGGCCTTCGCCGAAATCGAGCGCTTCCTCGACACGGAGGTCAAGCACTACTCGAGCGGCATGTTCATGCGCCTGGCCTTCGCGGTGGCGGCGCACCTCGAACCCGAGATCCTGCTGGTCGACGAAGTGCTGGCCGTGGGCGACGCGGGCTTCCAGCGCAAGTGCCTCGACAAGATGGAAGACGTGGGCCGCACGGGGCGCACCGTGGTGTTCGTGTCGCACAACATGCCGGCCGTCACGCGCCTGTGTCCGCGCACCATCCTGCTCGAGCGCGGCCGGGTGCTCGCAGACGGTCCCTCGCACGAGGTGGTCGAGGCCTATCTGAACTCGGGCCTGCACACGAGCGCGGCGCGCGAATGGCCGGCCGACGCGGCGCCGGGCGACGAGACGGCGCGCCTTCTGGGCGTGCGCGTGCGCGACGCGGCGGGACGCGTCGCGGCCGCGCTGGACGTGCGCCACGAGCTGCTGCTCGAGCTCGAGTACGACGTGTTGCGCGCGGGGCGCGTGGTGCCCAACCTGCACGTGCTGACGGGCGAAGGCACCTACGCCTTCGTGGCCAGCGACGCCGCCGAGGGCGGCCATCGGCGCGTCAAGCAGCCCGGCCGCTACGTGAGCCGCGCGTCGATCCCCGGCAACTTCCTGGCCGAGGGCACGTACGTCGTGGGCGCGGCGCTCAGCACCATGGACCCCGTCACGGTGCACGCCTGGGAACGCGACGCCGTGGCCTTCCAGATCATCGACAGCGCGCAGGGTGATTCGGCGCGCGGCGACTACGGCGGGCCGATGCCGGGCGTCGTGCGGCCGCTGCTCGTCTGGCGCACCGAGCGCGTCTCCGGAGGCAGCGCGTGAAAGTTGTGATCCTGGCGGGAGGGCTCGGCAGCCGTCTGGCCGAGGAGACCGAAGTGCGTCCCAAGCCGCTGGTCGAGATCGGCGGCCGGCCGATCCTGTGGCACATCCTCAAGCATTACGCGCGCCACGGCCTGCGCGAGTTCGTGATCGCCCTGGGCTACAAGGGCGAGGCCATCAAGCGTTACTTCCTCGACTATCGCGCGCTGCACGGCGACCTCACGGTGCGCCTGGGCAGCGGCGCCGTGGAACTGCACGCCCCGCCCGCGGACGAGGACTGGACGGTGCACCTGGTGGACACCGGCCACGACACGCACACGGGCGGCCGCGTGCGCCGCCTGCGGCCCTGGCTGCAGGACGGCACGTTCCTGGTCACGTACGGAGACGGGGTCAGCGACGTCGATCTGTCCGCGCTGCTGCGCTTCCATCGCGCGCAGGGCCGGCTGGCCACGCTGACCGCCGTGCGGCCGCCGGCACGCTTCGGCGGCCTCGCCTTCGAGGGCGAGCGCGTGACGCGCTTCACCGAGAAGCCGCAGATCGGCGAGGGCTGGATCAACGGCGGCTTCCTGGCCTGCGAGCCGGGCGTCCTGGACTACCTCGCAGACGACACGACCAGCCTGGAGGCCGACGCCATGGAACGGCTGGCGGCCGACGGGCAACTGGCCGCCTACCGCCACGAGGGCTTCTGGCAGTGCATGGACACGTTGCGCGACAAGCGCCTGCTGGAGGCGTTGTGGGCCGCGGGGGCGCCACCCTGGAAGACGTGGAGCTGAACAGGCGCGTGCCATAATCGCGCTCGTGATCCCGCTCGGCCGTATCGCGATCCAGGGCTTCAAGTCGCTGCGCGACACGGCCTTCGAGCTCGGCCTGGTGACGTTCGTCGCGGTCGGGCCGCAAGCCTGCCCCGCGCTGCTGCGCCGGGCTGCCACACGGGACGGCGGGTCGACGCCGGTGCGTGGCGCGGCGGCTGCGTCACGTCTCCGCGCCAGGCCGGCGGCGGCGGCCGTCGCCGGCGGCTGCTGGACGGAGTGACCCACGTGCCGACGCGCTCGTCGCTGCGTGAGCTGTTCGAGCCGCTCGACCTGCGGCGCGCGATCCTGCTGGCGACGTTCGTGGGCCTGGCCTTCGTCTTCCGCCACTTGATCGTGCTGCTGGTCTTCTTCGTGGCCTTCGCGCGGCCGCTCGAGGCCGGCAGCGCCTTCGTCGCGCGGCGCACGGGAGCACGACGCAGCCTGGCGCTGATGCTCGTGCTGGTGGCCGGCGGTGCGCTGCTCGCGGGCGCGGGTTGGCTGGCGTTCGACTGGGCCGTGGCGGCCTTCGAGAACGCCCGCGCGGCCCTGCCCGAGCGGCTCGCGGCGCTGCGTCAGACCCGGCTCTTCGCCCTGCTGCAACAGCACGTGCAGGCCGAGGCGCTGCTCGAGGCCGCCAAGCGCAACACCGAGAACGCGCTGCACTACCTGTCGACGCTCGGCCACTGGCTGCTGCACGCGCTGGTCGCCTTCGTGTTGGCGGTCGTGTTCGTGGTCGACGAGGACGAGCTGACCGGCTTCGCCCGCGCGCTCGACCCGCGTTCGCTTCTCGGCACGCTGCTGCGCTGGCTCGGCTACGCGGCCGACGCGGTCTGGGTGACGCTGCAGTTCCAGGTCGTGGTGGCGGCCTGCAACGCCGTCCTGACCTGGCCCATCCTGGCCTTCATGGGACTCGGCCACACGGGCGCGCTGGTCTTCATGATCTTCGTCTCGGGCATCGTGCCGGTGGTGGGCAACTTCCTCTCGGGCCTGGTGCTGACGCTGCTCGCGTATCAGCAGAGCGGCGTGCAGGGCGTGATCGTGTTCACGGTCCTGACTTTCGTGCTGCACAAGCTCGAGAGCTACTACCTGAACCCGCGTTTGGCGGCACGCCACGTGCGCCTGCCCGGCTTCGTGCTGATCGTGAGCCTGTTGCTGTGGGAGCAGCTCGTGGGCTTCGTGGGCCTGTTCCTGTCGTTCCCGTTCCTGTACCTCGCCCAACGCATCCGGGCCGAGTTCGCCGAGCAGGACGCCCCGGCCGTCACGCCTGCTGCGCCTGCGCAGGCCCAGGGCTAGGGCGTGCCGACTGCTGCGCCCGTGTGTCGGGCCTGCGCGGGACGCGCGCTGGAGCCCGTGCTCTCGCTGGGCGAGCAGCCGCTCGCCAACGCGCTCCTGCGTCAGGAGCAACTCGCCGAGCGCGAGCCGCGCTTCCCCCTCGACGTGGTCTTCTGTCCGGCCTGCTCGCTGCTGCAACTGACGCTGAGCGTCGCGCCCGAGACCTTGTTCGGCGAGTACACGTACTTCTCCTCGTTCTCGGAAGCCTTCAAGCAGAGCGCGCGGCAGTTGGCCGAGCGTCTGACGCGCGAGCGCGGCCTCGGCCCGCACAGCCTGGTGGTCGAGGTGGCGAGCAACGACGGTTACCTGCTGCAGCAGTATCAGCAGCGCGGCGTGCCGGTGCTGGGCTTCGAGCCCGCGCGCAACGTGGCGGCCACTGCCGCCGAGCGCGGCGTGCCCACGCGCGCCGAGTTCTTCGGCGCCGAGACCGGCGCGCGGCTGGCGCGCGAAGAGCGCCCGGCCGACGTGCTGCACGCGCACAACGTGCTGGCCCACGTGCCCGATCCCAACGGCTTCGTGCTCGGCCTGCGACGCGCGCTGGCCGACTCGGGCGTGCTGGTGATCGAGGTGCCGTGGGTGCGCGAGCTGGTGGCGCGGCGCGAGTTCGACACGATCTATCACGAGCACCTGGCGTATTTCTCGCTCGTGGCGCTGGCGCGCCTGCTGAACGCGCAGGGCCTGGCCGTCGAGCACGTGGAGGAGCTGGCGCTGCACGGCGGCTCGCTGCGCGTCTTCGCCGTGCCGGCCGAGCGCGCGCGCCCGTCGCGAGCCGTGACCGAGTTGCTGCGCGTCGAGCGCTCGCAGGGCGTCGACCAGGTGGGCTTCTACCGCCAGTTCGCCGGCCGCGTGCACGCGCTGCTCGACGAGCTGCGCGCCGAGCTCGGCGCGCGGCGCCGGCGCGGGCGCCGCCTGGCGGCCTACGGCGCGGCGGCCAAGGGCACCGTGCTGCTCAACTGCCTCGACCTGCCCGCCGGCAGCGTCGAGTTCGTCGTCGACCGCAACCCGCACAAACAGGGCCTGTTCGTGCCGGGCGTGCGCGTGCCGGTGCGCGCGCCCGAGGCCTTGCTCGCGGAGCGGCCCGACGACGTGCTGTTGCTGGCCTGGAACCTGGAAGAGGAAGTGCTGGCCCAACAGGCCGAGTATCGACGGCGTGGGGGACGCTTCATCGTGCCGATTCCCGAGCTGCGGGTGGTCTGATGCGCTTCGTCGAGACGGCGCTGCAGGGCGCGTACGTGATCGAACCCGAGCGCCTGGAAGACGCCCGTGGCTTCTTCGCGCGCCTGTACTCGCCCGACGAGTTCCGCGCGCGCGGGCTGCGCGCCGACGTGGACCAGGTGGCGGTGTCGTGGAACGAGCGCCGCGGGACGCTGCGCGGCATGCACTACCAGGCCGCGCCACACGCTCAGGCCAAGCTCGTGCGCTGCACGCGCGGCGCGCTGCACGACGTGATCGTCGACCTGCGTCCGGGGTCGCCCACCCGCACGCGCTCCGTCGCGGTCGAGCTGTCGGCCGACAACCGCCGGCTGCTCTACGTTCCCGAGGGCTTCGCGCACGGCTTTCTGACGCTCACCGACGGCGTCGAGATCTGCTATCAACTGTCGGGCGCCTGGCACGCCGCGAGCGAGCGTGGCGTGCGTTTCGACGATCCGGCCTTGGCGCTCGAATGGCCGTTCGCCCCGCTCGTCGTCGCCGAGCGCGACCGCGGTTTTGCCGACTGGCGACCCGAGCGCGACGAGTTCGGGGAGTGACCCGCTGGTGCATTGGCCACTGACTTGGGCTAGCCTGCCGAAGTGAGCGCGACGAGCGTGGTGCTGTGGGGCGCGACGGGGCAGGCCAAGGTGCTCCGCGAGTGCCTCACGCCGGACGGGCCGCGCGTGGTGGCCGTGTTCGACAACGACCCGCACGTGGCGCCGCCGTTTGCGGACGTGCCGCTGTTCCTCGGCGAGGCCGGCTTGCAGGCCTGGCTCGCGCGCATGCCGTCGCTGTCCGAGGTGGGCTGTCTCGTGGCGGTAGGCGGCGAGCGCGGCGGCGAGCGCCTGCTGTTGCAGGCGCGCCTGGAGCAGCTCGGCCTGCGCGCCCTGCTGGCCGTGCACCCGCGCGCCTTCGTGGCCGCGAGCGCGACCCTGGGCGCCGGTTCGCAGGTGCTGGCCCTGGCTGCCGTGGGCGTCGAGGCGCGCCTCGGACGCGCCTGCATCGTCAACACCGGCGCAACGGTCGATCACGAGTGCCGCTTGGGCGATGGCGTGCACGTGTGTCCCGGCGCGCATCTGGCGGGCCTGGTCGAGGTCGGCGAGCGGGCCATGATCGGCACGGGAGCCGTGGTGCTGCCGCGCCTGCGGGTGGGCGCCGACGCACGCGTGGGGGCCGGCGCGGTGGTGACGCGCGACGTGCCGGCGGGCGCGACGGTCGTGGGCAACCCCGCGCGACGACGCGAGGAGCGCGCGTGACGCACGACGATTTCGAGGAGCTCTCGCGCCGCTGGCTGGAGGCCAGCGTGCGGCGCAGGTATTCGTACGGCTTCACCTGGTTGGGCCGACCGGTGATCCAGTACCCACAGGATCTGGTGGCGCTCCAGGAGCTGGTCTGGCGCGTGCGGCCGGGCCTGATCGTGGAGACGGGCGTGGCGCACGGCGGCTCGCTCGTGTTCCACGCCTCGCTGCTCGAGCTGCTGGGCGGAGACGGGCGCGTGCTGGGCATCGACGTCGAGATCCGCCCGCACAACCGCGCCGCGCTCGACGAGCACCCGCTGCGCCGCCGCATCGATTTGATCGAGGGTTCGTCCATCGCTCCGGACGTCGTGGCGCAGGTCCACGCCGCGGCGCGGGAACGCGCTCCGGTGCTGGTGGTGCTCGACTCGATGCACACCCACGCGCACGTGCTCGCGGAGCTGCGTGCCTACGCGCCGCTCGTCTCGCCCCAGAGTTACCTGGTCGTGCTCGACACCGTCATCGAGCACCTGCCCGACGACCTCTACCCCGACCGGCCCTGGTCGCGCGGCGACAACCCGTTCACTGCAGTGCGCGCCTTCCTGGCCGAAGACGGACGCTTCGAGGTCGATGCGCAGATCGAGGCGCGGCTCGGCATCACCACCGCGCCCGGCGGTTTCCTGCGCCGCGTGCGCGACTGAGCGCGATGGCACGCATCCCGGTAGCCGGGCCGTGGATCACGGACAGGGAAGTGAGCTACGTGGCCGACGCCGCGCGCCACGCCTGGTACGCCGACGCCAACGTCTACCACGAGCGCTTCGAGGCTGCCTTCGCGCGCCATCTGGGACTGCGTCACGCCGTGGCGCTGCCTTCGTGCACGGCCGCCTTGCACCTGGCGCTCGCCGCACTGGGCATCGGCCCGGGGGACGAGGTGATCGTCCCGGACCTGACGTGGATCGCGAGCGCCGCGCCCGTCAGTTATCTGGGCGCGACGCCGGTCTTCGCGGACGTCGATGCGGCCACCTGGTGTCTGTCCGCCGATGCGGTGGCGGAGTGCGTCACGCCGCGCACGAGGGCCGTGATCCCCGTCGATCTCTACGGCGGGCTGCCCGACATGGCGGCTCTCCTGGCCGTGGCGGAGCGACACGCGTTGGCGGTCATCGAAGACGCGGCCGAAGCGGTCGGCGCGTCGCAGGGCGGCCGGCCAGCGGGCAGTTTCGGGCGCGTGGGCGTGTTCAGCTTCCACGGCTCGAAGACGCTCACGACAGGTGAAGGCGGCCTGCTGGCCAGCGACGACGACGACCTCGTGGCGCGCGTGCTGGTGCTGCGCGACCATGGGCGCCGGCCGGGCGACCGCGCCTTCGAGAACGCCGAGGTGGCCTACAAGTACAAGATGAGCGCGTTGCAGGCCGCGCTCGGCCTGGCGCAGCTCGAACGGCTGGGCGAGCTGCTCGCGCGCAAGGACGAGATCTTCGGCTTCTATCGCGCGCGCCTCGCCGACGTGCCCGGCCTGACCCTCAACCCGCGCCTGCCCGGCACGCGCAATGCCTGGTGGATGGTGACGGTGCTCGTGGACCCATCCTACGGCATCGACAAGGACGAACTGCAAGCGCGCCTGGCCGAGCGCGACGTCGACACGCGGCCCTTCTTCCGGCCGCTCAGCTCGCTGCCCGCGTACGCCGGCGCGCCCGAAGCTCGGCGCGCGCGCGCGCGCAACCGCGTGGCCTATGCCTTGAGTCCCTGGGGACTGAACCTACCCTCGGCCTTGTGTCTCGGCGAGGACGACGTGGAGCGCGTGTGCCGCGCGCTGTTGGAGATCCTGGGGCGCGCGTGAGTTCGCCGCGCGTCAGCCTGCTGGTCCCGACCCGCAATCGGCCCGAGCTGGCCGCGTTGTGCCTCGAGAGCGCCCTGCGCGCCGCGGGTCCCGACGACGAGCTGGTCCTGGGCGACAACGGCGACGCGCCGCTCGCGTTGCCAGAGCCGCTGGCGCGCGACCCGCGCCTGCGGCATCTGGCGCCGCCCGGCACGCGCGCGCTCTCCATGCCGGACAACTGGGAGCGTACGCTGGACGCGGCGCGCGGCGAGTGGCTGCTGTTGCTGGCCGACAAGTACATGCTGGTGCCGGGGGCGCTCGAAGGGCTGTTCCGCCGGCTGCGCGACGCGCCGGCCGCGCGCCTTTCGACGTACGGCTATGCCGTCCTGCGACAGGCACTGCCTGCCGCGCTGGAGCGCGATCCCGCGGCCCTGCGCACGCGCGGCGGCGAACTGCGCTGGCCCGGCAATCATGCGCAGTCGAGCACGCTGTCGTCGCGCGCGGCCTTCGATGCGCTCTACGCGCAGGTCACGTATCCGCGTCGGCACCCGATGCTCTACACCGCGCTCGTCCATCGCGACGTGGTCGCGGCCGGGCTGCGACATGGGCGCTACTTCACCGGCTCGTGTCCCGACGTGGCCTCGGCTGCGCAGTTGACCGCCGCCAGCGACGTCTATCTCGACACGCACCTGCCGGCCGTGATGGTGCAGTACCCGAGCGCGGCCGAGTCGTGGAGCACGGGCGCCGCCACCGTGGCGGGTGGCGAGCTGTCGCGCCGCTTCTTCGGCGAGTTGGCGGGCGCCGACCGACGTGAGCCGGTCGAACGGCTGGTGGCCGGAGCGATCCTGGAAACGCTGCGCGCGTTCGCCGCCACGCGCCCCGATCTGGCCGCGTGCACGTGTGTGAACTGGACCGAGTTCGCCAAGCAGGCCAGCCGCGAGATCGAGGCGCTGCCTTGGCGCGCGCGCGCCGGCTGGCACCTGCGCCTGCTCGACTACCTGCGACGCCAGGGCGCGCTGACCGCGCGCGCGGCGTATGCGCAGGCGCGGACGGCCTGTGCGAGCCACCTGCCGCGGGCCCTGCTCGGCCCCCTGCTCGACCTGCGCCGGCGGCTGTTCGCGGGCCTCCCCGGCCCCGACGTGGCGCTGCCGGTCACGGCCGCGGAAGTCGGCACGCGCGACGAGGCGTTGGCGCGTCTGGCCGCTCTCGTGGCGCCTGCGCCGTGAGCGAGCCCTTCGACTGTCCGCTGTGCGGGCGCGCTCCGTCGCGGGTCGCGCGGCGTCATGCCGGCTTCGCGATCGTGCGCTGCGGCGTGTGCGGCCTGCAGGCCACCTGGCCGCGCCCGGACGCCGCGCTCCTGCAGGCGTTCTATGCGCGCGACGACTATTACGCCGCGCACGAGATGGGCGAGCGAGCAGCCGCGGGCTGGCTGGAGCGCGCTCGAGGCCTGCTCGAGCGCGTGCCCGAAGCCGTCGCGCGCCTGCTCGACTTCGGCGCGGGCGAAGGCCACGGCGTGGCCGCCTGGCGCGCGTTGGGCCTGCACGCGGAGGGCGTGGAGCCGACCGCGAGCGCTCGGGCGCGCGCCCTCGCCGCTCACGGCGTGCGGCTGCATGCGACGCTCGACGAGCTGAGGCCCGCGTCCTTCGATCTCGTCACCGCGATCCACAGCCTGGAGCACGTCGCCGATCCGCTCGCCACGTTGCGCGCGCTGGGCGCGCAAGTGCGTCCGGGCGGGTACCTGCTGCTCGAGGTGCCGCACGCCCGCACGGTGGAACTGTGGACTCGCGGCGGCCGCGAGCGCGTGCTGCATCTGCCCGCGCACCTCTATCACTTCGAGCCCGCGACGTTGGCCCGCCTGGTCGCGCGCGCCGGGCTCGAGGTGAGCAACGTGTGGCTCGTGAATCCCGCCTTCCTGGAGCGCGTGTTCGCCTGGCGCGCGCGGCGCCGCCCACAGGCCGCGGCTGCCCTGCGCGCAGCGGCGGCCGACGCCATCCAGCCTGCGGCGCAGGCGCGCGGCGGGCTGCGCCGTGTCTGGGCCGCGCACCTGCTGCCCGCTCTGCGGCGCCGCCTGCCGGGCTACAAGTTCCAGCTCCTGGCCCGTCGCCCGCTCGCAGAGCCGCGCGCACGCTAGACTGCCGCCATGTCGCGCGAGGCCAGCAAGACGCGGGCGGTGTGGGACGACGACGTGCGCGCCCTGCTGCGCGGCGAGGGCCTCGACGTGGGCTGCGGCGACGACCCGGTGCTGCCCCACGTGGAGCGCTTCGACAAGGCCGACGGCGACGCCAACCGGCTGAGCGCGTACGTGAACAAGCGCTACGACTTCATCTTCGCCTCGCACGTGCTCGAACACCTGAGCGACCCGCTGGCGGCGCTGCGCGACTGGCTCGGGCTGCTGAAGCCGGGCGGGCACCTGATCGTGGTCGTGCCGGACGAAGACCTGTACGAGCAGGGGCAGTTCCCGAGCGTCTTCAACGACGACCACAAGCACACCTTCACGCTGGCCAAGGCGCGCTCGTGGTCTCCGGTTTCGCTCAACGTGCTCGACCTGGCGCGCGCGCTCGACGAGCGCGCGGCCCTGGTGCGCGCCGAACTGCACGATCACGGCTACGATCGACGCCGCGTGCGCCACGCCCCGTCGCGCTGGCGCTTGCGCGTGCTCGCGCTCGGCCGACGGGTCGCGCGGCGCCTGCCGCCCGGCCGGGCGCGCGTGCTGGCAGGGCGTGTGGCGGTCGCCTGCGGCGCGCCTCTGGATCAGACGGCGCTGCCCGACGACCGCCTGGCGCAGATCCAGTTCATCCTGAGACGGCGCGACTGAGCGCGCTCCAGAGGCCCGCCGGTCAGCGCGGCTTCAGCGCGTCCTGCATGAAGGCCGCCACGGCTTCCTTGAGGCGTGCCAACTCGCCCGCGTGGACGTACATCATGTGGCCGGCCGCGTACTCGCCCGTGCGGATGCGCGCGCGTTGTCCCGCATCCAGGCCCATGTGGGCCAGCGTGTACTCCGTGGCGAAGTAGGGCGTGGCCAGGTCGAACAGCCCCGAGGCGACGTAGATGCGCATGTCGGGGTTGCGGGCCAGCGCGGCGCGCAACGCGGCGCTCGTGTCGGGGAAGCCGTCTGCGGCGGGGCCGAAGTCCCAGGACCCGGCCAGGCCGCCCCCGAGGATGTGGTAGGTCGTGTCGCTCTCGTAGCGCAGCGTGCGACGAACGTAGTCGTTGAAGGTGGCCGTGTAGGGCGGGCGGATGGCGGCCATGCTCGGATCGAAGTCGGGCTCGGCGTCGGTGCCCGACGGATCGACGCCCAGGTAGCGCGCGTCGAGCCGGCCGACGCTGCGACCGCGCGCGCGCAGCAGCTCCTTGCGGAACTTGCCGATCTCGATGCGCAGGTCGCTCTGCTCGACGTACTCGCGCGACAGGCCCGTGTAGCGCGCCAGTCGCTCGGCGACCTCGCGCCGCTCCTGCGCGCTGAGGCGGTCGCCTTTGGCCAGGGCCTGCGTGTACGGTCCGGCGGCCCAGGCCTCCACTTCGCGCAGCGTGGCGCTCAGGTCGCCCTGCAGGTCTGCGCTCAGGGCTTTGTGGTAATGGGCCGTGGCGGCATAGGTGGGCAGGAACAGCGGGTAGGGCAGATCGTTGCCGGGCGTGAAGCGCGCGGTCTGGAAGTTGAGGATCGACGACACGAGCACGATGCCGTTGAAGGCGATGCCGCGGTCGATCAGCAGTCCGGCCAGGCCGGCCGCGCGCGTCGTGCCGTAGCTCTCGCCCACCAGGAACAGCGGCGAGGCCCAGCGCTCATGGCGCGTCAGATAGAGACGGATGAACTCGCCCACGCTCTCGAGGTCGCCCTTGAGGCTCCAGAACTTCTTGCCCAACTCGGGCTTGGCCGGCCGGCTGTAACCCGTGCCCACCGGGTCGATGAACACCAGGTCGGTCAGATCGAGCCAGGTGTGCTCGTTGTCGACCAGACGATAGGGCGGCGCGGGCATCGAGCCGTCGGCCTCCATGTGCACGCGACGCGGCCCGAGCGCGCCCAGGTGCAGCCACACCGACGCCGACCCGGGACCGCCGTTGAACGAGAACATGAGCGGTCGCGTCTCGGGGCCGCCGCTGCGCTCGAGCGCGTAGGCCATGTAGAACACGCGCGCCTCGATCTCGCCCTGGTCGTCACGCAGCGGCATGAGGCCGGTGGTGACGGTGTACTTGAGCAGGCGTGCGCCCAGGCGCAGCTCGTGGTGCGTGACGACGGGCGGCGCTTCCACCAGCGCGGCTTTCGACGTGTCGGGCTCTGGTGTGGCCGGCGCTTTCGGCTCGACGGCGCGCGCACACGGCGACAGCGAAGCCCAGGCCAACCAGCCCACGAGCATGGCGCGTTTCATGACACCCTCCGTCAGCCCAGGCAGCCGCGTGTGCGAGTGTAGCGCGCGGCGCGCCCTTGCGCCGCTCCCGGCGCGTTGTTACGCTCGCCAGGCTCGGCGCTGGCGCCGGCCTGTGAGGCTCCAAGACCATGAACACGCGCGGCATCGCTCCCGTCCTGGCGCTCACGCTCCTGACAACGGGACCGCTCTCGGCGGCTCTCAAACCGCAGATCCAGGTGGAAGAGCTGACGCTCGGCAACGGCATGCGTTTCCTGCTCTACGAGCAGCACGACTCGCCGGTCGTCGCGGCCGGCTGGGTCGCGCACGTCGGTTCCGCCAACGAGCGCCCGGGCATCACGGGGCTCAGCCATTTCTTCGAGCACATGATGTTCAAGGGCACGCGCACGATCGGGACCACCGATCTGGCCGCCGACCTGCGCCTGATCGCCGAACAGGAGCGTCTGCGTGAGGAGATGCGGCGCGAGGAGACCCTGGCGCGCGAGCGCCTGCGGCGGGGCGAGATCGACGACCTGCAGAAGCCCGAGCACTTCAGCCCGCGCTACCGCGAGCTGCGCGCGCGTTTCGAGACGCTCGTCCAGGAGCAACGCAAGACGATCGTCAAGGACGAGATGGACCAGATCTACACGCGCAACGGCGGCGAGGCCCTGAACGCCTTCACCAACGAGGACCTGACGGCCTATTTCGTGCGCGTGCCGCAGAACCGCCTGGAGCTGTGGGCCTGGCTCGAATCGGATCGCCTGCTCAACCCGGTCTTTCGCGAGTTCTACAGCGAACGCGACGTGGTCTTCGAAGAGCGCCGCCTGCGCACCGAGTCGACGCCGCTCGGCAAGTTCGACGAGGCCTTCAACGCGATCTTCTGGGATGCGCATCCCTACCATTGGCCCGTCGTGGGCTGGCCGTCCGACATCCCGAGCTACACGAAGGCCCAGGCCGACGCCTACTTCGCCACCTACTACGCGCCCAACAACCTGACGGGCGTGTTGGCGGGCGACTTCCAGACGGCTCAGGTCAAGCCGCTGCTCGAGCGCTACTTCGGCCGCCTCCCGCGCGGGCGCGAGCCGGTGCCGGAGGTGCTCACGCTGGAGCCCGAACAACTGGGCGAGAAGCGCTACTCGGCCGAGGCCGAGACCTCGCCCACCGTGCGCATCTGGTGGCACGGCGTAGCCTTCGTGCACCGCGACCGCGCGACTCTGGACCTGCTCACGGACCTGCTCAACGGCCGCACGGGGCGGCTCTACAAGGGCCTCGTGCTCGGGCGCAAGCTGGCCAACGACGCTCAGGCCGACCAGGACTTGGGCAGGTACGGCGGGCGGCTGCAAATCGAATGCGTGGTCAAGGACGGCCAGGACCCGGCCGCGGTCGAGCAGGCGGTGTACGAAGAGCTGGCGGCGTTGCAGGAACACGAGGTGCCGGCGGAAGAGTTGGCCAAGGTCAAGAACCAAGCCAAGGCCAACGCCTACCGGCGCCTGTCGTCGCCCTTCTTCGTGCTGATCCAGTTGATGCAGTACGCGGGCCTCGGGGACTGGCGCTTCATCAACACCTACGCGGACGAGATCGACGCGGTCAGCGCGCAGGACGTGCAACGCGCCGCGCGCGCGTACTTCACCAAACAGCGCCGCACGGTGGGCATCTTCACGCGCAAGGCCGGCGGCGCGCCCGAGGACCCGGAGCTGGCCACGCTGCCGGAGGCGCTGCGCGGCCAGGGCCGCCAGGGCCTCGCGCAGATCCAGGCCGAGAGCGACGCCGCGCGCCTGCGCGAGGTCGTCACGCAGCTCGGCAACGCGGCGGCCGAGGCCCCGCCGCAGGCCCAGCCCCTGATCGCGCTGCTGCTGCGCAGGGCCCAGGAGCGCCTGACCGCGCTCGAGAACGGAGGCAAGTGAACATGCGTGCCCGTGGCGTGACCGCTCTCGAGTCGGGCCTGCGGCCGTTGTTGGCGCTCGCGTTGCTGGCTGGCGGCGCTCAGGCGGAGTCCAAGACGCCCGCGCGCGCGCCGCGTGCGCGCGTTGCGCCCGCCATTCCTGCCCACCCCAACGAGCTCGTATTCGCACCGCTGCGTTACGAGCCGCCCGCGGCGGCGGCGCACCGCGTGCAACTCGGCAACGGCATGCTGGTCTTCATCGCCGAAGACCCCGCCCTGCCGCTGGTCAACGTGCAGTTGCTGCTGCGCGTGGGCAGCTATCTCGAACCCGCGGGTCAGGCCGGACTGGCCAACCTGACAGGCGCGCTGCTGCGCACCGGGGGCACCGAGCGACTCTCCGCCGAGGCCCTCGACGAGCGCCTCGACCTGCTCGCGACGCAGCTCCAGACGGGCATCGCCGACTCGGCCGGCACCGTCACCATGAACTGCCTGGCCGACACGCTCGACGAGTCGCTCGGCCTGCTGGTCGACGTGCTCAAGACGCCACGCTTCCAGGAAGATCGCCTGGCGCTGCTCAAGGAGCAGACGCTGCAGGACATGAGCAAGCGCAACGACGACACGGCCGACGTCGAGTTCCTGGAGTGGAATCGGCTGCTGAACGGCGAAGACCACTTCACGAACCGTCTCCCGACGCGGGCCTCGATCGAGGGTCTGACGCGCGCGCACATCGCGGAGTTCCATCGACGCTACGTCCACCCGGCACGCATGGTGGCGGCCGTCAGCGGCGCCTTCCGGCGCGACGAGATGCTGGCGCGGCTGGAGGCGGCCTTCGCTGGTTGGCCGTGGCCCGCGACCGACACGCCGCCCGTGCCCTCGGAGCTGGGCCGCACGGCCGCGCCCGGACTGTATCGCATCCACAAGGACGTCAACCAGGGCCGCGTCTCGATCGGCCTGCCGACGGCGCGGCGCAACACGCCCGACGCCCACGCGCTCGAGGTGATGAACGAGATCCTGGGCGGCAGCGGCTTCGCCTCCCGCATCACGCGCAGCGTGCGCTCGAACGAGGGGCTCGCCTATTCGGCTGGCTCCGCGCTGAGCCTGGGCGCGTACTACCCGGGGCGCTTCCGTGCTTCGTATCAGTCGAAGAGCCGCAGCGTGGCCTACGCCGCCGAGTTGGTGCTGCGCGAGATCCGCCGCCTGCGCGACGAACCGCCCACGGCGGCCGAGCTCGACACCATCAAGAAGAACCTGATCGAGAGCTTCCCGAGCACGTTCCCCTCGGCCCAGCGCAGCATGCAGGTCTTCGCGGCAGACGAGTTCAGCGCACGCGAGCCGGGGTATTGGACCAACTACCGCGCGCGCATCGCCGCCGTCTCGGCGTCCGACGTGCAGGACGTGGCGCGACGCTACCTGGTGCCGGAGAAGCTCGTCGCGCTCGTCGTGGGCAACCAGCAGGAGATCGCGCTGGGCGACCCGACGCATCCCGTGAAGCTGGAAGAGCTGTTCGGCGGCCGAGCCGTCGATCTGCCGCTGCGCGATCCCATGACGCTCGCGCCGCTCGACGCCACGCGCTGAACGGGCGCAGCGGCCGAGCGGCCGGCGCGCGCCGTCTCAGGCGCTCTTGCCGAAAGCGGCCAGGAATTCCTTGAGCAACTGCGGATTGTTGCTCTTGATCTTGCCGCTCATGAAGTCTTTGAGCCCCGGCGTGTAGTCGCCCGCCCAGACGTCGAGGAACATCTGGGCCGACGACTTGAAGACGCAATCGGCGTCGCCGCTGCCCTTGCCCTTGGTGACCTTGCAGGCGTCGGCGGACAGAGCGACCGTCCACTTCTCGTCGTCGTCGAGCGAGAAGTAGAACGTGCGCGGCGTCTTCAGCGCGCCCTTCTTGAACTGCTTGGCGAGCGCCTGCTCGAAGACCTTCGAGACCTCGGACATGACTCCTCCGAACGAGGGGGAAGATCGCGCGCCCGACCGCACGCGCGCTCCTCAAATAGAGCGCGGAGCGGCCGGGACGCGTCAGTGAGCTTTGGGCAGCGCCTCGATGAAGTCGGAGACCAGTTTGCGCTGGGCGTCCGGCGTGAGCGAGGACGTGACGATCTTGGCTGCCGCCTGGACGGCCAGATCGGCGACCTGGCTCTTGACCTCGACGATGGCCTGGGTCTTCTCGCGCTGGATCTGGTCCTTGGCGCGCGCCAACAGGCGCTCGCTCTCGTCCCGGGCGCGCGAGACGATCTCGTTCTTGAGCGTGTCGGCCTCGGTGAGCGCGCGCTTCAGGATCTCCTCGCGCTCGCGGCCGGCTTCGCGCACGAGATCCTGATGGCGCAGGAGCAGCGCCTGGGCCTCCGTGTTGGCCTTGTGCGCCCCCTCGACCGCTTCACGAATGCCCTTCTCGCGCTCCTCGATCAGCCCCAGCAACGGCGACCAACCGAAGCGGCCGAGGACGAACGCGAAGATCGCGAACAGTACGAGCGTGGCGAGCGTGAGCGTCAGGTTGACGTCGGTCAAGCCGCCTGACGCCAGCAGCGCGGACAGATGTCCTGGCAACGGCATCGCGCGTTACTTGATCGCCAGGAGGATCGCGACGATCAGCGAGAAGAAGGTGACGCCTTCGATCAGGCCGGCGGCCACAATCATCGCGCCGCGGATGTCGCCCGCGGAGTTGGGCTGGCGGGCGATGCCCTCCATGGCCGCGGCGGCCAGGCGGCCGATGCCGGCGGCGCCGCCGATGATGGTCAGGCCGGCACCGATGCCGGCGGCGAAGTACGCAATGGCCTTGGGGTCGTTCATGGCGATCCTATCCTCCGAAAGCTCCGTCAGTGTGCGGGATGCGCGTACATCCCCATGAAAATGGCGGTCAGCAGCGTGAAGATGTAGGCCTGGATGAAGGCCACCAGCAGTTCGAGCAGCATGATGAAGAGCGCCAGCCCGAGTGAGACGGGCATCACCATCACGCCGGCCACGGTCGCGATCTGGGCCATGAGCGGGATCAGCAGCAGCAGCGCCGTGATCACCATGTGGCCGGCCAGCATGTTCGCGAACAGGCGCACCATCAGGGCGAAGGGCTTGGTGAACATGCCCAGGATTTCCACCGGGATCATGATCGGCAACAGCCAGGCGGGCAGACCCGGTGGAACCAGGTTGTGCAGGTGTCCGCCCAGGCCGTACTTCGAGATGCCGGCCCACTGCTGCGCCAGGAACGAGACTCCGGCCAGGGACAGCGTCACGGCCAGGTTGCCGGTGGAGGTCGTGCCCGCGAACGACCAGTGGCCGTCGGCGTACTGCGGGAACGGCACGAGCCCGAGCAGCGCGGCGATCAGGATGAAGAAGAAGAAGCTGCACAGGAGCGGCGTGTACTTGTGGCCGTCGTGGCCGATGTTCTTCTCGGCGATCTCGTCGCGGATGAAGACGACCAGCGCTTCCACCGCGCTGCCGACGCCCTTGGGGACGCCGTCTTTCCCGTAGCTGCGCAGCGCCAGGCGCACCACCACGAGCACCACGAGGGCCGCGATCGCGAAGAACACCAGGTGCTTGGATGGCAGGCCGTACCAGGGGCCATCGAGCACGTGGTGCATGAGCACTTCGGCTGGGCCGTGGGCGGCTTCGTGGGCGCCGGCCGCGGCTGCTCCGCCGTGCGCCGCGGCGGAACTGGCCGCGTGAGCCGCTTCGGCGGCTGGCGCGGCCTCGTGGACCGGCGCAGCCAACAGGGCCAGCAGGGTCTGAAGACTCGTCATCGTGTCTCCGCCGACGTCGTGCGGCGCTGCAGCACCGCGATCTCGAATGCCAGGAACAGCACGAAATAGCCGAGCAGCGTGAAGGCCAGCGGCAGGCGCGGCAGCCCAAGCGCCAGCACGCCGACCACCGTAAGGCCCAACATGGCCGCCATGCGTCCCACCATCCCGCCCAGCACCGCAGCCAGGAACGCCTGCTGCGAGCGCCGGCCCGACCACACCACAAGCGCGTAGGCC